>Ga0209415_10010416_pt1 | contig 15824 bp, 15 predicted proteins | sample PeaSoiSIISIP2007_FD_187696 | JGI IMG/M metagenome (GOLD analysis project Ga0209415, IMG submission 187696) | Peat soil microbial communities from Weissenstadt, Germany - SII-SIP-2007 (SPAdes) (version 2) | ecosystem: Environmental > Terrestrial > Soil > Wetlands > Peat | place: Germany...
CCGGCCGGGCTTGCGCATCTTGGAAGTCGGCGCCGGGACCGGTGCCCTGACCGAAGCGCTGCTTGCGCTCGACGCTCGGGTTACGGCGTTCGACGTCGACGCGGCGCTGGTCGATATCTTGCAGACTCGGCCGGAGCTCGCGCAAGCGGCAATCGTTCAAGCCGATGCGCTTGCCTACGACTACGACGCCTACGCCGAAGGCGGGGCGTGGCGCGTCGCGGGGAACCTACCCTACAACATTGCGACGCCGCTCCTGTTGATGCTCAGCGAGCGCGCGCAGCCGCCTGAACGGATCGTCGCGATGATTCAACGTGATGTCGCGAACCGCTTGACGGCCCGTCCGAGCACTCCCGAGTACGGCAGCCTGACGTTAGCCGTCGCGCTCACGATGCGCGTTTCGCGCGCGTTCGTGGTCGGCCCGGCGCATTTCTTCCCGCGCCCGAACGTCGACTCAGCCGTCGTCGTCCTCGATCGCTTGGAGCAACCGTCGGTGAGGGCTCGCGATATTGCATACGTGCGACAGGTCGTCAGAGCCGCCTTCGCGTACCGCCGAAAAACACTCGCAAACTCCCTCAAGCTGGCGCTCGCAATCCCGCGTGAACGAACGGCGCTCGCGCTTCGCTCGCTGGGCCTCGATCCGGAAATTCGTGGAGAAGATCTCGACCTCGCCTCGTTCGCCGCTCTCTCCGACGCATTGGGCTCCTGACGCGTTCCCGATTGTTGGTACGATCCTGGCCGCACTCGGATTCGTCGCGATGCTTTTTGTAGGCGACGGTTTGGGTCTTGCGATCACGCACGCCGATCCGCGGGCGGTCTTGAGCAGCCCACTGAGCCCGGTGCTCGTCGAGCTGCAGCTGATCGCGTACATCCCGATCGTCATATACGGCCTCATCGCGGTCCCGCTCGTCGCGCACCGTTCGCTGTTCGAACTCGGATTGCGTCCGCTGCGCGGCTCCGACGTCGTCGCCGGCGTCGTCGGCGCATTCGCGATGTTCGCGGCCGTCAGCATCACCGCAGCACTGCAAAGCTTCTTCGTCGGCGAACACGAACAGGCGGTCGTGAAACTGTTCGAGCACGCGCGCGAAGGGCCAACGCTCGCATGGTTCATCGCCATTACGATCGTCGTCGCCCCATTCGTCGAAGAGTTCGTGTTCCGCGGGTTTGTTTTCAACGCGCTGCTGCGGCGCATGCCGTTCTTGGCCGCGGCGTTCGCCGGCGGAGCGCTCTTCGCCGCATCGCACATGGATCCGTACGCGCTCATCCCGCTCACATTCGGCGGCGTCGTCCTAGCGACGGTGTACTATCGCACCGGCTCGCTCTTGGCATCGATGATAACTCACGGCGCCTTCAACGGGGCGTCGCTTTTCCTGATCCTCGCGAAGGACACCCTCCACCTATGAGAGTCGCCGTCGACGCGACCCAGCTCATCCGCGACGGGCGTGGGATGGGCCGCTACGTTCGCGAGATCCTGCGCCGGATCAACGATCGAGTTGAGATCGCTCTCATCGTCGAACGCTCCGACATCGAGGCGCGCCGGCGCTACGCAGCCGCGTTCGGCTATTACGACGTCCCGCTCGTGTCCGCGTCGACGAGCGCCGACGTCTACTGGTTTCCGTGGAATCTGCTGCACGTGCGGACTCGTGCGCCGCGCGTCGTTACCATCTACGACGTCGCGCCGTTGCGCTTTCCGCATCCGAACCCGTGGGTGCGCTTACGCGAACGCCGCCGTTTGAAGTCGGCCGTCAAATCGGCGCGGCGCATCACGACGATCTCATCGTTCGTGCGGGACGAGCTCGTAGAGCGCTATGGGGTGCCCCGTGAGACGATCGAGGTTGCAACGCCCGGCGTCGGCGCTCCATTCTCGGTCGGCCCGGCCGACGCGCTGCCTGAAGCGCTGCATGCGCGTCCGTACATCCTCTTCGTCGGAGCGCCGGACCGCCGCAAGAATCTCGACGTCTTGCGCGACGCATACGCGCGAGCGTTTCCGGCAAAAGACGTCGCGCTCGTCATCGCCGGCGGCGAGAGCTCTTTCGATCCCGACGTCTTGGAGATCGGCTACATCGAGGAGAACCTGCTGGTCTCGCTCTATCGGGGCGCCTCCGCGGTCGTCATTCCGTCGTTGTACGAAGGTTTCGGGATGACGGCGCTCGAGGCGATGGCTTGCGGCGCTCCGGTCGTCGCATCACGCACCAGCGGCCTCGAAGAAGCGTGCGGCGACGCCGCGCTGTACGTCGACGAACCGGCGAACGTCGACGCGTGGGTGAAGGCGCTGACCGCCGTGATGCACGACGAGGCGCTCATCGCGACGCTGCGCAGCAGCGGGCTCGAGCGCGTAGGCGACTTCTCGTGGGATCGCGCGGCGGACGTCATGGTGCGCACGTTCGAAGCTGCGGCTGTCGACGGCCGCACCGGGCGCCGCTCGTAATTCGCCTCGCTGTCGACGCGCGCGACGCGTTGCGCGACCGGCGCGGAATCGGCCGGTACGTGCGCGAGCTCGTGCGCCGCTTCGCCGCTGCCGATGACGTCACGTTGACGCTGCTCGTCGATGGGCCGTTTCCGCAATTCGCGCGCCCGCGCTTTCGCGAGATGCTCGGGCACGACGCATTCGCGCTCGCGCGCCGCGTCCCCAAGGATAGCGACGTCGTTTGGCATCCCTGGAACGGGACGTTTCTTGCGGGCACCGCTCCGTCGGTCGCAACGATTCACGACGTCGTCCCCTTCGCCTATCCCGATTCCGATCCGCGCCGGCGACATTCGCAGCAAGCGCCGTTCTTGCGCTCGGCCGCGGTGTCCGCGGCGATCGTCACGGATTCGGCCTTCAGCGCGGGCGAGATCGAACGCTTGCTCGGGGTCACGTCCGACCGGATCCGGCCGATCCCGCTCGGCGTCGGCCTGCCCTTCGAGCCGGGCCCCGCCACAGCCGCCCTTGGACCGTACATCCTGCTCGTTGGAAGCGACGAACCGCACAAGAACGCGAGACCGCTGGTGGAGGGGGCGGCCCGGGCCCTGGAGGGCCGGGAGACGCGCCTGGCGGGGCTGGGACCGTCCCTCCCGGGCGGCCCGAGCTTCGTGCCCATCCCGCCGGCGGGGGAGGCCGAACTGGTCGGTCTGTACCGCGGAGCGGCGTTTCTGGCCGCCCCGGGCCTGTACGAGGGGTTCGGACTCCCGCTGCTCGAGGCGATGGCCTGCGGGACGCCGGTCCTCGCGGCTCGTTCCGGTCCCTATCCCGAGGTCTGCGGCGACGCAGCGGCCTACGTCGACGAACCGAGGGATCCGCAAGCGTGGGCCGCCGCAATTGCGACCCTCCTCGAGGACGACGCGCGCCGAGCCCAACTGCGCGAGCGCGGCCTGCGGCGCGCTGCCGAGTTTACATGGGACCGTACCGCGCGGGCAACCCTCGACGTCTTGCGAGCGCACGCGCGACCGGGTGCAGCGCGCGCGAACGCCAGCGCTGCTCGTAATTGAGTCGCGCAATCGCGTTGCGCAGACGCACTTGCGGCGCTTGCGCGCGGGCCAACCGTTCGGTCAGCGCGTGATCGTCCGCAAGCTGCGGGCGTAGCCGCTCGATCGTCGCTTGCGCGGCGCTGGGATGTTCGCTGCGAAAGCGCAGCAGCCGCGGATAGAACGGCGCGAAATACGCCTCGGCGTCGAACGTGTCGAGCTCCTCCTCGCGAATGACGTCGCCGAGTTGACCGAGCGACGAATAGAGGCGGCCCTTTTCCGCAAAGCGCCGCGGCCCGAGCGCTGCACCGTATGTCGCATAGACATACGGCAGCGCCAGCCGCTGCCCGTCGAGTCCCTCGAGTCGCTCGTGGACCGCGCCTTCCCAGCGCAGCCCGGGACGAAAGCGAAAGAGCATCTTGCGCCGCTCGATCGACGTATACCAGTCGAACGACATGAAGAAATGGCGCATGTAACCGTCGAGATGGTGGTAGCGCGCGGGGACGCCCGCGAGCCTCGACGCGATGCGTGCGAGCAGCGCGCCGTGCACCTCGTCGGTATCGACGATCAGCGCCCACTCACCGGCATCGTGCTCCTCGTGCAAGCGCAGGCATGCGTTGCGCGCCGCGCCGAAGCCCGTGAACGGCGTCCGGTCGACGAAGAGCCTGCCTTCGCGGGCAAACGACGACGCCGCCAAGGCGACGGCATGGCGCGACTCGTGCGGCGAGTTGTCGTTGACCAGGACCGCATCGACTGCGCCTTCGAGCGATGCGAGCATCGCGCCGAGGAACGGCTCGTCACGATCGCCGACGATCACGTGCGCGGCGGCGCGCGGCGTCACGCGCGTTCTGCGATGACGCGATCGACGATCGCCCGGAAACGTTCGCGAAAGCGCTCCGGCGCGTACTGCTCCGCGTGCGTGCGCAGCCGCTCCGCCGGATATCGCTTGCGGTCGAAACCGCGCAGCGCCGAGGCCAACGCTTCGGGGTTTTGCTCCTGAAAAAATTCGCCGGTCTGGCCGGCGATCACGGTCTCGAGGGCGCCGCCCGCGGCAAAAGCGATCGTCGGCGTCCCCGCCGCGGCCGCCTCGAGCGGGACCAGGCCATAGTCTTCTTCTCCGGGGAAAAGCAGCGCGCGCGCTTCGCCGACGAGACGCGCCACGTCGGCGTCGGGCAGAAATCCGAGCAGCGTCGTGCTCGTCCCGCGCGCGCGTTCGCGCAGCGCGCGCTCGGACGGGCCGCCGCCGACGACGAGCAGCGGGACGCCGGCGCGCGCGCACGCCTCGATCGCAACGTCGATGCGCTTGTACGGCAAAAGCCGTGAGACGACGATGAAATAGTCCCCGCCGCCCGAACCGACGCGCCACCGGTCGAGCTCGACGGGACCGGGGAGAACGTCGGCCTCGCGCTCATAATAGCGGCGGACGCGATCGGCAACGTTGCGCGAGTTCGCGATGTACGCGGTCGGACGCTGCGCGGCGCGGAGGTCCCATTCCGCCAAGCGCTTGACGAGGGGACGCGCTGCGCCGGCGATCACGCTGCGCCCCGCGATCCCACCGACATACGCATCGTAGGCGAACAAAAAGCGGGTCACCGTGTGGATGTAGCAGACGTGGATGGCATCCGGCCGCGTGCGCACGCCTTTGGCCCATGCCGACGTCGAGCTCACGACCAGGTCGTACGCGCTCAGATCAAACGCCTCGAAGACCTGCGGATAGAACGGCGCCAGGGCGCGAAAGTAGCGGTTATGCCCGGGCAAGCGCTGCAAGATGGAGGTCCGAACTCGCTCGGGAGCGATCAGATCACCCGTCACCGCAGAATCGGCGATCGACGTATAGACCGGCGCATCGGGATAAGCGCGCGCGATCTGCGCGAACACGCGCTCGGCGCCGCCGCGCTGGTTCAGATAGTCATGGACTAGGGCGACCTTCAGCGGTCGGATGAACCGCGCGGGAGGACGATTGCGACCGTGTACTTGTCCAGGTATTTCTGGGCGACCCGCATCACGTCGTCGCCGGTCGTCGCAGCGAGCGCATCGAGGACCGCATTGGGATAGTCCGGCCCGACACCTTGCGCAACGAAGTTCCCGATCGCCCAGGACCGGTCGTCGAGCGAAAGCGTGTCGGTAACGAACGACCCCAGCGCGGTCGATCGGTAGCGCGCGAGGATATCGTCTCGCAGCGGGCGAGCGGAGAGCGAATCAACGACGGCGAGCAGCTCGCGCAGGGCGGTCGTCGGCTCGACTTCGGTTCCGTTGACGAAGACGATCATGCTCGAGGGATGATCGTCGTAGAGATAGAGCGCGCCGATCGAGCGTTCGACGGCCGGCAGCGTCGTCGCGCTCGTGCGTTCGAAAACGTTGGAGAGAAGCGTTTCGATGACGAGCATCGGCCCGAAATCAGGATCGCCCGGCGACGGTGCCGCGAAGCCCAGGACAAGCCACGGGGCGCCGATGTCGCGATGCGTGATGATGCGACGCGTCCCGGCTTCGAGCGGCTTGACTTGCGTCGTCACCGGCTCTGCGCTGCCGTCGGGTAAGCCGGCGACCAGGCTCTTCGTCGCAGCGGTGATTTGCGGCGTCACGTCGCCGACGGCGGTAACGGTTGCGCTCGCGCGCTTGTAACCCGAGGAATAGAACTGACGCAGCCGCACCGCATCGATCCCGGCGATGTTCGCTTGCGTGCCCAGCGACGGCAGACCGGCACCGCCGACGAAATACGACTGCCTGAACATCCCGATGCCGACGGTCACCGGGTTCTTCTCGGCGGCTTCGATTTTCGCGGAGAGCGCCGTTTTTGCCGCGGCCAGCGTCGGCGTCGCGAAACCCGGAGCGGCGAGCGCGCCGCCGAGAAAGCCGAGCAGTGCCGGGACGCGGTCCGGCCGCGACTCGACGTAGAACCGCGTGTACCGCGGCTCGACTTCATATGAGATCGAGCCGCCCAACGAAGTGACGGCGTCGCGCAGCGGCAACCTTCCGAGCGGCGTGTCGACCGCCGTGCGCAGGATGCACTCGGCGGTGAGCGCAGCCAGCCCATTGTCCGTCGCCGATTCGCGAGCCAAACCGGCGGCGACGAACAATTGCACGCCGGCCAGCGGCGCTTCGCGGTCGGTCTGCATGAACAACATCGTCTGACCCAAGTCGAGCGTGGTCGTCGCCGGATAGTGCACCGCATCGCCGGCCGGCTGAGCCGCCGCGAGGCTCCCGGATGGAAGCAGCGCCGCGAGGATGAGCGCGGCGGCAATGCGAGCGCCGATCATTGCAACTCCGCGGTTGCTTGCGGCTTGGGCCGGACCGCGGGGCCGAGCGTGACGGTCGCCCCCGGCGTCATCAAATATTTTGTCGCGATCCCGGCGACGTAGTCTGCCGTCAGCGACTTCGCGGCCGCAAAGTAGCGTCCGCCGGCGCCGGCAAGGCCCGGAGCGTAGGGCGCGTTCCCTTCGACGCTGTACCAGCCGAAATTGTCGGCCAGCTGAAGGGGCGTTTGCAGATCGCTCAACAGATGGTACACGAACGCGTCGCGCGCCACCTCGAACGTTCTCTTGTCGAGCGGCTTGCGCATCTGCGCGAGCGCGCCATCGAGAGCTGTTCGCGCCGCACCGAGATCGCCGCCGCCCGAGAGTTGGACGAGCATGACGCCCGGATTGCGATAGGTCACGAACTGACCGGTGACGTTGATCGCAGCACCGGCAAGCTTGCGTGAAACGGCGCCGCTCTCGGAACGAAACAGGTAGTCGGAGATGAAATCCATCGCGGTCGCTGCGCGTTCATCGGCGATCGCCGGCCCGGCAAAAGCGTAACCGAACGCAGGGTCGGCGAAATCGCGCGCGACCGTCGGCGCCGGCGAAGCGACCGTGTTCGCAGCGGCACTCTCTCCGCCGTCGCCTGCCGCCTTCGGGCGGCCATCGACCGCTCGCGCCACGACTTGCGAATCGACCGCACCCGTGACGACGAGATATGCGTTCTTCGCGCGGAACGCGCGAATCGCAAAGTCGGTGAGCGTGTCGAGCGTTATTTTGCGGACGTCTTCGGGTTTGCCGTAGATTGAATAGTGGGCCGGCCCGGTCGCGAAGAGCTGCTCGAGAAGCGCATCGCGGAGAACTTCGTCCGAATCGAAACTGCGGATCAAGGCTTCCTGGATCACGTCACCGCGTGCGGTGCGCAATCCGGCCGCGGTCAGTACCGGCGTGAAGTAGACCGACGTCATCACGCGCACCACTTCGCCTGCGCGATTGGCGGGGACGAGCGCCGAGATGCCGACCGAATCGGGATAACTCGAGATCGAGAGCTTCCCGCCCATGTCGGAGACGAAACGCGAGAGCGCCGTCCCGGTAATCGGTATCGAGGCGGCGACGGCTTTCGCGGCCAGGAGCGAGATCCCGGCGACCGGATCGCGAGCAAATCCGACCGACGGCGCGCGGAACCAGAGCTCGACCGCCGCGACCGGGACCGCGCGTTGCGTCCGGACGATGTACGAACCGCCCCCGGCTAATTTTCCGCTGGCAATACCGGCGCTGCCTGACGGAGCGGCGGCGACCACCGGGGAAACCGTCGCGGCGACGAGGACACAGAGCAATGCAAGGACGCGCATCGGCGCTGGCTCCTTAGGCCGGCTCGGGTGAGATGTTCGTCGGCAGGCGTTTGGGCTTTTCGCTGCGCGGCGCGTCTTGATCGACTGGAGTTGCGGCGGCGGCCGGCAGCTCCGGCGGAGCGTCGTCACTCTTGCGCGGGAACGCCTTGTCGTCGAGGATCGCCTGGACTTCCTCGGCTTCGACCGTTTCCTTGTCGAGAAGCGTGTCGACCATGCGCTGGACCTTGTGCCAGTTCTCTTGCAAGATCGCTTTCGCGTTGGAGTAGCAGGTCTCGATGATCCCGCGAACCTCCGCGTCGATCTTGCTCGCGATTTGCTCCGAGTAATTCCGTTCCTCGCCGAAATCGCGACCCAGGAAGACTTGGTGGCTGCCGCGTCCGTATTGAATCGGTCCCAGCTCGGCCGACATGCCGTATTGGGTTACCATCCGGCGCGCGAGCTCGGTCGCCTTTTCGAAATCGTTGCTCGCGCCCGTCGTTACCTCGTTGAACTGGAGCTCTTCGGCGACTCGTCCGCCGAGCAGCCCCGTGATCTGATCGACGATCTCAGCCTTGCTCATCAGATACCGGTCTTCGGTCGGCAACTGCATCGTCAAGCCGAGCGCCATCCCGCGGGAGATGATCGTCACCTTGTGGACGGGATTCGCGTTGGGCAGCAGCCCGCCGACGATCGCATGACCCGACTCGTGATAAGCGACGATCTCTTTCTCTTTTTGCGAGATGATCCGCGATTTGCGCTCCGGACCCGCGATGACGCGGTCGATCGCCTCTTCGCAGTCCGTCATCTCGATGACCGACTTGTTCTGACGCGCCGCCAGTAACGCGGCTTCGTTCAACAGATTCTCGAGATCCGCTCCGGAGAAGCCGGGCGTCCGCCGGGCCAAGGTCTCGAGCGAGATCTCTTTAGAGAGCGGCTTGTTCTTGGCGTGCACCAGCAGGATCGCAGCTCGGCCCTTGACGTCGGCACGATCGACGACGATCTGCCGATCGAAGCGGCCGGGCCGAAGCAACGCCGGATCGAGGACGTCGGGGCGGTTCGTTGCGGCGATCAAGATCACGCCGGTGTTCGGATCGAACCCGTCCATTTCGACGAGCAGCTGATTGAGGGTCTGTTCGCGCTCGTCGTGCCCGCCGCCGAGGCCTGCGCCGCGCTGGCGACCGACCGCGTCGATCTCGTCGATGAAGACGATGCACGGTGCCGACTTCTTCGCCTGCTCGAAGAGATCGCGGACGCGCGACGCGCCGACGCCGACGAACATCTCGACGAAGTCCGAGCCGGAGATCGAAAAGAACGGGACGCCGGCCTCACCCGCGATCGCGCGAGCTAGGAGCGTCTTGCCGGAGCCCGGCGGGCCAAGGAGCAGGACGCCTTTGGGAATCCGGGCACCCAGCGCTTGGAATTTTTTCGGATATTTCAGAAACTCGACGACCTCGGCAAGCTCCTGCTTGGCCTCTTCAATCCCAGCTACGTCGTTGAACGTCACCTTGGGGCGATTCTCGGAAAGCAGCTTCGCCCGCGAGCGTCCGAACGAGAGGGCCTGACTGCCGCCGCTCTGGGCCTGGCGTAAGATGAAGATCAACAAGAGCGCCATGAGGACGAACGGGATGAATTGGATGATCATTCCCAGGAACTGCGGGCTCGATTGCTGCTCGACGGAAATCTCGACGTTGTGCGTGCGCAGCGCCGGGAGATAGTCCCGATCGTCCGGCGTCGTCGTCGTGAAGTGATCGCCGGTGCGCGTCTCGCCGGAGACATCGCGTCCGGAGATCGTGACCTTCGCGATCTCGTTTCGCTCGACGCGCTGATAGAACGCGCTGTAGCTGATCTTCGACGGACTCGACTGCTGAATGACCAGCTTGTCGAGAATGAAGATGACGAAAACGAAGATCGCGGCGACCGCCAGGATCGTCTTGAGATGCTTACCCATTATAAGGCGCTCCGGGCCGAGCCCTCCGCGCCCCCCACGCCTGCGGCGTGGGGCCCCCGGATTTTCGGGTCCCTCATGATGTGTGGCAATTCAACCGTTCCCCGAGGGGACCCGTAAGTTTCATGCTGATGGGGATAATAGATTTTGGCCAACGACTTCTCTACCTAATACCTCTATCGGTCCTTGCCCGTTGCAGCCTAGGGTGACTTTTCTCACGGGTTTCTTAGACGCTGAACCCCTACTCGGCGAAAATGCTTGCTTGGAGCTTCGCCAAATAGGGGAGGTTCCTGAATCTTTCTTGGTAGTCTAAACCGTACCCTACGATGAACGCGTCCGGCGCCTCTAACCCTAGAACGTCGATCGGGACGTCCACGGTTCGGTGGAACGGCTTGTCCAGAAGGACACAGGTGCGAAGGCTCGCCGGATGACGCCCACCGAGCAAGCCTTGCAGATACGCCAAGGTCAACCCGTTGTCGACGATGTCCTCGACGATCACGACGTTGCGGCCTTCAACGCTTTCGGCGACGTCCTTCAGTAGACGCACTTCGCCGCTGGTCCGATTGCTGTTGCCGTAGCTCGAGACCGCGAGAAAGTCCATCCGGATTTCGCTCGGACCATCTTCGAGACGTGTCAGCGCTCGCGCCAGGTCGGCGGTGAAAAATAACGCACCCTTGAGGACGCCGACCAGCAAAACCGCCTCGCCGGCGCACAACCGGCCAAGCTCCGCGGCCATTCGGTCAACGGTCGCGGCGATCTCAAGCTCTGTGAAGACGACGCTTTCAATCGCTTCGTCGTACGATAACATCGTTGCCCGTGATTTCGACGCCTTGTTTAAGGAAGACTCGAGCGCGGCTGTTGCGTTCGAAGGCCCGGACTGCGGCTTCGATGCGTTCGAATGGGACGTCGGCCAGTTCGCCGGCGCCGCGTAACCGGTCGCGGATCGCCCGGCGTCGCTCCGCGAGGCGTGAGCCTGCGAGCTCGTCGCGGACGATCTCGCTGCAACGCGCGATCGACGCGTCGAGGTGCGGGAACTCGCGCCGCAGCTCGCCCAGGACCGCCCGCAGCGCGTTTCGGCGGTAGACGGTCGCTTCGTTCGTTGGATCGAGCGCGTAGGGGAGGGCTTCCCGCAGGATCTCGGCACGCAACTGCTCGTGCGTCACGCGCAGCAAAGGCCGCACGAGGTCGATCCCCGGTTCGATCGCCCGCCGCGGCGGCATCCCGGCGATCCCTTCGAGTCCGGTCCCGCGAAAGAGCGCGAGGAGCACGGTCTCGGTTTGATCTTCGGCGGTGTGCGCCGTGACGATCGCGGTGGCGCCGCAGTCGCGGGCGATCTCGACCAGCGCTGCGTACCGCAGTTCGCGCAAATGGGCTTCGTCGCCGCGTTCGGCGACGCAGCGAGCGATGCGAACCGCACAATTCAGGCGCATCGCGACTGAGACGACGACGAACTCGTCCTGATCGCTCGACGGCCGCACGCCGTGGTTGACGTGCGCCAACACGACGCGCGCATCGCGCCGGCTCGCCGCCGCAACGGTCAGCTCCGCGAGCGCAACGCTATCGGGTCCGCCGGAGCACGCCACCACGACGGTCGACTGCGGCTGAAGGTCCAGCTGTCCTTCGACCAGCGCCGCAATCGCGCGCTCGGGTTTCGCTCCGCGCATTATTGCCTGACCGCCCGTTCTGCTTCGCGCTTGGCGTCGCGCTCGGCGGTAGCGCGCCGCTTGTCCCACACCTTCTTGCCGCGCGCGAGGCCGAGTTGGACCTTCGCCATCCCGCGGGTAAAATAGAGCCGCAGCGGGACGAGCGTCAAGCCCTTCTCGGTGATCCGTCCGCCGAGCCGGTCGATCTGCGCGCGATGCAGCAGAAGCTTGCGCGGCCGGCGCGGATCGTGATTCGAGAAACTCCCCTGCTTGTATGGCGGGATGTACATGTTGACCAGCCACAGTTCGCCGTCGCGGACGCGCGCGTATGCTTCGGCTAAGCTCCCGCCGCCCTCGCGCAGGCTCTTGATCTCGGTCCCGGTCAACGCGATCCCCGCCTCAAGCGATTCGAGGATCTCGAATTCGTAGCGCGCGCGCCGATTCTCCATCGTCGGCGCGCGAACCGCCGGCTTCTCTTGCTCTCGCTCGATTTTAGATTTTGCCATGGTTTATCTGTACGCGCCGGCGCCGAGGCGGCCGGGCTCGACCGTGCCTTTGATGACGAACCGGCCTTCGCCTGAGGCGAGGAGCTCGCCGCCCGAGTGGATTTCCGCCTCGACCGAGAGGACGTTGCGGCGCACCCAGGCGACGCGTGCGCGGACGTTGAGCGGCTCGCCGAGCGGGACGGGCTTTTTGAAGCGGGCGTTCAGACCGGCCGTCACGCCGCGATATCCCATGAAGCCGGCCGCGTGAGCCATCACCTCGTCCAAGACTGCCATGACGATCCCGCCGTGAGCCACGCCGCGCCAGCCCTGAAATTCCTCGCCCAAAACGATCTCGGCCTTCGCCCCGTCGTCGCCGTCGCGCTCGAAGCGCATGTGCAGCCCGATCGGATTGAGCGGTCCGCACGCAAAACATCGCCCGTCGTCGATGACGGCTTCTTCTTCGCTCATCTTCGTGCTTCGATCAACGCCCGTAGACTAGCCGTCTTGCCAAGGCCTCCGGCAAGTGCGCTTCTTCGATCTTCTCTTGCACCGCAGCGATCGGATAGTCGTAGCGCTCGATCGTGACGGTTCGCTCGCCCGGATCGTAAAACGCGAACGAGGCTTGCGGATTGAGATCCCGCGGCTGTCCGACGCTTCCAACGTTGACGATGTAGCGTGATCCCTCTTCGAGTGCGATCGTCCCGCCCTGCTGAAAAGCAAACGCTTCGAGCATGCCGTCGGGCCGCAACGCGTAGGCTTCGGCGATGTGCGTGTGGCCGATCAGGACGAGCGGCGCATCAGTCGCCGCAAACGCCCGAGCGGCGGCGTCTTTGTCCAGGATGTACTCGAAATAATTGACCGGCGCGCCGTGCACCAGCAAGAAGTCGGGCATGCGGAATTCGTATGCGAGCCCGTCCAGCCACTGGGCGTTTTCGGGGGTGAGGACGCTTTGCGTCCACTGCAGCGCCTCACGCGCCGCCGGATTGAAATACTGAACGCCGAAATTATCGATCGCCGCGACGTCGTGATTTCCCAGGATCGTGACCGTCGCGCGTTCGCGAATAAGCGCGATGCATTCGTTGGGATTGGGGCCGTAGCCGACGATGTCGCCCAAACACAAGAGCCCGTCCGCCGGCGCTACTCTCGAAAGCGCGATTGAGAGCGACTCCAAGTTCCCGTGGATATCCGACATGACGGCGTATCTCACGCGGGCGCCTTCGCGCCGATTCGCCCCAGCGCCTCGGCTAGAAGCGGTTCAAAGGCGGCGCGCTCCTCCGGCGTTCCGACGGTCACGCGAATGAAGCCGTCGATCGGCGGCGCAGCCGGCTTTCTGACGAAGACGGCCAAGCGCAAGAGCTCCTCGACCAACGCTTCGGCGCGGGCACGCGTCCCGATGTCGAAGCAGACGAAGTTTGTCTGCGAGCGGATCGTCGCCAGACCGAGGCGGTTGCCCAGCCGGTAGTATTGATCCCGCCCGGCGGCGACGGCGCCCACGACCCGAGCGACGAACTCCTGATCTTCGAGCGCCGCCAGCGCGCCGATCTGCGCGTTCCGATTGACGCCGTAGTGTTGGCGAATCTTCTCGAAGGTCGCTGCGATCGCCGGCGTGCTGAGCGCGTACGCGATCCGCGCACCGGCCATCCCATACGCTTTCGAAAAGGTTCGGACGCGGACGACTCGCGGATCGATCTCATCGCCGAGCAGTTCCGCGCTAGGGACGAAATCAGCGTAGGCTTCGTCGAGCAGCAAGAGCGTTTCGTCCGCAAGCGCATCGCGTAGCGCCGCAACCTCAGCCTTGCGTGCGAAGGTCCCGCTCGGATTGTCCGGATTGGCAAGGTACACGACGCGCGGACGCAGGCGCCGGGCGGCATCCGCCAACGCGATCAGGTCGACTGCGCCCGACGGATCGTAGGGGACCGTTTCGAGCTTGCAACCGAAGGCCTTCACGTGAAAGGTGAAGGTCGCATACGAACCGAGCGCCGCCAGGGCCGCCTCGCCCGGGGCGATGAACGTGCGGACGACGAGGCTCAAGAGGTCGTCGATCCCGACGCCGATCGTCACGTTTTCCGGCTCGCAATTGTGGCGCCGCGCGAGCGCGTGCCGCAAATCGTGGTTCTCGGGATCGGCGTACCAATTCGTGTGGATCAACTCCTCACGCATCCGCGCCAGGGCCTTCGGCGACGTCCCGAAGGCGCTTTCGTTCGCACCCAGCCGCAGCAGCTCGGCCGCGCCCGCGCGCCGCGCGAGCGCTTCGGGTCCAACGAACGGGACGCTCGCCGGGACCGCCTCGATCTGCTTGGTCGGCCTGGGCATCGGGCTACGGTTTCACGGCGATGCCGTCAACGACGGTGCGCACGCCCGGCATCTTGCGCGTCGTCGAAAGCATCGTCGATTTGATGGCATCGCTCGGGACGTCACCGCGTAACGTCACGACGCCGTCCTTCGCGCTCGCCTTGACGCTGATTGCGTTCACGCCGGTTTGCGCGGCGAGCGCGGCGGTCACTTTCGCGGAGAGGGCGAAGTCGCCGGCCTTGTCGGCCGCTCCGCGCATGTTCGGATCGACGCGCAGCTCGTCGTCGACCGTTGAGACGCCCTTGATCGATTTCGCCGTCGAAACGAGTTCGCTGCGCACCTTTGCGCTGCGCACCGTCCCGGTCAGCGTCACGTGCCCTTCGCGGACCGCGATCCCGACGCTCGTCGCCGCGTCGACGTCGAGGGCTGCGATCTTCGCCCGCAGCGTGGCGTGAACCAGACCATCTTGAAATAGGGCCGGCGCTTGACTCGCGACGGAACGCGCCGCTTGGTCGACGCTCCCGCCGCTGCACGCGGCCGGGAGCGCGGCGCAGGCCGCCAATAGGACCAGGCGCGCATTGGGCGAGCGCACGGCTCTAACGTCCGCCCGAAGAGAACGGATGGACCACGACGCGGTCGCCGGCCGCGATCCGCGAATTCATCTCCCCGAGCACGACGTAGCCGTGCGCGCGCGCGAGCAGGCTCGTATGCGAGGAGCGCAGCGGGAGCGGCGTCGCGAGCAACCCGCGCGCGGGATCGCGCTCGAGCGCGGCCGGGACGTACCATGTCCATCCCTCGCGCGCTTTGAAGTCGACGGCGGCGGTTGCCGCATAGGACAGCGGGATATGCGGTGTCGCGCCGGTCAACGCGACGAAGACCGGCGCAACGATCGCTTCGAGGATCATCAGCGACGATGCCGGATTCCCGGGCAACCCGATCACCGGTTTCGCGCCGATCGCTGCGAGGACCGTCGGTTTGCCCGGCTTGACCCGCAAACCGTGAACGATCACACCGGGTTTGCCGAGCGCATCGATCGCATCAGGCGTGAGATCGCGCTCGCCGACGGAGGACCCGCCGGTGAGGATGACCGCGTCGGCGCGCGCCAAACCTTCGCGCAGCGTCGCTTCGAGCGATTCGCGCGTGTCGTGCGCGCGCGGCAATTGAAGCGGCGCGCAACCCAGCGCCGTCAAAGCGCCGGCGATCGCATAGCGGTTCGAATCCCGCACTTGACCGATTCCCGGCTTGCCCGAGGGATCGATCAGTTCGTCGCCGGTAGATGCGATCGCAACGACGGGCCGGCTGTAAACTGGGACGTCGACGACGCCGATCGTCGCCAGGACCGCAAGCTCGGGACCGCCGAGACGGCGTCCCGCGCTCAGCGCGCGCTCGCCGGGCTGCATGTCGGCGCCGCGGGGCGTGACGTTGTCGCCGGCCTCGACGGCCTCGACGAT
>Ga0209415_10010417_pt1 | contig 15824 bp, 14 predicted proteins | sample PeaSoiSIISIP2007_FD_187696 | JGI IMG/M metagenome (GOLD analysis project Ga0209415, IMG submission 187696) | Peat soil microbial communities from Weissenstadt, Germany - SII-SIP-2007 (SPAdes) (version 2) | ecosystem: Environmental > Terrestrial > Soil > Wetlands > Peat | place: Germany...
GTCGATGAAAGCGAAGTGCTGACGCCCGCCGACGAGGAACATCACATCAATAAATGGCCGTACAAGGTGCCTTTCGTGTGCGGCGCGCGCAATCTGGGTGAGGCGCTGCGGCGCATCGGCGAGGGCGCGGCCATGATCCGCACCAAGGGCGAGGCGGGCTCCGGCAACATCGTCGAAGCGGTGCGCCACCTGCGCGCCATCACCAGCGAAATCCGGCAGCTTACCACGCTGCGGGAAGAAGAGTTGATGGCCAAGTCGAAAGAACTCGGTGCGCCCTACGACGTGGTGAAATGGGTGAGCGAGCACGGCAAGCTTCCCGTGCCGAATTTCAGCGCGGGTGGAATCGCCACTCCCGCCGATGCTTCGCTGGTGATGCAATTGGGCGCCGAGGCGGTGTTCGTCGGCTCCGGCATCTTCAAGTCCTCCGATCCCGCGAATCGCGCCAAGGCGATTGTCCGCGCTACGACGCACTACAATGAACCGGCAGTCGTGGCCGAGTGCTCGGCGGAAGTCGGCGAAGCCATGCGCGGCCTGGATGTGCAGAAGCTTGATCCGAAGGAATTGCTGCAGACAAGAGGGTGGTAGAACGGCAGTCGACAGTTGACAGCCAACAGTCGACAGTGCCGCTGCGCGAAGCGCCTTGGAGTGCGGCAGCCAAGCTGCCGCCTTTGCCGAATTGGTGAATGGGATGAGATACGTCGTAATCCTCGAAAAGGGCGCGAGCAGTTTCGGTGCTTACGTGCCGGACTTACCCGGCTGCGCGGTGGCGGGTGAGACGCGGGAGGAAGTGCTGCAGCTTATTCGCGAGGCCGTTGATCTACATGTCTCGAGCATGAGAGAGCACGGTGATCCCCTTCCGGAGCCAGCCTCGTCCACCGAGTACGTCCAAGTCTGAGAAGGCTTCGATATTCGTGAGCGACCCCCTCACCCGGCCCGTCCCGGCTGGTGAGAACGCCGGCTGCGGGCCACCCTCTCCCCCAAGGGGGCGAGGGCTTTTCTCTCGTTCAGAGGGAGAGTGCCGCAGCAATGGGCAACGGACCACTGACAACTGACGACTGAAAACTGACGACTAACCATGAACAACGGCCACAAACCCATTGGAGTTCTCGCCATTCAAGGCGATTTCGCGATGCACGCGAAAATGCTGGAGCGGATTGGCGCGCCTTACAAGCTGGTAAAGCACCCGTCCGAGCTGGCCGAAGTAGGCGGCTTGATCATGCCGGGCGGCGAGAGCACCACGATGCTGAAGTTTTTCTCGAACGAAGGCATGGGCGAGGCGATCAAGGAATTCGTAACGAGTGGTCAACCGGTGTTTGGAACGTGCGCGGGCGCGATTCTGCTGGCGAAGGAAGTTCTGAATCCCGCGCAGGAGCGGTTGGGCCTGCTGGACATCAGCATCGAGCGGAACGCTTACGGCCGGCAGGTAGACAGTTCCGTGCGCCAGGGTGAATGCCCCGAGCTTTCGCCCCGCCCCATCGAGATGGTGTTTATTCGGGCGCCGATCATCCGCCGCGTCGGTGAGCGTGTGCAGGTGTTAGGCCGCTGCGACGGCCTGCCGGTGCTGGTCGAGCAGGGAAACGTTCTTGCCGCCACTTTCCATCCCGAACTGACCGAGGACGAATCGGTCCATCGGTACTTCATTGAGAAATTGAGTCATTGAGCTACCCTTGAAAGGGCACTGAGTGCGCATTCTCTTCGTTTGTTACGGCAATTCCTGTCGCAGCCAGATGGCGGAGGCGCTGGCCAACCAGCTCGGCAACGGAAAATTCCAGGCTTTCAGCGCCGGTACTCACCCGCTCGGCGCGATAAGCTTTGACACGCGCGCGGCCCTGGGCGAAAAAGGGATTACACTGGCGGGGCACTGGTCAAAAGGCTTGCAGGATGTCCCTGTTTCCGACATGGACGTCGTGGTGGAGATGGGGTTCGGAGTGAAATGCAGGCTCCCCTCAGATTTCAAAGGGCAACTGATCAAGTGGCAAATCCCTGATCCTTTCTCGCTGGGACTTGAGTATTTTCGGGATGTGCGTGACTTGATCGAAAGTGAGGTTCGGAGGCTTTTGGCGAACCTCGAGGGTCAAGATTCGAAACTCGAAAACGGCAATTCGACGACCGACGCTGGAAGCACAAATGTCGAGGGAGGTTAATGTGCGAGAGAGTCCTGATAATTACGATGCTGAGCTGCTGCTGCGCCTTTATGAACTCCGCCGGGAAGAGAAGTTGCGCCGGGCACGCGAGTGGTTGACTGGGAAGTTTCGTGCTGATTCGTTGGAGGAATTCGAAAAGCAATGTCCAATGGGATCTGAGGAGAACGCCCTATTCCGCATGGCGGTGAGTTATTGGGATATGGCGGCTTCTTTGGTCAACCACGGTCTCATCAAGGAAGATCTGTTCTTCGAGAACACCGGGGAACTGTGGCTGGCGTGGGAGAAAGTCAGGCACCTGGCGCCCGCGTTTCGCGAGGCTCGCAAGAATCCCCTCGTTTGGAAAAACCTCGAGACGCTTGCCCGTAAATATGAACAGTGGATGGTGACCCGCGCGCCGGAGGCTTTGGAAATCCAGCGCAAGAGGCTTAAGAAGTAGCCGCCAGGTGCCGGTTTATTTGTGATTTGCGATTGGTGATTTGTGATTGGCCGGTTCCCTGCGCCGGCCGAGTCCGCGCACTCGCCGCAAGTTGAACCGGCTCCAGATCTGCCCTCGCGGATACGACGATTACGGGACGATCGGCGGAGCCGCAGCGCGCTTTAAATCGCAAATCACAAATCACCAATCGAAAACCGCCTACCGCAGCCGCCGTTTGCAATCCTCGAGGATGGCCGAGGTCCGGCTGGCGCCGACGCGCGTAACGCCTAGCGCTCGGACCTCGAGCAGCTTGTCAAGATCGCGGATGCCCCCCGCCGCCTTCACCTGGACGTGTGCCGGGGAATGCGCTCGCATGAGTCTTAGATCCTCGATCGTAGCGCCCCCGCTGCCGTAGCCGGTCGATGTCTTCACCCAGTTCGCCCCCAACTCCCCGCAGATTTCGCAAAGGCGAATCTTGTGCTCCTCTTTGAGGTAGCAGTTCTCAAAGATTACCTTGGTTTTTCGGCGATGGGCGTGAGTGAGGTCAATGACGGCCTTGAGGTCCTCGCGCACGTAAGCCCAGTCGCCGCTCAGCACCTTGCTGATGTTGACGACCATGTCCAGTTCCTCGCCGCCGTCTTCGAGGGCCTGCTTCGCTTCCGCAAGCTTGATCGCTGTCGTATGCCCTCCGTGCGGAAAGCCAATCGTGGTGCTGGGCTTGACTGTGCTGCCGCGCAGTATCTCCGCGCATCGCTTCAAGTAATAGGGCATGATGCAGACACTGGCGCAGTTGTAATCCACCCCCTCGAGGCATCCCCGTTCAAGTTCTACATCGGTCATGGCCGGATTCAGCAGAGAGTGGTCAATCATTTTGGCAATATCTTCGTAGGTGTAATCCATTTCATTCTCCATACTCAAAGTCGCAAACTGCGGGACTTGTCGCAATTGAATCAAATTATCACAATACTTAATGGAAACAATCCTCGTCCTGACCGGTGTCACGCGCGAGCAAGATGTCCGCCGTTACCCCTACCAGCCCGCCAGGATTGCCGGAAGTATCGGAGAGATCGAAGTGCGAGAAAAGCAGGAGTCAGGATTCAGGAGTCAGAAGTGCCAAGTGCTTACTGGCTTGCACCGCCAACTTCCCATCTGCCCATCTGCCGAGCTGCCCATCTGCCCACCTGCCGACCTGCCTACCTGCCCACTACCTTCCACCGCGGCTCCGCTGGCAACAACTTCTCGAACTCCTCGATCAGCGAGGTTTCGTAGCGTCCCGTGTACGTTTGACTGAAGAAACGCTCGATGCCTTCGCGATAGAACCTCTCCCAGGACTGCTCTTCGTTCCCTGGGTTGATGGGAAAGAACAAGGCGCCGTTGGCGCGAGCGGCCGCCAGGTCTCCCGGCGCATCGCCGATCATTAAGACGCAATCCTTCGCGTACTTGCCCCCCGCGGCGATCCTCAAGTGATCCTCCTTGCAGCCCATTTCCTGCCCCGCGAGGACGGCAGCGTATTTGGCGATATCGTGCTCCTGCCACTCGCGTTCTAAAGCCTCGCCTGAGGCTACTGAGACGCAGATGATGTCAGCTTTCGGCGCAAGCTTCTCCAAGCAAGCGCGAAACGAAGGGAAGGGAGTCACTCCGACGACCCGCTCGGCGATCGAGCGGTTGACGGCCCTGCTCCATTCCAAAGCCTGCTTCAGCACCGGGTCGCTGGTCTTCGCGATCTCAACCTCCAGCGCAGGATTTGCGAGCGGCGCGCCGGAATCGACCCAGGCCTGAAGGCTCGAGAGATCGGGGAGTTCCACACCCCACCTCATCGCTTCCGGCCAATCGCGGAGTAGTTCAACGGTCTTCGTCAGGGCAGGGAAGCGGTTGACGCCCCGCCACTTTGAATGGAGGTTGACGAACTCCGCCGCCGCGCGTGCGTATTTCGAGATGGCTTGAAGTTTCCAGTACTTGATGATGTTGGGGATGAAGCACTCTTTCTGCTTGATCTCCATGGTGTCGAATACGCACCCGTCCGAATCGATCCCCACGAAAAACGAGTGCCGGGGCTTGAAGGCGTGAAGTTTTTCTTTGGCCGATGACTCCATCATTCCTCAGCAGGGTTCCGGCTGGACCAGATACACCAGCACTATCACGGGCCGTCCGTCGGTCAATCCCGGAGGCGTCATCTTACCGCAGATTCGGTACGGATGTCCCTGGGATCGGCGCGCTTCGCCACACGGCGTGCGACAGGCTTTGGCATTTTTTGCTTGACAAACACTCGCCTCTATGCTACAATTGTAGCTTACGCTAGGGACGGAATGTCCGCAAGGGCAGACCCACCCGGGCGGCGCCGCAGGGGGCGCGAGAGCTTCACACATTTGCCCCCTTGCCGGTCGTACGAGAATGTCGATGGGAGTCAGAAAGTCGAAGTCGAGGCAGCAGGACCACAATGAGTCGTAAAGCCAAAGTAACCGTTTTTTCTTTGCGCCCTTGGCGTACTTTGCGCCTTGGCGTGAAACGGCTTCCTTCACCGGCGCGCAGGGAAAAACACAAAATAGTGGAAACAAAGCCAAGAAGTTGTTGAAAACAAAGGAAGTCGGATTTACGAAGTGCAAAAACTAACCGAAAACGAACCGAATTTTGAGCATCAAACGCCTGCTTTTTACCCAAACTTCGGCATTCCAGAAATCTCACCCGCCGCTGCCTTTCCAAGCGGAGGTAGGAATCTCACTCCACCAGGGATGACAGAGCCGGGAAAACACAAAAAAGTGGAAACAAAGCCAAGAAGTTGTTGAAAACAAAGGAAGTCAGGTTTTATGAAGTGTGAAAACGAACTGGAAACGCACCGAAGATGGAGCTGCTTTTGGGTGCCCAACGCATTCTTCACCACAGAGACACGGAGGTGCAGAGATCTGAGCAGAACGGGTCCTTCTCTGTGCCTCAGTGGTTCTAGCAACCGGGCTGGTGGCGCTTGACAACCTAACGGAGCATCCTCTAACTTAGCTGAGGGAGGCGCGGCAGAACCTGAAATCTCCAAACCATTAGCAGAGAGGGTAAGTGATTGCGAATCGTCTTTGTAGCTTCTGAAGGTGTGCCTTTTTCGAAGACCGGGGGGTTGGCCGACGTCGTGGGGGCGCTGCCAAAAGCTCTGGCAAGACTGGGGCACCAACTCGAGGTTGTGCTGCCTCGCTACCGGATGACCAAGCCGGGCAAGCCCGAACCCACCATGCAGAGTCTGACTCTCCCGCTGGGTGACGGGTTCAAGTTTGCCTCGATTCAGGACGCTGGTGCGGCAGACAACGTCCAAACGTATCTGGTCGAATGCCCATCCTTATTCGACCGCTCGGGCTTGTACCAGGAGGATGGTGAGGATTATCCCGACAACGCCCAGCGTTTTGCGGCTTTTAGCCTTGCGGCGCTGGAGTTGATGACGCGCTCGGCTACGCCGCTGGATATCCTTCACTGTCACGATTGGCAAACGGCCCTAGTCCCCATCTATTTGCGCAACCTCTACCACGAGGACGAATTCTTTCGCAACACCTCCGTGGTTTTCACCATCCATAACGTGGGGTACCCGGGGCTTTTCCCGGCGACCATCCTGCCGCAGATTTCCTTGGGCAAAGATCTGTTCACGATGGATTTCCTCGAGTATTACGGGAAGGTCAATCTTCTGAAAGGCGGAATCGTCTTTTCGGATTTCATTACCACGGTGAGTCGGAAATACGCCCAGGAGATCCAGACAAAGGAGTTCGGCAGCGGTCTGGAAGGTGTCTTTCGTTCGCGAAGAGATCGCCTGCAAGGTATCTTGAACGGCGTGGATTACGACCTCTGGGATCCTTCCACCGATAAGCTGATTGCGGCGCACTTCAGCCCGGAGAGCCTGAGCGGCAAGACAGTCTGCAAGAAAGCGCTGCTCGATAGGATGGGGGTGAGATCGCCCAGGCTCGAACGGCCGGTCTTGGGCATCGTCTCCCGTTTTGCGCCCCAGAAGGGCTTCGACCTCATTGCGGAGGTCGCGGAGCGGCTTGCGGCGTTGGATATCTACATCGTCGCGCTGGGCACCGGCGACCCCGTCTACGAGGAGCTTTTCCGGGTCATGGCCTCCCGGTATCCCGACAGATTTCTGGTGGCAGTAGCTTACGACAATACGCTAGCTCACCAGATTGAAGCAGGCTCCGACATGTTCTTGATGCCCTCGCGATACGAACCCTGCGGCTTGAACCAGATTTACAGCTTGAAATATGGCACGGTGCCCATCGTGCGCGCCACCGGCGGACTGGATGATACGATCGAGGCCTTTGACGGCAAGTCAGGCACAGGCTTTAAGTTTAGCGAGTACACAGGCGCGGCGCTGCTCGGTGCCGTCGAGCAGGCCATCGCCGCCTATCACCGGCCCGACGTCTGGCGCCAACTGGTGAATAACGGGATGCGTAAGGACTTCTCGTGGGGAAGGTCGGCAGAGCAGTATTTGGAGATCTATCGAACGCTGCAGGCGCGAAAGGCCGCTCTTGAACCGGTGGCCGAAACGTTGAACGCCTAGTGGGCCGGGCAGCACTTATTGGGGGAGGATTGATACGATGGCAGGTGGTAATATCTTGGAGTTCTCCGAGAAGAACTTTGAACAGGAAGTTTTGAAATCCGATCAGCCGGTTCTGGTGGATTTCTGGGCCACGTGGTGTGCGCCCTGCCGCATGATGGAGCCCGCCGTCAACGCGGTTGCCGAGGCGTATGCCGGCCGCGCCAAGGTTGGAAAACTCAATGTGGACGAAAACCAGTCGTTGACCAGCCAGTACAGGATCCGAGGAGTTCCCACTCTGCTTCTTTTCAAGAGCGGTCAAATCCGGGAGCAAATTGCCGGCGCCGCATCGAAAGAGGCCATCATCAAAATGCTCGACAAGCACCTGTGAAATGCAGTGACAAGTGACGAGTGACGAGCACAACAAGATCTGCCCGCTCGTCACTCGTCACTTGTCACTCATCACTTTCCTAAGGGACCAATATGCCGGCAAATGTGGTTTTGGTGGGCGCTCAATGGGGCGACGAAGGCAAAGGCAAAGTTGTCGATGCTTTGGCGGAGCACTTTGACATCGTGGCTCGATATCAGGGAGGCGCGAATGCCGGCCACACCGTCTACGTTTGCGGCAAGAAATTCATCCTCCAACTTCTCCCCACCGGTATCGTACGGCCCGACAAGATCGCGGTCATCGGAAACGGAGTTGTGGTCGATCCCGAAGCTCTCTTGCGCGAGATTAAAGCTGTCGAGGCAAACGGTGTGCGAGTGGATGGGCGCTTGATCATCAGCGATCGGGCGCACCTGATTCTGCCGTACCATCGGGCTCACGACGTCGCCGCGGAAGAGGCGCGAGGCGTGGGGAAGATCGGCACGACGGCCAAAGGGATCGGCCCCACTTACGAGGACAAGGCCGGCCGCCGCGGGCTGCGGGCCGGCGACCTTCGCCACCCGGAGCTGTTTCGCCGCCGCTGCAGCGAGGTCGTGGCAGAGAAGAACCGCATTGCCTCCGCCTTGTTCGGAGGCACGGCGCTTGATCCGGTCGCGGTGGCTGACCAGTGCCTGCAAGCCGCGCCGCACATCGTCCCGTTTCTTGCCGATGTTTCTGCGTATTTGAATGCTGAGATGGATCGCGGTAAGCAGGTGCTCTTCGAGGGTGCGCAGGGAACGCTCCTGGATCTGGATCACGGTACTTATCCTTTCGTGACTTCCTCGAGCGCTTCGGCGGGCGGCGCCTGCACGGGCACGGGCGTCGGACCGACGCGAATCCAGTCCGCGGTGGGCGTGTCGAAGGCTTATGCAACGCGAGTGGGAAGCGGCCCCTTTCCCACCGAGGCCAAAGGCCCGGAAGGTGAGAAGATTCGCGAACGCGGAGGCGAGTACGGCGCCGTCACCGGGCGGCCGCGGCGCTGCGGTTGGTTTGACGTGCCGGCGGCCCGCTATAGCGCCCGTGTGAATCACCTTCAGGCGCTCATCATCACCAAACTCGACATTCTGGATGACCTTGCCGAGATTCCCGTGGGCGTGGCGTACGAGTACGAGGGCAAGCGGTTTACGGAATTCCCCCAGGACGTCGACATCCTGGAGAAGGTACAAGTCCAGTACTGCGTCTTGCCGGGCTGGCTCGAATCGACCTTCGGCATCAAGGACTTTTCCAAGCTGCCGCAGAAGGCCAAGGAATATTTGCGATTCCTATCCGCTCAGGCAGGCGTGGAGATCGCCATGGTCTCGACCGGCCCGGAACGTGACCAGGCTCTCTGGCTCGAAGGCAGCCGATTTGCGGCCCTCATCGCGCGTCCTTCGTAGCCGCATCGCCCTCTCCCGAGGGGAGAGGGTGGCCCACGACGGCGCTTTCATCAGCCGTCGGGGGTCGGGTGAGGGGTCAATCGCACGGGAAGAGAGGACAGCCTATCCTCTCGACTGATCCTCTCCTCCAATTGCAGGCACCTTGCATGGTAGTCACCTACGAGCAGGCCTTATCTCTTGTCCACGACAGAATCCGCGCCGCGAATCGCGTGCCTGGAGCGGAGACCGTCCCCTTAGACCAGGCGCTCTGCCGGGTCTTGGCAGAGGACGTCGCCGCGGACCGCGACCTGCCCCCTTTTCATCGCGCCATTCGCGATGGCTATGCCGTGCGTGCTGCTGATCTCACCGCCCTGCCTGCCGTGCTTCGGTGCGTGGGCGAGGTGCCTGCGGGCCGATCGTTTGAGGGCGAGGTGCGTCCCGGTCAATGCGTCTCGATCATGACTGGGGCTCCCTTGCCCGAGGGTGCGGACGCCGTGGTGATGGTTGAACACACCGTCTCGCGCGCCGGTAATGTCGAAATCCAGCGCAGCGTTCAGCCGCGGGAAAACATCGTGCTTCGCGGGAGTGAAGCGGCACAGGGTGCGCGAATCGTGGGGTGCGGCAGGCGCCTGCAAGCTGCGGAAATCGGTCTGCTGGCCTCGGTGGGCAAGGCAACAGTCGCCGTTTACCGAAAGCCCTGCGTGGCAATTCTACCTACGGGGGATGAAGTGGTGCCCATCGAGCAGCCGCCGCAATGGTTTCAAGTTCGAAACAGCAACGCCGCGGCACTGGCCGCCCAGATTAAATCCGCAGGTGGCGTGCCGCTGCAACTGGGTATCGCTCCTGATCGCACCGACCTCCTCAAAGAGATGATCGAACGAGGGCTGAACTCTGACTTGCTCCTGTTGAGTGGGGGCGTGTCGATGGGTAAGTTTGATCTGGTGGAAGAGGTCCTGGCCGACCTGGGAGCGGAATTCTATTTCCAGGGAACGGCGATCCGTCCCGGCAAGCCTTTGGTTTTTGGCCGGGTTCGAGGCCTGTTCTTCTTTGGCCTTCCCGGTAATCCGGTTTCCACCTTCGTCACGTTCGAGTTGTTTGTCCGCCCCGCGCTCGCCCTGTTAAGTGGAGCGGCTTTCGAGCCTCCGGTTTTTCTCCGCGCTCGCCTGGCAAAGCCCCGACGCCAGAAATTGGGCCTGACCATGTTCATACCGGCGTGCGTTCGGATGCGGGACCGCGAACCGGTTGTAGAGCCCGTCGGCTGGCAGGGTTCCGGGGACCTGGTGGGGGTCGCCGCGGCCAATTGTTTCTTGGTGATTCACCCCGACCAGACGGATTTGGCGGCTGGGGATTGGGTGGACATCATGCCGAAAACACAGTGACGAGTGGCGAGTGATAAGCGACGGGCAGGAGTCAGAATTCAGGAGTCAGAATGGGAATGATGAATTCGCCAAGCTAACTGACAACTGACAACGCACAGCTTCTCTCATTGAGGAGCACGCTATGCCGAAAACGCTCACACACTACGATTCCTCCGGCCGCATCCGCATGGTGGATGTTTCCGGCAAGCCTCCCACACCGCGCCGGGCTTCCGCGAGTGCGCTGGTGAAAATGACTCCCCGCACGCTGCGAGCTGTGAAACGAAATCCCAAAGGAGATCCGCTCGAAATCGCGCGGATTGCCGGGATCAGCGCCGCCAAGCGGACTGCGGAACTGATTCCCCTTTGCCATCCGCTCTGGTTGAGCCATATTGATGTGCAAGCCGCTTTCAACAAGCATGGTGTGGTCATCTCCTCGGTGGTGAGCACAACCGGCCCGACCGGGGTTGAGATGGAAGCGCTCACGGCGGTGGCTGTCGCGGCTCTCACGGTCTATGACATGTGCAAGGCCATCGACAAGGGAATCGAGATCACTGATGTCAGGCTCCTGGAAAAGAGCGGAGGAAAGAGCGGCACGTACCGCGCCAGGTAGCTGTCAGCCGTCAGCTATCAGCTCTCAGCAGGCAATTCTGAACGGCAAGCGCAATGTTCAAGACTTAAGGCGAATAACGGTCCGTCATCCTGAGAGTGTGTGACTTTTTCAGTTTTAGGTGGCACTGACACGCAGAGCCAACCGCCCAACCTGTCATCCTGAGCGAAGCGAAGGATCCCCGTAGTTGCTCTCGGACAACTCCGGGGATGCTTCGCTGCGCTCAGCATGACAGAGGTCGGATGCTTCTGGTCGCTGAAAGCTGACGGCTGAAAGCTACTATGTCACTTCGCGCCAAAATCCTTGTGCTCAGCGATGCCGCGGCGGGCGGCAGGCGTGAGGACCGCTCCGGTCCGGCGGTGCGCGAACTGCTGGAGCAGCGAGGCTGGCTGGTCCAGGCGCTCGATGTGCTGCCTGATGATGAGGGTCGCATTCAAACCGCGCTCGTGGCCTGGACGGAAGGAGACGATTGTGATGCCGTCTTCACGTCCGGCGGCACCGGGCTTGGGCCGCGCGACGTCACTCCGGAGGCCACGCAAGCGGTGGTTGAGAAGCAGGTTCCTGGCCTCGCCGAACTGATGCGCGCCGAGGGGGTTAAGAAAACCCGCATGGCGGCTCTGGCGCGCGGGATTGTAGGAGTGCGCAAGGGCAAGCTGATCGTCAATCTGCCAGGCAGCCCACGCGGCGCCTGCGAATCGCTCGAAAGCATCATCGAGCTTTTGCCTCACGCCATCAACCTGCTGCGCGGGCACACCGAGCACCCGCAGTAGGCCGCAACCAAATGCAGATTCTTCGCTGCGCTCAGAATGACCTGTCATCCTGAGCGCAGCGAAGGATCTGCTTTTCTTCGCGCGCCGCGTCCCACTCAATTCTTGACAACGCCGTCGAACCTCTATTCGCCCGCCGGCATCTATTCTTTTGAGGGCTTCAACACAAGGATACGTTCACGAGGAATCGCACCAGGCGATAAAGAAGCAGGTTGTCCCCTGCTGTTGGCCATTGAGATTGGCTCTCTGGAAGAAGACTGCGGGAGTGCTGCGGCAGTTCTCACGACTAGGTCAAACGCTTTGATCAGTTACTTTGAAGGGAGGCTTGAACATGGCGTCGGCAGTACTCGAAGCTCCGGCCCAAAGCAAAACCACTCAGGCCAGAACAGGCTGGATTATCTCGGAGCGAACTGACTTGCTCTGGTTCACCTTGGGCGGGGCTGCTTCGGCCTATGCCTTCTGGGCCTTGTGGCGTTTCACTCACGTCCCGCTTTTGCTGCTGGTGGCGGTATGGGCAATTGTCTTCGATGAGACCCACGGCTTTGCCACAATATCGCGGACTTACTTTGACGCCGAGGAGCGCGCGCGCCGCGGACGCTGGCTCTGGGGAAGCATGGCGTTCTTCTTCGCCGTGGGACCGGTGCTCATCCTGCTCCACCTGGGCGACTGGTTGGAGTTGGCCACCGAACTGTGGGGCTACTATCACATTTTCAAGCAGCATTACGGGTTCATGATGATGTACAAGAAGAAGAACCGTGACTTCGGTCCCGTGGACATACGGCTTGATAAGGTGGCTTTCGCCGTCGCCTTCTATTACCCATTCCTGACTTATCCCCTGCACAGCCGGGAAGCGGCCGAACTGCTTCCATTCCCAATTCCGGCTCGGCTCGCCGCGCTCTACCAATACACGCTGCTGAGCATTACCGCGGCGGTGGTCGCTCTCTATCTGCTCCGCCAGATTCAGAAATGGCGGCAAGGGCTGTCGCTCAATTGGCCGAAGCAGTTCCTTTTCGCTGCGGCGGTTCCTATCAATTACCTGCTCTTTCGCAGCGCCATGCCGCTTTTGGGTGTCTACGCTGCCGTCACGATTTACCACAATGTCCAGTACCATCGGCTGGTATGGTTCTTCAACCAGAACAAATACGGGCATGAATCCGGGCAAGCGCGCCGCTTCGGGCTGGCAACCCTGATCAACAGCCGGTGGATGGCCTACGTCGCCTGCGCCGCACTCTACGCCATCATCTTCGACGTTGTCCCACGGTTCGTCCTGAAGCAGCAATTCAGTTTGATGCCCATTCACATCCGCAACCAGGTGGTCTTCTCCTTCTTCGCCGCTCCAGGCCTGCTTCACTATTGGCTCGACGGGCACATCTGGAAAGTACGCTCCGACCCCGACCTGCGAACCTACCTGCAGCTCTGATCATTGCGCCTCAAATTGCGTTTGCGCTCGGTGTCCGGAGGCCGAATCGCTAACAGTGATCAGGATGACCCCGCAATGGTATAATCAATAAGATGAAAATCGAGTACACAGTTCAGATTTGGAGTGAGGGTCAGCAGTTTGTCGCGCATGCCATGCCGCTTGATGTGATGAGTAGTGGGCAAACGCCGGAAGCAGCTCGTGCAGCACTTGACGAGGCAGTGGGCGTCTTCCTCAGGACGGCCGCTGAACAGGGTTCTCTCGAAGAGGTTCTCCACGATGCTGGCTATGAATTGCGCAACGGCGAGTGGCTGAGCCCTTCTTGGGTCGCTACTGAAAGGCACTCCGCCGCCCTCCCGCCAGAATATGCCCCGAATAACGCCTATCCACTGGCAAGATCTTGAGAAGGGCCGACGGTGAAGTAGAAGGTTGCGCCTTTGCCGACCTCGGCTTCGGCCCACACCTGGCCGCCATGCCTGTGAATGATTTGCTGGACGGTTGCCAAGCCGATGCCGGTGCCTTTGAAATCCTCCTGCCGGTGGAGCCGCTGAAACACTCCGAAGAGCTTATCGGCGTAGCGCATATCGAATCCCACCCCGTTGTCGCGCACGTAGTAGATCCAAGTATGTGGGTCTACAAGCCGGAGCACCTCCACGGGCGCCTGTGCCGCCTCATGGGCCCTCAGCGCCCCGAATTCAATCCGAACTTTCTCCTGTTTCCGCGAAAACTTAAGCGCGTTGGACAGCAAGTTTACGAACACCTGCCTGAGCAGCAGCGGATCAGCATCGCAGGAAGGCAACCTGCCGACGACGAATTCGGCGCCGCTACCTTCCACCTCCGCCCGAAGATCGTCCATGGACTGCTTCACGATCTCCGCGACCTCCACAGGCCTCCTCTTCAGTTCCTGGCGACCCAGGCGCGAAAGAGCCAGCAGGCCATCAATAAGATCTCCCATATGGGCCGCGCCGCCCCGAACGAAGTCGAGGTATCTCTGCGCTTTCGACGGAAGCTGGGACCGGTACTCCTCCAGCAGGATGCGGGAGAATCCGTCCATCGCCCTCAAGGGTGCGCGTAAATCATGGGAAACCGAATAGGAGAAAGACTCCAGCTCCTTGTTCGATGCTTCAAGCTGCGCTGTACGCAACCGGACGCGCTGTTCCAATTCCTCGTTGAGCCTGCGGACTTCTTCCTCGGCCCGCTTGCGAGTGGTGATGTCGCGCGCGGCCGCGAAGACGCCGACCACTTCGCCGCCCTGGTCGCGATAAACCGAGGCGTTGTAAAGGACTGGCGTGGTGGATCCATCCCGGCGCCTTACCTCAAGTTCGTAGTCTTGCACCAAGCCTTCCTTGAACACCTGTTGATAACCCAAGCGCGCTTTCTCCGGGTCAGTGAAGTAGTCGGAGAAGTCGTCCCCGATAAGTTCTTCGCGCAAACGGCCGGTGACCTTCTCGGCAGCACTGTTGACGTCGGTGATCTTGCCGTTGGGAGAGATGGTCACCAACGGATCGAGGCTGGACTCCAGCAGGCTGCGGTTGTACGCGTTGGCCTTCTCGAGCCCTTCCTTGGCCCTTTTAGCCTCGGTGATGTCGATGTCCATTTCGAGAATCATGGGCGTCCCATCCGCGTCCGTAAACGGGAGGTCGTAGACGTCAATCACGCTACCCTCCGGAGCGCTGATTTCCCAATGGCGGGGCTGGCCAGTTTTGAGTACGTCGTAGGTTTGGCAGAACTCGCAGGGCGCCGAGTTCCCGAAACAGTAGTCGTAACAACGACGCCCCTGAGACTCGCCGAACCTCTCGCGGAAAGCGCGATTGGCAAAGGCGACATGATAATCCGGCGTCAGCAGGCAGATCATCGGCGGCAGTGTTTCCAGAACCGAGAAGAACCGTTGCCGCTCGGCCTTGAGAGCCTCTTCCGCCTGTTTGCGCGCGCTGATATCGAGGTTGATCTCGAGGTATCCCGTGGGCTTCCCCTGTTTGTCCCGCCGCAGGACTTGGCGGCTGACCACCACGACCTCCTCCCCGGTGCGCTTGTGATGAGTGAGTTCACCTTGCCAGGTAACCCCAGAGAAGATTTTCGCTTCCATTTCGGAAAACGGCTCTGGAAACTTCGTCTGCAGCAGGTTGTGAGTGACCTTTCCTGAAGCCTCGGCGCTGGTCCAGCCATAAATCTCCTCCGCCCCGCGATTCCAGTAGGTAACCCGGCTCTCCAAGTCCCGGACCAGTACGGCGACCGGCGCAATTTCAAGCACTCTGGCCTGCTCCGCCAATTGAGCGCTGTGTTTCTCGAGAGTTTCCATGGCCCGCTGGCGCTCGGCGCGGGCGCGAAGCGACTCGATGCCAAACGCCACATCCGCCCCTAACTGGGCGAGCAGCTCCGCCTCCGCGGTATCGAAAGCCTCCGGAAGTGCGGAGTATACAGTCAGGGCCCCAATGGGCTCGCCGTCCACGCACAAGGGAAGGGCGCAGGAGGAGGCATAAGCCCGTCGGCGGGCTTCCTCCCGCCAAGGCCCAAATCTTGGGTCATCGAGCATGTTCTGGCAAACTGAGGGTTGGCACGTGCGGATGGCGGTGCCCGTCGGCCCGCGTCCCCGCGCCGTGTCAGCCCAAGTGATCCTCAAAGTTTTCAGGTAGCCTTCTTCGGTTCCCGCATGGGCGACGGGCCGTACAGTCTTCCCAGCGTCCTGCTCAGCCAAGCCCACCCAGGCCATGCGATACCCGCCCTCGTCCACTAGAATCCGGCAAGTTTCCTGTAGTAATTCCGATTCGTCCTGAGCGCGGACCATCGCTTGGTCAGTTGCGCTGAGTGCGCGCAGCGCCCGGTTGAGGCGGTG
>Ga0209415_10010418_pt1 | contig 15823 bp, 14 predicted proteins | sample PeaSoiSIISIP2007_FD_187696 | JGI IMG/M metagenome (GOLD analysis project Ga0209415, IMG submission 187696) | Peat soil microbial communities from Weissenstadt, Germany - SII-SIP-2007 (SPAdes) (version 2) | ecosystem: Environmental > Terrestrial > Soil > Wetlands > Peat | place: Germany...
CGACGTTCTTGATCTCGACGTTCGACACCTTGATGCCCCAGGAGTCGGTCTGGCTGTCGAGTGCCTGCTGGATTTCGACGTTGAGCCGCTCGCGTTCCGCAAGCAGGTGATCGAGGTCGTGCTTGCCGAGCACGGCGCGCAGCGTGGTCTGTGCCAGCTGGCTCGTGGCAGTGAAGAAGTCCTCGACCTGAATGATGGCTCGGCCGCCGTCGACGACGCGGAAATAGACGACGGCGCTGACCTTGACCGAGACGTTGTCCCGGGTGATTACGTCCTGGCTCGGCACCTCGAGCACGACGGTTCGCAGGCTCACGCGCACCAGTTGCTGGACCCAGGGCACGAGGAGTATCAAGCCCGGCCCACGCACACCCGAAAAGCGCCCGAGCGTGAACACGACGCCCCGGTCGTACTCCCTTAGGATCCGAACCGCCAACGGCAGCAGCAGCAGTACGAAGACGATGACCGCGATCCACAGATAGTCGAGGCTCATGGTGGGTTTCTCCTAGTGGCAGGAGTGAATCCGTATCAAGTCACGCCGCGGCCGCAGCACGCGCGCCGCTCGCGCGGCGGACTGGCATATCCTCGCAGCAGGGCGCGGGTGCATGCCGGGTCGCCTGCGGCGCAGCCGGGCGCTATCGCTTGCCCGAACGCGGCTCCTTCTTGCCGGCTTCCGGCTTCTTGTAGTCGCCGATAATACTCTTGACGGGGCATACGCTGAATACAGGGCACTTCTTGCAGCCAGCGACTAGCGCGATCGGGCACAGCGTCATGGTGCATCTCCCAGGCAGGCGGCAACCGAACATCTCGTATAACAGATTCGCAACGCGGTTGCGTCCGTGGCGACCCGTGGTCATCAAACGGCATTCCGGAGGCAATCTCAAGCGCCGACGCGGACACGCCATCGCCTGGACCTGCCCCGGCGACCGCTTGGTGGCACCCGGCGGTGCGACCATCGCTACGGGTCTTGCCTTCCGAGTAAGCGCCAGCACCTGTTAAGAATGGATTAAGCGGGCGACGGGCGGCGGTGCGCGCTGTCATCGATTTGCAGGTTTCTGCGTTAGACTGGAGACATCAGCAATTTGGGAGTTCCCGTGAATTACTATCGCTGGTTAAAGCCCGTTGCTGCCGCGAGTCTGGGCCTTACGCTCGCCCTGTCGTTCGGTGGATGCGTCGTGGAGCCGGCGCGCGTGTCGTTCGCGACACCCCTCGTCGTGACCGAACCACCGGCGCCGGTGGTGGAGACCGTTGGCGTCGCACCAGTGGCGGGTTATGTGTGGCTCGGCGGCTACTGGAACTGGGTCGGTGGACGCCACGTGTGGGTGGGTGGTCACTGGGCCCCGCCGCGCGCCGGCTATCGCTGGGCGCCGCACGAATGGGTGCGTGTGAACGGCGGCTGGCGGCTACGCGAGGGTCAGTGGGTGCGACGCTGAGCGCCTGAACCCGGCCCGGGGGCGGTCGCCCCAGGGACGCTGCGATCCGATGCGGTCGTAGCCCTCGATCCGGCTGCTCGGCGGAATTTCCCGGCGTCACGTTCCGACGCACACGAATGGTGTCCGAGGTGATCGGGGATGCCGCGAACACGGCTCTACGATCGTCACCTGTCGCAGACCGTGACCACGAAGGTCAGCGTTGCTTCGCCGGTGCGTCATCCGCGCTGAATCGATCGTTTGCCACGGCGGATAACCCCTGATTGCGATCCGGGCACGCGCGACGGCACGATTCTGCTCATACGGCAAGCCTGACGCCGGACGGTCCCGCCCCGAGCCGGAGGAGCGCGCGATGGCCCGCAGACAGCGAAACAATGGCCGCACGGCACTCATCACTGGCGCCTCCTCCGGAATTGGTGAGGCGCTCGCCCATCGTTTTGCCCGCGAAGGCTACAACCTCGTGCTGGTCGCGCGCAGCGCAGGCAAGCTCCGCGACCTGGCGCAGGCGCTGTCGGCAGCCCATGGCATCAAGACCTGGGTATCGGCGGCGGACCTCACGCAACGCGATGCTGCCCGTAAGCTTGCCGCCGCGATGAGGCGGGCGAGGCGGCCGATTGACGTACTCGTCAACAACGCGGGTGTACTCGCGCTTGGGAGCTTCATCGACATGCCCGCCGAGCGGCACCGACAGCTCATCGACCTCAACGTCGCCGGTCTGACGGCCATGCTTGCGCATTTTGTCCCACCGATGGTGGCGCGCGGCGAAGGGCGGGTATTGAACGTCGCCTCGATTGCGGCATTCCAGCCCCTACCGTCGCTGGCGACTTACGCCGCGACCAAGGCGTACGTCCTGTCGCTGACCGAATCGCTGTCCGAGGAGCTCAAGGGTACCGGCGTCACGGTCACAGCGCTCTGCCCGGGCATTACGGCGACGAACATGGTGACTTCCGCCCGGAAGGCTCACCGGGAGCTCGCGGGGCTTCCGGATTTCATGGTCGGCGGTGCCGACGCGGTGGCCGATGATGGTTACGACGCCTGCCTCAGCGGCGAAGTGATTCGGATCCCCGGCGTGCTGAACCAGGCGGCGATCCTGACCACGCGCGCCACCCCGAAATGGCTGTTTCGGCGCCTCAGCGGCGCGGTGGCCCGCAGCATGCGCTGAGCATCGACGGGCGCCTTCGGCTAGAAACATCCGCGCTCTGATGTGGTGCCCGACCCGGATCGCATCGCCATACTGAATGCTGCCGGCGCCGTTTCGAGTTCATGGCGATCAAGAATCCGGCGCCCGCTGCGCGGCTGTCAGCAATCGGCAGTCGCAATCTAGACGCAGAGCGTCGATTCGATGGAACGACGATCGCGTCCGGTGTCCGCTCAACTCGCGTACGTCGGGTCTGTCCTGTCAAGTAATCGCTTCAGATCCGTGAAGTGGGCGAACGCCATGCCTTGATAATCATCCCAGCCACGAGCTGTCGATTCGGCGAGCGCGTCCGACATGACGTTCAGCTCTTGCCCCGTCGAATATGCCAGCACCAGCGTCCGCGCGGCACGTTCGAGAAAGTACAGGTCTTCAAAAGCCTCGGCGACTGTCTTGGCGGTCACTAGTACACCGTGATTGCCCATGAGCATATGACGTTTCAGGCCGAGCGCGCGAATCAGCCGTTCACCCTCGGAGCGATCATCGGCAATGCCACCGAAACCGCGGTCGATCGCAATCCGGTTGAAGAACCGCGCAGTGCACTGGTCGATTGGCTTGAGCGCCGGATCGGCCAATGCCGCAAGTGCGGTAGCGTAGGGTGGATGAACATGGAGCACACAGCGCGCCGCAGGTAGCGTCGCATGAATCCGGCCATGGATGCACCAGGCGGACGGATCGGGCGCATCACGGCGCTGCATCGTGGCGCCGTCCTCGCTGTCGAGCAGCAGCAAGTCGCTTGCTCTGAGCAGCGAGAAATGCTTCCAGCGGGGATTCAGCAGGAACTTGGTCCCGTCGGCGGACACGGCGAGACTGAAGTGGTTGCCGACCGACTCATGCCAGCCCATGTTTGCGGCGAGTCGGAATGCCGCGGCCAGATCGACGCGCAGCTGCCACAAGCCCGCGTCTGGGTCGCTGGAACGCCTCACGTCTGCGCGTTTGCTCATTAGGCCTGTCTCGGCGCGAGTCTATCGCGACGCCCGAACGCGCGACTGCTGAGCTGGCGCATTCGCAGCGCTGCGCCCCCGTGCAGGATGTGCCGCCTGACCATTCACCCGGGCGGGATGTGCGGGAACAGTTTCCAGGCACCGACGGCCTCGAGCCACGGCTGCGAGGGATAGTCGGTGATTGTCAATCCGCCATCCACGACCAGCGTCTGCCCGGTCACGAAGCTCGCTTCGGAAGACGCCAGGAATACGACCGCGTGCGCGATCTCGTCCGGGGTTCCCATCCGGCCGAACAACGAGGCGGCACGATCCACCTCGTCGTGTCCGCGAGTCACCTCAGTGGCGATCCAGCCGGGCGAAACCCCGTTGGCACGGATCCGATGCGGCGCGCCTTGCACGGCGAGTGACCGCGTCAGCGCTTCGACCGCCGCCTTGGCGATGCCATACAGTCCCCACGTGCCATGCAGTGCAGCGGTCGAGGAAATGTTGATGATCGCTCCGCCGCCGCCCGCGCGTAAGACGGGCAAGGAATAGGCCGCAACGTGGTAGGCAGCCTCCAGATTGGGCCGCAGCAATTTACGCAGGCGCTCGCCCGGCCCGTCCTCGGCACGGACGTCAGAGCGACGGGCACCGGCTCCAGCGTTGTTCACGACCACGTCGATACGGCCGAAACGCGCTGCGACGGCGGCGACGAGCTCCGCCGCCTGGCGCTCCTCGCCAAGATCAGCGCCTATGAACGTCGCCTCGGCTCCCGCCGCGTGCAGCTCCGCCAGCACGCGCGCGCCTTTGGCGGGATCGCGGCCGGTTATAGCGACGCGGGCACCCTCGGCCGCGGCGCGCAGAGCGATCGCCCGGCCGATGCCGGAGTTGCCTCCGGTTACCAGCGTGACCTTGCCACGGAGCCTCATGGGACAGACCCAGCCACCGTGCCCGTGCCGCCGGCCGCCGGCCGCAAGCGCCCGCGAGCGGGTGCTGCCCGCGATTCGATTCGCGACCGGCGAGCCGCAGTCCGAGCAACTGCTGTTCGAGGGTCGTTCTCGGCCAGCGCGCGTCGATTCGAGCTAACCACTTTCATTCCTCCTGCCCGCGACGGCACTATGCATTCACGGTCCGACAGGTCGACGGCGCCCGCCGCGCCTCCGCTAGCGAGCCCGAGGCCGCGCCCGCCGGTCGAGATACGCGCGCCACGGAATCCAGTAGTACTTCGACCAACCCTCCGACACGCCGGCAAAATCCGTATCGGCGACGTTCACGTGGGTCAGCTCGATGCGGCCGCCGCCGGGATCGCGCCAGAACGACAGGATCAAGGTCGAGTCGAGGTCGCGCTTGGCGAATTGGGTCGATCGCCACGATTGGACGATCAGCCGATTCGGCACTACCTGCAGTATCGTTCCAGTCAAGGCGCCTCCGAAGGCCTCGAAGTGCGCGCCCGCCCGGGCGGCAATCTTTACTGGCGCCCCGGTGAAGGCGGCGTGTTCGCGCGGATTCAGGTACATCGAGTACAACCGCGCGGGCGGGCGCGAAAGCACGACGGCGAGCGTGACGATGCGTGGCATGGCTCGGACCTCAGGCGGTGACCGTGACGACGGATCCAGGCCGTAATCCAGCGTCGTTATAGCAAGAAGCGGACGATCGGTGCTCGGCGGATTGCGTCGAGACGATGCCGAAGCGCGAATGACTCACCGGCGTCCGGCCTCGAGGTCTGCAAGGTCCCGTACCAGCGCGACCAGACTCGCGGGATCGTGTGCGGGTCTCGCAGGAGGAACGACCTGCGCGAGTACCGCGGCGCCGCGGGCCACCGGTTCGTATGCGGCGTACCGTAGCAACGGGTTCAGCCACAGCACCGTCCGGCACGACCGGTGGAGTCGCTCTGCTGCCCGGCGAAGCTCCTCGGGATCGCCGCGTTCCAGCCCGTCGGTCAGCAGCAACACGATCGTGCGCGAGCCGAGCACGCGGGCGCCAAACTCCCGGTTGAGTCGGGTGAGTGCGGCACCGATGCGTGTGCCGCTGTCCCAGTCCGGAACGGTAGTGCCAATGCGCGCGAGGCACTCGTCCACATCGACCGTACGCAGCAGCCGCGTGAGACGGGTCAGGCGGGTCGCAAACGCAAACAGCTCGACCGACCGGTCCCGACCGGCCAGCGCATGGGCGAGCTGCAAGAATGCGCGCGCGTAGGCGCTCATGGATCCCGAGACGTCGCAGACGAGTACCAGGCGCAATGGCGACTCGCGGCGCACACGCCACGCGAGGCTCGCGCTGTCCGGGGATCGGGCGCACTCGCGAATCGTGCGGCGCGCGTCGAACACGCGCGGCCGCGCGCTCGCTCGCCAGCGCCGCATCGGGCGATGCCACCAGCGGACCGCCTGCCGGATCAGGTCCTGCACCGCGCGGGCCTCCGGCACCGACATCTGCTCGAAATCCCGATGCCGGAGAATCTCGACGTCGGAGGCCGCGATCGCCGTGAGAACCGGGCTGGTGGCGTCGCTCGGCCGCGCGGTCGGCTCCCGCGACAGAGCCGTGGCGAGTCTGCGTTGGGTCGGGCGGATCGCCGGCGGCGCGGGGATCGCGAGGCTCGCATCGGCATCCGACGGCGGGTTCATGAATACGGCCGCGAACGCGGCGTCGAAGAGTGCGCGGTCCTCGTTGCGGCGCAGCAGCGCCGCGGCCAGCGCTTCGGCGAGGTCCCCTGAGCGCGCAACTCCCACCGCTTCCGCCGCGGTCGCCGCGAGCAGCGTCTCGCCGGTGCCGACCGCCACGCCGGCGCGCCTGAGGACGCCGCTCAACGCCACGATGCGATCGGTCAAGAATCCGGATGGCCTCACCACGCCGCTCAGCCCCCGGCGGCGTGCGCAGGTCGCGTCTCGACGATCTCGGCGAGGATCCGCTCGATGCAGGCGCCGCGCCCCCGCTCGAGGTCCTCCTGGTGCTTGAGCAGCGCGCCGAGCGTCAGCTCAGTCGACGGCGCCGTGAGTTCGCGCACGCCAAGTGCCGTCAGCGCGCGCATCCAATCGAGCGACTCTGCGACACCGGGCGCCTTGTAAAGCTCCTCGGCGCGAAGGCGCTGTACGAATGCGACCACCTGGTTGGCTAGCCGCATCTCGATGCCGGGAAGGCGGGCCTGCAGGATGCTGAGCTCGGTCGCGGCGTCCGGGTAACCGATCCAATGGTACAGACAGCGGCGTTTCAGCGCATCGTGCAGCTCGCGGGTCCTGTTCGAGGTCAGGATCACGATCGGCGGTTCCACTGCGCGCACCGTACCGAGCTCGGGGATTGTGACCTGAAAATCTGACAGGATCTCGAGCAGGAACGCCTCGAAAGGCTCGTCTGCCCGGTCGAGTTCGTCAATGAGCAGAACCGGCGCGCCGGCGGCGTGCGGCTGCAGCGCCTGCAGCAGCGGCCGGTGTATCAGAAATCGCGGATCGAACACCGTGGCCGAGAGCGCTTCCCGCGAGCGTTCGCCAGACGCTTCCGCGATGCGGATCTCGAGCAGCTGGCGCAGATAATTCCACTCATAGAGGGCGCCGGCCGCATCCAGCCCCTCATAGCATTGCAGGCGGATCAGGTCGCGGCCGAGCACCTGCGCGAGCGTCCTGGCGACTTCCGTCTTGCCGACACCGGACTGGCCCTCGAGCAGCAGCGGCCGCTGCAGCTTGAGCGCCAGGAACACCGATACGGCAAGTTCGCGTGTCGCGACGTAACGACCCTCGCGAAGGCGCTCGAGGGTCGCGTCGACCGACTCGGGCAGCGGCGTCAAAGAAGGCTCAGTGTCCAGCGGCTGCCACCGCGCGGCGTGCCATGACGCCGACGAGGTGGGCCCGGTAGGCGGCGCTCGCGTGAATGTCGTGATTGAGATCCGTGGCGGGTACAACGAGGCCGGCGAGCGATTCGGAAGCGAAACGTTTCTTGAGCGCCGACTCGAATGCCTGCTGCCGGAACACGCACGCGCCGGCGCCCGTGACGGCGACACGCACCTCGGTGCCGAAATCCGCAACCAGCACGCCGACCAGCGCGTACCGTGACGCCGGGCTCGGGAACTTTGCATAGGCCGCCCGTTTCGGGATTCTGAACTCGATAGCCTTGATGAGCTCGCCGGGCGCGAGCGTGGTGGAGAACATCCCGGTGAAGAAGCTGTCTGCCGGGATGGAGCGCCGATCGGTGTGCACGACGGCATCGAGTCCCAGTACCGCCGCCGGGCAGTCCGCGGCCGGGTCATTGCCTGCGACTGATCCGCCGAGTGTGCCGCGGTTGCGAACCTGCCGGTCGCCGATGCCCCCGACCAGCGCCGCGAGCGCCGGAAGCGCACCGCGGACGTCGCTGGAGGCGGCAATCTCGGCAAAGCGCGTCATGGCCCCGATGGTGAGCCGTTCGCCAGTTCTCCTGATGCCGCGCAGCTCGGCGAGCCCGGCGAGGTCGACGATGTCGGCTGGCTGCGCGAGACGTAGCTTCATGGTCGGAAGCAAGGTCATGCCGCCCGCGAGAGCGCGGCCGTCGGGGCTCGCCTTTAGTCTGCTGATCGCATCGGCCAGGGAGGTCGCTTTGACGTAGTTGAAGGTTTGCATGGTTGGCCCTCTCGTCAGGCGGTGCGACGGCTGCGAGCCGCTTCGATCGCGCTCCATACCGCGTGCGACGTCGCCGGCATCGGGACGTCGGTCACGCCGAGCGGCGCGAGGGCGTCGAGCACGGCGTTGATCACCGCCGGTGGTGCCCCAATGGCCCCGGCCTCGCCGCAGCCCTTCACTCCGAGCACGTTGTGCGTGCACGGCGTGCACTCTGTCGCCACCTGAAAGCTCGGGACATCGTCAGCCCGTGGCATTGCATAGTCGGTGTAGGAGCCGGTGAGGAGCTGTCCCGAATCGTCGTACACGCAGTTCTCGAGGAGCGCCTGCCCGATGCCCTGGACAAGCCCGCCGTGCACCTGCCCTTCGACGATCATGGGGTTGACGACGTTTCCAAAATCGTCGGCAGCGCTGAACCGGACTATCTCGACGACCCCGGTCTCCGGGTCCACCTCGACCTCGCACACATGGCACCCCGACGGGAACGTGAAATTCTTGGGATCGTAGAACGCCGTCTCCTCGAGCCCAGGCTCAAGGGTTTCGAGCGGGTAGTTATGCGGCACGTAGGCCGCGAATGCGATCTCGCCGAACGCCTTCGCCCGGTCGGTGCCGCGCACGACGTAGCGGCCCCCTGCAAACTCGATGTCCTCGACCGATGCCTCGAGCAGGTGCGCAGCGATGCGTCGCCCCTTGTCGATGACCTTTTGGGTCGCGTTCACGATTGCCGTGCCGCCGACCGCCAGCGATCGCGACCCGTAGGTGCCCATGCCGAACGGAATCTTGCCTGTGTCGCCATGTACAACCTCGACACTCTCCATTGGGATTCCGAGCAGATCGGCGACGACCTGCGCGAACGTCGTCTCATGCCCCTGGCCGTGGCTGTGGGAGCCTGTCAACACTGTGACGGACCCGGTCGGATTGACGCGGATGGTCGCTGCCTCGAACAGGCCCGCGCGAGCTCCGAGTGCGCCGGCGACATTTGACGGAGCGATCCCGCAGGCCTCGATGTAGGTACTGAGACCTATGCCCCGCAGCTTACCGTGCTTCTTCGCTTCGGCGCGGCGGCCGGGGAAGCCCTGGTAGTCGGCGAGCTTCAGGCCGCTGTCGAGCGTCGCGTGGTAATTGCCGCTGTCGTAATTCAGCAGCACCGGCGTCTGGTACGGAAAAGCGCTCACCGGGATGAAGTTGCGCCGGCGTAGTTCCGCCGGGTCCATCTTCAGCTGGCGGGCGGCCTGCTCGACGATCCGCTCAACGACGAAGGTCGCTTCCGGCCGGCCGGCGCCCCGGTAGGCATCGACCGGGGCGGTGTTGGTGAACACGGCCTTGACGTTGCAGAAGATGGCCGGTGTCTTGTACGTCCCGGCAAGCAGCGTGCCGTAGAGATACGTTGGCACGGCGGGCGCGAACGTCGACAGGTACGCACCCAGGTTCGCGATGGTCTGTACCTTGAGCGCGAGGAAATTCGCATCCTTGTCGAGCGCGAGCTCGACGTGCGTATGGTGATCGCGCCCCTGCGCATCCGACAGGAAGGCCTCACTGCGCGAGGCGGTCCACTTCACGGGCCGGCCGAGCTTGCGCGCGGCCCATAGCACGATCACGTCCTCCGCATAGGGGTAGATTTTCGACCCGAAGCCGCCACCGACGTCCGGCGCGATGACGCGCAGCTTGTGCTCGGGTATCCCGAACACGAACGCTCCCAACAGCAGCCGGATCACGTGGGGGTTCTGGCTCGCCGTGATCAGCGTGTTCTCGCCGCTCGCCGCATCGTAATCGCCGATGCAACAGCGTGGCTCGATGGCGTTGGCGACGAGGCGGTTGTTGCGCAGGTCAAGCTTGACTACGTGCGCAGCGCCGCGAATCGCCTTGTCGACAGCGGCGGCATCGCCCAGGCCCCAGTCGAAACACAGGTTACCAGGCACCTGATCGTGCACCGCGGTCGCGCCTTTCTCGAGTGCCGCGCGCCCGTCAATGACGACTGGGAGCTCCTCGTAATTGACCTCGACGAATTCGGCCGCCGCGCGCGCCTGCTCGATAGTTTCGGCGATCACGACCGCCACCTGGTCGCCGACGTACCGGACCCGCTCGGCTTGGAGAGCCGCATGGGGTGGCTCGGACTGGGGGCTGCCGTCCTGGTTCTTGACGGCCCAGCCACACGGCAGGCCGCCGATCTTGTCGGCCGCGAGATCGGCTCCGGTATAGACGGCAAGCACACCCGGCGCGGACCGCGCTGCCCGCGAGTCGACCGACTTGATGCGGGCATGAGCGACGTTTGCGCGGACCATGGCGGCGTAGACCATGTGGCGCCGGGACAGGTCGTCCGTGTACTGACCGCGTCCGGTGATGAACCTGAGATCCTCGGTGCGCTTGACCGACTTACCGATGAGCCGGTTCCTGCTGTCAGCCATGGGCCTTCTCCGCGGCGCGCAGTTGCATCGTCTTTGCACAGTCAAGGACTGCTGCGACGATATTGTGGTATCCGGTGCAGCGGCAGATGTTGCCGTCGAGGCCGGCCCGGACCTCGTCCTCGCTCGGATCTGGGTTGTGCTGCAGGAGCTCGACCGCACTCATGATCATGCCTGGCGTGCAGAACCCGCATTGCAACGCATGGTGCTCCCGAAATGCCGCCTGCATTGGGTGCAGGGATGTCGCGGACCCGAGCCCTTCGATCGTCACGACCTTGGTCCCGGCCGCCTGGACCGCGAGCATGGTGCAGCTCTTGACCGAACGACCATCGACGTGCACGACGCAGGCGCCGCACTGGCTCGTGTCGCATCCGACGTGCGTGCCCGTGAGTCCGAGGTTCACGCGCAGCGCTTCGACGAGCAGGGTCTCGGGTTCAATCTCGACGTGCACGGCCTTGCCGTTCACCTGGAAATCAACCGGTATGGCCATGTCCCCTCCAGTCGCGCCGACCCGGCGGCCGCCGACAACTATAGCGTGGACACACCATGGTCACGCGTCATCGGGAGCTGATGACAAGCCAGGCGGTGATGGCAGCAAGCGCCGCGAGTAGCAGGAGGATCCAGCCGACCGGTAACCGTCGCGCGGGTCGTGGCTCGACAGCAGTTTCCACGGGTTGCGCTGCCGGGAACCGGGCCGCGAACTCAGAAAAGAACTCGTCGGCGAGCTTCCGCGTTGCACCATCAAGCAGGCGCGCACCGACCTGTGCCAGCTTGCCGCCGAGCTTGAGCTCGGCGACGTACCGCAGCGTCGTTGTCCCGTCCGTTTCCTCGAGCGTGACCCGAGTTTCGCCGCGCCCGAATCCGGCGGCGCTCTTACCCTCGCCGACCAGCGTATAGGCCCGCGGCGGGTCCAGGTCCTTAAGCTCAATCCGAGTCGCGAACGGCGCCCTGACCGGACCGAGTTGCGCCGCGACGGTTGCTTCGATGACGGTCTCGGAGACTCGATGCAGCGATTGGCAGCCAGGGATGCACACACGCAGCACGTCCGGGTCATTCAGGGCCAGCCAGACGGCCTCGCGGGCTGCGTTTAGCCGATGTTCGCCTCGGATTTGCACGTCGATGTGGATTATACGGGCGCCCAACTCGGTGAACCGTGGGCGTTCGGATCCGGAGCGAGCCGCCCGAACAGCTGGATCGCGCCTACTCGCGACTCCGAATGGCGCGCAACAGGGGTGCCGGGACCGGCTGACACGGGATTCCTCGGGCAACGTCATCCGGGTCCGCAATACCCCTGATTGCCCGTTGCCGAAGCACAGGTCAGGGTCAGCGCTGCATGCCGCCGGCCAGGCGGCGGAAACGCCAGTGGAGTGGACCGATGGCAGACCCCGGCCGTCCGTCGAGGTTCGAGATCGTGACGCGGGAGGATTTCTCTAACGTCACGTTTCTGCTGGAGATTTATCACCCGATGATGGCGAAAGCGGCGAAAGCCGGCCAGTTCGTCATCGTGATGGAGCAGGCTCAGGGAGAGCGGATTCCCCTAACGATCGCCGACTACGACCGCCAGAGAGGGACGATCACGCTCGTCATCCAAGCCGTCGGCAAGACCACGCGCGCGATGCAGCAAAACTGTCAGCGTGGGACCTGCCTGCACGCGATGGTCGGCCCGATGGGGATCCCGAGCCACATCGGCCAGGCGAGAAAGGTCCTGTGCGTCGGTGGAGGCCTCGGAGTTGCGCCTGTCTATCCGCAGGCCCGCGCCTACAAGGACAGCGGTGCCTATGTGATTGGCATCGTTGGCTTTCGCAACAAGGACCTGATGTTCTGGGAACAGAGGTTTCGCGCCTGCTGCGACGAACTGATCGTGTGCACCGACGATGGCTCGGCCGGGATCAAGGGACTTGTCACCGAGGGCATCAGGCAGGCCATCGGCGGGCACTCGGACATCGACGAGTGCGTGGCCATCGGCCCGCCCGTCATGATGAAAGGCTGCGCGGAGGCGACGCGGCCTTCAGGCATCCGAACCATCGTGAGCCTCAATCCCGTGATGGTCGACGGTACGGGCATGTGCGGCGGTTGCCGCGTCAAAGTCGGTGAGCGCGTGATGTTCGCATGCGTGGACGGACCGGACTTCGACGGCCACAAGGTTGACTTCGACGACCTGATGTTCCGGCTCAAGCGCTACAACGCGAGCGAACAGGCGGCATCGGCGCGGTTCGCGGACGGTTGCCGCATGCGTGACCCGGTGATTGCCGCTGCGGCGGGCCCGCAGAACGCGACGCAATAATGGTTAGCCGAATGGCCGCGAAGAAGAAAACGATCCGCACGATCCCGCAGCAGCGCACGCCGCCGCGCGAGCAGGACCCACAAGTTCGCGCGAGGAACTTCGAGGAGGTCAACTGCGGCTACCGGCCCGAGGATGCCCTGCGCGAGGCCGACCGCTGCCTGCTCTGCCCGGATCAACCGTGCGTCAGGGGCTGCCCGGTCAGCATCGACATTCCGGCCTTCATCGAGAGGATCAGCGCAAAGAACTATCGCGCTGCCTACGATGTCATCACCGATACCAACCTGTTGCCGGCCGTGTGCGGCCGCGTGTGCCCGCAGGAATCGCAGTGTGAAGGGGTGTGCACGGTGGGCAAGTCGCTCGAGCCGGTCGCTATCGGTCGGCTTGAGCGCTTTATCGGCGACATGGCGATCACCGAAGGCTGGGCGAACATCCCGTACATCGAGCCGAGTGGCTTCAAGGTGGGCATCGTGGGCTCCGGTCCGGCGGGCATGGCGTGTGCGGCCGACATGGCCAAGGCCGGCTGCGAGGTCACGGTGTTCGAGGCCTTTCACCAGGCCGGTGGTGTCCTCAAGTACGGCATTCCGGACTTCCGGCTGCCGAACTCGGTCGTCGACGCCGAGATCGACAAGCTCGTACGCCTCGGCATCCGCTTCGAGTGCAACACGCTCGTCGGCCGGCTGTTCACGATCGAGCAGATGATCGGCGAAATGGGCTTCCACGCAGTGTTCATCGGCACAGGTGCCGGGTACCCAAGTTTCATGGGCATCCCGGGTGAGTCGCTCAACGGCGTGCTGTCGGCAAACGAGCTTCTGACGCGCTGCAATCTGATGCACGCTCGCGAGTTCCCGAGCTACGACACCCCGCTGCAGCCCGGTCGGCAAGTCGCGGTGATCGGCGCTGGCAACACGGCGATGGACGCGATGCGGGTGTGCCTGCGTCTCGGCGCCGACAAGGTGCACTGCATCTATCGCCGGTCGGCAGCCGAGGCACCCGCGCGTGCCGAGGAACTCCACCATGCGGTCGAGGAAGGCATCGAATTTCACTGGCTCACGAGCCCTGTCGAAATCCTCGCCGACGGCAAAGGTGGCGTGCGCGGTCTCAAGTGCGTGCAGATGGAACTCGGCGAGCCCGACGCGTCGGGGCGACCGCGCCCCGTGCCAGTTCCGGGCAGCGAGTTCGAGTTCGACGCTGACATGGTCGTGTTCGCCATCGGTACCAACGCCAACCCGATCATCGGCCAGACCTCGAAACTTGCGCTCGATCGTCGCGGCTACATCACGACCGATGAAAGCCTCGCGACGTCCATCGCCGGAGTCTTCGCGGGCGGCGACATCGTCACCGGCGCCGCGACCGTCATCGAGGCAATGGGCGCCGGCCGCCGCGCCGCGCGCAGCATGAGGGCCTACCTCGGCCTGCGGGACACAAACGTCGTCTACCGCGACGGTGCCGACGGAATCCGGCCAAAACTGTTCGGCATCGACCTCGAGGAGCACGATTTTGCCCTCGTGCGGCTGCCGCGCCCCTCCGGCGACAACACCCCCGGGCAACCAGTCAGCACCCGACCAGGGGCGACAGGCACACCATGAGCGCGACCCTTGCACAGCAGCCGGCGGTCCCCCAGTCGAAGCGCGGTCTCGCGCCCGCCGCGAAGCAAGCAGTGCCGCTCCGGCAGCACATCGTGGAAGTGATCAGCGACTCCGGCGAGGGCGCTCAACGCTGCGGGCAGTCGCTCGGCGCGATCGCCGCCAAGATGGGCAACGGCGTATGGAACGTCGAGATCATACCGGCGGAGATCCAGCCGCCTGCGCGCAGCGTGGCTGGCGCGAGCGGCAATCGCATCCGCATTGGCTCAGGACGCATCACCAACGGCGGCGACGAGGCTGACCTGGTCGTCGCTTTCAACGAACAGGTGTTGCTTGGCCGCGTCCGCGACGGCGAGCTCAAGCCAGGGTGCAGCATCCTGCTCGAAGGCATGTGGCGCGAGCACCGTGACCCCAAGATCGCGGCGATGTATGCCGAGACCGTCAATCAGCTGACAAGCGACGGCTACCGGGTGTACGAGGTCCCGATGGAGCGCGAGTGCCGGCAGATCATCGCCGACGCGCATCGGGGCAAGAACATGTGGGTGCTGGGTATGCTCTGCAGCATCTACAGCCTGGACCTGGAGCTCGGCCGCGAACAGGTTGCGTTCGCGCTGCGCAAGAAGGACCCGGCCGTCATTGCGACCAATCAGGCGCTGCTCGCAGCCGGTTGGGCTTGGGCGGAGCAGAACCTCGACCTTAAGTACCGCATCCCAGCGACCCGCGCGACTGAGCCGCAGGTCGTGGTGACGGGCAACACGGCGCTTGCGCTCGGCGTGCTGGCCTCGGGCATGGACATCTGCGCGATGTACCCGATCACGCCCGCCACTTCCGTATCGCACTACCTGAGCGACGTCTTCGAGCGGGTCGGCGGCCTCGTCCACCAGGCGGAGGACGAGATCGCGGCCTGCACGTTCGCGCTTGGCGCATCGTACTCGGGCCGATGTGCGGTCACGGTTACGTCCGGCCCCGGCTACTCGCTCAAGCAGGAAGCGATTGGGCTGGCGGTGATGGCCGAGGTCCCGATGGTCATCATCAACGTCCAGCGCGGCGGGCCGAGCACGGGGCAGCCCACCAAAGCCGAGCAGGGCGATCTGCTGACTGCGTGCTTTGGCAGCCACGGCGACGCGCCCAAGGTCGTCATGGCGGTGAGCAGCATCGAGGACTGCTTCTACGCGATCATCACCGCGCGCAAGATCGCCGAGACCTTCAACATGGTCGTGGTCGTGCTGTCGGACGCGAGCCTCGCGACGGCACAGCAACCAATCCCCAGGCCGGTGTTCAGCGATGACTGGCTCGCGCCGCCTCTCGACCAAAGTGCCGTGCCGGCCGGGAAGAAGCCCTACGACTGGGATGGGGTCACGGGGCTGAGCCAGCGGTTTGTGCCCGGCCAGCCGGGCGGCATGCACACGCTGACCGGGCTCGCGCACGACCG
>Ga0209415_10010419_pt1 | contig 15821 bp, 13 predicted proteins | sample PeaSoiSIISIP2007_FD_187696 | JGI IMG/M metagenome (GOLD analysis project Ga0209415, IMG submission 187696) | Peat soil microbial communities from Weissenstadt, Germany - SII-SIP-2007 (SPAdes) (version 2) | ecosystem: Environmental > Terrestrial > Soil > Wetlands > Peat | place: Germany...
CTGGAGAGCGAAGCCAAAAGACACGGCATTCATATCATCCTCGACTTCGTGGTGAATCATTCGTCTGACAAGCACCCATGGTTCGTCGATTCGAAGTCGTCTCGCACTGCGGAACACCGCGACTGGTACATTTGGCGTGACGGCAAAGGGCCAGGGCAGCCGCCAAACAACTGGGTCTCGACTTTTGGCGGGTCCGCGTGGAAGCTCGATTCCACGACGAATCAGTATTACTACCACTACTTCTACGCCGAGCAGCCCGACCTGAACTGGCGCAATCCCAAGGTGAAAGACGCGATGTTTGATGTGACGCGCTGGTGGTACAAGCGCGGCGTGTCAGGATTTCGTTTGGATGCGGTCGACACGCTGTACGAAGATCCGAACCTGCACGACAATCCTGTGTTGCCCGGCACGAATGCCTTCGGCGATTCCAAAGAGCAGGACAAGTACAACACCAAGTTGCCTGAGGTGCATGAGACACTGCGCGAACTGCGCAAAGTGACGGACGAGAATAATGGTGTGCTCATCGGAGAGACTTGGACCGCCGACATAGCGGAACTGAACACGTACTACGGCGAGGGCAACAACGAGTTACAACTGCCGATGGATTTTCTATTTACCACAGTCAACAAGTTGTCGCCCGCCGACTTCCGCAAGCAGATCGCAGCGGTGGATTCCGCCTCGGGCTGGCCCACGTTTGTTATCAGCAATCACGACATCGTTCGCTCTTACGACCGTTACGGAGACGGCGAGCATAACGATCAGATTGCGAAGTTGATGGCTGGGCTGTACCTGACTCTGCGCGGAACTCCGATCATGTATTACGGGGAAGAGATTGGGATGAAGACGACACCGCCGACTCGCAAAGAGGATGTGAAAGATCCGATCGGCCGCACTGGATGGCCCAAGGAAAAAGGACGCGACGGAGAGCGGACGCCGATGCAATGGGATGAGAGCCCGAATGCTGGATTCTCGAAGGCTTCACCGTGGCTCCCCGTGCCGTCGACCGCCAACACGCACAACGTCGCCGATGAATCCAAAGATCCCGACTCGGTACTCAGCTTCTACAAGAAGGTGCTCAAGCTGCGGCATACCAACAAAGCCCTGTTGGACGGGAGTTACGTTCCGCTGAATGAGAATGATCAGAACGTGCTGTCGTACTTGCGAACGTATAAGGATCAGACGGTTCTGGTCGCTCTGAATATGTCGGGGGCGGAGCAGAAGGTCAGCTTTGAATTCAAGAGCGGGTTCACGTCGGCGAAGAGTCTCATCGCGACGGGAAAGTCTTCGGCGCAGGGAGACGTGGTGACGTTGGAACCGTACGGCGTTTTTATCGGCCAGCTTTCGAAGTGAGCCATGCGCTCACTCACCGCTGAGAATTCTCCACGCCTCGCGGCCTGTGAGCACGACGTTCTGAATGCTCTTCACTGCGTTTTCATATTGAGCTCGCTCGAAGGCACCTGGGTCTTTGCAGCGGAGCTGGCTGATGGTCCCCTTGAAGTCGGCGACCGACGTGTATTGGTGACTCTGCATCCAGTGGCACAGTCCAGCTTCAAGCTCGTGGAGATGCCCGATCCCTTGGCGCAACAGAGCTGAGCAGACCATGGCGACGTCCGCGCCGACCAGAAGCAACTTGATGACGTCCTCATGAGTGTGGACGCCGCTCGACCCGGCAAGGCTCGCGTGGATGCGGCCGTGGAGCATGCCAATCCATGTCAATGGAAGGCGCAGAGCTTCGGAAGTGCTGAGCAGAACGTTGGGCTGAATCTCTAGCGAGTCGAGATTCATGTCGGGCTGGTAGAAGCGATTGAACAGGACAAGGCCGTCGGCGCCGGCGGCGTCAAAGCGCTTGGCCATGTTGGCCATGCTGGTGAAGAACGGCGTCAGCTTGGCTGCGACTGGAATTTTCACCGCTGCTTTCACAGCCTGCACAGTCTCAACATATCCGTCTTCCAGTTCGGAACCGGCGATGTCCGCCTGAGTCGGAACCTGATAAAGATTCAGTTCGAGGGCATCGGCGCCGGCCTGTTCGATCTTCTCGGCGTATTCGGTCCATCCTTTGAGAGTCGTCGCGTTGAGGCTCGCGATTACGGGCACTCGCACAGACTCCTTTGCTCTGTGAATATGGCTCAGGTAACGATCAAGTGCGGGCCTCGTTCGCGCGAGCTGCGCGTCTTGCGGCGATTCTTCGAACAGGGAATGAAAGACGATGGCAGACGCGCCCGCCTCTTCCAGGCGGCGGATGTTATCGAGGTCCTGAGTTAAAGGGGACGCGGAGGAAACCAGCGGAGTGCGGACTTTCAGTCCGAGGTAGGTGGTCGAGAGGTCAAGCATGCTGCCTCACAGAGCTTTGGTTGGACTCAGCGAAGGCTTTCTTCGGCGCGTTCCGTGCAGATTTAGGCATCAAAGGATTCTACTCGTGGCGCAGCGAGACGGCCAACCATTCCGCGCTGATGCTTTGCGATTCGGGTATAGAATACGCACGGCGTAGAATGCACGAATTGTCGATCGCGATGGGCATTGTAGACGCGGCTCTTGACGAGGCGCAACGGCGTGGAGTGCGGGTCAGCGCCGTGCATCTGAGACTGGGGGCGCTTTCGGGCATGGTTAAAGACGCTCTGTTGTTCTCGTACGAAGTCGCGTGCCAGGATACGCCGCTCGAGGGGTCGCAGCTGCTCGTAGAGGAAGTTCCCGTAGTCGTGTTTTGCGCGCGGTGCCAGAAGGAGCGCGAACTGCAGTCGGTGCAGCTGTTTCAATGTCCGGAATGCGGTACGCCGACGATGGATGTGCGTCAAGGCAAAGAACTTGAGGTGTTTGCGCTTGAAGTGCAAGAGGATGGGTCCCAGAAAGAGGAATTACCGGAATCGGAGGTACAGAAATGAGCGAGCCGCGCCTGGTCGAAGTCCGCAGGAATGTATTAAAGCAGAATGACGTGATCGCGCGCGCTCTGCGCGAGCAATTCCGCGCCGCGGGAGTGTTTGTGGTGAGTCTGGTGTCGAGTCCGGGGTCGGGGAAAACGACTTTTCTGGAGAAGACGCTCACGCAGTTGCAGCCACGTTATCGCGTGGCCGCGCTGGTGGGAGACCTGGCGACGGAAAACGATGCGGTGCGTCTGGCGCGGAGCAAAGCTCCGGTGAAGCAGATCACGACTGGGACTCTGTGCCACCTGGAAGCCGCGATGGTGCAGAATGCGCTGCAGGACTGGGACCTGCATCAGCTGGATTTTCTTTTTATCGAGAACGTGGGGAACCTGGTGTGTCCGTCTTCGTATGATCTGGGGGAGAATCTTCGTCTCGTGTTGATGTCGGTGACCGAGGGCGAAGACAAGCCGCTGAAATATCCGACGATTTTTAACAGCGCGGATGTTGCGGTGGTGACTAAGAATGAGTTGGCGAGCGCGGTGGAGTTTGACTGGAATGCGGCGCGAACGAGCATCGAGTCGGTGCGTCCGGGAATGCAGATTTTCCGCCTCTCGGCGAAAACCGGCGAAGGGATGGAAGAGTACTTAGAGTTTCTTTCTCAGCAGTTGGCGGAGCACAGGGCAGTCGCCCGCGGTCTAACGATGCTGCAGGCAGAGACATAGCAAGTCTCTACGCCAAAGAGCTTCCGAACCTGAAGCCTAGAAGCCGTACTTGGCGACGATCTTCTTTTCTTTTTTCCCGACAACTGCGATGGCGGCATGTTCGGCGGACAGTGAGAAGGCAAGCTGCGCGCCGGTGGTTTGATCGCGGAGACTGATCGTTGTGTCGTTGGCGGAGTCCGAGATCAGGACGTAGAGAGCGGAATCGGCCAGCATGGTGGGAAATACCAGCACGCCCTGCGGAAGAGGCGACGACATCGTGAACATGGGTGTGATGTTCAGCCGAGCCGCGACGTAGCCGTAGAGGTCGGCCGTGGTGTGCGCATCTTCGGAAAGTTCCACCGGGTCGGACGTCCAGAAAATGCGGCCTTTGCCGTGAGGAATTTCCTTCAGAGTGGAGCCGTCTTCGAAGCGCAGAGAATCCAGCCAACTCTGTTGGGGCTGGGCAAACGCCAGCGGGAGCGGGCGGTCTCCGATACGAAGAGTGGAGTTGTGATAAGTGAGCGGTTCGACGTGCGCCGGGATTTGGAGCGCGGCCGCCCGATGGACCGTCTGCCAATGCTCATCGCGATCGACCGGGCCGGTGACGAGAAGATTGCCTCCGGCCTCAACATACTTCAAAAGTGCTTGCCATCCAGTTTCGGTTAGCGCCTGTGGCGACGGCAAGATCGCCAGCTTCGGTGAGCCCAGCTTCTCAATCTGATTTTCCGCGATCACATACGCGGGCAAATGAACGTCATACGCGAGAGCGCGAACCGCGTTCTGCTGCGCGGCCAACTCGAATTCCGCGAGCGCCGAGTACTGTGCGGCCTGCGAAGTCACGATCGCGATCTGAGGTGGCTGTGGGTCGCGAAGATGCTCCTGCAACGACGGAGCAAATTGAGCGAACGCGCGCAGGAGTGTGGCCTCCGGCTTCTCGGTGTAATCGGTGCGGACGGCGCCGATGGGAGTTTCGTTGCTCTCCGTCATGTCGGAATTCGTGTTCCACAGCCATTCGATCGCGCCGGAACCTTGAATGAAAGATGCTGCGATTTTTCGTTCGAGGAGCGCGGCTTCGTTCTCCGGCGTCCGGCGGGCGATTTCGTCGAGGTTTAACTCGCGCTGCAATCCGGTTTCCTGGATCAGCATGGCTTCGCCGGGTTGCTTGGCCGCGAGCGAATCCCACAGAATATTGTCGTCCAGCCACCAGGAATGGTTTGTGGTGAAGTCGACGGACTGTCCCCAGAAAGCAGGAGAGAGGCGATCCTGAATGCCGCCTTCATCCTGGCCGACGGTGACGAGTTGCTGCGAGCCTGCGGCGCGAATTGCGTCGTGCATAGTGCGTGCCCAGTGCGCGAACGATTCCTGCGCGAACAGGGAATAATCATGCAGGCGGAGCGAGTTGGTTCCGGTGTACATGCCGCGCGGAGAAAATTCATCTTCGGCGGGAAGAGAGATCATGCCGGCGACGGAGTCGGGAGGAACATTCCATAGTGCGGCGAGCTTGGCGCGGTCGGGATAACGCTCGCTAAGCCAATGATTCCAGGCTGCGAGTTCGATGGGATCGCCGTTAGGCCGCATCCTCCACAGGTGCTGAGAAAAACTTGGCTCGTTGATGAGATCCCATGCGAGGAAGGGTACGTCGTGGAAGCGCGCGACGACAGAGGAAACCAGAGTCTGTTGGCGGCGGACGGCCGCGGGGTCGAGGAAGGCGTTCGCACCTCCGAGAACGTCGGGCAGGAAGGCGAAGAAGTTGAACTGCACGGGCAGGCCAAGCTTGCGTGCCGTCATGAGATAGGCTTCGAGCGTGCGCAGGGTGCGCTCGTAGGGCTGTCCGTTTTCGTCGCAGAATTTATCCCAACCGGTCCACCATCCGGTGCGGATCATGTTCAGTCCTGCGTCGTGAATCTGGGCGAGATCCTGGTTCCACACGTACACGTTGGGGTGGTCGAAGAAGAGGCGCTGAACCTCGCTCGACATGTAGGTGGTACCGACGACGGCGAGAGGATGGCCATCGAGTTCGAAGTAGTCGTGATTGATGCCGAGATGAGGGCCGGCACGGAGGAAGGATTCGTCGCGAATCCAAAAGGCGGAATGATAAATCGCGCGCACCTTGTTGCCGTCGAGCAACTGCGCTTCGATAATGTAGAGACCTTTAGCGGCGGGAGCGGGGAGCACGACGGGTTCGGTCGCAAGGGCGGTTGTGACAGCGGAACGATTGGAGGGTTGCGCTTCCGGAAACGAAGTGATCTTCACCGTCAGCGGCGCTTTCGGAGTTTCTGCGGAGTGCCAGAGGATTTGCAACTGCACGGGCTCACCGGGCAGGTAGAGGGGCAGCGCAGGGCGCACAGTGAATTCCTCAGCGCCCTGCAATGCGCGATCAACGAGGGAGTGCAGAAAGCTCGCATTTTCGAAGATGTTGCTGTCCATGAGTTCTGCATTGAGAAAAATCCAGCGGCCACCGTCGAAACCGTTGCGGTAGTGATCGATCTGAATCAGGGGAGCTGAGAGCTTGCGGCCATTCTTGAGGCCCCAGGCAAGAGTGTCGAGGCGGGCGTCGATGGATCCGGCAGCGCCGCCGCGGTGGTAGAGGTCGACTGCACTAAGCCGGATCACGGGGCTATAGGCGCGTTTATACGCAAAGGCGGGAACCTGCAAGGGGATCTCGGGATTCGACTGGAACTGGAGTCCGTCGGAGCCGGGAGTTTCCTGGTACTGGTCAATCATTAACTGGCGGATGAAGCGGACGCTGTAGTCGCGAACACGCCAGTCGCTAGATCGATATGCAGCGCGAGTGAAGGGAGTTTCGCCGAAAACCAGGAGGTTGCCGCCACGATCGAGAAATCGTTTGATCGCGGGCCAGGCGTCTTCTGGAAACGCGGAACGGCAAGGAAGGACAAGAAGGCGGACTGCGCTGGCGGAAAGAGCATCTGAGAGGTGGCGCGCGTCGGCCGTGGCGGCGTCAGGAAATGCTCGATGCAGCTGCCATGTGGAGGCAGTCATTCCGGGAAAGCCGGGTTCGTCGAACAGGAGCACAGGGGATGTGCCAGTTTGGGCCAGGAGCGCTGATTGGCTGACGACAAAAAAAGCGGCCGCGATTAAGAGGACGATATATTTGCGCATGAGTGTGGCCTGATGAGGAGATTTGACAGGCGGGAACGATTGAGTCTCCGGCAAGGGCGATGGAATGTCAAGCTAGAGAAACGATATTGTAGGGTATCTTTTCGATATCGAGCAAAAGAAAAATGCGTAAAACGGCGCTCGCGCGATGCTATGATGGCGCGTTCGTTGATTCAGTGACTTCTAGGAATTTGGTTCGCACACTCCTGAAGGGTGGATACAGCACTCATGGCAATCGCGGCCCCCAACACTTCTACGACAGCCACGGCGCCGGGCACGGGGCAGAGCTACGGCGCTCCGCTGGCTACGGTGACTACGCTGTTCTTCATGTGGGGATTTCTTACCTGCCTGAATGACATTCTGGTTCCGCACCTGAAATCGATTTTTGACCTGAATTATGCGGAGGCCATGCTGATTCAGTTCGCCTTCTTTGGCGCATATTTCATTTTTTCGATTCCTTCTGCGAAGCTCATTGACTGGATTGGCTACCAGCGTTCGATGGTTGTGGGGTTGCTTACCATGGGGGCGGGCGCCTTCCTATTCGTGCCCGCAGCCAGTGTTCCTTCCTACCCGCTGTTCCTGGGCGCATTGATCGTGCTTGCCGCAGGAATCACTTGCCTGCAGGTGGCGGCGAATCCGTACGTCACCGTGTTGGGAAAGCCTGAGACGGCTTCGAGTCGGCTGAATCTCACGCAAGCTTTCAACTCACTGGGCACGTTTTTGGCACCGTTTTTCGGCGGGCTGCTGATCCTGAAAACGGCAACCATGTCGATGACCGAGATACGAGCCTTGGCGCCAAGTGCGCTGCAAGTCTATCGGGTGACCGAAGCGGCGACCGTCAAGATGCCCTATGTGGGTCTGGGTATCACTCTGGTGCTTTTGGCGGTTGCCATCGGCCTTTTCAGGTTGCCAACGATCGAGCATGCACAGCACAAAGTCGGGGAGAAGGTGAATGACTCGATCTGGAATCATCCCAACTTGATCTTTGGGGCCATTGCCATTTTTGTCTACGTTGGTGGCGAGGTCTCGATTGGCAGCTTCCTGGTGAACTACTTCGGCCAGTCCGAGATCGGCGGTCTAACAGCGCAGGTTGCCGCAGGCTTCGTCGCCCTTTACTGGGGTGGGGCCATGGTTGGCCGTTTCTTTGGATCGGCGCTCTTGAGCGGAGCAAAAGCAGCTTACATGGGCTTGGCTTCGGTTGGCGGAGTCCTGGCTTTTCTCCTTTCAACCTGGGTTGCACATACTTGGGCTGCAAACCTTGCAGCACCGGCTGGCCACTTCAGTCTCGTAGCTGTTATGTGGGCGTTCGTCTCCATTCTGGTCACGGCCCGTCCGCTTTTTGGTTTGGTTGCTGTCGTTGCGGCCTTCCTCGCAATCCTCACAGCGATTAGTGGTGGCCATTTGGTTACGCCAACGCGTGGGCTGCTTGGCATTGCCGCAGTGTGCGCTGCTTCCCTTGTTGCGATCTCGATGCTGACCACTGGGCACACTGCGATGTACAGCATCATCCTGGTGGGCTTCTTCAATTCGATCATGTTCCCGAGCATTTTCACCTTGGGCGTGGCTGAGCTTGGTCCGCTGACGGGCGATGGCTCCGGAGTCATGATCATGGCGATTGTTGGGGGAGCGATTATTCCGGTGGCGCAAGGGTGGATTGCCGATCACATCGGCATTCATCATGCGTTCTTCCTGCCGGTCGTCTGTTATTTGTACATTCTGTTTTTTGCCTTGAGCGGATCGAAGCCGAACAGCCAGCGTTACGCCAAGGCGTGACGTCTGCTGGAAGTTGCCCGGGTTCTTCGTTTTTGCTCGGAATGACGGGGTGCGCGGAGTCACTGACAGGGCATGGGTGTTTGGTAGTATGTTTTTGCAGGGAGTGCAGAAAGGTACCGATTAAAACGATTTAAAAGATCATGGGGCAAATTAAGAAGCCTGGCCAGAAACCAGAGGCGGTAACCCTCAAGGCCGTTGCCCAGCACATTGGACTGACTCCGGGCACGGTTTCCGCAGTTCTGAACGATTCGCCGTCGGCTCGTTCCATTCCACAAGAAACCAAGAACCGTATCCACGCGGCCGCCAAGGAACTCAACTACCGGCCCAATTTTTTTGCCCGCAGCCTGCGCAACAAGCGCACCTACACCATCGGAGTGATTGCGGAAGAGATTGGCGACTCGTACAGCTCGCCGATCATCAGCGGCATTGAGCAATATTTGAGGAAGCGCGATTATTTCTTCCTGACGGTGGTGCACCGGCACGACCCCGTGCTGCTGACCCGATACTCGCAATTGCTGTCGGAGCGGGGCGTCGAGGGCATCATCACCGTGGATACGACTGTGCAGGAGGCGCCTGCGCTGCCTACGGTTGCGGTGGCCGGCCACAAGAAGCTGAAAGGCGTCACCAACATCATGCTGGATCACGTGAAGGCGGCAGTTTTGGCTCTGAACCACTTTAAAGATCGAGGACACGAGCGCGTCGCTTTCATGAAAGGGAATCCGCTGAGTTCGGATGCGATGGACCGGTGGAACGCGATTTGCCAGGTGGCGGCAGAGATTGGGATGAAGATCGATCCGGAGTTGACGGTGCAGATCGATACCGACGACCCGACTCCGATGTTAGGTTACCCGTTTGCCAAGCAATTGCTGGCGCGCAAGCGGCCGTTTACCGCGCTGTTTGCCTACAACGACATCTCGGCGATCGGCGCCATCCGCGCGATACAGGAACAGGGGCTGCGCGTTCCGCAGGATGTTTCGGTCATGGGGTTCGACGATATTCCAGGGGCTGCGTTTCACACTCCGAGCTTGACCACCGTGCAGCAGCCGTTGAACCGGATGGGCGAAGTGGCGGCGCAGGTGTTGCTCGAACGAATTGAAGGCAATAAAGAGTATCCTTCAGAGATTGCGATTGAGCCTGAATTAGTCGTGCGGGAATCGACGGCAAAAGCTCCTGGGACCGCCTAGAGCCAGGGTTCCGATAGAGTAGCCGCTATAGTAGCTGCAGACCGCGCCGGTCCATTCATGCCCTCTTCTGACGTGCCAAGCACTTCAACGTCCGCCAAAGCGCTCACGTTCGCAGCGTATGCGTCGTTCGTGCCCATCGGGATCGCGACCGTGCTGCTGGGTCCAATGCTGCCAGTGTTGTCAGCACGATGGTCGCTGAACTATTCCCAGGCAGGCGCGCTGTTTACCGCGCAGTACGTGACATCAACTCTGGCGGTCGCTCTTTCCGGAGTGCTGGTTTCCCGGTGGGGATTCCGATTCGCGATCAAGACTGGCCTTCTCCTCATGAGTGTGGGGGTGGGGTTGCTGCTGGTTGGTCCCAAGACGATGGGGATTCTCTGCATCTCTGCGTATGGAGGGGGCTTGGGCCTGGCAGTTCCCGCGGGAAACTTACTGGTGGCAGCGGCGAATCCGGGGCGGCGCAGTGCGACGTTGAATGTGCTCAATTTCTGCTGGAGCGCCGGCGCGGTGTCGTGCCCATTTCTAGTGGCGGCGGCAGCGCGGAGTCATCAAGTTCCTCTCTTTCTGGCGGTGGTGGCGGGCTTCGGGATTCTGGTGGCGCTTGCGATCGCGGCCATGCCTGCGTCTATTGTGGAACCCGCGGCGAACGATCCAGGGCAGAAGGCAAGGTCGGCAATTCCATGGAAGAGTGGGGGATTGCTGATCTTGGCAGCGTTGTTTTTTCTGTATGTCGGCGTCGAGAACGGGTTCGGGGGATGGGTGGCGTCGTACGCTAAGAGTCTGGGAAACCTGCCGCCGACCCTGGCGCTCATGACGCCTTCATTCTTTTATGCGGCGATGACGCTGGGAAGATGGCTGGCGCCGCTGCTGTTGCGGCTGGCGAGCGAAATCCGGCTGGTGCAGGCGGGACTGCTGATGGCTTGTGCGGGCATGGCTGGAATGGTCTTGTCGCACGGGTTGCGAGGAGTGGCGGCGAGCGCTTGCCTTGCGGGATTCGGGCTCTCTTACGTTTATCCCATTACGATCTCGTTGTTGTCGCGCGAGTTTGGGTCGGCCCCCGCCCGGCTTGGGTCGTTCATGTTCACGTTGTCGAATATTGGAGGCGGGTTGTTGCCGTGGATGGTGGGCGTTTCGTCGAACCATTTTGGCAGCCTGAAGGCTGGGCTGGCGGTGCCATTGATCGGATGCGCGGCCATGTACGCTTTGTATCTGCGGGAGTGGAAGGCAGCGACTTTGGAGCAGGACGGTAGTGTGACTGTCTAGGCGCGGACGAGCCTGGCTGCCAGCCGCGACAGGCGAACCACGCGATACAGCGGGAACAGCGGCGCGGGGAAACGGATTGCCTGCCATTCGCCGGGGCCCGGGGTGAAAACCAGGCGCCGCAGAAATCGGCGGCGATCGGCGGGGCGTTCCCGCAAGCGCATCATGAGCCGGAAGTAGGCAAGGGATTCGACGTTGTATGAGGATTCGCTCGCAATGTGAGTTTGGATTTCATCCGCGAGCGCCAGCGCCGCAGGATCGTCCGGAAGACTCGCTTGCGCGGCCGGCGGGATTGTGGCGCCCAAGAGCCGGTTCGCCAGAATAATGCTGAGGCGCACGATGCGCGCAATTCCCAAGGCTTGCGCTTGAACTCCGATCCAAGTCCAGTCCAGAGTTGGGAGGCTGATGAGCCGCGCGATGTCGCAAAGCCAGACGAGGCGTCCCCATACGTGCTTCGCGGCGTGCGCCGAGAGGACGAGAAGCAAGTCTTCGAGCGATGGCGTCTGCATGGGGTGGCCGGCGACCGAGACGGTGAGTGCACGCCGGAATAAGCCGGGCATGTCGAAGTCGATGGAATAGAAGCGAGGCTGAATCGCCCACTGGACTTCAAGCAGGTTCGGTCCGGCGGCGCCGTCGAAGGCATATTCGTAGCCTGATTTCAGATAGGCGCGTTCCTCAGCGGGGGAAAAACTAAGGTGGGGCGAGTAGCCGAGTTCGCGCACAGCCTCGCGAATATGCGACAAGTCTTGCGAATGGATGAGCAGATCAATATCACCTGCTTGCCGCAGCGCAATGTCTTTGTAGATCAGTTCCGCCAGGGCCAGGCCTTTGTAGGGCATGACGGCGAGGCCGAGCGCGGACAAATGATCGACGATTCGAATCAACTCGCGTGAAAGAAACAGGGCTTTGTGCAGGTTGGTCTGGTAGCGTTGCTCGATCCATGATATTTGCTCGCGAGGAATCACATCCTCAATATCGACGAGAGACTGGTAGAGAAGTGGCTGAGTGCCGTGCCGATCGGCAAGCTCGAATAGAAGATTCCAGCGCAGGGGCTCGCGCACTAGCAGGCGGAGGCGGGCTGACTTTTCCTGGCGGGGAGTTTCGGAGCATGCAGTTCGCAGCAACGACCACTCGGCTTCGAGTGTGGGGCTAGTCCCGGGCATGTTCGTGGTTCGAGAGTTCGCGGCAAGGCCAGTCGAAGCGCGTCGAGATCACGCCGTCGCGCTCGGCGCCGAGGTTCCGGCAGACGGCGGAATCGCCCGAATCTGCACGAGGTTCTTGCCCAAGCCCGTAAGATTTACCCCAGCGCGCTGCTTGGCCAGCATGTTCGCCGAGGGAACACCGGTTCTGGCGAAAGACTTTTCGCAATCCTGCGATGAAGGTCCGCGCATGTTGCCTTCCATGAAGGCGAGACCCGGACAGCGTGTGCAGCTCGAAACGTGGGAACACGAGGTGCATGTGGACAGGTCCTTCACGCGAATGGAGCGGACGTCGTTCATCTGGTCGGAATGCTGCCAGATGTCGAGGAAGCGCTGCTGCCGTACGTTTCCAGTGGGAAGCGGAAACTGCACGCAGGGATAGACGTCGCCGTAGGGCGAAACATAGCAGGTGGTGTGACCGGCACTGCAAGGCAGATTTTCGAGCGCGCCCTCATCGGGATTGGTCGAGATCGCACAGAATTCATCGACATCGCCCACCAGCGATGCGTCGCGGAAAACCTGGCGAAGATCATCCCGGCCCACGCCCAGATTCAGGACTGAGCGGTCTCCATCCATCATCGGTGTGATCGTGGGGTCGAGCGTGCACTCCACGCCCATCTCCGCAGCCAGAGCGCGAACGCCAGCATAGTCCTGCATGTTCTGAACCATCAGGACGTTGGCCATCACGACTCGCAAACCCTGAGCTTTGAGAAATCGGATCGCATCGAGCGAGCGCTTCAGCGAGCCGGGAACCAGCGTGATCGCATCGTGCACTTCCGGCCGGTGCGAGTAAATGCTGATCTGGACCGACTCGACGCCGAGGTCGCGAATCCGTGCGGCTTCGCGTTCATGAATCAAGATCGCGTTGGTCTTGAGCTTCACGCAGAACATCAGCTTGCGCCGGGCGTATTCGAGAAGCTCGAAGAAGTCCTTGCGCAGAAAAATCTCGCCGCCGCTGAGGGTCAGGATGAAGACGCCCGCTTCTGCCATTTCGTCCATCAGATGCTTGATTTCCGCGGTCGTCATCTCGCCATGATCGTGATGATCGAGATAACAGTGCACGCAGCGCTCGTTGCAGCGGTAGGTGAGGTCGAGCTGGACGCTGAGAGGAATGTTCAGCTTCAGCGCCTTGGTCGTCATCTCCTCGAGAAGTCCGATCATCGAGCCTCTCCGGCGGACGAGTCCGTTTGCGAGACCGGTTGCGCGATGGGCTCCTCGGAAATTTGCAGGATCTCGTGCGTGGCAAGTTCGCGGGCCAGGGTTTCGGCGTCCTGCAAGGCTTGCGAGGGTTCCACGTCAAACTCAGGGCAGATGCGCATCTCTACAATTTCATCGAGCGGAGTGGCGCCGTCGGCGGCCTGCCACAGAATCGTGGCCGTTCGGTTGAGGGTGAAGAGCGTGGAATCCCGGCCGGACATGATCATCATTTCGCCGTCGAGACTGCGGGCCGCAACCCGCGGATTGCGTGCCATGTAAAGCTTGTTCATCCAATCAGCTCCCAGACCCGGGCGTCGGGCACAAAAGTGAGGCGGGCAACTGGGACCCGGCTCACGAACTCGAAGGCGGAATGAAAAGTCGCCTGCACCAGTTCCTCATCCTCCGCGAAAAAGAGAAGATTAGCAAGCAGAGATCGAGCAGCTTCTCCGGGCGGGATGGGGTCGATGCGGTTCTCGGCACCCTTGGCGAGCAGGTAGAGGGCGGCGAGGGGCGCGGAAACATTTTCCCCCAGTTTGGCCAGTTCTCCGGTAAACGGCGTGCCGAAGGCCACATAGCCGGTCTCCTGCTTACGAACATAGGAAATTTCATCGGTCAGGAGGGTGACGTCGGGCGGAGCCAGGCGGGAGATGGTCGTCTTGCCAGCCTCGGATACGCCAGCGAACAAGAACGCTTTGCCATTGCGGATGGCGCTGGCGGAGTGCATCAGAAAGCCTCCCTGCCGGGCCAGCACGAGCGTGTGCACGATGCGAAGCACGGCATCGATGGAATAAGGGTTGGCGGTCTGGCGAATCCAGCCCGTGCGCGACGCAGGTTCCCACTCGGCGCGAAAATCTCCGCGCTCCAGGCTCCAGCGGCCCTTCTGGTGCGTCACGCGCACGTCAGCATCGGGATCGGCGCCGCGAGGCGGAGTGAGGTCCACATCGAATTCAATCTCTGCCCGCTCGGAGGAACTTACAAATCCGGCATAGCGGTCCTGCAACATGGTGAGAAAGCCGGGGTCGGTCGTATGCACGCGCACGGGCATGCCTCCGATTTCAATCACGAGGCTGAGACGCTCGACGGCGGTGCTTAGCTCTGGCAAGAGATGCTCGATCCTATTGCTTTTGAAGCGGCGTGGCTTGAACTGACGTACCTTGAGACAACCCACGCAGGCCGTGTACGCCCACAACCACACGGGCCGCGAAAGCTGAGTATTGAAACACGGCGGCTACGGCGCGTTCCGGGAAGCGCAGACGCTTCCGGGGTTCGAGGCATTTACGGTTGCGCAAGATGAAGGAGACTTTGCCCAGAACGTGGCCCTGATCCACCGGGGAATCGGAGCGGGACACCGCATCCCCCCGGGTCAGAACCCGCCAATTTCCCGAACTCCAGTCGCTCGCCACGACGCGATGGGCAACGAATCGGCGACCGCTGCTGAACAGGACGATGTCGCCTTCGCAAACCTGATTGCTGACAATGTGCTCAATCACGAGCGTGTCCCCAGGCCAAACCGTGGGCAACATGCTGCAACCCGTCACTTTAAGGTGCAGGTTGCCGGACGAGCGCAAGACCTCACCCGCCAGTTCGCATTTCAAGGCGTGCACTGCGTTGGGTGTCGACTCCACGGTTTATGAGGCCTTAGTGTTGAGGCTGCAACTGCTCTGCGTGACGCTGATCTTGCCGCACGAAAGCGCAGTAGTCACAAACACCTGCTCGAAGCGGAAAGAGGGTTTTTCGTACGGCTTCTTGGAAGCCGGAGTGGGGTGATTATCAGTGGAGTGATCGTTCATAGTCATAGGAGGAAACCTGTCTTTGTCTGTCTAGTTTAATCCCGATTGCGATGCTTGTACGGCGCACCCGCCAGTGCCGCCTGTGCAGGCCTGGTTGCCTTGCGTCGAAAAATAGACCTGAGACGCGCCCGCCAGAGTGCCCGTCCCGACGATATTGTCCATAATAATCCCGCTGGTGCCACCGGAAGCAGCAACGCTGACGGTGGCAATGGGCCCCACGTTTCGCCAGTTGACACCACCGTCGGTGGTCGCGCCGGCGATGGCCTTATTCCATGTCGCGGGCGCGGTTGCTCCGGATGTCCCTGCGGTGTGCACCCATTGGACGTTGCCGTTGGTGTCGAGAATCAGGTTGCCGACGACATAGCCGTGGCTGGGCAGCCAAGCCGCGTGGGAAGCTTGATTCGGACCCTGGTTGGTCCACTTCACGCCGCCGTCCGTCGTGCTGCCATCAATGGCCGCATTCCACGGGGCTGGCGCGGTTGCTCCCGATGTTCCCTTGGTTCTGACCACCTGAATATGAAGGTTGGAATCCAGAATTTCCTGGCCCACTTTGTAAGCGTGAGAGGGCTGCCATGGCTGAGTTTTGAAGTTCATGAGGCATCCGCCACCCGAGCAGTTGTTACCCAGCCCGCCGGATTGAGCGCTGGCGAAAATCCACTCGGAAGTGCCTCCGGTAGCGTTCGGGTTGGGGATGTCAGTGACGGGAGAACATCCGGTGGTGCCGCTGGCCAGCACGGGTCCG
>Ga0209415_10010421_pt1 | contig 15819 bp, 17 predicted proteins | sample PeaSoiSIISIP2007_FD_187696 | JGI IMG/M metagenome (GOLD analysis project Ga0209415, IMG submission 187696) | Peat soil microbial communities from Weissenstadt, Germany - SII-SIP-2007 (SPAdes) (version 2) | ecosystem: Environmental > Terrestrial > Soil > Wetlands > Peat | place: Germany...
TCGCGCTGTGCCGGGAAATCGAGCTGCACATCCAAGAGCAGCAGCGGCAAGCCTAGCCATCGATGTTTGGATTCCGTGGCCAGCGTCGCCAGCTCGAACATTCGGGCTGCATCGGCGAGCTTTCCGGCTTCGAGCTCATCGTCGTAGCGTTGCAGCAGCTTTGAAAGATCCCGGCCCGCCGCTCCCGTTTCCGACAACTTCGCGCATTCGACGCGAGCCATGCGTAGCTCGGCGATGGTGCGAGCCAGCGCGCGGGCGAATCCCGGCAGCGAGGCGACCGGCCTGAAATACTCGAGCTCGCCTTGCTTCAGCGCGGCGTGAACCACTCGCGCCGACAAAGCCTCCAGGCCGAGTTGTGTCATCGGCGCCAAGCCCATTGCGGCCATGGCCGGACGAGATAAATCCGAGGCGAGCTGCACGAGTGTCAAACGATGCACGCCTGCAGCGCCATTTCTCCGTTGTGCTAATTCTTCCCCTGCCGAATGGCTAGGCACAATTACGAGAATTTCAGGATGTATCGAAACAAAGTCTTCCGCGGCGGCCAGCAGATTTGCATTCGAACGCGATTGAACCACGCGGCGTTCGCCGATCAGCATATTTTTTAGTCTAACGGGACGTTGCAAAATCTGCTCAAAAAAAAACATATGACTTTTTTTCGCAAAATGGTAACCTCGGCGGGCTGCGCTTCGTTTTTACATATAACTAAATCCCCGTTACGACGGCGGGCGCTCTCACCCCTTTTCACCCATAGAAAGCGCCCGCTTTAATTTTTTCGGCCCGCCAGCGTTCAGCGACCTTCCACCTCGCGAATCTCGATCACGCCGCCATAATCCAGGTGCGGACAATCGCGCGCCAGCTCGACGACCTGATCGAAGCTCTCAGCGGAGAATGCGAAGAATCCGCCGATCACTTCGCGCGACTCAGCGAAGGGGCCGTCTTTGACCACCGTCTTTCCGGCATCTTTTTTCATCACGCGTCCCACGCGGTCGCGCAACTTTTTTCCCCCGGCGGCATGGCCTCGCGCGGTTAGAGATTCCCGCCATTTCATGTAGCGCTGAAACACCGCCTGCATCTCTTCGGGACTCATTCCATCGTACGCAGCCGGGGATCCGTGAAGTAACAGAACATATTCGGGCATTGGTGAATGCCTCCTTTCAGAAACAACAACGAATCACGACCGGTAGTCTCGACATTTCTTCCCGCAAAAGTCCGGGATTATCCCGTGGCCAGACCGGTGGCTCAACCTTTCTCCAGACGACCAGGCGACCAAGGGTAGCCATAGGCTACTCGTCGAAGAGGACGGAGGAAAGGTAGCGTTCGCCCGAGTCAGGCAGAATCACGACGATGGTTTTGCCTTTCATCTCCGGCTCCTTAGCCAGGCGCACGGCGACGGCCACCGCGGCTCCGCAGGAAATTCCGCTCAGGATGCCCTCTTCGCGCGCTAATCTCCGCGCCATTTCGATCGACTCGTCGTCGCCCGCCAATTCCACGCGATCCACCATGTTGAGATCCAGCGTGCCGGGAATGAATCCCGCGCCGATTCCTTGAATGCCGTGCGGACCGGGTCGAAGCGGCTCGCCTCGCAGCGTCTGGGTAATTACGGGACTGCCTTCCGGCTCGACGCCGACCGACAGAAACGGCCGCTTGCGTTCCAGCTTGAAATATCGCGAAATGCCGGTGATAGTCCCGCCGGTGCCGATTCCGGCCACCAGCGCATCGACGTTGCCCTGCGTGTCTTCCCAGATTTCAGGACCCGTGGTGCGGACGTGAATTTCCGGATTGGCGGGATTCTGGAACTGCTGGAGTAGCACGAGACGCCCCGGTTCCGCAGCGACCATGTGTTCAGCGCGCTCGATGGATGCGCCCATCCCCAGCGCACCGTCGGTCAGGATGAGTTGCGCGCCCAGCGCTCTTAGAACTTTGCGGCGCTCGATGGACATGGTCTCCGGCATCAGCAGCGTGATCTTGTAACCGCGCGCGGCGGCGACGAAGGCCAGCGCGATTCCGGTGTTGCCGCTGGTCGGCTCGATCAGCTCCTTGTCCGGAGTCAGGATTCCGCGCCGCTCCGCGTCCCAGATCATCGATGCGCCGATGCGGCACTTCACCGAGTAGGCCGGATTCCGCCCCTCGATTTTCGCGAGCACGGTGGCGTGCGCGCCCTCCGTCACTTTGTTCAGACGCACCAGCGGAGTGCGGCCGATGCTGAATGAGTTATCCGCGTAAACCATTAAATCTCCCAGTTGGGGACATAGCGCCGTTGCGATTCCTTCCAGCGCCGGGCGAGCTCGGCGAAGGTGGTGTGATCGAGGATCGCCGAAATCGCCTCGTCCACGCGCTTCCACAGCTCGCCCAGCGCGTCCGAGTGCGCGCGCTTTTCGCGCTTTCGCTGCTCGACGTAATTCAATACCGCTCCGACGGTGATCTGATCGGCGGGACGAGCCAGCTTGTAGCCTCCCTCGGCTCCTCGCCGCGATTCGACGAAGCCGCCTTGCTTGAGGCTGGCCAGGATCAATTCCAGAAATTTCTGCGGGATTTTCTGGCGTCTGGCGACGTCGGCAATCTTGATCGGAGCGCCCGGCGGTTGCAAGGCGAGATCCAGGATCGCTTGCAAGGCGTACTCGCCTTTCACGGAAATATTCATCGAGAAAAGGAAAAGGGCCGGACGCTCATCGCGCCCGACCCCTGATTGTACCGCGTTGACCTGCTCTTAGAAGTCGAGTCGCAGGCCCATTTCAATCCATCTAGCCGCGTTGGTGCGGTTCGGCGGAGTATAGGTGCCGGTGATCACACCGAACGACGCCGGACTCGCGTAACTGAGCGAGGGATTGTTGAAGTTCTGGTGGTTGAAGATGTTGAAGAAATCGGCCGAGAAGCCAACCTTCCAACGCTCTTTGATCGAAGTGGTTTTACCTAACCGCATGTCGAAATTCCAGAACGGCAGGCCGTAGAACGGGTCGCCGCTTCCAGTCCGTCCCGTCGAAGAGAGCTGCACGTATCCGAAACCGCAGTAGGCTGCGCCCGGATTGCTGAAGATGTCCATGTTGGTCCCGGAAGCGCCGCCCGTGCCGGAGCCGACCGTGACGCCGGTGGGATTGTATTGGTTGGTGCAGGTAGTGTTGTTCGGCACATTGTGACTGATGCTATTGCCGGACGGAAGCGCCGAGAGCGGAACCATGTAGTCGGTGGACCCGATGGTGCTGGTGCCGCCGCCCCAAACCTGGCTGCCCTCGGAAACTTTGTCCGGCAGTCCGGTCCAGGCCGAGAACACTCCAGATGTATACCAGCCGCCAATGATCTGGTCGATGAAGTTCCCGGTGTGGAGCGCGTGTCCCTTGCCGGCGGGCAGATCATACTGATAGTACATATTGAACACACTCCTGCGGTCGTAGCTCGAAGGCCCGTACTGCACGCTGGTGTTGTAACTGTTCGAGTAGAACCCGGCATTGTTCTGGTTGGAAAGACCATCGTCCAGCGCCTTGGCGTACGTGTAGTTGCCGCTGATGGTAAATCCGTGCGTCAGTTTCTTGGTGATGGTTAGGATTCCAGCATTGTAGTTTGAGTAGCCGATGTAGCTGCGCATGAACTCTACCTGCGCCTCGTCGTTGTCGTAGATGGGCAAGTGCAACTGGGATCGATAGCTGTCCAGGTTCAGGAACAAGTTCCCGACGCTACCGGCCGTGAAGAGCCCTTTATTCGCGCCCACGATATACTGGGTCGCGCTCGAAGCCCCCTTAAGAGCGGCGAGTCCGGGGAACTGATTCTCAAACCAAGGCTCATTCGGAGCAGTCTGACCGTTCCGAAGCGCGTTCGCGATGGCGTCGTAAGCCTGCGCGAAACTCTGTCCGGAAGCGGAGTCAACGAACATATAAGGCGCGGAGTTCAGGTTCACCGCTTGCGGCAGATCCCGAGCCATGCGGCCGACATAAGCGGCCTCGAGAATGATGCCGCCCGGCAATTCGCGCTGGATGCTGAAATCGAAGTTATAGCTGCGTCCCACCTTCGTGTTCGGATCCACCTGGAACGACAGAGTCTCCTGGTTGACGGCCGGAATAATCGGCGAAGTGGCGGCCGTCGCGACCGGAAGAGGCAGCGTGCCGTCTACACCCACGCGGAAGCTGGAGAGCCCAGGATTCGCGGCGCCCTGACCAGCCTGACAGCCCGATCCGCCCAGGCCGGTCGCGTTGCAGAAAGGCGTGCTGACCACCAGCAGTTGGTCGAAACCAATCCCGAGCATTGGAATTTCGACGGCTTGGACCTGGTTGGACCGGTCATACACCATCGCGAAGCCGCCGCGGATCACAGTCTTGTGATCGCCCAGCATCTTACCCATGAAGCCGCCCTTCGCGGAGGGATTCCACGCCAGAGAGAGACGAGGCGCGATCTGGCCCCAGTCCGTGTTATAGACGGGCCGATTGGCTTGGCTCACGGTCTCGAATCCGAGGGTCGGGTTGTAGATTTGACCAGCCAACGCCGCCGACTCCTTGGCTTGGAGGTACGCCGGACCCGTGATCAGAGAATTATTGTTCGAGGTGTTCACCATGATGGTCTGCAGGTTGTTCTGTTCCTTCGGCGCCGTCTGCCATCCATACGAGAGGCCGTAATACAGCGTCAGAGACGGCTTGATGCGCCAGGAATCCTGGACATACATATAAGGATCCCAGCTGGTGGTGTCGTCCCGCAGGAAAGTGCCGAGCGGCTGCGGTTGGAGTTGGGAATTGCGAACCGCCAGCACGCCCACGTTATCGACCAGTCCCAGGAGAGAGGCGTAATATCGGTCGTAGTTGGTTAACTGGTTCGAAGGGAGACAATTGCTGGTAACCGCTCCGCCGCAAGTCAGCGGCGTGTTCACCGATGGAATGGTCAGGAAGCTTCCCTGATCGACATCCGCGACCAGCGAGGTAATCGATCCGATCACTTTATCCGCGCGCGCGTGGGTGAACGTGATCCGGTTTACGTTGACACCGTACTGGATCTGATGTTTGCCCAGGATCTTGGTCATGTCGTCGTAGATCTGGCCGTTGGTCAGCCACTGCGCCTGGAAGCGGGCGCGTTGCGTGTCCATGTCGATCGGAGAATCGATAAAGCTGCTGACGCCGCTGCCGGGAATGATGGCCACCGGTCCGTCCGCCGTCTGCGTTCCGGTGATGTTCAAGATACCCGCGGCCTTGGTCGGCGAAGTTGCGTTGGTCTGGCTAGTATCGCGAACCCAGCCCATGCGGAACACGTTCAGGAACGTGGGCGAGATCTGCCAGGTGAGCTGAGCGCTCGGAACCAGGGCGCGCGCCGGAGTCGTCTCGGCCGAAGTGGCGCTGCCGTTCAGAATTGAGACATCGCCGGAGGCCACCGTGTCGCTGCGGTAATACGTGGTGGTGAGGTTTAACGTGAACTTCTCGCTGAACACATGATCCAGCCGCATCACGCCGTAATCGGTCTGGACCGGCGTCGGAAGAACCGCGTAAAACGATTGCGTATTCAACGTGTCGCCACCTGCCAAGTTCGGCAGCGGCATGTCCGCAAACTGTTGCGCCACGGCAGGCGAGATCCCGATCCCTCGCGGGTCGCACGCTGTGGTTCCAGTCGCACCGCAAACGGTCGCGTTCTTAAGATTAAACTGCTCCAGCACCCCGCCGTTCTGGAACTCGACGATGCCCTGCCGCAAAGTCGCGGTGGGCACCGTGCGCGTAATTCCGGTCGCGCTAATGAACCTCCGCGCTTCGTAATTCGCGAAGAAGAACGTCTTGTTCTTCTTGATTGGCCCGCCGAGGCGCACGCCGTAGCGATTGTCGTCGATTCGCGCTTTCGCCAAACCGGCGTGGTTATTGTCCCACGTGTTCGAGTTCAAATCGTTGTTCTGAAGAAACTCATACACTGCGCCGTGGAAATCGTTGGACCCGTGGCGCCCGATCAGCGTCACCTGCCCGCCCGATCCGCGCTGCAGGGTCGCACTGGGGTTGGCGACGTTGGCGCGAAATTCTTCCACGCTGTCGGCCGGCGTCGGAATCGACGTGTTGGTCGCGACCAGGTTCTGCGTGATGTCGATGCCGTCCAGGGTCACCGTATTCTGATCATCAATCGCGCCGCTGACGCGCATCGTGATACCCGCGCCACCGGCGACAACGCCCGGCTGAAGGTTCATCAGCTCGATAGCATTGCGTTGCAGCGTCGGCAAACGAAGAATATTATCCGTCGAGAGCACGTTGCCGATTTGCGCATCGGCGGTCTGCAACGCCGCTTGCGCCGTCGCGGTCACCTCCACCACTTCCTTATCGCCGCCGACTTCCAGCTTCACCGGCACCGTGGTGGTTTTCTCTACGTCGACGATCAGGTCCGTGATGGTAGCCTGCCGGAACCCGGTCAGCTTCACCGTCAACCGATACGTACCCGGAATTACCGCCGGAAATACGAAGCCGCCGGAGTCGTCCGACGTCATCGTCTGCGTTGCGTTCGTACCCACGTTCACCAGTTGAACTTCCGCTTTGGGCACGATCGCGCCGGTCTGATCCGTCACCGTTCCCAGCACTTTTCCGGTGTTAAGCGTCTGCGCCATCGCATCCGGCGTCATGACATACATTCCGGTGGCCGCCAGCAGAACTGCCGCATACGCGGCCCGCAGGCGGATTCCCCTAAACCCCTGTGTGGAACTCATGAACACTCCCCATTTGTGATTCGTGATGCTGAATTGCCGCCGTTCGTCGCAGGACGACGTGCGAACACAACAAACCCATCGCGCGGCAGCGTGTGGACCAACAACACTCTTGCTGGCTCAAAGATTTGCAAACTTCCCCAAAGAAGACCCTAAGATAACTGCGTCTGCTTCCGCCCCAACTTGGCGGAAAGGCACCGATGAGACCGAGACGGTGTGTCGCTGATGTTATCAATGATTGACGCGACTGTCAAGCGGAAAACATACACTCCCACCGATGGGTGGTGCGGTTCCGCCCTTTTGTTATCAATGTAGTGGAGTTGGCTTACGGTTAGGCAGAGCCGCGATGAACCAGCGACAAAAACTCGTCGCGAGTGGCCTTCCGAGTCCTAAAACTGCCCAGCATAGTACTGGTCACCGTACTCGAACTTTGCTTCTCGACCCCGCGCATCATCATGCAGAAATGCCGGGCTTCGCACAGCACGCCGACGCCGCGCGGCGAGATCACTTCTTCGATCGCCTCGGCCACCTGCTGCGTCAGCCGCTCCTGCAACTGCAGCCTTCGCGCAAACATGTCGACGATCCGGGGGATCTTGCTCAACCCGATGACTTTGTCCTTGGGCAGGTAGGCGACATGCATTTTGCCGAAAAACGGGAGCAAATGATGTTCGCAGGTGCTGAAGAACTCGATATCGCGGATGATCACCATCTCGTCGCACTTGACATGGAACAGCGCGCCATTGACGATGTTCGCGAGGCTCTGGTGATACCCGCTGGTGATGAAACGCAAAGCCTTTTCGTAGCGCTCCGGCGTCTTGACCAAGCCCTCGCGAGTCGGATCCTCGCCGAGCTGTTCGAGCACTTCTTTTACGTTCTCAGCCAGCTGGGACCGCTGCGGCTGCATTTTGATCAGATTCTTGTTCTTCATGCTTCCAGCTCGAACATGTTCCGGTCGGTTTCCGAAACACGAATTTTCTTAAGGCGCGATGCGAGCGGCCAGTCAACCGAGAGAGCTCCGCGGATCAACACCGCCAGATTTTCCGTGGTCGGCACGATCCCCGCCAACTCTGCCACATCTTTATTGAGATTCCGATGGTCCAGGCGTTGCAGAATTCTTTCGCGCACCAGCGTATCCAGCGTCTCACGATTTACTATTTGACCGGTATGGTCCGGAGGTCCTTCCACCGTTACGTCCAGGACGTAATCGTGCCCGTGCCCGTGCGGATTATTGCATTTCCCGAACAGACGCCGGTTCTCTTCGACGCTGAAGGCGGGAACGTCCAGACGGTGCGACGCCGCGAATCGATACCGCCGCGTCAATCTCATGCCCCGCCTCCGTAGTCGACGTACAAATCGGCGGTTTCATACAGCCGGACATTGAATAAACGGATCTTCGGCCCGTCGATTCTCGGTTTCAGCCGCTTCCATATTTCGATGGCGACATTTTCCGTTGTCGGGGTAATGCGGTCGAACGGCGGCACTTCGCGATTCAGAAAACGGTGATCCATGGGTTCGATCACTTCTTCGTGCAGCACCTGTTTCAGCTCGCGCAGATCGAAAACCATGCCCGTCAGCGGATCGGCTTCGCCTTCGACCGTCACTTCAACCACGTAGTTATGCCCATGCCCATTGGGATTCGCGGCCATGCCATAAACGGCTCGATTTTCGGCGTCAGTCCAGTCCGGATTCGAGCACACGTGCGACGCCGAAAACTCAGCTTTACGAGTTAAGAACATTCCCTTACTTTTTGATGCGGCCGTACTGCACCAGGATTCTCTATAATAATAGCGTGAAGCGAACCTCTGACTGGATTCTCGTAGGCTCTATCTGCCTCTTGGGATTGGCCTTGGTGTGGGTGGTCCAAGGGACGCTGGAACAGAAGATCATCAATGCCGGCGATACCGCGCCCGATTTCAAAGTGCTCACAGAAACCGGCAAAACTATCACGCGCGGCGATTTCGGCGGGAAACTTCTGGTGCTGAACTTCTGGGCGAGCTGGTGCCCGCCTTGCGTCGAGGAAACGCCGTCCCTGAACGAGTTCGCGCGCGAGTTCAAATCTCAGGGAGTGGTCGTGTTGGGGGTCAGCAGCGATCGCAGCGAAGTTCAATATCGCAAATTTCTGGCTCGCTATCAGGTTCCGTACGAAACGTCGCGCGATCCCGACGCGGACATCAGCGCCAGCTATGGCACGTTCCAGATTCCCGAGACGTATCTCATTGATCGAAATGGGAAGGTCGTCGAAAAAGTGATCAGCAATCAGAACTGGATGGACCCCGAGTTTCTCGCGCGCGTCCGGAGCATGTTGTAACCCAGATGTCTCTCCATGCGGCCGTAGAAAAAATCCTCGGCCCGCGCGGGTACCTTCACAAACCCGAAGACCTCACGCTTTACGAATACGACGGCGGCCTCGATAAGGCGCGGCCCGATCTGGTGGTGTTTCCGCAGTCCACCGAGCAAGTCGTCGCCATCGTCAAACTGGCGCATGAGCGTGGAATTCCGCTGGTTGGACGCGGCGCGGGCACTGGTCTTTCCGGCGGAGCGATCCCGCGCGCGGGCGGAATCGTTGTGTCCTTCGCGCGCATGAATCGCATTATCGAAATCGATCTGGCCAATGAGCGAGCGGTGGTCGAGCCGGGGGTGGTCAACCTCGACATCTCGATGGCCGTCGATGCGCGGGGTTATTTCTACGCGCCCGATCCCTCCAGTCAGCGAGCCTGCACCATTGGCGGCAACGTTAGCGAAAATTCGGGAGGCCCGCACACTTTGGCCTACGGCGTTACGACCAATCACGTGCTCGGCATTGAAGCAGTGCTACCGGACGGCACGGTGATCAATACGGGCGACAATTACGACGAAGCGGGCTACGATCTGACCGGTCTGCTTGTCGGCTCGGAAGGCACCATGGTGCTGGTGACGAAAATTACGGTTCGTCTGATGCGCAAGCCAGAAACGATCAAGACCATCCTCGTGATTTACGACCGTCCCGAGGACGCCGGCAGCACGGTTGCCGAGATCACGTCGCGCGCGATTACTCCGGTCGCCATCGAAATGCTGGATGGACCGCTGCTGCGGATGGTCGAAGAGGCCACGCATGCCGGCTATCCCGTGGACGCCGCCGCAGTGCTGCTGATCGAGCTCGAAGGAGTCAAGGAGACCGTCGAGGAACAGATCGAACAGATTCGCGAAGCTTGTATTCTTTGTCGCGCGCGCGAGTTTCGGGTCGCGCGCAACGCCGAAGAGCGCGAACTCTTATGGAAAGGCCGTAAGAACGCTTTCGGCGCCGTCGGCCGGTTCAGCCCCGCGTATTACGTGCAGGACGGCGTGGTTCCGCGCACGCAGATCGCGCCGACGCTGTGTTTCATTGAGGAATTGGCCAAACGCCACGACTTGGCCATCAGCAATATTTTTCACGCCGGCGACGGCAACCTGCACCCGCTGATCATGTTCGATCCTCGCGTGCCGGGCGCGCTCGAACGCGTGCTGCGCGCGAGCGATGAGATTCTCGAATACTGCATTTCGGCCGGCGGGTCCATCACCGGCGAACATGGCGTCGGAATGGAGAAAATGGAGATGATGGAGCGCCAGTTTCCGCCCGATTCGCTTGCAATGATCGGAAGATTCAAGCAACTGTTCGATCCCGGCTGCCGTCTGAATCCGGGTAAGGTGCTGCCCACCGGCCGCGGCTGCATGGAAATCCGGCAAAATAGGGGAGACTTGAGTTTATGAAGGGCATTCTCATTCTCGCGGCTCTTTCCGCCATGGCCTTTGCAGGCGATCGCAAACCGCTGCCCGGCCAGGCCGGCAATGATGACGTCGAACTGGTGGGATCGGTGATGATCGAGCGCCAGGAGGTGATGCAGGCCGTCGGCATGTACGTGGGCCCCGGCTATATCGCGGTGCGGATGAAGGTCACGCCCAAGACCGACAAGCCGCTGCGCATCGGACCCGACGATTTCACCATCGTCAGCGGCAAGGACGGTCAGAGATCGCAGGCCTTGTCGCCAGGGCAGATCGCCGGCAAAGGCGCGATGGTGGTGAAAGCCGCGGCCAACCAGCCCGGCGGTTACATGACCGCGACCAATGGACCCGTGTGGGGCGGAGTGGGGGGAATTGGCGGAGGATCGCGCCCGGCGGGAAGCGGCCACCCGTCAGCAGGTTCGAGCGGGAAGGATGACGATCCGAAAATCGACAACCCGGACGAAAAGAAAGACGAGAAGCCCGAAAAAGACGTGAACCCGCTCTTGGAGGCTCTGAAGTCGAAACAACTCCCCGATAAGGAAAGCACCGAGCCCGTGGAGGGGCTTCTGTACTTTCCCATCGACGGAAAAATCAAGCCGAAAGACCTGCGGGTGATCTATACAGGTCCCGCAGGCCGGCTGATTATGGAGTTCGCGAACCCGAAGTAGTTACTTAACGGATTGGATCGTCAAGTTGTCGCCGTCTATTTTTCCATTGACGGTTACGGTCTTGCCGACCATATCCTTCACTTTCGCCTGCGAGTCGGCGTCCAGCTTGTAGACCTTCGCATCTTTGGTCACGATCACAGTGGCGGCTCCGCCCTTAACGCATTTCTGGGCGCACGCGGCGGCCGCTTCAGAAGCGTCTGCGTGTTTTGCGCCGCACTTTGAATCGGCTACAAAACCGGTCACTTGAGCAGCGAACGTCGAGACAGCGGCAAACGCGAACAATACAACAAGTTTCTTCATGGTGCCTCCTGGGCAAAGATTAGACTCTTCGGACTATATCACCATTTCACGATCTTTGCATCCCGCCACAACCGTTCCAGGTCGTAGAAGACCCGCGCTTTGGTGGAAAAGACGTGTACTACCAGATCGCCGTAGTCGATCAAGACCCATTCGGCGTTCTCGTAGCCTTCGATGCTGGAGGGGTATTCGCCAAGTTGCTTCAGCTCAACCTGAATTTCGTCGGCGATCGCCTGGATCTGCCGTGAATTGGCACCGGAGCACACCAGAAAGTAGTCGGCGAAAGAGGTGACCTCGCGCACGTCGAGCAGCACGATATCCCGCGCTTGCTTCGATTCGGCGGCATGCACCGCGGAAATCCAGAGAGGTTCCGTGGGGTGCAATATTTCCGGCCGCGCCAGGTAACAGATCTCCTGTTCACATCGTACTACAATAGAGACAGATTCATGTGGCTTCTTTTTCTGGCGGCAGTTTTGGCCTGTGCCGCCGAATCCCCGGATTTAATGCAAGCCCGTCAGCGCCTGGAACAGGTGCGCCAGCAGGCTGCCGACGGTCTTCTTCCCGCTGCGGCAGTTCGAGATGCCCAGGAAGCCGTCGACGACGCTTCCGATGAGGCGATCCTTGACCAGACCCTGTACGGCGACCTGACGGAGGAGCAGGCATCCTCCATGCTCGCCGCAGCGCAACGCCGCGTCGCGCGCACCGAAGCTAAGGTCGAGCAGGGCCGCAAGCTGGTAGAAGCGGGCGTGGCCGAGCGTCTCCGCTTCGCCGATCTCGATTCAGAACTCGCCAGCCGTAAACAGGCTTTGGAACAGGCCGAAGGACGCGCGGCGTTGGTGTCGCAAATTGTTGAGATGGCTCGGGAAGAGAGCAATATGCCGGAACCGGCGCCGGGGAAGGCCGAAGAGCACGTTGCCGGCGCGAATCTGCTGGACGCCAAAGATATCAAGGACATTACGCTCGCGTTCGAGAAGGAATTCGACAAACCTCTGCCGATCAGCGCCAAAGGGTCGACCGCGGTGCATCGCGCCATGGGCTTCGACCATACCGGACGAATCGATGTGGCGGTAACTCCGGACTCGCCCGAAGGCGTTTGGCTGCGAAAATATCTCGAATCGAAGGATATTCCTTACTACGCGTTCCGCTCGGCGATTGCGGGCAAAGCGACCGGCTCGCATATACATATAGGTCCAGGCAGCACGCGGATTCCCGTTTCCGACTGATAGAATCGTCGGATGTCTTCGCTCCGGGTGCTGATCAGCGCCGAACAAATCCAGGCCCGCGTTCAGGAATTGGCCGCCGAAATCGACCGCGATCACCCCAAGGGTCCCGTTTACCTGATCGCGATTCTGAAGGGCGCCTGCTTCTTTCTGGCAGACCTTGCCCGCGCGATGAAAACTCCGACGCGCATCGAGTTTGTCGGGATTTCGAGCTACGGCAAAGGAAAGACCAGCTCGGGTGAAGTGAAGCTGACCAAGGATTTGGACGCTTCAATCGAAGGCTATGACGTGGTCGTCGTGGAGGATATCGTCGACAGCGGGGTGACGCTGAGTTATCTGATCAAGATTTTCGCGCAGCGCAAGCCGAGATCGCTGAGAATCGCCACGCTGCTGGATAAACCCGAGCGCCGTCAGCGGCAGGTGGATGTGAATTATGTCGGATTCAAGATTCCGGACGAGTTTGTGGTCGGGTATGGCCTCGATTACGCGGAAGACTATCGCAATCTGAAAGACGTGTGCGTGCTCAGTGAGTCCCCAGGTGGAACGGGTTGAAATCGCTTTTGTAGTCGAACGCGTCCAGGCCTTCGGAATGCTTTAAGAATCCGACGACCGCGTAGGTCACCGGCGTTGCAACTACTTCGTACACCACTTTGCCAACGTAAGCGGATGCTGCAAGTATCGCAAGCGTTTTCACCGGAGCCGTGCCGCTGAATCCGATCGCGACCAAAACGACCGTGTCCACGAACTGGCCTGTTACGGTTGACCCGACCGTGCGGGTCCACAGCATTTTTCCGCCGGTCCATAATTTCATTTTGGCGAGCGTGTAGGAGTTGGTGAATTCTCCGCACCAGTAGGCGATGAGGCTCGCGATGATCAGACGCGGGATCTGATAGAACACGGTCGCGAAGGCTTCCTGATTGTGCCAGCCCGGCGCGGGCGGGAGCCAAACCGTGATCAATCCCATGACTGCGAGCAGGCCATTAGCGAGAAATCCCAACCAGATGGCCCGTCGTGACGCTGCGTAGCCGTAGACTTCTGTAAAGACGTCGCCGAAGATGTAGGTCAGGGGGAACAGGAGCTGCCCTCCGCTGATGACGAAGGGTCCGATCTGGCAGAGTTTTTGTCCGACCAGGTTCGAGATCAGCAGGATCACCAGGAAAATCGCGAGCAGCAGATCGAAGTGCCGGTAAGTGCGCAGATCGCGCGCTTGAACGGCGACGGGTTTTTCGAGCATGTAAGGCTCTTAGTGTAGCAGCGGCTTGACGGTTCGCAGAACCGTTTGCGCCACGATCTCGGCGCCCGCGGCGGTGGGATGAATGCCGTCGCGCTGAATGTAGCGCAGGTCCTTGGTGACGATATCCGACAACAGGAACGGAATGAATGTCAGCTTGTACTTGGCGGCCAGGTCCTTGTAGATTTTTTCGAAGCCCTGAATGTAATCGGGACCGTAGTTGGGAGGCAGTGTCATTCCGGCGAGAACCACGCGGGCTCCGGCATCTTGAAACGCTGTGATCATCTGCTCGAGGTTCGCGCGCGTGGATGCCAGCGGAAGTCCGCGAAGGCCGTCGTTACCGCCGAGCTCGAGAATCACGATGGACGGCTTCAGAGAAGTGGCCGAATCGATGCGCGAGACTCCGCCATCCGTCGTATCGCCGCTGATGCCGAGATTGATCACGTGCCAGGCGTATCCCTGCTGGTCGAGATCCTTCTGCAAATCGTCAGGAAAACTTTGGCCGGGGGCGAGACCGTAGCCGGCGCTGAGGCTGTCGCCGAAAACTACCAGAACTTTGCGATGGTCAGGAGGAGTGTTTGGAGATACCGTGAGCGCTGGACGGGACTCCTCAGATGGTTCATGCGAAGGTTCAGGGGGACGCGAGCACGAGCTCGCCAGCGCAAGCAGAGCGATCAAAGAACAGTAACGCATCTCCTTCCCTCATAATAAAAGATGGATGAGGGTGCATGCGTTTGCCATCGAGAGAGTTTTTTGAAAATGGGGACAGACCCATGTCCAGAATGTAGGGCGGGTCCTCGGGAGACAGTGGTCTGTCCCCATTTTCAAAAAACTTAAAATGGCGATCATTGAAGCGCGCGCTCTTACTAAGATCATCGACACTGGAACGCATCGCGTGGAAATTTTGCGCGGCGTCGATTTCGAAGTTCCCGCGGGGCAGTTCGTCGCGATCATGGGAGCTTCCGGGAGCGGCAAGAGCACGCTGCTGGGGCTGCTCGCCGGGCTGGATACGCCAACTTCGGGAAGCATCGTCGTCGACGGCACCGATATCACCGGGCTAAGCGAGGACAAGCTGGCCGTAGTGCGTGGGCGCAAGATCGGATTCGTGTTTCAAAGCTATCAATTGATCCCAACTTTGACGGCGGAGGAAAATGTTTTGCTTCCGCATGAGCTTTCGGGGGGAAACATCGCGGCGGGAACGGCGAAGGCTCGCGAACTGCTCGATAGCGTCGGACTGAGCGACCGTATGGATCATTACCCGGTGCAGCTTTCGGGCGGCGAGCAGCAGCGCGTCGCGCTGGCGCGGGCGTTTATGGTGAAGCCGCCGATTTTGATGGCGGATGAGCCCACGGGCAATCTGGATAGCGTCAATGGCGGGCATGTGCTCGAATTACTGATCGCGCTGAATCGCCGCGAGGGAACCACGCTGGTGCTGGTGACGCATGACCGGTCGCTGACCGAACGCGCGGACCGAATCGTCACGCTGCGGGACGGGAAAATTATCGCGGACGAGATTCGCGAGCCGGCGGGAGCGGCGCGTCCATGAACTTATCGTTGCGCACGGCGGCGAGAATCGCGTGGCGCGAAACGCGCTCTTCGATGGTCAAATTTCTGTTCGTCGTGCTGGCGGTGGCGGCGGGCGTCGGCGCGCTTTCGGGAGTCCGCGGATTCAGCGAAAGCTTTCACGGGATGCTGACGGCGGAGGCTCGTACGGTGATGGCGGGCGATCTTCTCGCGCGCCAGTTCGTGATGCCGTCGGCGCAGCAGACCGCGGCCCTGGATGCTTTGGCGGCTCGCGGAGTGGATTATACCTGGGTCACGGAAACGGTTTCCATGGCGGCGTCGAAATCCAACGACGGCACGCCGGTGCTGGCGGCGCTGAAAGTCGTCGACCCTTCTAAATACCCCTATTACGGCGAGATGAAGTTGAATCCGCCGATGCCGCTTGCGTCTGCCCTGACGCCGGATACCGCAGTCGCTGGCGACGACCTGCTGATGCGGTTGAACGCCAAGGTCGGCGAT
>Ga0209415_10010423_pt1 | contig 15817 bp, 13 predicted proteins | sample PeaSoiSIISIP2007_FD_187696 | JGI IMG/M metagenome (GOLD analysis project Ga0209415, IMG submission 187696) | Peat soil microbial communities from Weissenstadt, Germany - SII-SIP-2007 (SPAdes) (version 2) | ecosystem: Environmental > Terrestrial > Soil > Wetlands > Peat | place: Germany...
GGCAGCCCCATCTCCACCGCGCGGCGGAACAGGCGCAGCGCTTCCTCGTGGCGCTCGGCCTGCAGCAGCCAGCGCGCGAGGCCAATCAGGTCGGCGCCGTGACGAAGCGCCGCATCCTCCGGCGAGCGGAAAGCGAACGGCACGATGGCGGTCAGGCACGCCAGCGAAAGAATGTCGATGGCGTTGTGATGGAAGATGGGCACCAGCCGGAACGCCTGCTTGGTTCGCAGGTAGTCGAAATAGTAGTAGGGGATCATCTCGCCCGGCAGATCGCCCTGCCGCTCCACCCCCAGGATCTGGTTTTCCAGGTCCACCAGCCGGCAGCTTTCCAGGCGCAGCTTCCACAAGCGGCGCGCGCCGAACAGCAGGTCCAGGTGTTCCATGCGGTCGAACGGATGGCGCGCCCGCGACATGCGAAAGCGCGTCTCCAGAAGCGGCTGGTCGTACGCCTTGCCGTTGTAGGTGATGAGCACGTCGAACTGCGCGAGGTGCTCGTTGAGCCGCCACAGCAGCGACGCCTCTTCGCCGTAATCGCGCATGAAGAACTGCCGCAGGCGAAAGCCCGCGGCCTCGATGGAGCCGACGCCGATCAGAAACGCGTACGTACCGGTGCCGCCCGCAAGGCCGGTGGTCTCGGTATCCAGGAACGCCCATTTCACAGGATGCGCGCGCGCGATGGTGCCCGCGGAAAGCTGTTCCAGCAGATCTTCGGGAAGCGCCGCCAGGTCCGAGATGTCGACGCTTCCGTGCCGGCGGTGGCTCTCCCACAGCTTCTCGGTTTCGAAGTGCTCGCCTTGCGGGGTGCGGACCACTTCGCCGCTCATCAGGTTCTCGATGAAGTAACGGGAGGGACGGTCGTCGCGGCGCGCGGCGGGAAACGGCTCGCCGATTTTCGGCTGGGCGCTCGCCGGCTGCCCCTCGCCCGGGGCGGCATACTTCCGGTCGATGCGCGCGATGCGCCTTCGCAATGCCGTGAGCTGCTCCTGGATATCCTCCATCGTGCTTCGCTTTTTCTTTGCTCCAATATACCGCGTGTGCGCTGCTATATTCAAATGGTGATCAAGAGCGCAGTCGTACCGGTTGCGGGATACGGGACGCGGCTTCTGCCCGCCACCAAGTCGCAGCCCAAGGAAATGTTGCCCGTCGCGCGCAAGCCCATCGTGCAGTACGTAGTGGAAGAGCTGGTTTCGAACGGCATCCAGCAGATCCTGTTCGTCACCGGCCGCAGCAAGGCCTCCATCGAAAATCACTTCGACCACGATCCCGAACTGTTCCGCGCGCTCCAGGAGGCCAACAAGCAGGACATGCTCAAAGAGGTCGACTTCGAAGACCTCAAGGCGAACTTCTTTTACACCCGCCAGCCCCATCAGAAAGGCCTGGGCGACGCCGTCCTCCACGGGGAGAATTTCGCGGGCGAGGAGCCGTTTCTGGTGGCCTTGGGCGACTCCATCCTGGGGCTCAATGCGGTGTCGCGCGCGGTCAGCCGCATGGTGGAGGTCTTCGATTCCAAACGCGCCAGTTGCGTGATTGCCGTAGAGGAGGTGCCCGCGCAAGAGACGCGGCACTACGGCATCGTGCAGCCGGAAGAGGCCGCCGATGGCGTCTTCCGGATCGTGAACCTGGTGGAAAAACCGCTGCCCGGCGAAGCGCCCAGCAATCTGGCGATCGCCGGCCGCTACATTTTTTCGCCGGTGATCTTCGACATGATCCGCCGCGTGGAGCCCGATCGGCGCGGCGAAATCCAGCTCACCAACGCCATCCAGTTGATGTGCGACGAGGGACGGCGAGTCATGGCAGTCAAGCTCTCTCCCGAAGAGAAACGCTACGACATCGGAAATTTCCCCAGCTACTTCGAGAGCTTCGTGGAGTTCGCGCTGGCCGACCCGGAGTACGGCGAGGGATTCCGCAAAGTGCTGGAGCGCCTGGTGGCCAAATCCGCCGTGACCGCTTGAGCAAGCCTCTACCTTTCTTCCTGCTGCTCGCCGCCCTGCTGGTGGCGTCGCGGATGTGCCACGTCTCGATTCTCTGGGAAGGCGACACGCTGCCTCTGGCCACTGCCGAACAGATGGCCGCGGGGAAGGTGGTGTATCGCGACGTGTGGTACGACAAGCCGCCGCTGGTGCCGGCGCTGCATGTGCTCTGGGGAGCGCGTCCGGGATGGCCGCTGCGGCTGGGCAACGCGCTGTACGCGCTGCTGGCCTGCTGGATCGCATTCGGCTTTGCCCGCGACCTGTGGTCGGAGCGGGAAGGCATTTGGGCCGCGGGCCTGCTCGGTTTCTTCCTGGTCTTCGATCTGCCCGCATCGGTGATTCCCGTCGCATCCGACCTGATGATGCTGGCGCCGCACCTGGCCGCCATGTGGATGGCCTGGAAGCGGCGGCCGTTCTGGAGTGGTGTGTGGGCGGGGGTGGCGTTCTGGGTGAGCCCCAAGGGACTCTTCGTGGCCGCCGCGTGCGCCCTGTGGGACCCCGCAGGTGTCGCGCTGATGGCCGCGGGTTTCGCCGCCGTGAGCGCCGCGATGGCGGGATGGTTGTGGAGCGCGGGCGCGCTGGGCGCGTACTGGGAAGAAGTCTGGAAGTGGGGCCGCCTCTATGCCGCGAGTCCCTTCGTCGAGTCGCCGCTCCGCAACGGCATCGTGCGTACCCTGAACTGGATGGGCTTCCACGCGGCCATCGTGATTGCCGCGGGCCGGTTCTTATGGCGCGAAGGCATACGCCGGTACCAGGAACGCCGCGCGGCGTGGCTGGGCTGGATCGGATGGCTGTGCCTCGCCCTGATCGGTTTGTCGACTGGTCTGCGCTTTTTTCCACGCTATTATTTCCTCCTGTTGCCCGTAGTCGTGATGATGGCCGCGCGCGGGTTCACGCTGCTCGGCCGCAAGCGCGAGTTCGTCGCGCTGCTGCTCCTGATCCCGGCCACGCGCTTCGGTCCCTCCTACCTCGCCGCCCTGCGAAACCCCGAGTGGCGCGACATCGGCATGGACCGGGATAGCCGCGCGGCGGCGGCGTTGGTCCGTGAAATGGCCAAAACGGGCGACACCCTTTTTGTTTGGGGGTATCGTCCCGAGATATTCTCCTATACGCGCCTGCCGGCGGGCACCATGTACCTCGATTCACAGCCGCTCACGGGCGTGCCTGCCGATCGTCACCTGACCCAGTCGGAACCCGTGGAAACGGAAGCGGCCGCCCGCCGGCGTGTGGTGCTAACGCACACGCACCCCACGTTTGTCGTGGACGGGCTCGGCCTTTTGAATCCACGGCTCGCGATTACGAACTATCCGGACCTGCGCGAGTGGCTGGGACAGTATCGCGAGGTGGGGCGGACCGGCGAGACGATCGTCTACCGGCGCGCAGAGTGACAGCCCGAGTGACACTCTCGAGAAACATCCGGACTCGGACTCGGCGCTGGCCGGGCTTTCAGCCCGGCATCCGCCCCCTTTCAGCCGGCGGCAGCCAGGATTGGCTGCCCCACTGGAAGGTCGGCAGGCGGAAGCGCCTGCCCCACCAAGACTGCGCAATCTGTCCAACAAGGCAGGCCACAAAAAACGATGGCCTGCCCCACAGAAAAGTAGAAACTCCAGTGACAGACGACAAAAACGGGGCGTCCGCCCCACCTGGCTCACACCACGTGGACTACGCGCTCGGAGCGGTCCGCCGTTTGCACGCTGAACATCGCGGTGGCCGGGGCGGCGGCTGCCGGATCGAGCGCCGACACGGCGTCCGTGTAGGCCAGCGTGCCGAGCGGAAGCAGGGCGTTACCGACGGCGAAAGTCTTCAGGTTGCTGTTGAAATCCTGGGTGAGCTTCTGGCCGAACTGCGCCAGGTCCTTGCGCGCCTGCGCCGGATTGGCAAACTGGTTCGCACGGAAACTCGCCATCTTCAAGCCCGCCGTGCGCGCCTGTGCCACCATGTTGGCCTCGACGGGGAACAGGAAATCGATCAACTGGCCGTTGATGGCCGAGTTCATAATCCCGCCCAACTGATCGTCCTGATAGAACGCAAGGACCTTATCCGGATCCCCCGCGGCCGTGATGCGGGTGCGCGCTGTCTCAAGCAAGGTCAGCAGGTTCCCGGAAGTGGCGGCGCTCGAAAGCATGTTGCGCCGGACGCTGCGATCCATGTAGTCCCAGTAGCCGGCATCGGGGAACGGCGGGATCGAGGCAAATACAAGCACCGCCTTGGCCGCGGTGTCGCCGCTGACGTTGGCGTAGTTGTGGACGTCCGCGAAAAAGTAATCGTGCAGCAGTTGCTTGAAGCGGGACTGCAGCTTGCTCGCCATGAGCTTGTACTTGGGGTCGTTGCCGCTCGCGGGCGCATTCAACCACACCAGCAACGCCGGCGGCGCGAGCGAGACGTCCAGCGCGACCTGGGCGTTATCGAGCGCGACGCCCGCGCCAGCTATCTGCTCCACCCAATCCTCGAAGGTGCCCGGCGACGCCTGTTGGAATTCCGTAGGGAAGTAGGCGCCCACATACGGGCCGTACTGGCTCACCAGGTCGGCCGACGTCAGTTTCGGAACCGTCGTCTTGAGGTTGTAGCGGTAGGTGGCCGAGTCAGTGGAGTGAACCCGAACTTTGTGGATGCCTCCGGGAACGCTCAGGCTGATGGCGAGGGCGCTCGAGTAATCGTTTTTCACGGTCACCAGGTCGGACGCCACCAGCGAGTAGAGCAGGCCGCCATCCTCTTCCACGTGGCTGAGTTTCGCCAGAGAGTCGTTGATGTCCGCGCCCTTGGTGGAAAAGAAAGGCAGCGCCAGCGAGACGTGGCTCTCCTTGTGAATGCCGTAAGCCAGCACGCCCTCCTGAATGGCGACGCCGGCGAGCGGTGCGGCGAGCAGCTCGTCAAACTTGCCGCCGAGCGCCAGCGCGAGCCCGTCCGCCGCCTGCGTTCCCGCTGCGCCGAAATCGAAGATCACGTCCATCAGCGCAGAGGAGGTCGTGGTGCTTTGATAGGCCGCGTTGAAAGAGAGATTGTAATTGTGCGACAGGGCCTCCAGGGCCTTGGCGTAGAGTTCGTCCTGCTTGGCCAGCACCGCGGCGAGACCGGCGCGGAGCTTCTGCACCGCGGCGACGCCCGCCGGACCGAAGATCTTCTGCTCGAGAAAATCCTCCAGCCGGGCCTTCAGCCAGGTGTCCACCGAATCGAGCGTGGCCTGGTCCACCACCGTTTCGATCTGCTTGAGATCGAGGCGCGTACTCACCTGGGCCTGCAATTTCGTGAGCAGGGCCTGCAGCGCGCTGCCGTCCAGAAGCTGCGAGACCTGCTGCGCGGCCTTCTGGATGCCGCTCAGCGCGCCCGTGTCATTGAGCGCCGCGAACAGGCCATTGGCCGCCATGGATTCGAGAGCCTGGCCCTCGGTTGAATTCAGGAAGGCGACGTCGCCGATCTTACTTTTGACGAACGCCAGCAGGCTGTCCGGCGTGAGGCCCGCCACTTGCTGCGCCACGCCGGCGACCTTGACAATCTCCGAACTATTGGGCAGCAACGACCAGATCAGGTGCGTGGCCGTCTGCGGCAGGTTATCCCAGAACTGGAATACCTGCTGGATGCGGGCCTTCACCGCGTTGAATGCGGCATTCAGATCGGTGACGCCGGCGATGGTCTGGATGAGGCCGCGGGCTTCGTTGTCGGCCAGGTTGACGAGGGGTCCGAACAGCGGCTTGCTGGGGTCGGTCCAGTCTACTACGTCGCCGAGCAACTTCATGATCTGCTGGCCGGTGGTTCCCACAATCGCCGAGGCCAGGTCGGCGAACTTCGCCGGAAGGGGCGCCACGGGTGTGACGATGGCGGAGCCGCCAAAGCCGAAGTTCCAACCGTTGACGCGGAGTTTGAAGAGGCGCAGCCGGATCTTCTGCTCGGCTGCGTCGGCGGACTCGCGGCTCAGCGCGACCGCATACTTGCCGGACGTGTTGAACCCCAACGTGGCGTCCAGGCCGGCCTCCAGCTTGAGTCCGATATCGCCCTTGAGGCCGAGGCCCGCGACCTCGCGCACCCAACTGAAGTTATAGCCGAATTTCAGGTCGGCCTTGATGCCGAACGATCCATCCACTTCCGAGATCAGCCAGGTGGCCGGCGGCAACTGGCCGATGTCCCGAACCTGCGACGGCAGTTTCCAGGTGGAGATCAAGCCGCCCAGCGCCGCTCGCGCGTTGGCGCCTGCCGCCGCGCCCTGCACGATGGCGTAGTAGCCCTTGCGCCCCGCATTCACCGACGGCGCGAAACTCACGCCAGGCGCCAGGGCCACCGTCCCGGATGCAGTGCCCGAGATGTCGTAACCCCAGCGCAGCATGAGCAGCGCGTCTCCGGGGGGAACCGGGAACGTCAGCGACTCGGCGATATCCGACACCAGGTCCCCTTCCTTCAGGAGCGCGGCGCGCAGCGTACCGGGCGTGGTGAAGATGCCGAGGGCCGCATTGACATCCGCCGAGAAGCCGACCTTCGCCGGTCCCACCGAAATGGGTTGGCCGGGCGCCACGGAAAGGTCGCCGCCTGCGATCAGCGTATCCTCCGTGGGCAGGACTCCCTGCGGATTCAAAAGCGCTGCCAACAGCGCCGGACTGGGGAGCGCGTCGATCTGAACCGAGCCTTTCGCCAGGATCGGATCGAGCGGAAAGCTGAACTTGCTGCCGCCGGACAGGGCAATACCGGACATTACTTGTATCTCCTTTCGACCTCACAAGATTACACAGGCAAGAATGCCTGTGCTACTTCGACCTCAACAAGATTACACAGGCAAGAATGCCTGTGCTACTTCGACGTAACATTTATCTCGCCAGCGCGATCGCCAACAAAACCGCCCGTTGGGTACCGCGCCAGGAATCCTTGGTATCGAACGTCTCATTCAACGAGTGGGCGCCGGTCCCGCTTCCGCCGCCGCTGATGGTGATCGCGGGTATCCCGAGGTTCATCGGCACATTCGAATCCGTGGAACCCTCGCGCAACACTTCCTCGATCTGCAACGCGCGCGAAACCCCCATGGCCGTCTGTACGATGGGGCTGTCCTTGGGAGTCTGGCCCGCGGGCCGCACTCCCACCAATTCCGCCGCGGCGCTCACCGGGCCGCGATTGTTCCAACGCCGGTTCTCTTCGTCCACGGCCTCTTTGACCGCGGCGTTGAATTTGGTATCCACGGCCTTGAGCGAGGCGGAATCGGAGGAGCGCATATCCACTTCCATCCACGCCTCGAAAGGGATGGCGTTGACGGACGTGCCGCCGCCCACGCGTCCCACGTTGAAGGTGGTCTTGGGCTGCGCAGGGACTTCGAACGCGTCGATCTTGGCGATGGCGCGGCCCATGGCCTGGATGGGATTGGCCATGCCGAACGCGCCGAAGCTATGGCCGCCGGGACCTTTGAAAGTCACTTTGTAGCGGTTGCTGCCCACGCCGATGTGCGTGATTCCGAGGCCCGTTCCATCCACCGAGATGAACCTGTCGATCTGGCCCTTCAGTGAGTCGTAGAAGAGGCTCTTCATGCCGCGCAGGTCGCCGAGACCTTCCTCGCCGACGTCGGCGACGAAGGTGATGGCGCCGGGGGTTTCGACGTGCGCTTCGTTCAGCGCGCGAATTACGGAGAGCATGACGGTGAGGCCGCGGCAATCGTCGCCGATGCCCGGTCCCTTCAAGACGGTGCCCTCGCGAGTCACTTTTACGTTGGTTCCTTCGGGGAAGACCGTATCGAGGTGCGCGCTGAAGACCAGGTTGGGATGCGCGGCCTTGCCGGGCCGGGCGCCGATGACGTTGCCGGCGCGGTCGGTGCGGACGTCTTTGAGACCCAGTTCCTCGAAGAGGCGCTTCAACTCTTTGCCGCGCTCGTCCTCGTGGAAGGGCGGGGCGGGAATCTCGCACAGGCGCACTTCCTGCTCGATGGCTTGGGGCTCGTTGCGCTTGGCGGCCTCAAGCGCGGCGCGGACGGCCGGGTCGTTGAGCAGTTGCGCGGGAGTTTGCGCGAAGGCCAGGGCGGTGAAGAGCGGTATGAAGATGATGGGCTTCATAGAAAGGGCAACGCGGGAATCATACCACGTCGCCGGAAGCGCCGGGTTGGCCGGGAGGCGCAAACATTTCGGGTGTGTCAGTTTATTTTTCATGGCCTCCTAAGCTCCTCTGTTTCTGTGGGTTGCGGAGGGGGCTCGAAATCGGGAGACGCAAATTGAGGGTCGTTTTTACAATTTGCGCCTCCCGGGCGGTGACGCGCTTTTCGGCTGAAGTCAGTTTATTTTTTGCGCGTTGTAAACTCCTCTGATTCTGTGGGTTGCGGAGAGGGATCGAAATCGGGTGACGGCGATTGAGGGTCTTTTTTACAATCGCCGTCACCCGGGGAACGGGGGAAGATGTGTCGAGGCGACGGAAGGGTTCCATATAGATCTCCTAAAAGAAGACCGCTCATTTTGAGCGACCTGTTGTGTTTGCAATCAATAACTTACTTACAGAAACCGCTCAAAAATAAGCGGTTTTCACGGCACTGGTCCGGACGGATGGTGCCACGTCCCTGCGTGTCGAACATGCCGCCACCGGGAACCGCAACTTTACTTGCGGTTTTGGAGACGACAGGGAAAGAAACTAGACGGGTTAGCCGTTTCGACCGCAAGTAAACTTGCGGTTTGGGTTGGTTTTCCGGAGAATGCGGCCTGAAAGGCAAGATCTGTTCGTCCCGCTGCTTTCAGACTGGCCGACGCCACCCCGGGCCGCAAGTCTCTTCCTGATTTAAAGGTAGCAGACAGGTAAGCGGTGGCAGGCGCCGAGGGGCGGTGCGGGCGGAAATAAGTATTTTGGAATCAGTGAAAGTCTCTTTGAAAAAATAGTTCCTTCCCGCGTGACTGTGATTTTTGGGAGGCGTGGACTCAGGGTTTCCTCGCCGGCAGAAGCGCATTCTTCAGTTTGCTCTGGCGACGGGTAGTGTCCTAGAAGTGCGTTGATTGCATAAGGGACGTGGGGCCGCCTTAACGGTGCAATAGATCGAGATTTTCGCGGCGGAGGTGGCGGGGGATTTGGGGGCCGGGGTTGCGGCGGTGGCGGCGGCGGTGGCAGCGGCCTAGGAATCGGAGGCCAGTCTTCCCGGAGCGGAATTCGCTCGCCGCTTATCTGTTTAGGTCTGGAAACGTGCAACATGGTGCTGTTCGACAAGCTGCTGCCACTTTAACATTTCCTTCTTACGATTCGGGAACATGATACCAGCCTTGGACAATTCAGTGCCGATCTCTTCAAGATTTGTCAGTCGGCCCAAGGCCTCAGGACCATCCATCTCATCCCAGAGGGACGCATACTGTTTTGAGAGTCTGTTCCAGCGTGCGTGCAGGTCCATTGCGGTCATTGCCCGGTCATAATTTTGCGCAACGATTGAGTACGCGCTAATCGCCGTCGTGGCAAGGGCAAATGCAGGACGCAGCCACTTAAGGTGATCTGGAAGGTCAATCAAAATACTCAATGCTGCTCCAGACGATAAGAAAAGAGTAAGCCAATTCGCGATCCGCTGATGCCATCGGTAGCGATTCGCCAGAGCCGCAAAGTAGTCGCCGCGAATTTCGGCAGAAAGCATGTTCTCCCAAACCCGCCTTTGCTGTAGGGGTGTAAGCACCTTATGCCTTTCCACCCCCGATTATACCGCCGGCAACAGAACCTCGGAACCGCGTTGATTGCAGATTGCAATATTTGGCCTTAGGCGGCCATGCACGTGATCTTCAATCCAATGTCCACTTGGTGAACGCCGCCACCGACGTGAACGCGCCGGTCGCCGTGAACCTCAAGCCAAGAACGGCCAGACCAAAAGCATTCGGCCCGAAGGTGTCAGAGCAGTCGAAGGAAACCGTGCCCTGCTTGCCGGCCGTGAACGGCCATTTGTCGGTGAAGACAAACGACGTGTGCGTATTCGGCTGCATGGTGAACTGGGTTGTGCCGATCACCCCGCCGTTCCCATCCTTGAAAGTGGCTAGCCTGGCTAATCAAGTCATCCGTCAAGCGGATCGAAGCGTGAAGCAATTCTTGGCAGCATGGCGTGCGGTTCTGCGGGAGGGGATTGGTGGTCGAGATAAGCAGGTCGATTTTTTCCGACATGCCCTTGAGGGCCGTGAGGCTTTTGCGGTTGGATGGCATACTTCCACCGTGCGCCATTGTCTCACCGGCGGCCAAGAGGCGAGGCTGGTCGATGCGACGAGTAGCTCCCGTGACAGGGGGAGAACGTGCGGGAACCTTCTTCCCTGCGGATCGGAAGTGTAACTACAAACGAACAGACGCTTGGCCCCCGGTGGCAGATGGTGTAGTGTGCAGTGCCGAAAATCGTGCAGGTATTCGTTTCCCTCCAGCTCTGCCTCTTCAGCCAGTGGCGGTGTCAATGACTGCCTACACAACCATGAGTCAAAATCCCGGAGTACGCCGCCGCCGTGCGGTCGCAGCGCGGGCGAACGGTCAAAAGGCGTAGCTATCGCTGACAACGAGCCACCACCGGCCGCCTTCCTGCTGGGTGCGGCATTGTGGAAATCCGAATTTGTGGCGTTGCGCCACCCTGAGAACCCCTGGACCGCCCACTCGGCTGCCATGATTTAATCCTAGGCTTGACGGCTCTTCAATCTCTTCAATAGGTTTTGGCGCGCTCGGCACGCTTGACGGTATTTTTTGCGGCAATAGGAATTGACCCAAGCGTTTGACATTCCCTCGTTGCCTGCTCCGGTGAGATAACGCCATCCTTGACCGCAACTGCAACGTTATAAAGCTCCACGGCCCGAAGCAGGCCTTATTTGCTCTTCCTATGCGGAGTTCCTGAGATGCCCCATCGGTGCCATCGATGACCTTGACTTGACTTTTTATTTTCAATCGCTTAGCATGAAATCATAGTCCCGGCGAAGGCCTGCCGTATGGCAGAGATTGGTCTCCTTCACGGGAGAATAGCCGGGATGATGAAGAGCCCCTTGTTTCAAGGGGTTTTTTCTTTGGCGGGACTGATATAGTTCTCCTCCGTCGCCCGCCGAAGGAGGTCCCTCTCGTTCTGCCTCCCGAGGTTCGCCGCACGGATGCAGCCGGCCCACATGTCAGCGAGGCGGATGATGGGCTCGCTCTCATCCCGCCGGCCCCGCACCATTGCGAGCGACACGCCCCGCAGCCGCAGCGCGTTCGTGAGCTCCGCCGCCTTTTTCCGGTCGATGCCGTCTACAAACACCCGTGCAGCGTACGGAGGTCTTGCTTTTGCTTTGATGGCGATCTCCAGCACGTCGATGAATGGGAAAAAATACGGCAGTGGCTTCGGGTACGAGCCGAAGAAAACCTCGCCCTTGCCGAGGTTCCGTTCGATCGCGAGTTCGAGAAATTTAAGGCGCCGCGCAGGGTGCGTCTTGTGCCACTTCAGATGATGGGTGTCGGCCGCGTTCTCAATCCTAATGAGTGCCTCGCGCAACGTCTCTTGCTCGCCCTCGCTCACAACAGCCACCACCACAAACGCAGTCGATGCGTCGTCCTGGCCGCTCTCATCGACGTAGCAGTAGAGTTTTTGGCGTTGGATGGCTGCCATGGAAGGTGAATTGGTGGCTAGCTGAGAAGAAACTCCCACACTTGCTTGTTCGCCGACCATGCCAGCTTGCCGTGAAGCACAAGCGTTGGCGGCGCGGTTGACGTTGCCGGCAGCACTTCAAAGATCCGGCGGATGGGTATCTCTACCGTTTGCATATTCGACTGCTTCTGCAGTTCTACGATGCCGCTGTCATCAACGCGGCTAATGAGAAAGGTATCCTCGGCTCGCTCGGTGGGCATCGGATGGAGGCGGCACTGACGATTCTGCAACCCTCGAAGGCTCTCCATTACCCCGCCTTGGTCGAAGCCCGAAATCGGGATGCTTGCATCTGGAAACACGGTTGTGATCTCCATTTTTCCGCCGAGGGCTTCGATGAAGCTCCTCAGCATGCTGACATACAAGTCCGTACGGGTTTCGAGCTTCGACACGGCGGCCTGCTTCATGGCTAGGCGGCCAGCCAGCTCGCCTTGGGTAAGACCTCGGTTAAGGCGCAAATCCTTAAGCTCCAAAAACGCTACACCTCATAGATCTGCTATATCACAAAATATTCCGGCTGCTCAACCTCATTAAAGTCGGGGCAACGGGCTTTTCCGTCCTCAAAACCCGTTAGCGCTTTCTTTCCACGAGACCTACGGGCTGGCGGCTATCTCATTCCCGTGGGAGTACCGCGACTTGTCCGCCGCCGGAATCGTCGCCGAGCCACGGGCGCGCCTCACGAGGCCCGCTTCCATCACGCGAAATCTAACAATTCCGCGCACTACGGGTATGCCGCACCGTCCCTCGTCTAGAGACGGGTACACTTCGATTTTCGTACCCTCAAACCCTATCGGGCGGCGCTAGCGTTTTCGAAGTGTACCCGTCGCTACGCTCGCCTCAGCCTCGCTATCGGAGGCCTCTATGAAGGCCACGTAGCCCTCTGGCACTTTCATGTATACAGCCGTCAACGTCATCCCCATCCTTGCCACTATCTCACCGGCGGCCAAGAGGCGACCTCGCACGCGGACTGTCTTTAGCGGCCATGAAATGAAAGCTGTAGTGGAAAATCCGGAACGCGGGTCTTAGAAGGAGACGGTTTGCCGCCATGAGGTCCATCGCTATGCTCGTTGCCTGGCTCCTGGCAGCGGGCGTAGCGGCGGCGCAGACTCTTTCCGCGGTCCAGTGCTCGCAGGATTCGCAAGGGAACCAGGTCTGCGCCGGCACCCAGCCCGACAACAACGCTTGCGGATGCCAGGATATGTTTGCGGGTTGCCACTTCCTGCCGGTGTATTGCCGCAATGTGGTGGTGCAGAAGACGGCGCCGGACGGGCGCACGATCTTCAAGGTCGTGCTGGGCGGGGAGAGCGACCAGGTGCCGTACCAGTTCGTTTTCGACGCGCAGGGCAATGTGGTCCTTTTCGGAACGACTTACTCGAAGCAGTTCCCCACCACGCCGGACGCGGTCCAAGCCACTTACGCCGGTCCCGCGCCCATCTACTCGACTGCGGGACAAAACGTCACGCCGGGCGGCGACGTTTTCCTCTCGGTCATAGGCCCGGCGGGCCAACTGCTGTACTCGACGTTTCTGGGCTCCTCGGGCAACGATACGGTTCTGGGCGTGGACGCGCCTTCGAACGGGACGGTTGACGCGCTGGCCGGCGCCGGCGGCAGCGATTTCCCGGTGGTCCCCGCGGGGGCGTTTGCGCTGGCCAACGGGCCGGTGCTCCTCACGTTCGATTTTACCCGGCGGATCTTATCGCGCTCGGCGTATCTCCCGATTGGCGCACCGGGCAGTTGGGTTTCCTATGCCGCCAGCATCGGGAGCGATGGCACGGTCAAGGTGACGACGGCCGGAGCATTGTACACATTCGGCCGCGACGGCCAGTTGCAAGCCATGGTGTCCCTGCAATCGTTCGCCTTCGACTACGCGCCGGAAACCTACACCGATCCGGCGGGCGACGTCTGGCTCCTCGGGTATAACACCGGCCAGCAGTGGATCGTCAGCAAACTGGCAGGCGGCGTGACGGAGGTGTTCCGCTGGACGCTGCCGGTGAGCTACTCTGGCCAGTTTTCTACATCCTACCTGGGGCCGCTCTTCTTCGGGCCGGATGGCCTCACCTATGTGGGCGGCACCACTTACGGGCAGCTCCTCTCGGTCACTCCCAATGCGCTCCTGGAGGTTCCCTGTGCCGCCCGCTCCCCTTTCGGCGCGGGCCTTGTAGCGGTGTTCAATCCGCAGGGGGACGTGCAAATGCTCAGCTACTTACCGGGTGGCCCGGCCGCATCCTTCTCCGCCAATCCGGATGGCAGCGTTTCGGCCGTCATGGGCAATGGCACGCGCGTTCCAATCGATCTGAGCGCGCACCCCAAAGTGGCCTGCGTGGAGGATGTTTTGGATCGGCTGCTGACCACTCCGCCGCGCGCGTTCGGCGTGGGAGAAATCATGCGGGTGCGGGGCGGCGGCTTCGGTCCGGATACGCCGGTCAACGTGGCGCCGGCGCCAGGCCAGCCATTTCCCACTTCGCTGGGGAGCCTGAGCGTGGAAGTGGCCGGCACGCCTGCGCCGATCGTCTCGGCCGCTCCCGGCGAGGTGGTCTTCGCGATCCCCTTCGCAACGCCCAGCGGCGTTTCCGTCCCCGTCACGGTCCAGGATGGCGGTCAACAGTCGGCGGCGCTGACGATCCCGGTGCAAGCGGCGGCGCCCTGGCTGGCGAGTAACGTTCTGGACGCCGACGGCACGCCGAATGAGATCTCGCCCGCTGCTTGGGGTTCTACGTTGACGATCTACTTAACCGGCGCTGGTCCGTATTCGCCACCCCTCGCGGATGGCCAGGTGGCGCCCGCCGACACATCCCACGGCCTGCAACTGCCGGTGAGCATCTCGTTCCTGGTGACCACGCCCACGCCGGTCGCCGGAACGATTCTCTACGCCGGCCCGGCGCCGGGTTATATCGGGCTGGCGCAGATCAATTTTCAGCTTCCTCCCAGCGGGCCTGAGCCTTCTCCCGGCGAGCAGGTGGTGTTGATCGAACCCCAGCTTGCGATCGGATCGTTCACAGGGTACGTTCCGCTAATTTCGGTGCGGTAAACTAACGGCGTGTTGAGCGCAAGAAAACCTTGCTCGCGATCGGCATGATGCGCGAATCGCCCATCTGCGGTTGTGCCGCGTTCAGGTGGATTCGCTGGCGGCGCATCCTAGAGACAGTTCGGAGAAAAGTGCGGCCAGCGCCGGTTGCCAACCGGCGCGCAGGATTCCATCCTGCCCCACAGGTTGCGGAGAGGAGGGTGTAGTGTAACCAGCGGCGCCCAGGGTCTTAGCATCGTGCGGAAACCAACTCCCCAGATTGGCTCAACGAGATGATGGGCCCGAGCGTCTCCATCTTCAAGAGAGGGGAAAACCGGGAAGATGAGACGACTATTCCCGATCGCGAGCCTGATGGTTTTCCTGGCATGGGGGGCATTTGGCCAGGCGGCGAAGGGTCCATCGGCGTTCGAGGTAGCGTCGGTCAGGCTGAACAAGACCGGCAGGCGCGGCGGTTCCATGGATTTTTCCAAGGGCGGCGAGAGGTTTACCGCGACGAACATGCCACTCGGCGCGCTCATACTGATTGCGTATAACGTCACAGTACGCCAACTTTCCGGGCCCGGCGCGGGGCTCTCCGAGAAATACGATGTTGCGGCAAAGGCCGAACATGCGGTCAAACCGGACGAGATGTTGCGCATGCTTCAGGCGTTATTAGCGGACCGCTTCAAGTTAGTGGTCCGCCGGGAGACCAGGGAGGTCCCTGTATGGGCGCTGACCATAGGAAAGGGCGGACCGAAACTGCACCAGAGCGACCCACCCGAGAGCGAGGCCGCAACCCCCAGGACCCCTTCTCACGCAGGAGGGACCGAGGCGAGGAGCGGCCACCTCGTTTTCAAAGATGAATCCATGCCGGATTTTGCCTGGGCGCTATCCAGGACGGCCGGCACCGGGGATCGCGTGGTGGTGGACCACACCGGGCTGAAAGGAAACTACGATTTCGAGCTGACGTTTGAGCGGGATAGTGGACCGGTTGGCGCGGATGTGCGCGATCTTGAGGGCTCTCCCATTTTTTCTGCGCTGCAGGAGCAGCTCGGCCTCAAGCTGGAGTCGAAGAAGGCGCCTGTCGAGTTTCTGATCATCGAGCATGTAGAGCAGCCGTCGGAGAATTGACTGCTTCCATGCGGTGGCCCGAGAACGCTGGGACCGGCCGGCTTGCAGGCAAGATGGCCTAATGCCATCTGCGTTAATTGTGGGGCGGACCCCCCGGTCCGCGGCCGACGCCCTCGTCGGCCTTTCGCGGATCGCATCGGGCTGATTTGGTTG
>Ga0209415_10010424_pt1 | contig 15817 bp, 15 predicted proteins | sample PeaSoiSIISIP2007_FD_187696 | JGI IMG/M metagenome (GOLD analysis project Ga0209415, IMG submission 187696) | Peat soil microbial communities from Weissenstadt, Germany - SII-SIP-2007 (SPAdes) (version 2) | ecosystem: Environmental > Terrestrial > Soil > Wetlands > Peat | place: Germany...
GCCGCAGGTGGTCAGCCAGCCCTTGGTGCAGAAGATGTCCTTGTGGGCCAACGGGATGCCGGTCAGCGGTCCTGCCTTGCCCGCCGCGATCAACCGGTCTGCCGTGCGCGCCGCAGCCAGACTTTGCTCGTCGTCGACGCTGATGAACGCGTTGTAGGCTTTCCCCAGCGCCTTGATTCGCTTGAGAAAATATTGCGCGACCTCAACGCTGGACACGTGTTTGGCGGCGAGTTCCGCGGCGATGTGTTTGAGCGTCGAATTAAGCATGTGATCAAGCGACGAAAGGCGTCAGGCGAGGGGCGGAAAACCCGGCGGCGGGCGCTGCCTGGCCCCCTCACGCCTCACTCAATGACCTTGGGAACCAGGTAAAGATCGCCTTCGACTTGCGGCGCGATGGTCTGGAACAATTTGTGCTGGTCGGTTTCGGTCACAACGTCGTCGCGCAGCCGCAGCATCACGTCCTGTGCATGCGACATCGGCTCGACGCCGTCGGTATTGACCGCCTGCATTTCCTCGATCAGCCGGAAAATGCCGGTCAACTGGCCGAGCACCTGCTCCGCCTCGTGCGGCTCGACCTCGATGCGGGCGAGGTGCGCGATGCGTTTCACATCGTCCAGGGTCAGCGCCATGAGCCTCGTTATTCGCTTAAAAAATCAGGCGCAATAGGGTATCATAGAACGCTAATTTAGAGCATTTTTCCCTTTCGTCGGAAACAGTTATGTTTGGTTTTTTGAGCGGATACTTCGACAACGACCTTGCGATCGACCTCGGCACGGCCAACACCCTGATCTACGTGCGCGGCAAAGGCATCGTGCTCGACGAGCCGTCGGTGGTCGCGATCCGCCAGGAAGGCGGCCCGAACGGCAAGAAAGTCATCCAGGAAGTCGGGCTCGCCGCGAAACAGATGCTCGGCCGCACGCCCGGCAATATCACCGCGATCCGTCCGATGAAAGACGGCGTGATCGCCGACTTCACCGTCACCGAGCAGATGCTCAAGCACTTCATCAAGAAAGTGCACGACTCGCGCCTGTTCAAGCCGAGCCCGCGCATCATCATCTGCGTGCCGTGCGGCTCGACGCAGGTCGAGCGGCGCGCGATCCGCGAATCGGCGATCGGCGCCGGCGCCTCGCGCGTTTATCTGATCGAAGAGCCGATGGCGGCTGCAATCGGCGCCGACCTCCCGGTCGGCGATGCGACCGGCTCGATGGTGGTCGACATCGGCGGCGGCACCACCGAAGTCGGCGTCATTTCGCTCGGCGGTCTCGTCTACAAAGGCTCGGTGCGCGTCGGCGGCGACAAGTTCGACGAAGCGATCATCAACTACATCCGCCGCAATTACGGCATGTTGATCGGCGAGACCACCGCCGAGCACATCAAGCAGGAAATCGGCTCCGCGTTTCCCGGCTCCGAAGTGCGCGAGAAGGAAGTCAAAGGCCGCAACCTCGCCGAAGGCATACCGCGCAGCTTCACGATTTCCTCGAACGAAATTCTCGAGGCGCTGACCGAGCCGTTGAACAGCATCGTTTCAGCCGTCAAATCGGCGCTCGAGCAAACACCGCCGGAGCTCGCCGCAGACATCGCGGAAAAAGGCATGGTGCTGACCGGCGGCGGGGCGCTCCTGCGCGACATCGACCGGTTGTTCATGGAAGAGACCGGCCTGCCGGTGATCGTCGCCGAAGACCCGCTGACGTGCGTGGTACGCGGCTCCGGCAAAGCGCTCGAGAAAATGGAAAAACTCGGCAGCATCTTTACCGATGATTGAAGCTGTCAGCCATCAGCCGTCAGACGTCAGCTAGAACCCCGCGCGGGCCATGAAGTCAAAGCTGAATGCTGATCGCTGAAAGCTGACTGCTGAATCATGGAACACACCCCGCCGCAATTCTTCAAGCGCGGCCCCGCCCCTCTCGTTCGTCTGTCGTTGTGTGTCCTGCTGTCGGCAGCGCTGCTGATTTCGGACGCGCGCTATAAGTATCTCGACGGCATCCGTCTGGTCGTCGCAGCCGTCATTTATCCGTTCCAGCGGCTCGCCGGCACACCAGGAGTGATTCTCGACCGCATCGGCGAGTTTTTCGTCACGCAATCGGCGCTGCGCACCGAAAACGCGAAGCTCGCCGAGCAGAACCTGCAAAATGCGGTGACGCTGCAGAAATACAAGGCGCTCGCCGCCGAGAACGCGCATTTGCGCGAACTGCTCGCGGCACGCGAGCGCTTTCCCGAGAGCACTGTCGTCGCCGAGGTGCTCTACTCAGGCCGCGATCCGTTTACGCGCAAAATCATCGTCGACAAAGGCCGGCAGGACGGCATCAAGGCCGGTCAGCCGGCAATCGACCAGATCGGCGTCGTCGGGCAGGTCACGCGCGTCTACCCGTGGCTGTCCGAAATCACCCTGATCACCGACAAGGAGCAGGCGGTGCCGGTGCAGGACCTGCGCAACGGGCTGCGCGCGGTGCTCGGCGGCACCGGCAACGACGGCCAGCTCGAGCTCAAGTTCATTCCGCTCAACGCCGATTTCCAGAACGGCGACCAGCTCGTGACTTCGGGCATCGACGGTGTTTACCCGCCGGGCCTGCCGGTGGCCGAGGTATCGAACGTCGAGCGCAACGCCGCTTACCTGTTCGCGCGCATCACCTGCAAGCCGCTTGCAGGCGTCGCGAGCCACGGCCAGGTGCTGGTCGTGACTTGGGATAACAAGGCCCCTGAGCAGCCGGCCGAGGATGCCAAACCGGTGCACGGTAAAAAATCGCGGAGGGGCGGCTGATGCAACCGCGCAACATCGGCCCGCAGGAAATCCTGCTGCCGGTCAAGCCTGCGTTCATCGTTTTCACGCTGATCGCGGCGCTCGTCATCAACCTGCTGCCATGGTCGGGCTGGCTGCTCGCAATCAAGCCCGATTTCGTCGCGCTGGTGGTGCTTTACTGGTGCATCCTGCAGCCGCGCAAGGTCGGCTTTGCCACTGCGTGGCTGTTCGGGCTGATGATGGACGTCGCCGATGGCAGCCTGTTGGGACAGCACGCGCTCGCGTACTCGGTGCTCGCTTTTGCCGGCATCGTGCTGCACCGGCGCGTGCTGATGTTCACGATGAAGGACCAGATCCTGCACGTAATCCCGCTGCTGCTCGCCAACGATCTGATCGTGCTCGCGATCCGCAGGATCGCCGGCGCCGAATTCCCCGGCTTCAGCTATTTCGCCGGCAGCTTCATCGCCGGTGCGCTGTGGCCGGTAGTATGTTTCCTGCTCAAGCTCCCGCGCATGCCCAGGCCCGATCCGGACCATGTCTGAGCTGATCATCAATCCCGGCGTCGAGCTCAGGAACTTTCGGCTCGAGCTCTACCACTTCCGGCTGCGGCTCGCGATCGCCTCAGGCTTCGTGCTGTTCATGTTCTTCCTGCTGTTCGTGCGCTTCTTCTACCTGCAGGTGGTGCAACACGATTACTATCGCACGCTGGCCGAAGCCAACCGCATTTCGATCGTGCCGATCGTGCCGAACCGCGGGATCATCGTCGACCGCAACGGCGTGCTGCTCGCGCATAACTATTCGGCATACACGCTCGAGATCGCGCCGAGCAAAGTCGACGACGTCGATGCGCTGATCGATGAGCTCTCGACCGTTATCGAAATCGCGCCCAAGGACCGGCGGCGCTTCAAGAAATTGCTCGAGGAAAGCAAGAGCTTCGAGAGCCTGCCGATCCGCACGCGGCTCTCCGACGAGGAGATCGCGCGCTTCGCCGCCAACCGCTACCGCTTCCCGGGCGTCGAGATCAATGCGCGGCTCTTCCGCCAGTATCCGCAGGGCGAGCTGTTCTCGCACGTGGTCGGCCATATCGGGCGCATCAACCAGCACGAACTCGATCAGCTCGAGGCCGACGGGCTGGACGCCAATTACCGCGGCACCGATTACATCGGCAAGGTCGGGCTCGAGCAAAGCTACGAGACCCATCTGCACGGCACCACCGGCGTCGAGGAGGTCGAGGTCGATTCCGGCGGCCGCGCGATGCGCACGCTGTCGCGCTCGGCGCCGGTGTCCGGCAATAACCTCACGCTCAAGCTCGATGCCAAGCTGCAGGAAGTCGTTTACGAGGCCTTCGGCGACTATCGCGGCGCGTTGGTCGCGATCGACCCCGCAAGCGGCGGCGTGCTCGCGTTCGTCTCCAAGCCCGGCTTCGATCCCAATCTGTTCGTCGATGGCATCGACCCGCAGAACTGGAAGGACCTCAACGAGTCGATCGACCGGCCGATGATCAACCGCGCGCTTGCCGGCACCTATCCGCCGGGCTCGACGTTCAAACCCTACATGGCGCTCGCCGCGCTCACTTACGGCAAGCGCCGGCCCGAGCAGGCGATCTTCGATCCCGGGTACTTCAATTTCGGCGGCCACACATTCCATGACGACAAAGTCGGCGGCCACGGTTTCGTCGATATGTACAAATCGATCGTGATGTCATGCGACACCTATTACTACATGCTCGCGAACGATCTGGGCATCGACAACATTTCCAATTTCATGCGGCTGTTCGGGTTCGGCAGCCGCACCGGCATCGACATCACCGGCGAAGCCGCCGGCATCCTGCCGTCGCAGGAATGGAAAATGAAGCGCTTCAGGCAGAAATGGTACGCGGGTGAAACCATCAGCGTCGGCATCGGCCAGGGCTACAATGCCTACACTCCGCTGCAGCTCGCGCAAGCGATTGCGACGATCGCCAACGATGGGGTGATGTTCCGGCCGCACATCGTCGACTACATCGAGGACATTGTGACGCGCAAGCGCACCGCCGTCGAGCCGCAGCCGCTGCGCACGCTCGAGATCAAGCCCGAGCATCTGCAGATAATCAAGAACGCCCTGATCGGCGTCAACAAGGAAGGCACCGGCGCGCGGGCGTTCGCCGGCGCGCCATACGTGAGCGCGGGCAAAACCGGCACGGCACAGGTGATCGCGCTCAAAGCAGGCGAGAAGTACGTCGAGAGCCGCGTCGCCGAGCGTCATCGCGACCACGCGCTGTTCGTCGCCTATGCGCCGGCCGACAAACCGCAGATCGCGGTCGCGGTACTGGTTGAAAACGCCGGCTTCGGCGCCCGCGCCGCGGCGCCGATTGCGCGCCAGGTATTCGACTACTATCTGCTCGGCAAGCGGCCGGTTCCGCTGACGCCCGGCAAGGAGTCCGATCATGGCAGCGCGGATTAACCGGGCGGGTAAAAAGGGGGCGCATCCGCTTTTATATCCTCCACATCGGGGGTTGTTGCACAACGCACCCCTCGGAAATCTTGTGCGAGCTCGGCATGCAGCATGACTCACTAAGCGCTTTTCAGCAGCCCGTCAGGCGAATCACGCGCACGCTCATGGCGCACGTCGACGGCCAGCTGCTCGGCGCGGTCCTGATCCTGATGGCGGTCGGGCTGATCGTGATCTTCAGCGGCTCGAACCAGAGCCTCGCGCGCGTGACGAGTCAGTTGCTCAACATGCTGATCGCGCTCGGCGTACTGTATGCGTTTGCCAATATCCCGCCGCACTATCTGATGCGGATTGCATTGCCGGTTTACGTGCTTGGCGTGCTGCTGCTGGTGTGCGTTGCGCTGTTCGGCGACGTCGTCAACGGCGCGCGGCGCTGGCTGTACATCGGGCTCACGCGCATCCAGCCGTCGGAAATCATGAAAATCGCCGTGCCGCTGATGCTGGCGTGGTATTTCGACCGTTACGAGGCAACGCTCAAACTCAAGAACTACATCGTCGCCGTGATTTTGCTCGTGATCCCGGTCGCCCTGATCGTCAAGCAACCCGACCTTGGCACCGCGCTGCTCGTTTCCGCCGCCGGCTGCTACGTGCTGTTCCTGGCGGGGCTGTCGTGGCGCGTCATCATCGGCCTCGCCGTCGCCGGCGCCGCCAGCCTGCCGTTCGTGTGGTCGATCATGCACGACTACCAGCGGCAGCGCATATGGACGCTCATCGACCCGACGCAGGACCCGCTCGGCGCCGGTTATCATACGATACAGTCGACGATCGCGGTCGGCTCCGGCGGCATCCTCGGCAAAGGCTGGCTGCTAGGCACGCAGACCCACCTCGATTTCATCCCCGAGCGCACCACCGACTTTATTTTTGCCGTTTTCTCCGAGGAGTTCGGGCTGCTCGGCAACATGCTGCTGCTGTTCCTGTTCCTGCTGGTGCTCGCGCGCGGGATCGTCATCACCGCGAATGCGCCGACCCTTTTTACCCGGCTGCTCGGCGGCGCGATCACGTTGACGTTCTTCACCTACGCGTTCGTCAACATGGGCATGGTGAGCGGCATCCTGCCGGTGGTGGGAGTGCCGCTGCCGCTCGTCAGCTATGGCGGGACTTCGCTCGTTACGATTTGCCTGGGCCTGGGCATTCTGATGAGCATCCAGACGCATAAGAAGCTGGTGCAGTCGTGATGAGGAAAGACGCCGGGCGAGAGACGAGAGGCGGGATAAAGCCGCCCGATTCTCCGTCTATCGTCTATCGTCTATCGTCTCTCCGCATAATTGCAGCATTCGCTGCAATTACGCTCGCCGGCTGTGCCGGCGTGGCCACGCGCGGTTCCCCGTCCTCAGGCACGCGCGCGCCCGAGCCCGCGTCCGCGCAGCCGGCTACGCCGCGCGGCGGCGGCTATTACCTGAACGACGGGCCCGGCGACAATCCGCCGGCGAACCTCGATCAAGTCCCCGATGCGGTGCCGAAGCTCGAGCCGCTTGCCCATGGCTCGATGCGGCCGTACACCGTGATGGGGCAAGCCTACACGCCGATGACCAGGTTGCAGCCGTACAAGGAACGCGGCATCGCCAGCTGGTACGGACGCCGCTATCACGGGCAGAAGACTTCGTCGGGCGAAATCTACGACATGTACGGGATGACCGCGGCGCACACGATATTGCCGATCCCGAGTTACGCGCGCGTCACCAATCTCGCCAACAACAAATCGGTGGTGGTGCGCATCAACGACCGCGGGCCGTTCCACTCCGACCGGCTGATCGACTTGTCGTACACCGCAGCCTACAAGCTCGGCGTGCTGGGCGGCGGCAGGGCGCTGGTCGAAGTGGAAGCCATCATTCCCGACGCGGGCACGCCAACCACGCCGACGATGGCTGCGTCACCTTCGCCCGCTGCGCCGGTCGCGGCAGCAGTCGCGCCCGTCCCATCGCCGCCGGCACCGGCCGCGACGCCGTTGCCCGCCGAGCCGAACGCAAGCGCGATCGCAAAACCGGAACCCGTCGCGGCAACGCCGGTGGTCGCGGTGACGACGGAATTGAAGGGCATCTTCCTGCAACTAGGCGCGTTCGGCTCGCAGGACAACGCCGACAATTATCTGGCGCGGCTGCGGTCGCAGATCGACTGGCTCGCGCCGGCGCTGCAAGTTTATTCGAAGGACGGCTTGTTCCGCGTGCACGCCGGACCGTACGCGAACCAAGCCGACGCGCGCGCCGCGGCCGATCGCATAGCCCAGGCGCTCGGCATCAAGGCGCTGGTGCTGACCCGGTGAATCGTAAATGGTGAATGGTTAAAGCCTCAATCGCAGTTACCATTCACGATTCACTATTTACCATTTACGCCTCTACAGCACGTAGCGCGCCAGGTCCTCGCTCTGCGCCAGCCCCTTGAGTTTGGAATCGACATACGCGGCGTCGATGGTGAGCGTTTCGCCCGAGCGCTTGGTCGCAGTGAAGGAAATTTCCTCGAGCAGTTTTTCCATCACGGTGTACAAGCGCCGCGCGCCGATGTTCTCGGTTTTTTCGTTGACCTGCCAGGCGATTTCGGCGAGGCGCTTGATAGCCGTGGCCTGAAAGTCGAGCTTGATCCCTTCAGTCGCGAGCAACGCCTCGTACTGGCGTGTGAGGCACGCGTCGGTGTTGGTCAATATCTGCTCGAAGTCGGCAACGGAAAGGCTCGCTAGCTCGACCCGGATCGGAAAGCGCCCCTGCAGCTCGGGTATCAGGTCGGACGGCTTGGCGAGATGGAACGCGCCGCTCGCGATGAACAGGATGTGGTCGGTCTTGATCATGCCGTACTTGGTCGATACCGTGGTGCCTTCGACCAGCGGCAGCAAATCGCGCTGCACGCCCTGACGCGACACATCGGCGCCTGAAACTTCGCTGCGGCTGGTGATCTTGTCGATCTCGTCGAGAAACACGATGCCGTTCTGCTCGACGTTGGTCACCGCGCGCGACTTGAGCTCGTCATCGTTGACGAGCTTCGCCGCCTCTTCCTCGGTCAATAGCTTCATCGCCTCGCGGATCTTGAGCTGGCGCGTTTTGCGCCGCGCACCGCCCAGGTTCTGAAACATGCCCTGGATCTGGGAGGTCAGGTCTTCCATGCCGGGCGGCGCGAAAATCTCCATGTGCGCCTGCGGCGAGGCGACCTCGATCTCGATCTCCTTGTCGTCGAGCTCGCCTTCGCGCAGCTTCTTGCGGAATTTCTGCCGCGTCGCATTGTCGCTCTCGCTGACCGAACCTGGGCCGTCGCGCGCCTGCGGCAGCAACACGTCGAGGATGCGCTCCTCGGCCTGGTCCTCGGCCTGGTGCCGCACCTTGCGCGTCGCGTGCTCGCGCGTCTGCTTGATCGCTGTTTCGACCAGATCGCGGACAATGGTGTCGACGTCGCGGCCGACGTAGCCGACTTCGGTGAACTTGGTCGCTTCGACCTTGATGAACGGCGCATCGGCGAGCCGCGCCAGGCGGCGCGCGATCTCGGTTTTGCCGACGCCGGTCGGACCGATCATCAGGATATTCTTGGGCGTGATCTCCTGGCGCAGCGGCTCCGCGACCTGCTGGCGGCGCCAGCGGTTGCGCAAAGCGATCGCGACCGCGCGCTTGGCGGCGTCCTGCCCGATGATATGTTTATCGAGCTCGTGGACGATTTCCTGGGGGGTCATCTGGGACATGGCATCAACTTGAAATGGGCGAAGGATCAGGGGTGAATTGAAAAAACCCGGGACGCCGAGCTTGCGCGCCCCTTACCCTTCACGCATGCACCTTTCACTCAAGTATCTCGATCACGTGCTGCTGGTTGGTGTAGATGCACAGGTCGCCGGCAATCGTCAGCGCTTTCTTCACGATTTCCTCGGGCGACATGGTGGTGTTTTCGAGCAACGCGCGCGCCGCGGCCTGCGCATACGGCCCGCCGCTGCCGATCGCGACCAGCCCCTGCTCCGGCTCGAGCACGTCACCGTTGCCGGAAATGATCAGCGAGCTCTCGCCGTCGCACACCACCAGCATCGCCTCAAGCCGGCGCAGAATGCGGTCGGTGCGCCAGTCTTTGGCGAGCTCGACCGCGGAACGCAGCAGGTTCCCCTGGTGTTTCTCGAGCTTGGCCTCGAAGCGCTCGAACAGCGTGAAGGCGTCGGCGGTGCCGCCGGCGAAACCGGCCAGTATCTTGTCCTCGTACAGACGCCGCACTTTGCGCGCGCTGCTCTTCAAGACAACGTTGCCGAGCGTGACCTGGCCGTCACCGCCGAGCGCGACGCGCCTGCCGCGCCGCGCCGAAATGATGGTCGTGCCGTGATATTGCTCCATAAATGGGTCCGTCATTATATGAACAGCGCTTCGAATGGCAATCGTTTCGTCCGCTCCAGCGCACGGAGTTTACTGCGCGATAAGCGGCACAATGTGGCCGCTCCAATGCGACAGGTTAAAACGACATTAGCGTGCCCGATCTTGACTCTGATTACTGACAGTAGTATGGGGTCATCACGACGCAAATCAACCTCCGATCGTCCGCGTCACACTACGTGCTCGGGAGCCAAAACGCACGCATCGGAGGAAGTGCCGGTTTCGATCTGGATTGTCGTATGGCCGATGCGGAATTTGTGCCCGATCTCGTGCACGACATCGGCAAGGAATTCGTCGCCGGGATGTCCTCCCGGCATTACGAGGTGCACGGTCAAAGCGGTTTCCGTGGTGCTCATTGCCCAGATATGAAGATCGTGCGCTTCCACGACCCCCGGCAATCCAGCGAGGTAGCGGCGCACGTCGACGGGGTCCACGCTCTCAGGCGCGGCGTGCAGCGCCAGCTTGACCGCATCCCGCAACAATCGCCAGGTGCTGATGAAGATTACCGCAACGATGAGCAGGCTTATGGCCGGGTCCAGCCATGCCCATCCCGTCACCAGCATTCCCGCGCCGGCAGCCACCACTCCGAGCGAGACGGCGGCATCCGCCGCCATATGCACGTAAGCGCCGCGAATGTTGAGATCCGTATTGCGTCCGGCTTTGAACAGCAATGCGGTTCCGCCGTTGATCAGCACGCCGAGAAAGGCAACCCAGATCATGGTTGTCTCGTTCACCGCACCTGGGGTGCGAAAGCGAAGAATGGCCTCCCATGTAATTCCTCCGGAAGCGACCAGGAGCAGCATGGCGTTCGCGAGCGCCGCAAGAATGGTCGAGCCGCGCAGTCCGTACGTGAAGCGCGCCGAGGGCGGCCGGCGCGCCAGCGCCAAAGCGCCCCAAGCGAGTATCAGGCCCAGCACATCGCTGAAGTTATGGGTTGCGTCCGCGATCAGCGCGAGCGAATTGGCCAGCACGCCGTAAACCCACTCGACCACTGCGAATGCGACGTTCAGGGCGATGCCGAGCATAAACGCGCGCCCCGCATCCAGGATGTGGCCGTGGTGAGAACGATCGCAGGTGTGGTCGTGCATGCAGGAATTTCCGCGCGTAAACAGGGATCAACTCTATATCTAACCCGCGGCGTGCGCCAGTCCACCGGCGCGGGCGCTGGCAACGCGCATCTAGCCCGCTTGCGCGCGGCGTGGTCCCAATCCAAACAGCAGCAGCCCGAGCCCGGTCATCACCCACACGATGGCGGGACCCGAAGGCCAGTCGGACAATGCCGATACCACCAGGCCGAGCGCGTAGCCTGCCGAGCCTAGCGCATAACCGACGATGAGCCGCTGGCGCGACAGTCGTCTCGTCGCGAGCGCCGGCACAATCAGCGTCGTGAACACGAGGTAGAGTCCCACCAGTTGCACCGACACCGTGACCGCACACGCAAACAGCAGATAGAAACCGGCGCGGCCGATGCGCTCGCCGAGCGCAAACCAGACCGCGAGGATTGCGCCGTAAACCAAAGCCACAGGCAACAGCCGCCCCGGGTCCGCCCACAGGATCTGTCCGACCAGCAGGTCCTTTAGATGTTCCGCGCCGTGCGGGTTACTTGCGAGCACGATCAGCGCGCCGCTTGCGGCAAGAATAAACGCGACGCCGATCATCGCCTCCTGCACTTCGGGCCAGTGTTTTTCGGTCCACGTCAGCAGCAGCGCACCGCCAAGCGCCGCAGTGAGCGCCGACACCTGCACCGCCCAGCCCTGCGGCTCGAGGCCGAGCCAGTCAGCGCAAATCACGCCGAGCCCGGCGATCTGCGCGATCGCGAGATCGATGAACACGATGCCGCGATTCAGCACCTGCACGCCGAGCGGTACGTGGGTCGCGGTCACGAGCAGACCCGCGACGAACGCCGGCCACAAAATGCTGAAATCGATGGCCGCGGTATTCATTTCGCCACCGCGAGCAGCCGTGCGATCGTATCGTCGAACAGCCCGAACAAATCCTTGGCCTGGTCGGTGCCGCCGACGGTAAACGGCACCACGACTGCCGGTATCCTGGCGTGCTCTGACAACCACTCCACGGCGCGCGGTTCGTTGTAGGCGGCGCGCACCACGACCTTGGCCGGCTCCTTCTGCAGGCGCGCGAGGAGATCGCTCAGATGCGCGGTCGTCGGCGGCATTCCTGGCAGAGGTTCGAGCTCACCGACTTCGCGTATGCCGAGCCACTGCTCGAAGTAGGTCATGTTCTTGTGATAAACGACGACCGTCATCCCCTTGAGCGGAGCCGCTTCTTTCTCCCAGCGCGCGATCGCCTGCTGCCAGCGATCGAGGAATGCTTTGGTGCGGCCGCGATAATACTCGGCGTCGGGAGGATCGAGTTGCGCCATGCGCTCACTCAAAGCCGCCGCGATTTTCGCGATGTTGCGCGGATCGAGCTGGATGTGCGGATTTCCACCCGGGTGCACGTCGCCTTGCGAGCGATCGACCAGCGCCGGCACCTCCAGCAACGTGACCTGCCGCGCCGCCTCGAAATAGCCCGGCTGCCCGATCTGTATCCTGGCATTGCCGGACTGGGTCTGCACGAGCGGCAGCCAGCCGATCTCGAGCTGGGCGCCGGTGCAGGCCACCAGGTCCGCGCTGCGCGCACGCGCGATCAGGCTTGGCCGCGCCTCGACATGATGCGGATCCTGCAGCGGGCTGGTGGCAATGTAAACGTTCACCTTGTCCCCGCCCAATTCCTTGCCGAGCGCCCCCCATTCGGGTTCGCACGCGAAAATGTTAAATGCGGCGCTCGCCGGCTGCGCCGCCAGCAGCCACGCAAGAACCGCCAACGTATGGCGTAACCATCGCATCATGATTGTTCCTTTCCCGTTTGATCAGAACGTGTGCGCGCCGTGCGCGCCCAGGCTGTAGATGTACTGCACGAATACCTCGTTGTCGGTGAATCCCAACCGCGATTTATCCGATGCGAACTGCAGCCGGATGCGGCTGAATTCGCTCGGGCTCCAGTCGAACATCAGCGTGTTGCGCGTCGGGCTGTGGTTCGCCAGCACCGGGAAATCCGCCGCAGTCGCGAGCCCGTTATTAACGATGCCGTTATTGACCGTACCGTAATTGAGCCGGTCGTAGCGGTAGCCGACGCGCCACTGCGGATAGAACTGCCAGACGGCCTGCGTGTACCAACCGGTCTGGGACGTGTCCAATGAACCCATGACGTTGGTGGCGGTGGCGGTGTCGTTGTAGACGAGCGTCCCATCCTGCGTGAAGCGGAAATACTCGCCCTGCAGCTTGAAGTTGTGGTATGTCGGGTCGCCATGCGGCGCCCATTTTAGTATCGCGTCTGCGACCCACACCTTGGCGTTGCCGGTAAAGCTGTTGGTCGTCGGGTTGCCGAGCGAGTCGACGTCCTGATAGCTGCGCCCGTTGGGCGATGTCGTCAGGTATGACACGCCGCTGCGCCACGCATAACTGTCGCCGGCATCGCCGCCGATGTGCGCGAGCAGCGCAGTGCTGCCGATGCCGTTCTTGTTCTGGTCGCTGCCCGGGAACTGGTTGCCGCTGCTCAATTCGGCGCCGAGCTCGATCAGGAGATCGGTTGGCGCAACCCACCTGAGCTGCACGCCGTTCTGCGTGAGCTGGTTGCCGAGGAACGCTTTGTACACGAGCGGCGCGTCCTGAAAATCCCACGCATGCTGGTGCTGCGCGTTCAGATAACCGATGCCGGAAAAAAAGCGGCCGCCTTTCAGCGTGAAGCCCTGCGGCAGCGCCAGCGTCTGAAAGTACGCCTCCTCGACGTTCACCCCGCCGTCGGGCGCAAGCGATGCAACCGCGGTGCCGCGAAAGTAGGGATCTATATTCGAAGCGATCGCAAGCTCGGTTTCGCCGAGCCCGAAGCTGCGCACGGGCGGCCCCACCTCGCCGCCCGTCGGCACGTAGCCGGTGATCTGATACTGGTTCGGATCCTGCGACGTCCGGGCATAAGTGCCCTGCAGGACCAGCGACACCGCGGGATTGAAGGCGTTCTCGCCGCTGCGCGCGGAAGCCGCCGCGCTCACAGCGGTCGTGGCCTGGGCGGCGCTTTGCTCGGCCGCGCTCGCCGTCGCCTGCGCTTTACCGGCCTTGGCTTCCGCCTCGGCAAGCCGTTTTTCGAGATCCTGGATGCGCTGCTCGTAGGTGTCCTTCAACTGCTTTATTTCCGCGCGGATCTTCGCCAGCTCGGCGGCGTCCTGCGCCAGAGCGGGCCCGCTCACGGCAAGAGCAGCCACCGCGGCGATCAAATTGCGTTTGAACACTTAAGCTCTCCTTCATCACACAAAGGAACACGCAACCGCCGTCGGCGGTTGCCCCTATGTCGTGCTAGAGGAGAACCGGGGGACCGCGCGAAGCGGGGACGACTAAAGTTGCGCGAAAAGCGGGAGAGGAAAGACTGGCGCCGCGTTCGACATCGTTGACCGCCAGCCGCAGCGGCAGCGCAGCCGAGCAGACTGCGCCGAAGATATCGGCAAATGCGACGTGGAAGTCGCACAGGACCGAGTGCGAGGTTGTCTTGCCGTCGTTCTGTTGCTGCGTCTGGGCCGGCAAACGGTCGTGCACGTGCTGCACCTGATGCGTGAGCGCGCCATGCTGCGCCGCCAGCAGCAAAGCCGCCAGCGCAATCTGCAACAAGCCGCGTTTCAGGATCATGACGTTATGCCCAATGGCAAGTGACCGGGACAGGATTACAACACAAGACCGCGGGAGTTGTAAAACCAACGGGTGCTATACTCGATTCACCCGGCCTGCCGCGCTCCTCGCCGCGGCATCTTCGCGATGAAACAAGTCCTGCTCCTGCTGATCAAGCTTTATCAGTCGTGCCTGAGCCCGTTTTTCGGCGGGCAGTGCCGGTTTTATCCGAGCTGCTCGGCCTATGCTGCCGAGGCGATAGACACTCACGGTGCGCTGCGCGGCACGTGGCTCGCAATCAGGCGTCTCTCGCGCTGCCATCCGTGGCACGAAGGCGGCGTCGATCCGGTGCCCCCGCTACGCGGTGATTGAGTGATTCGGTGATTGAGCAATTAAGCGCCTTTGCGATACCCAATCACTAAGAACTGATCTCAAAAAACCGAAAAGGCGTGTAACCGCAGATAAACGCCGATCAACGCCGATACATATTCGTTGGTCCGGCCCTCGTAAGATCTTGGATCTATCTGCGTTCATCCGCGTTCATCGGCGGTTGCTTGAGATTTTTGAGATGGCCTCTAAATCACCTAATCACTGAATCACCGGCCGGCAACCCGGCAGATCAAACCTTTCAAGTATTCGCCTTCGGGGAAGTTGAGCGCAACCGGATGGTCGGCGCCGGCGCTCAAGTGCTCGACGATCCGCGCGTCGACGCCGGCATCGAGCGCGGCGCCGGCGACTATCTTCTGGAACAGCTCGCGCGATACGCCACCCGAGCATGAAAACGTGAACAGCAGTCCGCCGGGTTGCAGCAGCTTGAATGCGAGCAGATTAATGTCCTTGTAAGCGCGCGCTGCTTTTGCCGCGTGCGCGGCGGTTGGCGCGAACTTTGGCGGGTCGAGCACGATGAGATCGAAACTGCGCGCCTGATCGCGCATCTTGCGCAGCAACTGGAACACGTCGCCTTCGATGCATTCGGCTTGCGGCAGCTTGTTGAGCGCCACGTTGCGCGCGAGCAGCTCGAGTGCCGGGCCCGAGCTGTCGATCGCGGTCACGGTTGATGCGCCGCCGATGAGCGCGTTCACGGTAAAGCCACCGGTGTAGGCAAAGCAATCGAGCACTTCGCGCTTCCCGGCGAGCTCGCGCAAACGCATCCGGTTGCCGCGCTGATCGAGATAAAAGCCGGTCTTGTGGCCATGCGGAACGTCGACTTCGAATACCGCACCGGCTTCGTCGATGCGCGCGCTCACTGGCGGGGCTGCGCCGCGCAATAACCCGACGCTGGTCGCAATGCCTTCGAGCGCGAGCACATCGGCGTCGGAGCGCTCGAAGATCGTGTGCGGGCGCACCACGGCTTCGATGGCGTCGGCAACCGCATCGCGCCAGCGTACCGCGCCGGCGCTCGACAACTGCAGCACGACGATCTCGCCGTAGCGGTCTATCACCACGCCCGGCAAACCGTCCGACTCGGCATGCACGAGCCGCGCCGCAGCGGCATCAGGCAGTAAATCCGCACGCAGCGCGACCGCGCGCTCGATGCGCTCGCGGAAAAATGCAGCGTCGATCCCCCGCATTTCCCAATCCCACACCCGCGCGACGATCTGCGATTGCGG
>Ga0209415_10010426_pt1 | contig 15815 bp, 14 predicted proteins | sample PeaSoiSIISIP2007_FD_187696 | JGI IMG/M metagenome (GOLD analysis project Ga0209415, IMG submission 187696) | Peat soil microbial communities from Weissenstadt, Germany - SII-SIP-2007 (SPAdes) (version 2) | ecosystem: Environmental > Terrestrial > Soil > Wetlands > Peat | place: Germany...
CCGGCCACGGGGCGCCCGCGCCCGCGTGGAGCGGGCAGGGGCGCGCTTGCGGGTGGAGGCCATCTCGCGCAACTTCGACGCCAGGCGCCCGGAACCTCCCTCGGGGCCTTACCATCGCTTTACCAGGCGCAACTAAACAACGCTGATGAACGACTTCTCCCGCGCACCACGTGTCCTCGTCGTCGAGGACGACGAGGACATCGCCCAGGCGCTGCAGCGCTCGCTGCGGATGGAGGGCTACGAGGTGCGAACCGCACCGGACGGCGAGATCGCGCTCGAGCAGGGCCGCTCGTTCGCGCCGGACCTCGTGATCCTCGACCTGGGGTTGCCGAAGCTCGACGGCCTGGAGGTGGCGCGCGCGCTGCGCACCGAGGACGACGTGCCGATCCTGATCCTGACCGCGCGCGACGCGCTGGACTCGCGCGTGGAGGGCCTGGACGCGGGCGCGGACGACTACCTGGTCAAGCCCTTCGAGCGCCAGGAGCTGCTGGCGCGGATGCGCGCGCTGCTGCGGCGCCGGCCGCCGCGCGGGTCGGCCCCGCTGCGGGTGGCCGACCTGTCGTTGAACGCGGACACCCACGAAGTGCTGCGCGGCGAGCGCACGATCGACCTCACGCAGCGCGAGTTCGAGCTGCTCGAGTACCTGATGCGCAACGAGCGCATCGTGATCTCGCGTCAGCGGCTGCTGGACGAGGTGTGGGGCTATGACCCGTTCTCCACGACCAACACGATCGAGGTGTTCGTCTCCAACCTCCGCCGCAAGCTCGAGGCCGAGGGTGAGCCGCGGCTGCTACACACGATCCGGGGAGCCGGCTACGTCCTTCGTGCGTAGCGTCACGGCGGCGCTGGGCCGCACCGGCGCCCGCATCTCGGCGAGCTTCGACGGGCTTCCCATCCGGCTGCGCCTGGCGGGCGTCTCCGCGCTGCTCACGTTCGTGATCCTGTGCGCGTTCGCGCTGGCGATCGGCTCGCTGACCGTGCACCGCATCCGCACCGACTTCAACCACGAGGTCAGCGACACCGCGCGCCAGCTTCCCTCCGAGCTGAAGGTGACGGTCGATCCGACGCGCGGCACCTTCGCAATCAGCCCGCCGCTGCGCTTCATCGCGCCGCCGGGCGAGCACTCGGTGATCCGCGTGCTGGACCTCACGGGCAACGTGATCGCGCAGTACCCCACCAACGCGCCCGCGCTCGGCCCGCCGGTGACAGAAACGCGCACCGTCAACGGCTACCGCGTGGTCAGCAACAAGGTCGTGGTGCTGGGCGACGGGCTGCGCATCGGGCAGCTGATCTTCGAGTACGGCCGCCGCGTCTCGGATACCGAGGCGACGGTCAAGCGCGTGGAGCTGTTCCTTTTCCTGGGCGTGCTCGCGGGCAGCGTGTTCGCGCTGATCGCCGGCATCGCGATCGCGCGGCGGGCGATGGCGCCGATCGCCGCGCTGACATCGACGGCCGCCGAGATCGCCCGTACCCGCGACCCGTCGCGCCGCATCCCCGAGCCCCAGGCCGAAGACGAGGTCGCGGAACTCGCGCACACGCTGGAGAGCATGCTCCGAGAGCTCGACGCGGCCCGCGCGGAGACAGAATCGACGCTCGCGCGTCAGCGTCAGTTCGTGGCGGACGCCTCGCACGAGCTGCGCACGCCGCTGACCAGCGTGCTCGCCAACCTCGAGCTGCTGGCCGAGTCGCTGCACGGCGACCAGGGCGAGGCGGCGAGCTCGGCGCTGCGCTCCTCCCAGCGGATGAGGCGGCTGGTGGCCGACCTGCTGCTGCTGGCGCGCACCGACGCCGCGCGCGTCGTGCCGCGCGGGCCGTGCGACCTGGCGCAGATCGTGGTCGAGGTTGCCGGCGAGCTCGGTCCGGTCAGCGCCGAACACGACATCTCCCTGGACGTCCATCCGGCGATCGTGCTCGCAGCGCGCGACGAGCTGCACCGGCTGACCGTCAACCTGCTGGAGAACGCGCTGCGCCACACGCCCGCGGGGACCGAGGTGCGCGTCTCCACGGCGACCGTCGGCGGGCAGGTGGAGCTGGTCGTGGAGGACGACGGGCCGGGCGTGCCGGCGGAGCTCGTGCCGACGCTGTTCGAGCGCTTCGTGCGCGGGGCGGGCGACCGTGGCGGGTCCTTCGGGCTTGGCCTCGCGATCGTACGGGCCGTCGCAGAGTCCCACGGCGGGAGCGTCGTGCTGCAGCCGCGCACCGACCATGCGGGCGCGCGCTTCGTCGTGAGACTGCCCGCCTACTCAGACCTCGACGACGACGGGCAGCACCATCGGCCGTCGCTTGAGACGGTCATAGACTAGCTTCGCGAGATCGTCGTGCAGGGCCTGGCCGAGCAGGTCCACCTCGCGGATCTCCTCGCGCGCCGCGTGCGCTAGCGAGGCGTCCACGGTCGCGCGGATCTCCTCGCGCAGCTCGTCGGCCTCGTCGAGGAAGGGCACGCCGCGGAAGATCACCTCCGGGTCTGCCACCGAGCTGCCGTCCTCGCCGGCGATCGTGACGACCACCACGAAGATGCCGTCCGCGGAGAGCATGCGGCGGTCGCGCAGCGCCACGTCGGCGAGCTCGCCGATCTCGACGCCGTCCACGAAGATCATCCCCGAGTGCTCGCGCGCGCCGAAGCGCGCGCCGCGGGCATCCAGGTCGAGCGGCAGCCCGTTGTCCCCGGCGAACACGTCGCGCGGGTGCACGCCCACGGCCTCGGCCAGCTGGGCGTGCAGGCGCAGGCGCTTGAAGTCGCCGTGAAAGGGCATCACGTAGCGCGGCTTGACGAGGTTCAGCATCAGCTTGACCTCCTCGGCGTAGCCGTGGCCGGACGCGTGCACGGGAGCGTCGCGCGGCGTGATCACGTCACAGCCCACGTGGTAGAGGCGGTCGATCGTCTCGTTCACCGCGCGCTCGTTGCCCGGGATCGGCGTGGCCGAGAATACGACCGTGTCGCCCTGCTTGAGCTCGACCTGCGGATGGTCGCGGTAGGCCATCCTGCGCAACGCCGAGAGCGGCTCGCCCTGTGAGCCCGTGGAGATGATCACGACCCGCTCGTCGGGAAGGTCGCCGATCTCGCGCGCGCCCACGAGCATCCCGTCGGGTATCTCGATGTGGCCGAGGTTGCGCCCGATCCCCACGTTCTTGCGCATCGAGCGGCCGACCAGCGCGACCTTGCGATCGAGCGCCCGGGCGGCGTCGACGACCTGCTGCACGCGGTGGATGTTGGACGCGAAGCTCGTCACCACGATTCGCCCTTCGCAGCGGGCGAACACGTCCTCCAAATGGGGTCCCACGACCGACTCCGACGGCGAGAAGCCCTCGCGGTCGACGTTCGTGGAGTCCCCGCACAGCAGCAGCACCCCCTCGCGCCCGAGCTCGGCCAGGCGCGAGACGTCCGCCGGAGGCCCGTCCACGGGCGTCTGGTCGAACTTGTAGTCGCCGGTGATCAGCACCGTGCCAAGCTCGGTGTCGAGCGCCACCGCGCAGGAGTCGGGGATCGAGTGCGTCATGTGCACCATCTCCAGCGCGAACGGTCCCAGCTCGAGGCTCTCCCCCGGCTCGATCTCGTTCAGCTCCACCTCCTTGAGCTTGTGCTCGTCGAGCTTGGAGCGGGCCATCGCGATCGTCAGCGGCCCGCCGAACACCGGCGGCATGTGGCGTGGGCCGAGCTCGCGCAGCACCCATGGCAGCGCGCCGAGGTGATCCTCGTGGCCGTGGGTGACCACGATCGCCTCGATGTCGCGCGCGCGCTCGCGCAGGTAGGCGAAGTCGGGCAGCACGAGGTCGATACCGACCATCTCCGGGGTCGGGAAGCGCAGTCCCACGTCGACAACCACGATGCGGTCGTCGTGCTCGACGACCGTCATGTTCTTGCCGATCTCCCCGAGCCCCCCGAGGGGCAGGACGCGCAGCTTCGAGCTCACGCGGTGGCGTGCGCGGGTGGGACCGGAACGAGGCCGTGGCGCTGGAGCATCGCGCGTATCGCCGCGGCCTCTTGCTCGGTGGCCTCGACGAGCGGCAGGCGCAGGCCACCGACGTCGTGGCCGAGCATGTTCAGCGCCGCCTTCGTGCACGTGGGGTTGGCCGTCAGGAACAGCGTCTCGTAGACGTCGCGCAGCGACGTGTCGATCTCGCCCCGCCGCTGCGGTTCGGCGACCATCTGCGCCATCTCGTTGCCCACGATGTGGCTTGCCACGAGGATTCCACCGGCGCCCCCCATGTCCAGCGTGCGCGCGAACGTGCCGTCGTCGCCCGCATACAGGGCGAGACCGTCGATCATCTGCAGCTCGTCGGCGTTGGCCTGCTTGACGCCCTCGATCCCCTCGATCTGGGCGAGCTCGGCGAGCAGGTCGGGGGGCATGTTGGTGGCGGTGCGGCCGGGGATGTTGTAGAGCAGCGTCGGTTTGTCGGTGGCCGCCGCGACGGCTTCGTAGTGACGGATGATGCCGAGGCGGCTCGGCTTGTTGTAGTACGGCGTGACCGACAGCATCGCGTCGGCGCCCAGCTCGGTCGCGCGTTCGGTGAGGAACACCGCGTGGCGCGTGTCGTTGGTGCCGGTGCCCGCCACGATGCTCTTGCCCGGCGGGCGCTCGGCGACAGCGAGCGCGATCAGGCCGAGCTGCTCCTCATCGGTCAGCGTCGAGGCCTCGCCGGTCGTGCCGGCCACGACGAAGCCGTCTGAGCCGTTGTCGGCGAGGTGGTGCATCAGCGCCACGAACGACTCCTCGTTGACGCGCCCCTCGGCGTCAAACGGCGTGACGATCGCGGTCAGGATGGTTCCGAGGCCTCTCATCGCCGTGAGTATCTCACGCGCGTGCACCGACGCCACTAGAACAGCAACCGCTCCAGCCCGACCACGAGCGGCTCCTGCAGTGTGGCAACGCGCCGCACGGCGAGCAGCACGCCCGGCATGAACGACTCGCGGTTGATCGTGTCGTGGCGGATCGTGAGCGTCTGGCCGACGTCGCCGAGGATCACCTCCTGGTGGGCGACGAGGCCGGGAAGCCGGACCGAGTGGATCGGCGGCTGCTCGCCGCCGGTGGCGGCCGCCATCAGCTGCGCGGTGAGCGCCGCGGTGCCGCTCGGCGCGTCGAGCTTGGCGTCATGGTGGAGCTCGATGATCTCCGCCTTCTGCATATGCTTGGCGGCCTCCGCGGCGAAGCGCATCATCAGCACCGCCCCGATCGCGAAGTTGGGCGCGATCAGCGCGTTGGCGCGCGGGCGACCCTCGGCGGGGCGCACCTGCTCCAGCGGAGCGGGGTCGAAGCCGGTGGTTCCGATCACGACGTGCACCCCCGCCCGCAGGCACGCCAGCGCGTTCCCGAGGGCGGTGTCGGGCCGCGTGAAGTCCACGACCACCTCGGCGCCATCGAGTACCTGCTCGATGCCCACGCCGAGTAGCGGGTCGGCGCGGCCGACCAGCTCCATGTCCTGCGCGCCCTCCACCGCGGCACAGACCGTTTGGCCCATGCGCCCCGCCGCGCCCGCGACGGCCACCCGGATCATCGGCCGGCGCCCCCCGCGCCCGGGCCGCGGGCGCGCCCGGCGCTCACGCCCGCCGCGGGCACCGCCTCGGCCGGCTGCGACTCGCCGGGAGCAGCCAGCGGCCCGATCGCGGCGCGGAAGCCCTCCTCCGCGGGACCCACGCAGGCCACCGACATGCGCGCCGGGGAGAACAGCTCGCCGGCGAGCTCGCGCACGTCCTCGATGCTGACCGCGTCGATCCGCTCGAGCATCTCGTTGACCGACAGCACCGGCAGCTCGCCGAGCACGGATGCGCCGAGCCGGCTCATGCGCGCCCCGGTGGACTCCAGCCCGAGCACCAGGCGGCCCTTGAGGTTCTCGCGCGAGCGCGTGAGCTCCTCCTCGCTGGCGGGGTCCTGCAGGCAGCGCTGCAGCTCGCCCGCGACGACCTCCACGGCGTCGCCGAGGTTCTCGGGCCTGGTGCCCAGGTAGAGGCCGACTTCGCCGGCGTGGGCGTAGAGGTTGCAGAACGTAAAGACCGAGTAGGCCAGCCCGCGGCGCTCGCGCACCTCCTGGAAGAGGCGCGAGGAGGACGTGCCGCCGAGCACGCCTTCGAGCACCCGCAGCGCGAAACGGCGCTCGTCGTCGCGGGCGATCCCCGGGCCGCCCACGCACAGGTGGTACTGCTCGGTGTCTTTCTCCAGGAAGCGCACCCGCGGGACGAACGCGGGCGCCTCGGCTACGACGCCGCGGCCCGCCGCGGCGTCCGCCCCGGTACGGTCGCGGGCGGCCGCGGCCGCCTCGGTCATCGCCACGAGCGCGTCGTGGTCGATCGAGCCGGCCGCCGCGATCACGATCGCGCCGGGCAGGTAGCGCTCGCGGTGGAACGCCTGCAGCTGCTCGCGCGTGACCGCGCCCACCACGGCCGCGGTGCCGATCACCGGTCGCCCCAGCGGATGGGAGTCGAAGATCGCCCTGCCGAGCAGGTCGAAGACGCGATCCTGCGGGTCGTCTTCGTACATCGCGATCTCCTCGAGCACGACCTCCCGCTCCGCCTCAAGCTCGCCGAAGCGCGGCTGCCAGAGCATGTCGCTCATCACGTCGAAGGCCCGCTCGAGGTGGCGGTCCAGCACGCGCGTGTAGAGCGAGGTGGCCTCCTTGTCGGTGCCGGCGTTGATCTCGGCGCCCATCGCGTCGAAGATCTGGTCGATCTCCTCGGAGCCGAAGCGCTCGCTGCCGCGGAACAGCATGTGCTCGAGCAGGTGCGAGATGCCCGCCTCGCTGTCCCGCTCGGCCGCCGATCCGGTCCCGATCCAGAGGCCGAGCGCCACCGAGCGCACGCCGGGCACGCGCTCGCTGACCACACGCACGCCGGAGTCCAGCGTGGTGATCCGGTGCTCGGCCGTCAAGATCCGATGGCCCGCCTCAGTCGCGGTCACGCCCGTGGCGCGGGCGGCCCGAGCCACGCTCGCCCTCCCGCCGCCGCCGGGAGGGGTCCCGGTCGTGGCGCTCACGGCCGTTGCTCGAGGAGCGCCCCTCGCGCCCGCCGCGCGGGCCTCCACCGCCGCCGCCGGTGCCGACGCCGGCGAGCTCCTCGACCGACTTGCCGGCGATGTCCGGGTCGTGTGACAGGCGCAGGCCGATGCGGCCGCGCTCGCGGTCCACCTCGACCACGCGCACGTTGACCTCGTCGCCCTTGTTGAGCACGTCCTCGACGGTCTCCACGCGCTCGCCGGGCGAGACGTTGGAGATGTGCAGCAGCCCGTCGGTGCCCTTGGCGAGTTCGATGAACGCCCCGAAGGTGGTCGTCTTGACGACCTTGCCCACGTACTCGTCGCCGACCTCGACCTCCTTCATCATCATCCGCACCCGCTCCACGAGCGCGTCGCCGAGCTCGCCGTTGGCGGAGTAGACCAGCACCTGGCCGTCATCGTTGACGTCGATCTGCGATTCGAACTCGTCGGAGAGGCCCCTGATGGTTTCGCCGCCCTTGCCGATCAGCAGGCCGATCTGGGAGGGGTCGATCTGGATCGTCTGGATGCGCGGCGCGAACTGGCTGAGCTGCTCGCGCGGCGCACCGATCACGTCGGCCATCTTGCCGAGGATGAACTTGCGGGCGGTGTTGGCCTGCGTGAGCGCGTCGCGCAGGATGTCGAACGTGACGCCCGTGATCTTGATGTCCATCTGCAGCGCGGTGATGCCGCGTTCGGTGCCTGCGACCTTGAAGTCCATGTCCCCGAGGTGGTCCTCCACGCCGGCGATGTCGGTCAGGACGATGTAGTCCTCGCCCTCCTTGATGAGGCCCATCGCGATACCGGCGACGGGACGCTTGATCGGCACGCCCGCATCCATCAGCGACAGCGAGGAGCCGCACACGGAGGCCATCGAGGAGGAGCCGTTGGACTCCAGGATGTCGGAGACCACGCGGATCGAGTACGGGAAGTCCTCGATCGTGGGCACCATCGGCGCCAGCGCCCGCTCGGCGAGCGCGCCATGGCCGATGTCACGGCGCTTGACGCCGCCCATGCGACCGGCTTCTCCCACCGAGAAGGGCGGGAAGTTGTAGTGGTGCCAGTAGTACTTTTTCGTCTCCAGGCCGAGGGTGTCGATGCGCATCTCCTCCTTGAGCGTGCCCATCGCCACGACGCTGAGCGCCTGGGTCTGCCCGCGCGTGAACAGCGCGGAGCCGTGCGTGCGGGGCGTGACGCCCACTTCGATGCTGATGTCGCGGATCTCGTCCTCGGCGCGGCCGTCCGGGCGCTTCTTGTGCACGGCGATGCGCTCACGGATGATCGACTTCTCGAGCTTGTCGAACGCCATCTGGACGGCTGCCCGGCGCGCCTTGGCGGCCACGAGCTGCTCCTCGGACGCACCCTCGGGCGCGTCGGGGGCGTGCTGCTCGAGGATCGCCGCCTCGACCGCCTTGGTGGCGTCCTGGCGCTCGAGCTTGTCCTCGACCTGGGTGGCCTGGTCGAGCGCCGCGCCGTGCGAGGAGCGGATCGCCTCGAGCACTTCCGGGTCGACCGCGATCGTCTCGAAGACTTTCTTCTCCTTGCCGACTTTGGCGGCGAGGTCGCGCTGCAACGCGCAGAGCTTCTTGATCTCCGCGTGTGCGATGTCGAGCGCGTCGAGGATCTCGGCCTCGGGAATCTCGTTGGCACCCGCCTCGACCATCAGGATGGCCTCCTCGGTGCCCGCCACGATCAGGTCGAGGTCCGAGCCGCCGTCCTCTGATTCGGTCCCTGCCGACCCCAGCAGGTCGGCCTCGGAGGGGTTGACGACGAAGTTGCCGTCGATCTTGCCGATCCGCACCGCGCCGACGGGCGTCGGCAGGGGGATGTCGGAGATCATCAGCGCCGTCGAGGCGCCGTTCATCGCGAGGATGTCGTAGGGGTGCACGTGGTCGATCGAGAGCGGGATCGCCACGAGCTGGGTGTCAAAGCGCCATTCCTTCGGGAACAGCGGGCGGATCGGCCGGTCGATCATGCGCGCCGTGAGCGTGCCCTTCTCGCCCGGACGGCCCTCGCGCTTGAAGAACGAGCCGGGGATTTTCCCGGCCGCGTACATGCGCTCCTCGACGTCCACCGTCAGCGGGAGGAAGTCCACGTCGCGCAGCGAGCCTGCCACCGCGGTCGCAAGCACCATCGTGTCCCCCTGGCGGACGACAACCGCTCCCGAGGCCTGCTTGGCCATCCTGCCGGTCTCGAACGAGATCTCGCTGCCCGCGATCTCCACGGAAACCCGCGTCACGTCACTGCTCATATTAACTGCCTTCCTGTTCCGCCCGTCGGTCGGCGGTCCGTTTCATTTTCTCAATCCCGAACGAAGGGAGCTTAGCGAAAGCGGGAGTCAGCACCGGCCGCGCGGCCGGCGCCCAGGACCGCCGAGCGCGGTCGGCCGCGCGCCGCGATCAGAGCCATGCGTCCGCGCCGAAGGCCTGTCGCAGACCGTCGCGCAGCAGCTCCACGCCCGGCAGCTCGCCCGGCGAGCCTGCCTGGTAGCTCCAGCGCACCACGCCGTCCCCGTCGAGGATCACGAGCGCCCGCTGGGGAAAGCCGCCCTCGTGCAGCACGCCGAAGGCCGCACAGGCCGCGCCCTTGGGCTCGAAGTCCGAGAGCTGCTCGCTGCCCACGCCGAGCTTCTCGCGGAAGGCGCTCTGCGCCCAGCTGGAGTCGCAGGAGACGCCGTAGAGGTGCCCGCCCTGGCGCTCCAGCTCGCCGCGCAGCTCCTCATACAGCTGCAGCTGCTCGGTGCACACCGGGCTGAACGCGAACGGGTAGAAGACGAGAACCGTCCGCTGGCCGCGCAGATCCTGCTCGGTGAAGCTCTCGCCGTCTCCACGAGCGAGCTTGAACGCGGGCGCCGGCGTGCCGGCCGCGATAACGCTCACGGGGAGCGGTCCGTCCTGGGCGGCTGAGGACCAAGCGGGGCGCGGACGCAGGGCGCGTGGCGTACTCCGTAGGCGAGCGACCGAGCACAAAGCTCCGCGACGCTCATGGCAAGCAGTCCGTCCTGGGCGGTCGAGGATCAAGCGGAGCAAGGACGCAGGGAGCGTAGTGTGCTCTGCACACGAGCGACCGAGGACAAAGCTCCGCGCCGGTCATCGGCCGTCCAGGACCTACTTGCGCAGGCCGAGCTCTTTGATCAGCGCGCGGTAGCCCTCGAGGTCGCGGCGCTGGAGGTAGTCCAGGAAGCGGCGGCGTTTGCCCACGAGCATCAGCAGCCCGCGGCGCGAGTGGTGGTCTTTGCCCTGCTCGCGCAAATGCTCGGTGAGATGGTTGATGCGCTCGGTGAGCAGCGCGATCTGGACCTTGGTGGAGCCCGTGTCCTGCTCGCCGGCGCCGAACTTCGCCGCGATCTCGCGCTTCCGCTCGCTTGTTATCGCTGCCATCGCTGGGGCACGGTAGCAGACGCCGTGCCGCGCCCCGCGCCCTGCGATCCCTCTCCTAGCGCACCCAGACGGTGCTTCGGAGCGTCCTCTCCCGTCCGCGGCCGCCGAGCGGCGCCGGATGGTCGCCGCTTGCGACTCGCGGCACTCTATCCGCCGCGCCGCGTTCAGCGCGCGGCCGCGACCTCGCGCGTGCGCCGCACGTCGGCGCGCATCTGCTCGATCAGCGCCTCGGAGCTCTCGAAGCGGCGCTCGCCGCGCAGCCGCGCCAGGAAGTCGAGCTGCAGCACGCTGCCGTAGAGGTCGCCCTCGAAGTCCAGGATGTAGGCCTCGATCAGCTCGCCCCGGCCGGTGGTGAAGGTGGGACGCACGCCGATGCTGACCGCAGCGGGGCGCCCGTCCGCCAGGCACGCGTACACGCCGTGGCCGGGGCAGGCCAGCGCCTCGTCGGGAATCAGGTTGGCGGTCGGGAAGCCCAGCGCCCGGCCGCGCTCGTCGCCGTGGGCGACCTCGCCGGAGAGGCGAAAGGGCTGCCCCAGCATGCGGTTGGCCTCGGCCACCTCGCCGGCCTGCAGCAGACCGCGGATGTGGCTGGAGGAGACCACCTCGCCGTCCACCTCCAGCAGCGGATGGACGACCGCGTCGAAGCGCCCGTCGGAGCGCAGCAGCGCGGCGTCGCCCTGGGCCTTGTGGCCGAAGCGGAAGTTCTCGCCGACCGCTACCCGCGTGGCGCCGACCGCGCCCACGAGCACGTCGTCGACGAAGCTCGCCGCCGAGCGGCGCGCGAAGTCCGCGTCAAAGGGGATCACGATCAGCTCCTGCACGCCCAGCCCGGCGATCAGCTCCGCCTTGCGCGCCAGCGTGGTCAGCAGCTTGGGCGTGTGCTGCGGCGCGACCACCGAGACGGGATGGGGTTCGAACGTGAGCACGCTGTCGGACCCCGCGATCACCTCGCGGTGGCCGAGGTGCACGCCGTCGAAGGTGCCTACGGCTACGCTGCGCGCGCGCGTGCGCTGCACCTCGGGCAGGGGCGTGACCTTCACGGGCGCAAAGCCTATTGCCGTGCGGATCGTGCGGGCGGCTGCCCGGCGGGCGCGGCGCTCGCGCCGCCGGCGCCGGGCTCCTCTCCGCGCGCCCTCGCGAGCGCGCTCGCCAGCCCGATCAGCGGCGGGTCGCTCCAGCTCGCCCCGCGCGGCGGCGGCGGGACCGCGTCGGCCACCTCGAAGGGTCCGATCGCGGTGCGGCGCAGCTCCAGGCAGTAGGCGTCGCCGAGGTCGGCGATCAGCGAGCGCACGTAGGTGCCCGAGCCGCATTCGATCGCAAACGCGGCCCGCGGCGGCTGCGCGTCGTCCCCGGCGGTCCGCCAGAGCTGCTCGAAGCGGTGCACGGTCACGATCCGCTCGGGCATCTCCACGCGCTCGCCGCGACGAGCGCGCCGGTAGGCGCGCTCCCCTCCGATCTTGACCGCCGAGTACATCGGCGGGCGCTGGCGGACCTCTCCCACCGCCAGCGCCGGCGGGTCGGCGGGGATGCGTCCGGTCTCGGTGATCTCGCCCTCGGTGTCCCCTGTGCTCGAGAGCGCGCCGAGGCGGGCGACGACCTCGTAGCGCTTGGGCAGCGCCATCAGCTGCTGCTGGGATTTGGTCGCACGGCCGACGAGCACCAGCAGCAGGCCGGTGGCGAACGGGTCCAGCGTGCCGGCATGGCCTACCCGCACGCCCCGGCCGAGCGCGCGGCGCACGGCCGCGACGACGTCGTGGGAGGTGATTCCCGCGGGCTTGTCGATCAGCAGGACGCCGTCGATCGTCTCGGCGGCGCCGTCAGCCGCTCTGCGCTCAGGCGGCCGTGACGGCCGCATGGTCGTCCGAGGAGGCGTGCAGCTGCGCCGCGATCGCCTCGCGCAGGAAGGCGATCAGCTCCTCGGCGTCGAGCGTCGTGGAGAAGCCCGCGGCGCGGCGGTGGCCGCCGCCGCCCTGGGCGCGCGCGATGATCGACACGTCCACGTCGTCGTCGGTGGCGCGCAGCGACACTTTGTGTTGACCCTTTTTCTCGCCGCTGGAGAGCTCGCGCACGAGCACAGCCACCTTCGTCCCCGCCAGCGTGCGCAGCTGGTCGATGATGCCCTCCGAGTAGCTCTCCTCCGCCTCCGCCCGCTCGAAGTCCTCGGCCGAGAGGCTCGCCAGCGCGAGCTCGCCGGCGTCGAAGCGCTGCACCTGGCCGAGCGCGAGCGAAAGCAGCGTGAGCTTGCCCAGCGGCACTCCCTCGTAGAGGCGCCTGTAGACCCCGGGCACGTCCACGCCGGCCTCGATCAGGTCGGCTGCCATGATGTGCGCGCGCGCACCGGTGTTCTCGTACATGAAGCGCCCGGTGTCGGTGATCAGGCCGATGTAGAGCGCTTCCGCGAGCTCCGGCGTGGGCCGCTCGCCCAGCCCGCCCATCAGGTCCCACACGATCTCCGCCGTGCAGGAGGCCTCCGGCACGACGTGGTTGAGCGTGCCGAAGCGGGTGTTGTCGTGGTGGTGGTCGATGTTCAGCAGGTGCCTGCCGTCGCGCAGCACGCTCGCGGAGTTGCGGTCGATGTTGCCGCAGTCCAGGAACACCACGGTGCGCTCGGCGATGTCCGCTGGCGCCTGCTGGATGAGGCCCTGCAGCGAGAGCATCCGATACTCCCCCGGCAGCGGCAGGTCGGCCGGGCCGACGAACATCGCCGAGTCCTTGCCCAGCGAGGCCAGCAGGCCCTGCATCGCAACCAGCGAGCCGAGCGCGTCGCCGTCGGGGTTCTCGTGGGTGGCGAGCACGAAGCGCTGGTCCTCGCGCAGACGCTCCAGCACCAGCTCGCGCGTGCCCTGCTTGTGTGCGCTCACGGGCGCTCGATCTCCTCGATCAGCTCCTCGACGCGCATCGCGCGGTCGGTCGTCTCGTCGTAGGCGAACTCGAGCGTGGGCGTGCGCTTCAGGCGCAGCTCGGAGGCCAGACGTGCCTGCAGGAAGCCGTGCGCGCTGCGCAGGCCCTCCAGCGTGCTCTCGCGCTGCTCCGGCGCGGACGCGCGGCCGTGCTCGCCGAGCACGCTCACGTACACGCGGGCGTGGCGTAGGTCGGGGCTTGTCCTGACATCGGTCACGGTTACGAATCCAACTCGAGGGTCCTTCAGGTCTGCTGCCAGCGCATCGCCGATCACCTGGCGAATCGCCTCATCAACCCGACGCATGCGTCCGCTGGCCATCCTACTCGTCAGCTCCCCGCCCGCGAGCCGCGGTAGCCGGCGTGCATGAGGAGTTCCTCATCTCGTCCTCCACGGCGCGTCGCCCCGTGCAACGCCCGTCGCGGCTGTCCGGCCCGCAGCTCAGGCGGACAGCTCGCGCTCCACCTGCCGCGTCTCGTAGGTCTCCAGCAGGTCACCCTCGTGGAGGTCCTGGAAGTTGGCCAGCACGATCCCGCACTCGAAGCCGCTGGCCACCTCGCGCACGTCGTCGTTGAAGCGCCGCAAGCTCTCCACGGTCGTGTCGTAGATCACGGTGCCCTCGCGCACCACGCGCACGTGCGCTCCGCGGGTGACCTTGCCCTCCGTCACGTAGGAGCCCGCGATCGTGCCGATGCGCGACGCTTTGAACAGCTGGCGCACCTCGGCCTGGCCGAGCGAGGTCTCCACCTCGGCCGGCTCGAGCATGCCCTGCATCGCCGCCCGCAGCTCCTCGATCGCGCGATAGATCACCGCGTAGGAGCGGATCTCCACGCCCTCGCGGTCGGCGATCTGGCGGGCGTCGCCCACCGGGCGCACGTTGAACGCGAGGATCACGCCCTCGGAGGCGGCCGCGAGCATCACGTCTGACTCGTTGATGCCGCCCACGCCGCGGTGGATGATGTTGACCTTGACCTCCTGCTGAGGGAGCTTCGCGATCTCGTCCTCGATCGCCTCCAGCGAGCCGGCCACGTCGGCCTTGACCACTAGGCCGAGCTCCTTCACCGCGCCCTCCTGGGCGAGCTTGAACACGTCCTCCAGCGAGACCTTGCGCCCCGAGCGCCGGGCGAGCGCCTCGGTCTTCAGGCGGTTGGCCCGCTCGCCCGCAAGCTGGCGCGCGCGGCGCTCGTTCTCGACCACGCGCACGTGCTCGCCCGCCTCGGGCACGCCGTCGAAGCCGAGCACCTCAACCGGCTGCCCGGGCGTCGCGCGTTTCAGACGCTGGCCGATGAAGTCCTGCATCGCGCGCACGCGGCCGAAGTGCGCGCCCGCCACCAGCGCGTCGCCCACATGCAGCGTGCCCCGCTGGATCAGGATCGTGACCACCGGGCCCCTGCCCGGGTCGAGCTTGGACTCGATCACCGCGCCGGAGGCTTCGGTGTCGCTGTTCGCCTTCAGCTCCTCGAGGTCCGTGACCACCTGGATCGTGTCCAGCAGCGAGTCCAGGCCCTCGTGTGTCTTGGCGCTCACGTCCACGAACTCGATGTCTCCGCCCCACTCCGCAGGCTGCAGCCCGTGCTGGGTCATCTCTGTGCGCACGCGCTCGGGCTGCGCGCCCTCCTTGTCGATCTTGTTGACGGCCACGATGATCGGCACTTCGGCCGCCTTGGCGTGGTCGATCGCCTCCTCGGTCTGGGGCTTGACGCCATCGTCGGCCGCCACCACGATCACCGCCAGATCGGTCACGCGCGCGCCGCGCGCGCGCATCGCCGTGAATGCTTCGTGTCCGGGGGTGTCCAGGAAAGTGATCTCCTTGCCCGCGTGGTGCACCTGGTAGGCGCCGATGTGCTGGGTGATGCCGCCGGCCTCGCTTGCCACAACCTCGGTCTCGCGGATCGCGTCCAGCAGCGACGTCTTGCCGTGGTCCACGTGGCCCATGATCGTGACCACCGGAGGACGTTCCACCATGTCCTCGTCGGCGTCCGCGAAGACCGGCTCGACCGCCACGTCGTCGGCAGCGTGGACGATCTCGATCTCCTTCTCGAACTCGTCCGCGAGCACCTGGATGGCGTCGTCGGAGAGCGTCTGGGTGAGCGTGGCCATCTCCCCCAGCGACATCAGCTTCTTGATCACCTCGGGCACCGCCACGCCCAGGTACTCGGCCACGTCCTTCACGGTCGAGCCGGAGTTCACCCGGATCAGGTCGGTCGCCTCGAGCGCAGCCGTGTCGATCGGCGCGATCGTCTCGTCGTAGGTGCCCCGCCGGCGGCGCCCCCGTCGCGGCCGGCGCTGGGGCTGGTTGGAGGGCCCGCCCTGCTGGCGGCGCGAGGCCTGGGAGTCGATCACCACGCGCCGGCGTCCTCCCGGGCCGACCTCGCCAGGCGTGCGCTCGCCGGTGCGCGAGTCGCGCGTCGGTCGCACGCGCTCGGCCGCGCTCGCCGCTCCCGCAGGAGCGGGCGCGGCCTGCGCGCTGCCCGCCTGCGTCGCGCCCGGTTGGGCCTGCGCGGGCGCCGCTGACGCGGGTGCCGGTGACGCGGGCGCCGGCGCGCTCGCCGGCGCCGATGCCTGTGCCGCGGG
>Ga0209415_10010428_pt1 | contig 15813 bp, 12 predicted proteins | sample PeaSoiSIISIP2007_FD_187696 | JGI IMG/M metagenome (GOLD analysis project Ga0209415, IMG submission 187696) | Peat soil microbial communities from Weissenstadt, Germany - SII-SIP-2007 (SPAdes) (version 2) | ecosystem: Environmental > Terrestrial > Soil > Wetlands > Peat | place: Germany...
AGCACCCGCACCGCCAGCACCCGCACCGCCAGCACCCGCACCGCCAGCACCCGCACCGTGAGCCCCCGCGCCGTCGCCAGCCGTGTCCCGAGCAGCATTGACACGGGCCCGCAGCCGGTCGCACGCAGCGTACACATCGGGCGTGGCTAGCCCGCCCGCCGCGAAGGCCAGTACCCAGTGATAGCTGCCGGACGCCAGCGCCCGGGTCAGCCGGTCGCCCCGGCCCTGGCCGACCGCCGTACCGCCGATCAGCGCGAACGGCACATCGCTGCCGATCTGAGCGCCGAGGTCGCGCAGCTCGCGCGGGCTCGCTCCGGCGCGCCACAGCTCGTTGCACGCGACAAGCGCTGCCGCCGCGTCGGCGCTGCCGCCAGCCAGGCCGGCGGCGACCGGGATCCGCTTGCGGATCTCGATCCGCACGCCGGAGGCGGCCCGGCCGGCCCGGCCGCGTCGGCCCGTCGCCTGCGCGAGCGCCGCCGCCGCCCGCACGGCGAGATTGGCCGATCCAAGGGGCACCGAAGCGCCTCCCTCGCCGGTCACCACCACGCTGGTGCGGCTGGCAGGGCGAACCGTCACCTCATCGAACAGCGAGACCGCGTGGAAGACGGTCACCAGGTCGTGGTAGCCGTCTTCTCCCGGCGGGCCGACCGAGAGCTGCAGGTTCACCTTCGCGGGCGACCGGGCGGTAACGGCCTCGCCCGGTCTGCTGCTCGGTGTCACGTGCGTCACGATTCGATGATCGTACGCGCTGCCCTCGCTGCCTGGGCAATCCGGATGTACTCGGCCACTCCGAGTGCCTCGCCGCGCAGCGCCGGGTCGACCTCGGCCAGCCGGAGCAGCCGCTCGGCTTGCGCGGCCGACCCGGCCCAGGAGGACAGGGCTGCCCTGAGCGTCTTCCGCCGCTGCGCGAACGCCGCGTCCACGACGGCGAAGACGTCCTCGCGGCGCGCATCGGCCGTGATCGGCCGCTCATGCCTGACCAGGGCCACGAGGCCGGAATCCACCCGTGGCACCGGCCAGAAGACGCTCCGCGGCACCGACCCGGCCCGGCGCGCCGTGCCGTACCAGGCCAGCTTGACCGACGGGATGCCGTAGGTCCTGCTGCCCGGCTGAGCGACCATCCGGTCGGCCACCTCGGCCTGCACCATGACCAGGCAGCGGCGCACCGAGGGGAACGTGGCCAGCAGGTGCAGCACCACCGGGACCGCCACGTTGTAGGGCAGGTTCGCGACCAGGACTCCGGGCGGCTCGCCAGGAAGCTCGGTCAGCCTGGCAGCGTCACCGGTCACGACCTCCAGCCGTCCGGCCAGCTCCGGCGCCCTCGCCGCGATGGTCAGCGGCAGTTCCGCGGCCAGCACCGGATCGATCTCGACGGCCACCACCCGGTCAGCGCTCGCCAGCAACGGCAGCGTCAGCGACCCGAAGCCCGGACCGACCTCCAGGACCACGTCCCGCTGCTTCAGCCCGGCCATCGCCGCGATCCTGGTGACCGTTCCCGCGTCGACCACGAAATTCTGCCCGAGCTGCCTGGACGGGCGGAGTCCGAGCCGGCCGGCCAGCTCCCTGATCGCGGTCGGACCGAGCAGCGCCGCCTGAGCTAGTTCCGGCACGGCACCGGCCCCGGCACGCCAGCGCCCGCGCTGCCAGGTGCTAGTTCTGCCATCGCCCGAAGACTCGCTCGCCGGTGGCGGTCACGATCCCGCAGAGCTCGGCTACGTCCAGCCGCTTCAGCTCGGCGATGGCGCGGAGCGTGTGCGCGGCCTGCGCCGGAGCATTCGACCTGCCGCGGTTGGGGACGGGGGTGAGGAAGGGAGCGTCGGTTTCCACGAGCAGGTGATCGGCGGGGACGGCGACAGCGGCCTCCCGCAATTGCGTGGCGCTGGAGAACGTCACCGTCCCGGCGAAGCTGAGCACGTACCCGGCCGCCGCGCATTGCTTGGCCATGGCCGCGTCGCCGGAGAAGCAGTGGAAGATGACGTGCTCAGGAGCGCCGCAGGCGTCCAGGATCGCGAGCACGTCCTCGTGCGCGTCCCGGTCATGGATCATCAGGGCCTTCCCGGCCCGCTTGGCGATCTCGATGTGAGCACGGAACCACTCCCGCTGAACCTCGGGCGGCGCGCTGTCCCGGTAGTAGTCGAGCCCGGTCTCACCGACCGCCCGGACCTGCGGCAGCGCCGCGAGCCTGGTGATCTCGGCCAGCGCGGCGTCCCGGTCCAGCGCGGTGGCCAGCGCCGGCCGCGCGGTCTCGTTCGGGTGAATCGCCACCGCCGCGTACACATCGCGGAACTCCGCGGCGCACTTCGCCGCCCACCGGGACGAGTCCACATCGCAGCCCACGGTGACCACGTGCGTGATGCCAGCCCGGCGGGCCTGGGCCAGCACGTCGGACACCGGCTCGCCGAGCATGTCCAGATGCGTGTGCGCGTCAAACGCCGCCGCGGGAAGCGGATCAGGCTGCGGGGCGGGTCCAGGCCGGTTGATCTCAGTCATCTGAGCATCTAAGTCCACGAGCTCTTTCGCGGTCGTCTGTCAGTCACTATGACTGACAGACGACCGCGAACATGAAAGTTGGCCGCGAGCACGCAGCCGCCGCGGCTGGGTGGGCGCGTCAACCGAGCCCCAGCCGCGCGAGCTCTTCCTCGGCCACCGCGGGGTCGAGCTTGGCGAACAGCGGCGTGGGGGCGGCCAGCGGCGTGCCTGGCCGGATCGGAGCGGACCGCCAGACCGCCTGGTCGGCGTAGTCCCCGGTGATAACCGGATACGGCCGGCCGCCGTCCTCGTCTACCTCGTCGATCCGCGGCATGCCCGCCCACTGGCCGTCTCCGCCGAGCATCTCGAACACCTGCTGGGACGACCGCGGCAGGAACGGCGTGAGCAGCGACTTGCCGTCGTCGACCAGCTGGAGCGCGACATGGCAGATCGTCTTCATCCGGTCCGGGTCGGACTCCCGCAGCTTCCAGGGCGCGTTGTCGGACAGGTACTTGTTCGCCTCGGACAGCGTCCGCATCGTCTCGGTGATCGCAGCCTTGAACCTGGATCTCGACAGCGACTCGCCGACCACGTCAAACGTATTGCTCGATGCCCGCAGGATCTGCCGGTCGGCATCGGTAAGCTCACCGGGCTCCGGGACCGAGCCGATGTTGCGCGCCGCGAACGAGACACTGCGGTTCACCAGGTTGCCCCAGTTGGCGACGAGCTCGTCGTTGTTGCGCCGGACGAACTCGCTCCAGGTGAAGTCGGTGTCCTGGTTCTCCGGCCCGGCCACCGCCACGTAGTACCGCAAGGCGTCGACGTCGTAGCGGGCCAGGAAGTCACGCACGTAGATGACGACGGCGCGGGACGAGGAGAACTTGCGCCCCTCCATGGTCAGGTACTCGCTCGAGACCACCTCGGTGGGCAGGTTCAGCCTCCCGAGCGAGCCCGGAACTCCGCCTTTGCCGCCCGCGCCGTTGTAGCCGAGCAGCATGGCCGGCCAGATCTCGGAGTGAAAGACGATGTTGTCCTTGCCCATGAAGTAGTAGGCCTCGGCGTCGGGCGACTGCCACCAGGCCCGCCAGGCGTCCGGATCCCCTGACCGCCTGGCCCACTCGATCGACGCCGACAGGTACCCGATCACCGCGTCGAACCAGACATAGATCCGCTTGTCCGCCCGGTCCCGCCAGCCGTCGATCGGAATCGGCACGCCCCAGTCCAGGTCCCTGGTGATCGCCCGCGGCTGAAGATCGCCGAGCAGGTTGAGCGAGAACTTCAGCACGTTGGGCCGCCACTGCCCGCTCTTGGATTGCAGCCACGTGCCGAGCACATCCGCGAAGGCAGGCAGGTCAAGGAAGAACTGCTCGGTTTCTACGAATACGGGAGTCTCACCGTTGATCTTGGAGCGAGGGTTGATCAGGTCCACCGGGTCGAGCTGGTTCTGGCAGTTGTCGCACTGGTCGCCGCGAGCGGAGTCGTAGCCGCAGATCGGACAGGTACCTTCCACGTACCGGTCGGGCAGGGTCCTGCCGGTCGACGGCGAGATCGCGCCGAGCGTCGACTTGGCGAAGATGTAGCCGTTGTTGTAAAGCCCGGTGAAGATCTCCTGGGTCACCGCGTAGTGGTTCAGCGTGGTTGTCCTGGTGAACAGGTCATAGGACATGCCAAGGCCGGTCAGGTCCTCGGCGATCACCCGGTTGTAGCGGTCGGCAAGCTCGCGCTCGGTGACACCCTCCGCGTCAGCCTGCACCTGGATCGGCGTGCCGTGCTCGTCGGTGCCGCTGACCATCAGGACCTGGTTGCCAGCCATCCGCTGGTACCGGCTGAACATGTCGCAGGGCAGCCCGAAACCCGATACATGCCCGATGTGACGTGGCCCGTTGGCATAAGGCCACGCGGGCGCGGCCAGGATATGACGGCTCGTGGATGGCGGCATCTTCTCAGCCTAGGGCCATGCCGGCCGCGACCTGGCACGGATTACGGCGTCGTAGACCTCACGCTTGGGCAGCCCGAGGCGGGTGGCCGTCTGGGCGATCGCCTCCTTGCGGGGCGTCCCCGCTTGCTCGAGCATTCCGACCTCGGCGGCGGCATCGTCAGCCGAGGCGGTCCCAGCCGGTGCCGGCGCGCCGCCGACGACCAGCGTGATCTCGCCGAGAACGCCGCGACCTGCCCAATCGGCCAGCTCGGCGAGCGTGCCGCGCCTGATCTCCTCGTGCGTCTTGGTCAGCTCCCGGCAGACCACGGCGCGCCGGTCAGCGCCCAGGGCCACGGCCAGCTCAGCGAGAGTCCCTGCCAGGCGGCGCGGTGACTCGAAGAAGACCAGGGTCCGGCGCTCGTCCCGCAAGCTGGCGAACCGGCGAGCGCGCTCGCCCGCGCGCCGCGGCGGGAATCCCTCGAAACAGAACCGGTCGGTGGGCAACCCTGAGACAGCGACGGCGGCGGTGACAGCGGACGGACCAGGAAGCACGGTGACCGCGACACCCGCCGCGATCGCGGCGGTCACCAGCCGGTAGCCGGGATCGCTGATGCCGGGCATTCCGGCGTCGGTCACGAGCAGTACGTCCTCGCCCGCGGCCAGCGCGGCCAGCAGCGCCGGCCCGCGCGCCACCTCGACGTCCTCGTAGTACGAGACCACCCGGCCGGCCGGCGTGACGCCGAGGGCGGCGGCCAGCCTGCGCAGCCTCCGGGTGTCCTCGGCCGCGATCACCGGCGCCTGTTCCAGGGCAGTGGCCAGCCTGGACGACGAGTCATCCGTCCGGCCGATCGGAGCCGCGGCCAGGATGAGCGTGCCGGGCTGGCCAGCAGGCTCGGCCGAGCTAGCGGCACCCGCGGGCCCGTGTCTGCGAGCGTGTGTAGGGTTCATCGCAGCCCACGCTAACGCCAGGCTCTCATACGATGACTGCGATGCACGCATTCGACGAAGCGTCGCCAGTCAGCCGACAAGGCGCCGAGAACACCCCGGATCGGGCCGACCGGCTGTCGGACCGGCTGGTGCCGCCGATGCCACCTGCCTCGCTGTGGGGCTGGACCGGATCACAATACTCGGCATCTTCGTGATGTTCTGGAACCAGGCGGCCTTCGGCATGCTGCTACCCGATAGGGATGCGAACGGGTGGGAGACGGGTCGCCCAGTCCCCATGGCATTGAGTCCCCTCCGGCCACGTGGTTTAATAGTAAATCGGACAACAGAAAGCTTCTGAGCATGCATCAGCAATCCTCGCCAGCGTTACTTACAAGCGCTTCATATGCTGGCTATTCATTTGCCGATCCGGTATTCGTGCTGTGTAACGGGCGGTCTGGTTCTACGCTGCTGCGGTTCATGCTAGATGCCCATCCAGAGCTGGCTTGCCCACCGGAGACGAATCTGCCGGCGCTGTGTGCGCAACTGGCGACGGTGTGGTCACTGATTGAAGGGGCACCGCTGTCGGCGAACCGAGGTGATGAGCCGCCGGTGATTCCAGATGCGGCTATCGCAGGGGTCCGGGCAACTATGGATCGGATGGTGGGTTCGTATCTGGAGCGGCGGGGAAAGCAACGGTATTGCGATAAAAGCCTGGGGACAGCTCGGTTCGCAGAGTTGCTGCTACGTGTTTATCCCCAGGCACGGTTCTTGTGCTTGTACCGGCACCCGATGGATGTGATCGCCTCAGGCATGGAAGCGTGTCCATGGGGGCTGAACGGGTACGGGTTCGATCCGTATATCGCAACGACTCCGGGGAACGCTGTACTGGCGCTGGCGCGGTTCTGGGTGGACAACGCTGCAACGACGCTAGCTGCAGAGGAGCAGTTTTCTGACCGCTGTCTGCGGGTCCGGTATGAGGATCTGGTCACTGACCCGGAGGGAACTGCGGCGGATATCTTCGAATTCCTGGAGTCCGAGCCTGCGCCGGGAATCTCTGCGGCGTGTTTCTCGGCGGACCGGGAGCGGTTCGGTCCTGCGGACTACAAGATTTGGCATACGTCTAAGATCTCGTCTCGTTCGATCGGGCGCGGCTGGTCGATTCCAACGGCAATGATACCATCGCAGGTTCTGGATAGTATGAATGAGCTAGCCGGGAAGCTGGGTTATCTGGCAGTAGGCGACGATTGGGGCACGTCCGAGCCTCCGGCCGACTTGCGCGTTACAGTCGCCGATCCTGCCACAAAGATGGATACCCAGCGATCAACCCAATCGACTGATGCCAGGGGCATTGCTGCCCGGAAGCCAACGGACGCCAGCGTCGGACCCGCTGGCAAAAAAGCCGCGCCGCCCGATGGACCATTGTACTCGCAACTGCTTGGAACCAGGCTGAAGGATGGACTGGAAGACTGGGGGCAGGCGATCTGTAGCCGCTGGGAACCGCACACAGCGGAGACTTTCGTGGCGATCTGGGTCCCGGCGAATCCCGGCGAGCCCGCCGAGCACTGGCTGGTCGACCTCAAAGCACGATCCGTAACCCTTGCTACACATGCCGCCCAGGAGCACTCAGACTGGGATATCGTCGGCTCTGACGACGCGTGGGACCAGGTGATAACCGGCAAGGTGAACCTCTCCGTGGCGCTGCGGGCATGTCAGCTCCGCTACTGCGACGGCGACGAGGGAGGACCCCTAGCTACCGATGCTCGGATCGGGGTCCTAGCCGACCTGCTGGCTCTCACACGCTGGTGACGGGAACTTCCTGATGAACGCGGCAGACACGCCGGATGATTGGGCGGCGGTGCGAATCGCCAGCGTCACGGGTGCGGATCGAGCTGCATCGCGAGGGCCGGTAATCGTGCTTACGTATGCGCACGCGGGCGCCGAGTTACTCACCCAGGCGTTGTCGGCGAGCACGTCGCTGGCATGCACGTCTGGCACCGGTCTGCTGCCGGTGTGCCACGCGGCAGTTAGTACTTGGCAGCGATTGGAGAACAGGGACGGTGTGCCGTCAGCACTGGGGATCAAGTCGGTTCGCGAATTGGCCAGGACGATGGTCACGGTCATCCAGGCCGGTGCCGGCGCATCACGATGGTGCGAGACCGCCATTACGTCAGCCGCCGCAGCCGGAACCTTCCTGCAGCTCTTCCCAACGGCGACATTCCTGTGCCACCATCGCAGCCTGCGCGGCGTAATTGCTGAAGGGCTCCGCGCCTATCCCTGGGGGCTAGGCGGCAGTCCATTCTGGTCCTACTCTGGTGCGCACCCGGGCAACAACGTCGCGACCATTGCCGCTTACTGGGCCGCCTGCACGGAGTCACTGCTGGAGTTCCAGGCCCGCCACCCTCAATCCTGCCTGCGGATTAGGCGCGAGGACATAATTGCCGCGCCCGACCGGGCAATAGGTGACGTCTACCTGCATCTCGGACTCGACACACGCGACCTGGCGGTCATGCATCAGCCGCGTGAGCAGTCGCCAACGGTAAGCGAAACTAGTCCCGATCCGCAGGTGCCAGCAGACCAGATACCTCCATGGTTGCTATCGAAGATCAACGACATGCATACGAGGCTGGGCTATCCTGCATGTGTTGAGGATCTGCTAATCTGAACCGCCCGAGACTCATCTTATCCGCTGACTGGACCGGCGATTGTTCCCGTCCGGGCCGCACTCCGCCTGGACGCTGCGGGCGGCAAGCCCTCGACCGGATCTCTGCGCTGGGCTGGAGGGTGGCGGCCGGGCGCTGCATGATCCGGGAGACCGTCGCGGACGTGGCTGCGCTGACGTTTGGCAGAGACTGCCTGGCCGATGTCGGGAAGATGCGTTCTGAGCCGGCCCCCTTGCTGGCCGGTGTTCATCGATGCGATGGCAGACGCTAGCCGACAGATCTGCAGATTGGAGGCAGCTCATTACTGCCGGTACGGCTATTTACCCAGGCAGCACACACTTTGACGGCATTTGTGAAGGAGTGATGGAAGCCAGCTGCCGGGCTTGAAGTACCGAATACTGAGGAATGAGATTTGACGACTCCATTATGCCAAATCCGGACTCTCCAGTATTCCTGCGGGACTCGCATGTTATTGTGTCCTTCTACCGTGCCTATGCAGGTAGAAGTAACTCCACTCGTGTACCAGAACCGCATTTTGGCATGGCCTTGACTCGAATTGATCCAGCCGGTGGCGGACAAGCCGGTGCAGCCGACGTCGGGAGCAGCTGCCGTAATGGCGTGCAACGATACCGTCTTGGTCCTTGCCTGCGGAGCATCCAAAGCTTTAGATGATGCCATCGCGATATTCGGTGCGATCAGACCAGCAGCGATCGGGGCTAAGCCAATAGCGCCAACTGTATAGCAAACTCTCTTCACGAATGGTCGCCCCTCTTCAACCGTACCGACTGCGGCAGTACGACCTAATCTGTGACTATGAGCAGGCTAAGCCCACTCGATGCTGGGGGTCAAGGCTGGTCTGGTCCATCTTTCGTGATCGTCTCGGCCCTCCCCGGTGCAGTCGGCAGGGGAGCGCGGTTGCGGGGCAGACTTGAGCCGACGCGGCCGTACATCTGGCGTCTGATTATCTTGATCCGGTTCACGTTGCCCTCGATCGCGCCTGAGTTGTGCTCCAGGGTCAGGCCTGCCAGAACGACGCGCTGATCATGCTTGCGCCCGGTAGCGAAGGAGTGCAGGTCGGGTAGCTCGTCGGCGTCCACCGCCGCGATCCAGGCGTCCAGCGCTCTCCGTACTGCTAGATCACCATCTCGGCGAACGCGACGACGTGGGTTCCGGTGGCGTCCAGATGCGGGCAGCAGGCAGCGCATCTTTGAGTTTCGGCTGCTCATCGTATTCGCGGGAATTGGAATGGCGCAGTATCCATATCCATCCCGGTGATGTCGCGGACCTTCGGGGGCCAGGCCCGGGCGGCGGTACCGCGCCGAGCGCGGAATGGCTGCCGTCTCAGATTCACCGTGCCGGAGCACTCGCCGCCAGCGAACGTGCCGACATCCAGCAGTCGTCGGCACCGTCATGCGCCCCCGTACGACCATGCTCGGCGTCGCCCCGCACTTCGGCCTTCCATGATCTGCATCTGGACGGAGCGGCAGCATGGACCACACACCGGAACGAGCAGCCGCACCGCCACGCACTCCACTGCCGATGACCGCTGGACGACATTCCGTCACCGGCTCGGCGCTCCAGACGTCATCGACAGACTGAAAGCGTCGTGACCGAGTTACCACGACCGGGCGGTCTGCTAGCCCTCCAGCCACGGCTTGCTGAACGGCAGCCTGCAGCACGGCCGACACCTGCCAGGGACTACGCTGTCACGCTATGCTCAGTTGCGACATGGTACTGGTCAGGGCTGGTGCGCCCCTGCTGTCCGCTACCGGTCTCCAAATCTCAAACTGGATTGACTGCACCGGCAGTCCGGGACTGACCAGCGTCAGGTAGGAAGGACGCAGCCGTGTAACAACAACTGACTCTAGTAATGGGCTAGGTGCCAACCCGGGCGCCTCAACCGAGTGCGAGTCGGCTGAGGCAGCCCTTCAAATGTATTCCCAAGTTTGTAAAGTGACAGTAGATATATTCTGCTTGCTGAGGTTCTATGCAGGTCATTGAGAGCACGGAAGCCGCGAGCGCGCCGGCGCTCCGTTATCGGCTGGTGCCGCCGATGCCGCCTGCCTCCTTGTGGGGGTGGGCCGGACCGCTGCTCGTGACCCTGTTCGGCGGGTTCCTGCGGTTCTACCGGCTCGGCGACCCGCGCGCGGTCGTCTTCGACGAGACCTACTACGTCCCTGACGCCTACGGCATCCTGAAGCACGGCGTCGAGATCAACCATCCGAGCAACATCAACCAGCTCCTCGTTCGTGGCGATACGCACATCTTCAACCGGTTCGGCGAGTACGTGGTGCACCCGCCGCTCGGCAAGGTAATGATCGCCGTTGGCGAGTGGCTGTTCGGCCTGACGCCGTTCGGCTGGCGGTTCGCCGTGGCGGCGGTCGGTACCGCCGCGATCCTGATGACGGCCAGGATCACCCGCAGGATGACCCGGTCCACGCTGCTTGGCTGCGTGGCCGGCCTCCTGCTGTCGCTCGACGGGCTCGAACTGGTGCTGAGCCGGACCGCGATCCTCGACATCTTCGTCATGTTCTGGGTTCTCGCGGCGTTCGGAATGCTGGTGATCGACAGGGACGCGTCACGTGCGCGGCTGGCCGCGGCGGTTGAGTCAGGCGAGGCCGATCTCGCTGGCGGCGGCCCGAAGCTGGGAATCCGGTGGCGGCGGGTGCTGGCCGGGGTTTTCCTCGGCTGCGCCTGCGCGTCCAAGTGGAACGGCATCTGGTACATCCTCGCCTTCGGCGGCCTGGCCACTGCCTGGGATCTCGGAGCCCGCCGGGCGGCAGGCTTCGGTGACCGGCTCAGCGGGGTGCTTCGCAGCGATCTGAAGTGGCTCCCGGTCTCGTTCGGCCTGGTGCCGTTCGCGACCTACCTGGCATCCTGGAGCGGCTGGTTCGCCAGCACGCGTGGCTACGGCAGGAACTGGGCGGCCGAGCAGGGAAACCACAACCCGATCTGGGCCGCGCTCGACTCGCTCTACCAGTACAACAAGGAACAGCTCGGCTTTGGCCTGGGCCTGCAAGCCTCTTCACCGTACAAGTCGAACCCGCTGGGATGGATGGTCCTGGCACGGCCGACCTCGTTCTACTCCTCGTGCGTGCCTAGTAATGCCTGCGGTTCGGCCCGGTCCACCGAGCAGGAGGTGCTGGCGATCGGCACCCCGCTGATCTGGTGGGCGGCATCGGTCGCCCTTGTCGTCTGTGCGGTTTGGTGGCTATCACACCGCGACTGGCGCGCGGGCTCGGTACTGCTCGGCGTCACAGCGGGCTGGCTGCCGTGGATCTGGTTCTACTGGCATGATCACCGGACCGAGTTCTATTTCTACTCTGTCGCCTTCCTGCCGTTCCTGGTGATGGCGATCACGCTGTGCCTGGGCCTGATGATAGGCCAGGTAATGGCCGCACCCGGCCGCCGGGCGGTCGGCGCGGTGCTCGCCGGAGCCTACCTGCTCCTGGTTCTGGCCGATTTCGCGTACCTGTACCCGGTGCTCACGGCGAAGGTCATCCCGTACGCCTTCTGGCACCAGCGGATGTGGTTCGGCGGCTGGGTCTGACCGCCGACCAACCGGCGAATCATGGTGCAGCGCACCCGATCCAGGACGATGACCTGTGATTTTAGGAATTCAGTTACTGATTAGTGACATAGTCCTCACTGTACGTTACTGTTGAATGGCGTATAGGATACGAGACACGACGGCCCCGGACCGGCGAATCATGCAGATCTCGCTCGGCCGCAGTGCCCGCAGGGAGCCGGGAACGAGGAAGCGAGAGTGCACAGGACCCTCGCACCACAAACCCCAGACCGCAATGCCCTTTTTGAGCAGGACGTGCTGCCTCGCATGGGCCACCTCTACCCCGCCGCCCTGTGAATGACGCGCAACCACAGTGACGCCGAGGACCTGATCCAGGAGACCTTCGCCAGGGCCTACAGTGCCTTCCGCCAGTTCACTCCCGACACGAATCTGCGGGCCTGGCTGCACCGGATCCTGACCAACACCTTCATCAACAGCTGCCGGAAGAAGAAACGCGAGCCCGGCCACGCACTCTGGGTGGCGCCGCCTGAGGCCTGGCGCTCCCAGGCCGATCCGCTCGCCCCGAGAGCGAGGTCGGCCGAGGCCGAGGCGCTGAACCGGCTGGGAAACTCCGACGTACTCAACGCGCTCCGCGGCCTGCCCGCGGAGTTCCGGGTCGCGATCTACCTCGCCGATGTCGAGGGCTACCCCTACCGCGAGATCGCCGAAATCATGGGGATTCCGATCGGGACGGTAATGTCCAGGTTGCACCGCGGCCGAGGCAAGCTCCGCAGAATGCTGGCCGCCTACGCGCCGCATCGCAGCCCAGCGACTGTGGCTGTCTGACACGAAAACTGGGTCCCTGGAGGTGCGCGCGGCAGCGAACCCTAGCCTGCGCGGTGGCGAGGGTCCGGGATGGCGTTGATTGTCCGGCGGAAAGGCCGGTGCCGGGTTGGCGGCGGCTCCTTGCCCGGGTCAGTCTTGTGGCTAACCGCCGGGTGGCAGGGCGGGGGCGGCCTGCGTGGGGCTGATGGTGATAGTGATGGTGCAGCCGGGCTGGAGCTTTTGCAGCTGGCGTTCCAGGAATGCCTGGCGGTGCTCGGGTGATACGCGCCGGGTGTAGAAGTCTGCGCCCGGCTCCTGGTAGGGCGTTCCGGCCTGGAGGACCTGCCAGGCGATCTTCAGCAGGGTGTGCGCGATCGCGGTGATCGCCTTCTTCTTCGCGCCCGGGTTCTTGTCCCCGCCGAAGCGGCGGACCAGCCGGCTGTACCGGGCCTGCAGCCGTCCCCGGACCCGGATCGCGGACCAGGCGGCCTGGACCAGCATCGGCTTGATGTAGGTCCCGGCGTCGCCGGTCCGGCCGTGCTTGCGCTTGCGGGCGCTGATGTTGCTGCCCGGGCACAAGGTCACCCAGGAGGCGAGTTTCTCGTGGTCGGCGAAGTACTGGTGCGGCGCGGGGCCGATCTCGCCCAGCCATGCCCAGGCCACGACGTCGCCGAAGCCGGGGATGGTCTTGAGCAGGTCCGCCTCGCGCTGCCAGCGCGCGGACTTGCCCGCGATCCGCTGGTCGAGGTCATCGACCGCGTCGCCGAAGCCGGTGATGCGGTCCCGGTGCAGGCGGCACAGCAGCGCGTGATGCCCGGTGAACCGCCCGGCCAGGGCCTGGGACAGGTCGGCGAGCTTCCCGGCGGTGCGCATCCGGCCGATCGCCAGGTCCGCCAGCACGCCGCCTCGGCGCTCGCCGTCGATCAGCGCCTCGATCATCGCCGTGGCGGACTTGCCGGTAATATCGCTGGCAACCGAGCCGAGCTTGATCCCGGCCGATTCCAGCGCCTTGCCCAGCCGCTGGATCTCGGAGGTGCGGGCCTGCACCGTCTTCATCCTGTACCTGGTCAGGTCCCGCACCTCTTTCAGCTCCGGGGCCGGGATGCAGGACCCGCGCAGCAGCCCGCACTCGAACAGCTCGGCCAGCCGCGCGCAGTCCCTCGCGTCGGTCTTGTGCCCTTTCAGCGCCCTGGCGTGCGCCGGGTTGATCACCGCGACCTCGGTGAAGTCCCGCTCGGCCAGCGCGTGATACACCGGCTCGGTGTAGACCCCGCTGGCCTCCATCACCACGTGGGTCACCTCCCGCCGGCGCAGCTCAGCGGCCATGTGCTGGAGCACCCCGTAAAACGTCCGGAACTCCAGGATCTCCGTCTTCCGGGTCCACGGCTTGTCTCCGGGCGACCGGATCGCGACCTTGACCATGTCCTTGTGCACGTCAATCCCCGCGACGCGCTCGTGCAGCACCTTCATGCGCGGCCACCTCCTGCAGCGGCAACCCCCCGCCAGTGGGACAGGCGCGCCGCCCGCCAGAGCCCCGGTCAGTACAGGAGACTGACACACGCGCACGCAGCAGCAACGGGGGTTACCCGGGAAGGGGCTCGGGCGCCAATCTAACTCACGGCCTCGAACGGTCCAACGGCAAACGGCGACGACGGACGGCACGTCAGCACAACTGTGCGCCTTCCGCCCGCCTGCCGCTGCCCGATCACCGCAAAGACCCCAGCCGCCAGCCACCCGCACTACGCCAGCGGCGGGAAGGGGCCCAGTTTCGTTGTCCCACGGCAGCGCCACGCAGTGGAGCATGATTTCTAAGTCCAGATCGCGCGGCAGGCCGGCCGGTCTCGTTCTTCTACACGGCTCCCAAGGGCTGCACGGGTGACTGCTCATCCGAGGTGCTCGCGATCGGCACCCCGGCGATCTGGTGGGCGGCGAACCTGGCCCTGATCTTCTGCCTCTGGTGGTGGGTGACCAGCCGGGACTGGCGGGCGGGCGCAGTGCTGCTCGGCGTCGCTGCTGGCTGGCTGCCGTGGTTCTGGTTCGCCTGGCACGACCACCGGACAGAGTTCTACTTCTACTCGGTCGCCTTCGTCCCGTTCCTGGTGATGGCGATCACACTGTGCCTCGGCCTGATCGTCGGCCCGGCACGGGCCGCGCCAGGCCGACGTGCGGTAGGCGCGGTGCTGGCAGGCGCTTACCTGCTGCTGGTGCTGGCCAACTTCGCCTACCTGTATCCAGTGCTCACCGCGAAGGCCATCCCGTACGCGTTCTGGCATCAGCGGATGTGGTTCAACAGCTGGATCTGACTCCGGATCTGGCTGAGGTCGGCCGCCGAGTCATCAGGCAGCGCACCAGATGCAGGACGATGACCTGCGATCTCAGGAATTCAGTCACAAATTCGTGATAGTTTCCTCACCGTGCGTTACTGTTGAACCAACAGTCAAAGTCTAGACAGTCAAGATACCCGACCCCGACGGAACGGCCGACACCTGACCGGGCCGCATCGCTTCGGCGGCACGCCCGAGGTCAGTGGCGCTCGAAGTTACTCCCAGGAGGTGGTATTCCGGGCATCGCTAGCTCGGGTGGACGCCGGTACTCGGCGTCGTCCCGCTCCCCGCCGATCAGCTCGGGTAGCCGGGGCGCCATCGCTCACCCGCATCTGGTGCCCGCATCCAACGCTGTCCTGTACACCTCTCGGCACCCAAACCGATCACTCGGTCCGCTGCGAATGCCAGTTGCCAGGCACCGCGCCGTCGCGAATCAACCAGGTCGTGGCCGGCTGCGGTGCTCAACGGGAGCCGGGAACGAGGAAGCGAGAGGACGACGTGACCCCCGCACCACATACCCCCGAATGCAATGCCCTTTTTGAGCGGGATGTACTACCCCAGATGGGCCACCTCTACCCCACCGCTCTGCGAATGACGCGCAACCACAGCGACGCGGAGGACCTGATCCAGGAGACCTTCGCCAAGGCCTACAGCGCCTTCCACCAGTTCAAGCCCGACACGAATCTCAGGGCCTGGCTGCACCGGATCCTGGCCAACACGTTCATCAACAGCTGCCGGAAGAAGAAGCGCGAGCCGAGCCATTCGTTCTGCCTGGAACTGCCCGAGGACTGGCGGAACAGGGCCGATCCGCTCGCCCCGAGGGCCAGGTCGGCCGAGGCGGAGGCGCTGGACCGGCTGGGTGACTCTGAGATACTCAACGCCCTCCGCGGCCTGCCAGCGGAGTTCCGGGTGACGATCTACCTCGCCGACATCGAGGGCTACCCGTACCGGGAGGTCGCCGAGATCATGGACATTCCGATCGGGACGGTGATGTCCAGGCTGCACCGTGGCCGGGGCAAACTCCGCAGAAAGCTGGCTGCCTACGCGCCGTCTCGGCCGGCTGCCGTGCCCGCCTGAGCACCATCCCAGCGCAGCGGCCGTGGCGGCCCGAGCACAACCAACCCGGCCAGCCCGGCCGCCCGAGCACAACCAACCCGGCCAGCCCGGCCGCCCGAGCACAAC
>Ga0209415_10010429_pt1 | contig 15812 bp, 19 predicted proteins | sample PeaSoiSIISIP2007_FD_187696 | JGI IMG/M metagenome (GOLD analysis project Ga0209415, IMG submission 187696) | Peat soil microbial communities from Weissenstadt, Germany - SII-SIP-2007 (SPAdes) (version 2) | ecosystem: Environmental > Terrestrial > Soil > Wetlands > Peat | place: Germany...
CTTAGGAAGGACCCGCTGCTCCTCATACCGGTATAGGCCATCACCCGGTGAGTTCGGAGTTTCCTCCAAGATGAACCTGTAGAGGGAGAGTTCCTCGTCCGCTTCCCTCTCTCGCCACCTTCGTCTCGCAGCTCGCAGCTCCGGATCGCTTGACATCAGGGACAGGAGTCAGACCATGCCGTTGAATCTGTCGGTCCGCAAGGAACCTGCGTTAAATTGTATAGCCTGGTTCGTGGTCGCTTTTCGGGTAACGCGTACGGCAAACCTGCACGCGCGGCGCTCCGGCTGCCGACACGTTCATGCGGGTGAAGGAGTGTCTGTGCTCATGCTCCAATCGACACATCCGAACGCGGATAGGATCAGAGCCGGTTTCGATGCTTTTATGCATGGCGATGCGGAATCAGCTCGATCTCTCTTCACGAAGGATGTGGTCTGGCACGTCTCGGGCAACGGACCGCTGTCCGGTGATTGTCACGGGTTTGATGCAATCACAGCATGGGGAGGCCGCCTGGCCGAGCTGAGCCACGGAACGTTTCGGGAGGAGTTGGTGAGTGTCGTTGCAGACGACAACTGGGCAGTCCAAGTCGCCAGATACAATGCGAGCCGGAACTCGCGAGTAATCGAGGATTCGTCGGTTAATGTGTTCAGGATGGTTGAAGGAGAAGTAGCCGAGTGCTGGGTTCTATTCGGCGACGTGAAGTCGTTCGACCGCTTCTGGAAGTAAGAGCCATTGACGCTTCGCTTGTGGACTTAATCGGAATTGAACCTAGCAGTTGCCTTCGGCCGGACGAGCGAGGGCTCTTTCGCGGGACTCAGGGTGTAGGTGGAAGGGCCGATCCACATCTCTGACAGTAAACTGCTGTCCTCGCGCTTCCTGTTCCACAAGCCGGACAGTAACGGACAGCCGGCGCGCCCAGCGGTGGCAAGGGGGCGTACTCCGGGCCATGAGGAAAGGCGCCCGGAGACGGGAACCTGACCCGGGTGGCGGCCTCCCGAGCAGAGTAACCCCAGATAACGAGTACTATTCCCAAACCCACGCCCACCACGCCTCCGCCGAAATCGAACCAGTCGGCCGGCGAAGAAACGGAAAAAAGACCGCCGAGGAGGAAGAGGACCCCAACGACGATCCGAGCTTCTCCTACCATGATGGTCGGGACTGCTTCATTGTGCTAAGAAATCATCCCTGGGGGACGGTTCCACTGCGGTAGGTTCGATCGACTTTCGCCGCATTCCCCCCTCGACGCAAGAGGTTCAATAGGAATTGTGCCTCGAGCTCGAGCGAAATCGGCCCGGGGGGGCCAACATGTAGTTGAGATCTGTTTGATTCTTCGAGCGCCAGTCAGGCGTCATCACCCACCCCGATCTCCGAGTTGGATCCGGAGGCCGAGGGGAGGAAGGCGGACCGCCTCTCAGGCGGGTCGTCGCTTCTCTCACCTAAGTCGGAGATAAGTTCCCGTTTCATCGACAAAGGCAATCACCCCTTCATCCCTGAGGTACTGCAGAGTCTGCCGGAGTTTGTCGTGAATGTGGTGGTTCTCGGGATGGCTCGCTGCGAACCTGGCGTTTGCCTCGTAGACCTGGGCAATGGTGAATGATTGGCCAGGGCGCCACCGCTCCCGAATCAGCTCCTCAAGCTCAGACTTCCAAGTCATACTTTGTGTGCCTGCGCCTAAGTAGAAACACTGAGTGATGACGGCTGAGGGCCCGGACCACGCAAGGCGAGCAGAATCAGACGTCTTGCCTCTCTGGCGCCGGTCTGAGACAAGAACGCTCGCTCCAGAATGGCAGCACTTACCAGCTCAGACTTGAGATCCCGTGGGATATCTGATTGTATGGTCTGGAAAAAGTCAATCAGCGAGTCACAAAGAGGTGGCATGCTGTTTGAAATCACGGCCGCCATATGATTATGAACTGACTCTAGGTCAGCCTCGGGCATTTCCGACAAGATCTTCCGCATGATCCAGACTACGTGGTAAGCACATGAACGCCACTTTTTCGCTTCGGGCTCCGGAGTTCGGCCACGCAGATACTTTCTGATTCCGGTCAGCAATTCTACCGGGACGAGCCGTTGTAGAAGGAAGACTCGGATGGCTTGGTGATCTCCACGGCGAAGGATCTCGCCAAAATCAGACGAAGGGAACACTCGGTCGTACAGGTTCGAATCCGAAAAAATTGTTCCGGGCCGGGAGAAGGCGATGTTAGGTTTCTCAAGCCAATACGCCACCGAGCCTTGTGCCAGGTCTTTCATCGAGATTGACAGGTGGTTCCGAGCCGCCCTTGTTCCCCGCCTATAGAGATATGTGGTCTGGAGCTCAGATTCAAATGCCTGGGCAAGTTTTCTGTGGATCGGGTCCACCGCTCTCAGATCTTTGTCATTTGTGGGAGCTTGACTGTTCGAGGTCTTTGTCAGTATCCTCCCTCGATCCACGTCGTCCTGGGCAACTTGGATAATCTTAGAAACCACCCATATGGGTTCCTGGGCTGCGGGGTTGCTGGTCAGGTAACGCGCGATAGTGCTCACGGTTTGCGCGCCATTTACGATAGTGAAATTCTCGAATCGGATGTGTTCATCGTCCACAACTCTGTAGCTCGTGCATAGGCAGACGATTCCGTTGTTCAAGGTCCAGAAAGCATCCCTGGAGGTCGTATCCTCGAGGCTCTCGTATATCTGTGAATTTACGGACCCGCGCCTGGCGCCAAGGAATTTCCGAATGTTGAACGCGAACAAGGCTTCCTCGTCGATCTTTTCCTTCAATTCATTGGCGTTCAGGAGGCCAAGTACCGTGCCCCCGACCATGGCTGGTCTTGTACGGAAGGAAAGGGTAAGATCTAGTCCGAACAGCCGATCACGGAATTCCGCGAACTTCTTGAGATCAAACAACTCAATCGAAACCTCGGGATGATAGTCGTGCCTGGTAAGCCATCGCTTCACCAGCGTCCCCGTTCTACGTGCTAGCTCCTGGGTGGTCTCGTCGGATGTGGCGATCGTCACTACTACGAGGCGAAGCTGCCGACTTCGAGCTATGTTCGCGGACTCGGCTTCCAGGGCTCTCTGGACATCGGAAAAAGCCCCCCTAAGGTAGTCCAAATCCTGGCTGTACTTGAGTTGGTAAATCGTCAGGGTCTAATTCTCCTCGTCAAAGAATACGGCGTCTCTCCCTCCATCCCATGGCCCGTCTACGACCATGGACTCGGCCTCTTCCTGAGAGAACTCTTCCACCTCCTCTAGGAAATAGAAACCGAAGGCCCGCGGCGCAGCGAGTCCCCGTTCGGCGGCCACGGAGTCAACCTCGCCAGTGATCTCCTCGAGAACGCTCATCCTGATGCTCTGTAGCCCTGCCTGATCTTAGATCCTACGCCTTCATGGGATACGGGAGCGGGCCAAGCCAGGGAGTCGTTCGGCCCATGTCTGCGGGAGCCTCTTAGCCCTCAGGTGCCGCATTGTCGAGATCCCGGCTAGGGCTCGAGCCCCTTGGCCATACAATGAAGTCCCTCTCGCTGGACGAGGGGAATACGTTCAACGCCTCTTGCACACACCCTACGCGGTCTGTGGTTCCCGAGATTGCTCCTATCGGTTGACGCCGTGGATTACAAAGGTCCGGAGGACGGATATGCCGGGATTCAGCGGCAGGTGATGTCGTTCCTTCCCGCCCCTAGAGTTCGGGCTCGGCGGAAGGAGGCAACTCGAGGGCCCCACTGATCACTTACGACCCTCGGGCCAAATAGTCCGTGGGTATCCTCCCTTTGTGACGGACTGGATGCTCCGGACTGATTCCGTCACGAAGCGATTTGACACGGTCGAGGCGCTGTCGAACCTGTCGGTGGAGCTCTCTCCCGGTACGATCGGTCTGGTCGGCCCAAACGGATCGGGAAAGACCACGCTCCTGCGACTTCTGCTGGGTCTCTTGCCCCCCACCTCGGGCAGCCTATCAGTCCTGGGCCGCGACCCGCAGCAAGAACCTCTCGCGGTCCGGGAACAGGTAGGTTACATGCCCGAACACGACTGTCTCATGCCGGACCTCAGCGGGGTGGGCTTCGTAGCCTACATGGGGAGGGTGAGCGGACTCCCACGTGAGACCGCCATGAGCCGGGCGCACGAAGTGCTTGAGTTCGTGGGCCTCAGGGAACAGCGCTACCGGAAGATCAGAGAGTATTCGGTCGGGATGCGGCAACGTGTCAAGTTGGCTCAGGCAATCGTACACGACCCGCCGCTGTGCCTTTTGGACGAACCCACCTCGGGCCTCGACCCGGAGGGGCGGGAGGAGATGCTGGGCCTCGTGGCGGCCCTTTCTCGTCTTGGAGGCCGAAACTTCGTTCTCTCCACGCATCTCCTACCGGATACTGAAGGGTTGGTCGACCAAGTCCTCCTTCTCAACGAGGGGAAGCTGCTCGCGGCCGGACCAGTGACGCGTCTCCTCTCGGACCGGAACCCGGAAACGGTCGTCCGCATCCTTGGCGACGTCCCCGGATTCATCACCGCTCTTTCACGACGTGGTGTCGAAGCGCGATCCCAAGACTCGGAACTTCGTCTCGTACTGCCCTCCGGCGACACTCGGCCGGTGTTCGAAGCCGCGCACGAGACCCGGACTCAGGTTCGGTACCTAGGTCCCTCCGTCCGTACTATCGAGGACCTGTTCTTGAAGCTCGTCGACGAAGTCCCGGGTGGACCGGCTCCATGAGCATCGCCGCCCCCCGATACGGCGGGGCCCCGGTCGCAAGAACGGGCCGCATCTACCGATTGCTCACAATTTTTCATCGGGAGCTCCTCCGTCGTTTCGGCTTGGGCACGATGCTGGTCGTCGCATTGACGTACCTGGCGGTGACCCTGATCCTGACGATCAACATCGAGTTCGCATCGCTGACCGGAACCCTGTCGCTCTCGACGTTCGAAACTCCCTATGCGTCGCCCGCCTGGCCGTTCCTCATGCTCATCGTGGCGACTTCCGTGGGCGCGGGCAGTATCGCCGAGGACGTGGGAAATCGGTCGATTACGCTCTATCTCTCCCGGCCAATCCGCCGGGTCGACTACTTGGCCGCCAAGGCCTCCGCGACGGGTACTTGGATGGTCATCGTGGCGGTGGGCCCGGGCTTGGCCGGCCTCGCCGTGGCTCTGGCGCTGGGCTGGGCTCCCGCGTCCCTCGTCCTCTCCGGCGCCGGTGCGTTCGTGGCAACGGGACTTCTCGCATCAGTGTTCTTCACCGGCTTGGCTCTGGCGCTCTCGTCGCTGACGACCCGCAGCCTCTACGCGGGGGTCGCTACGTTCGGCGTGGTGCTTTCTCTCGAGATAGGCGGCCCGCTTGTCTCAGGACTCACGGGCAACACCTCCGTTGCCTACGCGAGTCCGATTACGGACATACTCAGCGTGGCCCAGAGCGCGTTCGGAATCTCGGGACCCTACGCTACCGACCCGCTCACCTCAGCGGCCTTGCTTGCATTCGCGGGGGCGTTCCTCGTGATCTTCGCCGGCTGGAGGATCTCTCGGGTGGAGGTGGTCGGCGAATGACGGGGATCGTCGACGCCGATTCGGTCACCAAGCGGTACGGCGAGGTACTTGGACTGAACGGCTTCACCGCCTCGTTCCCTCCGGGGATTACCGGACTGGTCGGGCCGAACGGGGCCGGCAAGTCAACGCTCTTCCGCTTGCTTTCGGGCCAACTTCGGTCTGATGCGGGGACGTTGTCCCTCCTCGGATTCCCGGCGTGGGGGCAGGGCGAGTTCCGGCGACGAGTCGGGTACTGCCCGGAACAATCGGCGCTCTTCGATTGGATGACGGGGTTCGATTTTGTCGCTACCCTGTTGAGGGTCGACGGATTCTCTCGGCCCGAGGCACGGGTACGGGCGGCCCGGGCGATTGAGACCGTGGGCCTTACGGATGCCCGCGACCGTCGGCTGAAAGCGTACAGCAAGGGAATGCGGCAGCGAATCAAGCTCGCCCAGTGCATCGCCCACGACCCGGAGCTCATCCTTCTGGACGAGCCGTTGAACGGAGTCGACCCGGTCGGACGCGTGGCCCTCAGCGGCTTGATGCGTCAGCTCAGCACGACCGGCCATCACCTGATTGTGAGCTCCCACGTCCTCTACGAGGTCGAACGGCTGACCGAACAGATCGTCATGATTTCGCACGGACAGGCGATCGCCCAAGGAGACCTCCACCGGATCCGCGACCTCATCGACTCCCGCCCGCACATGGTCGACCTTGAGACGCCCGATCCCCGCGGTGTCGCCCGACTCATCGGCGCGTGGGACCACATCGTCTCCATCGAGTTCACAGGGCCGGAGAAACTCCGGGTGCTGACCCGTTCCCCGGATACGTTCTACGCGGCGCTACCGGCCCTGGTCGTTACAGAGAAGCTCACAATACGATCCGTCCACAGCGCCGATGACAACCTGGACGCGGTGTTCCGTTACCTGGCGGGAGGTGGACGGTGAGCGGGAAGTGGACTCGGTTGGTTGCCGTCGCTTGGCTTTCCCTGCGAGGGAGCCTGCGAGGGGCCCGGGTCCTCGGTCTCGCCGGATTCGCGCTCATCCCGAGCCTCATTGTAGTCGCGGTCGCCTCGACCCACCCCGCTGCCAGCGCGCTTTCGAGCGCAGCGGAGGGACTGTTCGCCGTGTTGACGTTGCCCATCGTAACGATGGTCATCGTGCTTGTTCTCGGCGTCGCGCAGTTCCGCAACGAAATCGACAGCGAAACCTTGCTCTATCTCTCCGACCGGTCGATCACCCGTCCGATGATTGTGGTTGGGAAGTATCTCGGATCGCTCGCCGCGGCGCTGACCCTCGTCATTCCCGCGGCCCTCGTCCCCCTCTCGGTAGCCGTCCTAGGCGGTGCGAGGATGTACGCGATTCAGGTGCCCGCGACGCTCGCCGTCGCGGCCGTCCTCGCGGCTGTGGCGTACACTGGATTCTTCCTGTTTCTGGGACTCGTTAGCCGCGCGGCCTTCCTCATCGGACTCCTGTACGGGTTCCTTTGGGAAGAATTGGTCCCGCTCCTACCGGGTTCCGCGCCTCGGTTGACCCTTGTGTTCTATCTCCGAAACTTCCTTTCCACGGAACTTACGAGCGGACCGCTTTCCGGATACCCCACGCCCCTCACGCCCGCCGGCTCGGTCCTGGTTCCGATAGGGCTAGCCATCGCTTTCCTGGTACTGGGCAGCATCGTCTTCCGGTACCTGGAGACCGCCCCGGAACGAGAATCGGTGTGAGCCTCTCCGGAAATGTTCGGTTTGACAACGCCGTTCGCCAACATACGTTCGCCGGGGGATAGGCGCAATGGCACTTGCACCCACTCCTGCCGCCGCCGCTCGAAAAGTGTGTGTGCAATCGGACTTGAACTCTGTCTTGCCTCAGTCGGAGGTACGATCAGCATCGGGCCAATGGTGCTGTATTGGCTCGAAAGGAATGCCCCTCGGGCCGCAGGTTCAGGTGGGTGGCTGAAGGGGCTTGCCGCACACTTGGCAGTAGATTGCGGCGCGCGCGTTCCCCGAACCACAAGAAGGGCAGTACCGGTCGGCCGGGGCCCCGGACGGGGGCAAGGGGATGTACGGAGGACTTGGAGGGTAGGTGCCCGGAAGGGGGAACCGCACCCGCGTGGCGGCTTCCCGGGCCGAGCATCCCCAGATGATGAGAATGATTCCTAAAGCCACTCCGACCGTCCCTCCCCCGAAATCGTACCAGTCGGCCGGCGAAGAAACCGAGTAGAGGCCGCCTAGAAGAAAAAGAACCCCGACTACGATTCGCGCTTCTCCAGTCACTACGGCAGGGACTAGCACGTCCCGCTAAGAACTCATTCCTCTCCCGGGGTCTAAACCGTTCGGCCCGAGAGCGCTTCGAGGTGACGCACTCTCCACGGGGAACGTGCAACCGGCTTTGAACCCACACCGGCCCCCATGCTCGGACGCAATTGGGCATGCCAGTAAAGTGCCGCTCGCGAATTCACACAACGCGCGGGGTCACGGCTTGCCAAGCCTCCATCCCGACGCCGGGAGCGGGGGGGTCGGGCTCGAGGGGAATCGGTAGGTTAGCCCTGGAAGAGACAGGTTCGGAGCTGAGAGGCCTCGGCTCGTTGGCCGAGCGTGTGATATAGCACATCCGTCGAGAGGACCCCAGATGATGGACCCAGACTGCGAAGTTCGTGAACTTCTGGAGCATCGACCTCGTTCGCATGGGAGCGGAAGCTTCCCTCGAGAGTACTTGCCAAGAGGTGAAGCGGTGCTCTTCGAAACGCGGCCGGCCTTGGGGATTTACTTTCTCGGAGGGATCGCAATCGTGTTTGTTTCGACCCTCCTCGGGCTTCTGTTGTTCTACGGCGCGCCGAGTCTGGGCGCATCCGCGTCCGCGGCTGGCGTCACGAGCCTGCTCCAGGCCCTCGGTCTCATAGCCATCGTGCTAGGCATCCTCGGTCTGGCAGCACTAGTACTGCGATGGTACTCAACTTCGTATGTCGTGACCAATCGGAGAGTGGTTCGGAAGTTCGGGTTCTTCAGCCGAATCATCGTTGACGCGAGGTTTGACAAGATTCAAGCGGTGACGTTGACCCAGGCGGGCGGTTCTCGCGTTGGGGGGTTCGGGCATCTACTCTTTTCCTTGTCGACCTTCCCCGCCCCCATATCTCCGTTTTCAGGCATTCAGCACGGCGGGGTCCTTTGGTTTGCTGTTCCAGATCCGTTGGAAGTCAGGGCGTTCATGGAAGATGTTTTCGATACGTTCTCGAGGATAGACAGGAGCGGAGCCCGAGTAGCGCTGGAAGAAGACTGAGAACAACTTAGATCGGTCGGCCCTGGAATGCAGATATTCGACAATGCTCGAGTCCGAACGCTCTCCTGAGTCCTAAGCGCAATCGGCCCAGCCGACGAGTCTCAACTCAATTGAGCCATTTCCTCAACTGAGTACAACCGGGATTGACCAGATCCGAAGTGTGTTCAGGGTGGGGTGAACTGGTCATAAGTGTGTTCAAGAGCCCTTGAGCACAGTGGAGGTTCCATGGCGAGAATCCGAAGGAGAGTTGTATCTCGCTGAGTTTGACGTAGAGTCGGGCAGTTCCCGGGTAGGCACTAGGTCTAATCGACGCAGACGCCCCGAGGGGTGGTAAGTGGTCGTGCTGGCTGACGCCTACCCCACCGAGGCTCCAATGATGCGCCGGGCGCGGCGCACAAAGTCGATCCAGTTCGATTGGTTCTGTGGTATCTCTGGCGAGCCCAGCGCTCTCCGAGTCAGGGAGTCGACGAACAGCTTTCTGGACTCGAGCATCGAGTCAACTTTCTGAAGTTTCGCTCCAAGTGACTCCTTCATGAGACCGCGGAAGAGTTGGACAATCTCTGCCTCGATCAGGGGCTCCGCATTGATCGCAAAGAGGTCTGATAGGTCAAGGTCGCGGCCAGCCTGCAGCTTCAACGCCCAAAGCGCCTCGGGTCGAGCCACCATTACAGTACCCCGGGTGGAGCTGTTAATCGTCGTCAGCCTCAATGCGCGGGCTCTGGAACTGATCCAGTCTACCGGTAAGTCGACCCCAGCTTCCCGATCGCGGACTGACTTCTCGAGAAGATCCAGGGTGAGTTCCTCGGATTCGTACCGGCTGACGGACCCATCGAAATCCTGCGATTTTCGGCTCGGTCGTCGGGGTAGGCCCCGCTCCGTCAGCCAACGATGCAGGGTAGGTGCGGATCCAACCGAACATACGATATCCACGTCCTGAGAGTATCTCGGCGGACCATACGCCATGGTGGCGTATCCACCGATTACAGTGCCGCCAGCCTCCCAAGGCCAGTCATCCAGAAGACTGACAACTGCCCTATCGCGCGTTCGAGGGTCGCTCACTCAGCAAGGCTCCGGCGTTTCCATAGAGCGCAGGGTGATTCCGGATCAGTCGCAAGACTTCGGCGCGAGGGATCACAGGTTCTCCGTGGATTGTAACGAATCTGACCTTCTTCACTGGGTGGAGTTCAATCCGTCCACCAATGCGCTTCCTGACTCGGGTAGACGCACCCGTTCGAGCAAGATGCTCGTGCCATTCAGCTAGCTTGTCGATCGGAACGGCGAGGTGAAAGACCCGAGTGAACAGCGAAGGGGACATCACGTAACGACCCCCTGTCCATGATTCGACCGCAGTCTCAGCTGTCCAGGCCTTGGGGGAGGGTCCGGAGAGGGCGATTGTGCGCACTCTGTTCCACTCCGCTTCGCGCAGATCAGGTCGCTCCGCGGGCCCGAGGCAGCGGTATCGGCCCCGACCCAGCCTCTCTACGACGCCTCGATGCTTGAGTTCGCTGAGCACTTTCGCGGCTCGGGGGTTCCCAGATCGTCTCGAGAATTCCCCGGTCGTGAACGGCGCGGAGCCGAAGAAGTGTGCGAGAAAGTCAGTGTAAGTTAGAGGCATATTCCTATAAAATCGGAATATGTATTTAACTATTTGTAACATCCTAGCAGCGCGAGCAAAGACGTTGATCGGCTTCGGGAGTCGTGGGCTCAATCGGCACTGAAGCTCTCACCGAATCTGCGTTCAACAGCCCTTGAACCCACCCTCGGACTGTTCAGGGTGGAATGAAATGATCCGAAGCGCGTTCAAGAAACATTGCACACAGTCATCTCGAGCCGCTTTCCGGACTGCCCGAGCTTGCCTCGGGGTGTCCTCCAGATTTCGAATTCGGCTTGATCAAAGCGTACTCGAAGAAGAGCGCCCCTGACGCCGGATGGGGCCAGTACGGAGTTGTCGGCGCGAAGCCCATCGCCTGATAGAACTGGATCGCGGCGGTCATCGTCGGGAGTGTATCAACACGCACTCGCTCGTAACCGAGCTCCTGGGCTCGGTCAAGGAGTGCCTGCGTCAGACGGGGCCCGAATCCCGGCCCCCGATGGTCCGCCCGGACGTAGATTCGCTTGATCTCCGCGATCTTCGGCGCGAGCTCCCGGAGGGCTCCGCAGGCCACTACCTCACCCTTGTTGATTGCGAGGATGATATCGCCGCGGGACGGGCCGTAGGTCCCAGGCAACTCTGCGATCTGCTTGTCGACCATTTCGAGGCCCTTGTTGGATCTTGAAAGTGCGGGAGTCGCGGTATCCAGGTGGTCGGCGAGCCAGTGACGATAATCCTGGAAAAGGCGGCGGACGGTTTCGATGTCGGTTGACCAGTTCACTGGGCGAAGTTTGGTGCCCGGATGGGTCTCCCGATCTGCTTTCACTGGGTTCCTCATGGAACGGAGGTTAGACATTAGATGTCGGCTTTCTCCTTTAGGCTAGGAAAAATTGGGCGCCTTCCGATACGGGCCGAGCACGGCGTTGGATTAGATTGCCATCGAAACTCGGGGCATTACGGCGAGAGGTTCATCCCCTTGAGCAGGGCAACGAACCGGGGGTCGTCGCGGATCGAATCGAACGAGCGCCGCCGAAAGTCGATCCAGAGGCTCTGCTCGCCCTGGCGGGAGTCCCACTCCAGCAGTTGGAGAGCCTTCTCCTTCTCCCCGAGTACGGCGTACATGGCCGCGACGTAATTCGGGCGGATGAACCGCTCCCCCGTTTTCGTCTCCCAGTTCCGAACTATCTCCAACGCCTCCGCCGTGTCGCCGAGGCCTGCCCGAAGTTCCGCGAGTGCGGTAGCGAGGTACGCCCCCGCCTGTGGGCCCTCCGCGAGCCGCGCCTCCCGTTCCGCGTCCGCCTTTCGTCCGGCCCTTAGATAAAGGGCGCCCGTGAGGACGTGCAGGGTTCGATTGCTCGGGAAGCGCTCGAGCGTGCGCTCCGCAAGCAAGATCGCGGCAGAAAGGTCGCCGCCCAGATCGAGGGCTCGGATGCGCCACGTCGTGAGGTTGAGGAACATCGGATCCAGATCGATTGCTATCTCGAGTTCTCGCGCTGCTTCCACGGGTCGCCCGAGCGTGATCTGGAGAATGCCGAGCCACGCATGCGCCGACATCGCGCTCGGGCTGATCTCTATCGCCGCCAGGAACTCCTGTTCCGCACGAACCCAATCGCGTTCGAACTGCAGCGCATAGTTTCCCCGGGCCGTCCGTACCTCGGCCTCGTCTGCGTCGAGCCGATAGGCAGCCGTTACTAGCTCGCGGACCTTCGTCGCGACCTCACCCTTCGAGATGGTCTCCCCCATCGCGGCGATGTAGAGGTTGGCAAGCCATGCCCGGGCCGCAGCGGAGCTCGGGTCCTTCGCGATCGCTCCCTCAAAGCAACGAATAGGGTCCTCAATCGCATACCGGGGCCATCCTTCGTCAGCCGCCCGTTGGAATCCTACGATCCCCCGGAGATAGAGCTCGTACGCGTCTAGGCCCCTGACCGGCGGCCGGCGCAACGCGTCGCGATCTGTGTCCAGCAGCTCGACCTTGAGGGCCGCGGCCGTTTGATTGGCCACCTCAGCCTGGATCTCGAACACATCGCTCAGCGTCCGGTCGAACGTTTCCGCCCATCGATGCTCGTCCGAGATCGCGTCGATCAACTGGAGCGTAATGCGGAGCCGCTCGCCGGCCCGCCGCACGCTACCCTCAAGGATGGTCCCGACCCCAAGCTCCGCTCCGATCTGGCGTATCGGCTTGGGGGATGACTTGTACTGGCTCACTGAAGTGCGCGCGATCACTCTTAGCCCACGGATCCGGGACAGCGCTGTGATTAGCTCCTCCGTGAGCCCGTCAGCGAAGTACTCGTCCTTGGGGTCGGGACTGATGTTCACCAGGGGCAGGACGGCGAGTCGGGTGGCGCCGCCTGCGGGCGGGCCGCTCGAATCTCGGGTCCAAGGCAGCACGATTCGGTACAGGGCGACGGGCTCGTGCACTCCCTTGAGTGCCCGCGTGCCTAAGGTCTCGAATCGGTACGGAAGCTTGTTGCGGACCTGGGCCACGACCTGCTCTGAGAGGCAGATACCCCCCGGCTCAGCGATTGGCTCGACTCGAGATGCGAGGTTGACGGCGTCCCCCACGATGTCGTCGCCGCGGCGTTCTACATCTCCCAGATGCAAACCGACGCGTAGCTGAACGGGGGGTCGTTCTTGCCGTGAGTTGCGTTCGTGCACCGCAGTCTGGAGGTCGAAGGCACATTGTACGGCGTTGAGCGCGTCGGGAAACTCGATGAGCAGGCCATCGCCCATCGCCTTGACCTTGCGACCGTGGTGCATGGAAAGCAGCGGGCCCACGAGGGCATCGAGCTCGGCTATGAGGTCCAGGGCGCCCTTCTCGTCAGCCTGAGCGAGCTCCGTGAACCCCGCCACGTCGGTGAACATGATGGCGGTCAGTTGGCGAGAGGCGGCCACGACCCCTAAGCCGGGTTCGATGTGTTAAGAACTTCGACCCTCGAGGCAGGTGTTCCGGCCGCGCTCGAGCCCTTCTGCGAGTTTCGTGTACGTTCAATCGGCTTTGAACCCACAACGAAGGGGGTTGAAGGTGGATTGAACCTTACAGAGCCGCCTTTGAATGGTTGAACTCCCGAGTGCCTCGGCGTGTTGTTGGAAGACTCTCCAGCTCTGAGCCCCGCAAGTTTATCCTCGGGATGCCGGTCGGTAGGTGAGTATGCCTCTGCAACGCCTGACGTACAGCTTCTCAACAAGATTGCCGGTTTCCCGCGCACGCGCATACCGATGGGCTACCGATTACCGTCCTACCGACCTGAGCCGTGTCGGACTCAAAGCAAAGCGGAAGGTCCGGCACCTCGCAGAGGACCTGATTCTCCTAACAGACTCATTCGAAGTTGATCCCTTCAATTCTCGACGAGGCGCCCGGACCGTGAAGGTGAAGCTTGTCCACCTCTATCCGGGCCAATGGTCTTGGACTTCGACCCACGTGAGTGGTCCCGCCCGCTACTCGCAGTTTCTTTACGAATTGGTGCGTCGAGGGTCAGCGGCCTCCACGCTACACTTCACCGGGTCCCAAGTCGAGCAAGCCACCCGCCCTCTAACGCGATCCTCGATTGACCGCCGAGCTCGGCAGTTGAAGCGCGAAGATTCGGAACTATGGGCGCGGTTCTCGATTGAGATCGCGAAGGACCTCGCCTGAAGTGCGCCTACCATTGGACAGTCGGTACAGCCTATCCGTGTGGGGCCACAGCTACGACCTACCGGTATGGGCTCACGCGCGGTTGAATATGCGCCGGGACCGCGCACGAGGCTCAAGAACCATTGAACATTTCGAGCGTGCGCGCAAATGAGTGCTGCCCCGACCTGGCGGTAGAACCATGACGTGTCACAGCACGTCGAGGTCCCGAGTAGGCGCCCTGCTAGGCGTGTAGCCCTCCTGCTCGTCCGTTCTGGCTGCGTCGAGCAAGTGTCGCCAAAGGGGGCGCTTTCCGACTCCTCATTGGCCCAGGGTCCCGAGATGCGCTTCACCGCGCCGGACGGGAGAGACTATGGGCGGATCGGACCGGATAGGAGTTTGCGGTAACCGTTCGGCAAAATAGTGGGATTGGTTTATATGCTCACCCTCCGAATTGAAAACCATGAAACGGATTCACATCTGGCCGAATCACATCCGAATCCTCGACCTCGACTTGGTGCTGCCCCGTCCCAGGGAGGAGCCTCTCGCCCACAGCCTGATGTCTCTCGACCGGCTCGGCTTGGATACAAGGTTAGGAAACGTTGAGATTCACGACGAACCGGAGATCCACTAGCGATCGTCTCTTCCGGGGATGGTGACTCATTCTCTTTCTGAAACCGGTCTCGCGTAGAGTACACTGGGGCCACCTCGTTTCGGGTGACCAAGCTTGAAGGGAGAGCGGATCGCCTCCCCAAGAGGAAGGGGCCGCCCATTTCACGAGTAGTTAGGGCGAGTTAGTCGAAATATTGGGCTGGCGCCTAGACCGACTTACGGTACAGGACCTTCTCGGAGCAAGCCACCAGCAGCCGGAGCCTCAAGGACAGTTGAACCCAGCCGAGCCATGTGACTTGTGCTCAAGGTTGCTTAAGCCCACCCCGACTCCGGGCTCAGGATCGATTGCGGCCTGGATTGCTGAGCCGTTAGAATGAGAGGCGATGGGTCCAGTTCCCCGAGCCCGTAATATGGACCGTTCCGTCCCTGGAACGGGAGCCGATCGATGTCGAGGAAGGTCCTGGTCACCATGTACATGACCTTGGATGGATTTGCTGCGCTTGCGGATGGTCCCGATAATCCAGAGGCGGAACGTCAGTTCTGGGAAGCGATGTGGACCGGCCCGATGGACGGCGTCGACACACTACTGCTCGGTAGAAGGACCTACGAGGCATGGGCGGGGTTCTGGCCCGGTCAAGTAGACTCCGAAAACGAGCATTGGCGGGCCTTCGCCCGGTTCTCGACCAGGGTGGAGAAGGTCGTGTTCTCCCGCACGCTCCAGATGGCCACCTGGTCCAACTCCCGGATTGTCCGTGGCTCTGTTGCGGACGAGATCTCCCGATTGAGGTCCCTCCCCGGCAAGAACATGATCGTCGCGGGCGGTGTGCAGCTCGTTCAGTCCGTGCTCGCCCAGGACCTCGCGAACGAGCTCTGCTTGACGGTGTCCCCGAGCCTTATCGGACGAGGGCTCCCGCTCTTCCACATGGAATCCACTCCGGACCACCACGAGGACGTTGTCCCCCTAGGAGCTCCCGGTCGGCACGATTTCCGGTTGTTGGAGGCGCGAGCGTTTCGCTCAGGCGCTGTCTTCTTGCACTACGCCACTTCCGAGAGAGACCAATCGAGAAAATAGTCATCTCGCGGCTCGGCTCATCTTAGAATTCAACTCGTCCGGTTCGGGGAGTTACTCAGCCTTCGGAGTGGCTCGCCCCCTCTCGTCTTAAGTTCAAGGGACCTTGAACGTGTTCGCTCCCCAGGAATGTGCACAACCGGCATTGAACCCACTTCCGTGAAGGAGGTTCAAGCGCG
>Ga0209415_10010430_pt1 | contig 15812 bp, 11 predicted proteins | sample PeaSoiSIISIP2007_FD_187696 | JGI IMG/M metagenome (GOLD analysis project Ga0209415, IMG submission 187696) | Peat soil microbial communities from Weissenstadt, Germany - SII-SIP-2007 (SPAdes) (version 2) | ecosystem: Environmental > Terrestrial > Soil > Wetlands > Peat | place: Germany...
GAACCGCCGTATGCGGACCCGCATGTACGGTGGTGTGGCAGGGGAGAGTGGGCGACCACTCCCCCTATGCCGATTGTGGAGAATCGGCAGCAAAATGTGTAGCCGTGCTCAACACGGTATGGAGTAACTATTCACTCGCCGGCACTGTGCGAGAAATCTTGCGATAAAGGAGATTCAATCGCTATGCACAACACGAAGCAACGGCGAGGCCGAGCGTAAAGGATAAGGATAAGGAAAGAGAGGACTAAACGTAGAGATACTGGAAGAGCCTGGTGAGGGAAGAGACTGCGACGCGCGTAAAGGCATACCAAAGAGATCTGTGGCACTTGCCTCGCTCACCGACCCGAGTGGGCTCCTACATTTGGATTTAGGGGCTTGAAAAGCCTTCCGGTAACTATGTGAAAACGTTGCTCGAGGTGGCTGAGTCATGGCCGAAGGCGAGACGGTTTACGGACGTTGGGGTCTGTAGACGCTTCCCGTGGCCAAGTAAGTGCCAATTCCTTTGGAATTCCGATTCCCCTCCTGGTTACTTCAGTTCAGTCCCAAACGGAATTAAGCTAAGGGATTGAACGAGATAGAAGATATTATCGGTTTGTGGGCTGCCCAAAAATCGCGCGCTCGCTGGTCTTCCTGCTGTTGATAGCGGGGGTCCTTTCTGCCCAGGAATACAGTTTTCGTACCTTCGGGAACGCGGACGGGCTAGCCAACCTCGCGGTGCGGCAGATTTACCAAGACCGCGGGGGCTTCATTTGGGTGAGCACGGAAAACGGCATCTTCCGCTACGACGGCGATCGTTTTGAGGCTTTTGGGCCAGCACAGGGGATTCCGACCACCTCGGCTGCCGCATTTGGCGAAGCTCCGGACGGCTCTCTGCTGGCCGGTGGAAGCTTTGGGCTCTACCACCTGCGTGGCAACAGTTTCGAGAAACTTCCAGTCCCTTTCAAGACGGTCAGTTGGGCACAGGGCATTCAGTCGGATGGCAAGGGGCACACTTTCCTCGGCACCGATTCCGGTCTGATGCAACTCTATCCCGACCCTCGACATGATGGATTTGCCGTGCGCGGGTTTCCCCAAGTGCCGGCAACCTCCGGGCCAAGTGTCGATGGGGTTTTAGTGGATGGCGAGACCCTCTGGTACGGATGCGGACGGAAACTCTGCCGCAAGGATCCAAATTTCACTCGAGTCTTCGGACTCGAAAGCGGACTTCCTGATTCCGCTGTGATGGTGATCCGCAAAGATGGCGACGGGAACCTTTGGGTACGAGCGAGGAATGTCGGCGTGTTTGTGTTGCTGGCGGGCCAAACCAAATTTAGCCGGCCCGATGTGCCGACTCCCAGTATTGTGGTCGGCGTTCCCGGAATTGATTCCAACGGGAGGATTCTGCTGCCGTCCCCGGCTGGGCTGCTGATCCGGCATGGGAAGCACTGGCAAAAGATCGACCGGTCTTTCGGCCTTCGCGGAGCAGTCTATTCGGTTTTCGAGGACCGGCAACACTCTCTGTGGATCGGGCTAGCGGGTCGGGGGCTGGTCCAATGGCGTGGGTACCAGGAATGGGTGAGCTATTCAACTGCCAGCGGTCTGGCGAGCGATATCGTGTATGAAATCCAGCCGCGGGCCGACGGGACGATCTGGGTCGGCACCGAGGGAGGGCTGCTGCGAGGGGAGCGCGGCCCGTCTGGCATCCGGTGGGAGAAGGTTAAAGGGCTGGACGGGTTCCCAGTACACAGCGTTCGCACTGGTCCCAGCGGGGATCTGTGGATCGGCACCGAAGCGCATGGTGCAGCTCGCCTTTATGCAAAAACCGGCCGCGTGGAATGGTTTGGTGAGGCCCAGGGTCTCTTGGGCAAATCAGCATACACCTTGCGCTTTGATCACCACCGAAGGCTGTGGGCCGCGACAGAAACTGGGTTATTTGTGGCCACGGCCCCCTATCAAAGATTCTCCCGCGTGGCCCAATTGCCATCCACTCGATTTTGGGCAGTCACTGAGGGAAGCGATGGTAGCGTCTGGGCCGGTGGCGCCGACGGGCTTTTCGCGTTGGCGAAGGGGCACTGGAAGAATTTCACGCGCGACAACGGCTTAAGCAATCAGGAAGTGCTCGCGCTGGGTGCGGGTGCGAACGGTGTGATCTGGATCGGGTATCGCTTCGGGGGCGGCATCGACCGTGTCCATCTGCAGCACGGCAGTTTGGCAGTTGAGAAAGCGGTCCAGAGACCTGGCACTGATGGACTCGTGTATTTTCTGGAATTCGACGCATCGCGGCGCCTGTGGGCGGGCACGGAGCGGGGCGTGGACATGTGGAATGGTTCCCGCTGGAGTCACTACGACACGAGCGACGGCTTGGCCTGGAACGACTGCGACCTGAACGCGTTCGCCGAAGAGTCCGACGGCACCGTCTGGATCGGAACCAGCGGTGGACTGTCTCAATTCAAGCCGCGTACGCGCCTCTCGCCCGAGGTGCCGATCCAGGTTGTATTCACCAAGCTGGTCGTGGGAGGAAAGGATGTTTCCGGGCAGAGCAATCCATCTTTCAGCGTCCATTCAAACTCTCTTATCGCGCGATATTCCGCGTTGAATGTTTCCAACGACAATCGGATTCTGTTCCGCTACCAGCTCAATGGCTCGAATTCAACCTGGACGGAGACGACGCAAAGAGAACTGCAATTTGTAGAACTGGCGCCCGGAGCCTATCGCTTGGAGATAGAAGCGCAAGACGGAGAAGGCGTCTGGAGCGGGTACAAGGCGGAGTTCGCCTTCCGAATCCTGACTCCGTGGTATTCGTCGTGGTGGTTTATCAGCATCTGCGGGCTCACGCCTTTGCTGATTGCTGGAAGTGTTGCCCGATTGCGGATGTTGAGCGCGCAAAGAAGGGAGCGCGAACTGCAGCAACTGAAGGCGGCACATGACGAGATCACGAACCTGGCGTTCTTTGACCCGTTGACGGGTTTGCCCAACCGCCGCCTGCTGTTGGATCGGTTGCGGCAAACCCTGGCCGCCAGCATCCGAAGCAGCCGCAAGCGCGCGTTGCTCTTCGTCGATCTCGATGATTTCAAGACGTTGAACGATACCCTTGGCCATCACATCGGTGACCTCCTGCTTCAGGAAGTCGCTCGGCGTATTATCGCCAGCATCCGCGAAACCGACACAGTCGCGCGATTGGGCGGAGATGAGTTTGTGGTTTTGCTCCAGGACCTCAGCGAAACGCCCGAGGATGCCGCGGCTCAGGCCAAGAACGTCGCTGAGAAGATTCTCGCCACCATTCACCAGCCGTACCTCTTAGACGGCCGCGAATGCCGCAGTAGTTCCAGCGTGGGGATCACCGTCTTCGGCAATCCACAAGACAGCACCAATGAAGTTTTACAACAGGCGGATATTGCGATGTACCAGGCCAAGGCGGCGGGCCGCAATACCTTGCATTTCTTCGCCCCAGCCTTGCAGGCAGCCGTCAACGCCCGCGCCGCGATGGAGGAAGATCTCCGTCAGTCGATAAGAACGAACGATTTCCAGCTCTACTATCAGGCGCAAGTAGATCGCGGCGTCGTGATCGGCGCCGAGGCGCTGTTACGCTGGAGGCACCCGAAGCGCGGCCTTCTACCCCCCGACGATTTCATTCCCCTGGCAGAGCAAACGGGGCTGATCCTGCCGTTGGGAGCCTGGGTGTTGGAAACTGCCTGCAAACAAATTAGGTCGTGGGGACTTCGGAAGAGTACGGCTCATTTGACGGTTGCGGTGAATATCAGCGCCCGGCAGTTGCTCAGCCCGGACTTCGTGCAAAATGTGCTGACCGCACTGGAGCGCACCGGAGCCGATCCACACAAACTAAAGCTGGAACTCACCGAAAGCATGTTCGTGGAGGATCTGGATGACGTCATCGCGAAAATGACGGAGCTCAAGTCTCACGGTGTGAGGTTCTCGCTGGACGATTTTGGCATGGGGTATTCCTCACTGGCCTACCTGAGGCGTTTGCCCTTGGACCAATTGAAGATCGACCAGGAATTTGTCCGGGACATTCTGGTGGATGCCAGTAGCGGGGCGATTGCGCAAAGCATCATTTCCTTGAGCAAGGCAATGGGTCTGTCGGTAATTGCCGAGGGTGTGGAAACGGAAGGACAGCGAGACTTCCTGGCTCGTCTCGGCTGCCATTCGTTCCAGGGCTTCCTGTTCAGCGGGCCCTTGCCGTTAGAGGAGTTCCAAGTCTTGTTGAAAGGCTTGGCCGAGAACGCTTTCCGAATTAACCGGTAGGTCTGCTGCCTCTCAAAGAGAGCCGTTATCTGGTGCCTCCGGCGGGCACTTTTGTGTCCCGAAATGCCCCGTAATGTCCCGAAATGCCCTTTGTTGCCCCTTGCTGAGAGAGACCGATACGGTTAGTATGCCCCGAACGGTATCAGCAAGACAAAAACGCACGCGAATGCACATCTGGCTGCTCGCTGCGTAGAAGTAGTCCAAGTGCGGAGCCCCACACGGGCCCTATGAGGCCAAGTCATTTCGTCTGAAGCGGCTGGCAGAGCTTGTTGGCCGCTTGTATAAAAGATGGGGACCTTAGTGCATAATGCTCCAAACCGACCCGGTCTAATCGTGGTGGATGCCTCAGCGCGTGTTGTCGGTTCCAATGCTGAGGTCCTTCAGATACTTACATTTCCAGAGCACCCAAGGAACATTCGCAATCTGGACACCTGGCTCACCAAGAAGGTCCGCTCAAGTCTGGTAGAAGGGCAATCGCCGTGCGGACTTGCAGGCAAGGTTCAATCGGCAAGAAGAACGTATCTTTGTCGTTCTTTTTCACTCGGTCTTCCTGAAACACGTAACAATGGTTCAGAACAGTCCGGGGCGTTGAGAATCGTCATCATCGAGAGGAAAAACCACGAGTCGGTTACGATCGCGCAGGTCTCTGAACGCTTTGGTCTGACCGCCCGTGAGCAGGAAACAGTGCAGTTCCTGCGGGAGGGCTTTACCAGTAAAGAGATTGCTCAGCGCATGAATATTAGTCCAAACACGGTCAAGGCATTTATTCGCCTGGTGATGGTGAAGATGGGCGCGTCGACACGCTCGGGGATTGTAGGCAAGATTGTCTGCCCGAGACCTTGAATCGGTACGCGCGGCGCAACGCCGCTAAGCCGCTTCGATTATGAGTTCAAGGGGCGTTGGAAGGTTTCGTCCTGGCCTGGCTGCTAAGCGAGCAATGTCCCGCCGCATCTGACTTCCGCCGCTGTCAAGCTACCTTGGCGTTTGACTCTGGCAGGTTCCTGTTTCTAGTTGAAGCTTGTGGCGAAACGGGCATCGGTTTTGAGGACTGAACCGATCTTTTCCAAAGGCTCGGATCCAACGACCTAGCTAGGATCCTTCCAATGTGCGAAACGGTGATAGTGTGGGCCCGGTTCAGAGCCTCACGAACCCTTGTGGAACGCGACTGTTCAACTGGAATGTTTTTCAGCGCGGCTCTATACTTTGCGATCCACGCCTCCTCCGCATCCTTCAAGTGAGTCCGATTCGTTGCCATCTCACCACTCCACTTCACGTGTGCCTGGTTGGTTGCTCACGCCTTATAACATCATCGAACGCCGGAGGCACCACCCCGAAGGAACTAATCCGTTGGTTGATGAGCAGCAGAAATGAAGTCCTGAAGGAACGCCAGCTCCGGAAGACGTAAGTCAGAGTGTCTGGTCCTAACGAAATCCCATCAATCGCCTGCGCCGCAAGTGCAGATACCGCGACTTTCCGCCATCAGAAACCCGCATTCGCTTTGCAACAGCGACGCATGAGTTGAAGTTAGCGGCACAACCTCAAATGGCGCCTCTGTAAGGGCAAACGTACTTGTGTCGACAACCTGAATGTGGGTTGACCAGGCCGACAGCTCTCCTCCGGGAGAGGAAGTGCTGGCGTTGCAGGCCTGGTTGCCAGCAGTGGCAGATACGATGTCGATCACGCCAGCAGACGGTTCGGTACCAGTGGCCGGCTGATTCGTCAGATCGTGGTTTATTGACAAGGTCCGCAGGTCATCTGGCGAAGCCGAACAGGCGCAGCATTCCGTCATCTCTTGCTGCGTGTCAAAGACATAGACCATCGCACAGAGGGAGGTGTTTGTCATGCCAACGTTAGTGACGCGTACAGTTGCATCCAGGCTTGAGGCAGTGTTGTTGGCCTGGCTGAAGTAAGTGACCAGCAACTGGGGGTCGACCGTGAGGGCTGTCGACCCAGTCAGATCATCGGAGGTGGCCGAAATGGTAGTGGAACCGACAGTCAACGCGGTCACCACTCCGGCAGGATTAATAGCTACCTTGGAATTCGCAGAAGACCAGGCCGTCGAATTTGTAAGATCCTGAGTACTACCGTCGCTGAAGGTACCGGTCGCAGTGAATTGCTCTGTCGTTCCCAGCATGATCGATGAATTCGCCGGCGCTACTGCGATCGACACCAGGACGGCCGGCGAGACAGTTAGCGAATCAGTTCCGCGGACAGAAGCTACGCTAGCGGTGATCGTGGCAGAGCCCACCGCCTCGCCCGTGACTAATCCGGCGGTGTTTACGGTTGCAATCTCGCTTGGGACAACCGACCAAGTCGCCGAGTCAGTGACATTTTTCTGAGTACCGTCACTGAAGGTTCCGATCGCACTTAGCGACTGATCCATGCCCTTCGGAATCGAGAAACTCTGCGGACTCACGGCGATCGACACCAAGATGGCTGACCCGACGGTAAGAGTGTCCGAAGCCGTCACTGAGCCTGAGGTTGCGGTAAGCTTGGTGCCTCCAACCAACTTGCCCAATGCCAGTCCCGACTGGCTGATACTCGCGACTGAAGGTTCTGTGCTAGACCAGGTAACCGTTCTCGTCACATCCTGCTTGCTGTTGTCACTGAACGTCCCCGTGGCGGTAAACTGCTGGCTTTGGCCCAGTGCAATGGTCGGACCGGGGGGAGAAATTGAGATGGATGTTAGAGTCTTAGTTACCGCTGGAGGAGCCGTTGCTGCCGACGAGCCGCCACCACACCCAGACGCAGCGATGGCAAGTGAAAGCAGCAGGACTAGAGGTATAGCCGCAGTAACGCGGCCCCGAGTTTCTCTCTTGCTTGCGAGGTCCATACTCCGCTGCCTGATGCATTGGCCCAATCCGGAGGAGGATGGATCGGCTACGATCTACGGACGTCGACTTTAATACCGGGGCTACCTTGTTTGTAATTCCCTGTGACGGCTAGACGGAATGGACTAGGAAGTTCAAACTAGCCTGAAGGACTAGTCAATTGGAATTAATACATGGCTGACTGCCGCATCGGTCGAGGCATCGTTCAAAGCAAAAATTGCAGGCCGGAAAGGTAGTTCTTGCCTCGAACATTCGGCTTCTTCGTCCAACGGACAAGCAAGAGTGTGGGGATCGGTACTGGGACATCCGCAGCGCGCATTTCGCAGCGCAGGAGCGACGATTGTGAAACGGGCCGCTGACTCAACAGGCAGAGGCCGCCTTTACTCACGTTCTGGGCTCGCCCGAGGATCGGCTTCCCTGGGCCTTTGGCGGTATCAAAAGGAGGGACAAGGTTCACCTCAATCTCCAGTATCTGGGGAAACCGAGGGTCTCTCCTGCGTTCTACCTCGTAGGATCGCATCGCGAGCAGCGATCTTACGTGAGCGTAATCTTAAGTAAAGTCCTCAAATGGATTAGTTCGCCACGGCTAACTTCTTTGGCTTCGAGCAACAGCACTAGACGGACCCGACGATTCTGCCGACGATTCCAGAACGCGTTGAGACGCCCATCTTCACCATTACCAGACGAAGGAAGGCTTTCACAGTGTTTGGGCTGATGTCCATTCGGGCCGCGATCTCCTTGCTGGTCAGGCCCTGCAGCAATAGTTGGACGGTCTCCTGTTCGCGGACGGTTAAATCAAACTCCTGTGACAGCTGCGACAAAGTCGCCGTCCGTGAGGAATACCGCTCCAGCACGAGAACTAACAGGGTCCCTTTGTCGGGGGAGTCGAGGTGGAAACTACGACAATTGTAGCGGCGTTTGCCAGACCTGAATTCCTTCACGAATTCCAGCGAATCTCTCGACTGGCGATTGACCAGACTGATGCGGATCTTATCGGCGAGAAACACACCCACGCGCTTAACCTGGTCGGCCAGGTTGGGGAAGGTAAGGATGTTGATCACCTGCTGATTGCAAGCTATAGGATTCAACTTGGAGTCCAATATCAGGAACCCAGGTTCTGATACTCCCATTGTCACGGCTTACTCCTTATCATCAGCATCAGCATCTTGAGGAACTCCCGCTACTGCTCTCGCTTGAGTCGCAGTCCCCGGCTGCAATGTCGCTCCGCAGACAAACCACGACCTTTAGGGCATGGAGACGGATCAACTTTTCGGCGGCGGAGGGGAGTAGCGCGCAAAGCGCCGCCCATTAGGGGAGGGCAAGTAAGCTTCCCATTGAATCGGCGCATTGTCAAGGCATCGATGCGGATCTCGGTAAGGAAATCTCGTGCAAAGCCTTGCAAATCAGCTTGTCGCAACAAAGAACTAACACAAACGAACTAAACCATCATTGCGAAGAAAAGGCCCCAGATTCAGCCTCATCCCGAACTGCAGCTTGCAGATCCCATATCGATTGACAGCCGCGTGCGTCCACGTCGGACGCGGGTTCCAGCGGTCCGGCCGAGACGAAGACCTAAAGAACTAGCCAAAATGACTAGCACATGGGCGCTATTGCACCAGACGAAGCGACTGCTTAGCCTTCCATAGCGTACTGCATTCTGACTTAGGTTGAGCTTGGCAGCTCGTGGAGGATCGACACCGAATTGACTAGATCCTGGCTAATTCGATTACTCAGCATCGTTGCTGCGCTGCCGTGGTGGCTAACCGCCGCCGGGCACGCTCAGGATGCTGGTGCTGGCTGCAGCCCGCAGGTGGTCGATAGGGGCTGTGAGACAGCGCAGAAGACTTCTCCGGATGGCAATCAAACACTCGTACCGCCTGCTGCAAGTCGGCCCGTCGTCACTTACACGAACGGCAAGTTGACGGTCACAGCTTCGAATACGAGTCTCGCCGAGGTCTTGCTGGCTATTAGTGCTCAGATCGGGACAGCTATCGACTTTCCTGCGGGCAGTGCCACAGACCGCATCGTCGTGCGCGAAGGGCCGGGCACGATCAGGCAAGTGCTGGCGAATCTGCTGAACGGATCGGGCTTCAACTATATGATCTTGGCATCACCCAACAGCCCAGATGAGTTGACACGTGTGGTTTTGGCAACGGCAGGCCAGCCGGCCAACTTCTCGCCTCGACCTGCAAGCGATCAGAAAAGCACTGCTGCCCAAGCAAAGACAATCCGCGATCCTCTGCTTTGGGCGCCGCCCAAAGGCTCCTTGTTTTGGACACCTCCCAAAGAGGATTCCTCTGCTCAGGTTTCGCCCCGGGCTCTCGACCACGAAAACTTGCAGCCTCCCAAGGATCCGATACCGCCAGATGTCCTCGAGCAAATGATGAAAGAAAGGACTCGGCAGCTACATGAGCAAGTTCAACAGCCGCAATGACGACAAACCACCGCGCGATGAACGAAGCCGAAGAGTTGCTGCCTACCTTTCGAACTCTTCGCAACCGGGCGAGCGGCAAACTATTCTGCTGAATGTGCCGAGTTGAGGAACTACTCCATAAGCAGTAGCTCCTGGACCTAGTGTATCCGACTAAGCCACGTGGGTAGTTGTAAAGAACTGAGCAACGGTTAGAGTTCCGCAAGCGCGCTAATAGCTGATCCTCCCCCCAGCCGCCGCGCCACAAAAGAAAGTTACGGAGGACTTACAAAATGAAGAGAGCTGGATCTTTGCTGCTTTCTATACTGGCCATTTCCCTAGTGGTGGGAATCGCTTCGGGAAATGCCTTGGCTCAAGGGGACAACAGTGTCTATTTTGTCAGCTACTATTCCAACGCGCGTACGGCTGGGGCGCCGCCCGCAGCCTTGCGTCTCATCAACGATGGTGACAAGTCAACTACATCGTCAGAGGGAGTGCCAAACGGAAATCTGTGGGCCTCCATCTACATGTTTGATGACAGCCAGGAGTTCCAAGAGTGTTGCAGCTGCGAAGTGACACCAGACGGTCTCACCTCGGAGTGGCTGAACTCTGAACTCCTAGCCAACAGCCTGACTGGCAAGAATAATACGCGTGGCGTCGTCAAGGTAATTTCGTCTTCGACCAACCCTGGTGACCCGACCAACAACACGCTGGCGCCCGGAATTCGTGGATGGATTACGCACGTCCAGGCGACAGGTCAGACAGGCGCAGCGGCGTTTGCTCTTACCGAAACGACGTTATCCGACGCTAACCTCTCGACGATCGAGAACGGGGACCTCGAGAGCCTCTGTTCTTACGCGATCACGCTAGGCAGCGGCAAGGGCGTCTGCTCCTGCACGCCGGAAGACCGCGACTTTTAGTCTTTCGACTTGAAGAGCGGTTCGAAACATTCCGGACGCCGGGTTTACACTCGGCGTCCGGACCTCTATAATTTACCTCCCTCCCCTGAACAGCGAAAGTTCTGGAATCCCGAAGAGAGGAATTTCTAATGCTGACCAAGCAAGCTTTTATCGCACTTGGACTGGGAATATCTCTAGCCGCTTTTTCCATTCCCGCCGTTGGCCAAGATGGCTCTACCGTAGTAGCCGAAATTGCCGGCCGCAAGGTGACTGCGAGCGAACTGGAGGAAAAAGAAGCAGCCAAGCTGCTTCAGGCCCGATACAAATACTACGTTGCCGAGCGAGATGCCCTCGAGCAATTCATCGACGAGCAGCTATTGGAAATGCAGGCGAAGAAAGAATCTGTGAGCCTTGATGAACTATTCAAGCGTCATATTTCCGTTAACGTGCAAGAACCGACAGAAGATCAGCTCCGCTTCTATTACGAAGGCGTACAAACCGACGAATCTTATGAAGCGGCGCGAAGCAATATCATCAATACCGTGCACCAGCTGCGTATGAAAAAAGCGCGGGACGCCTACGTTGCCGAACTGCGAGGGGAATATGGCGTCGTAGTTGAGCTGAGCCAGCCGAGTGCTCACGTCGAAGTCGGGAGTGCTCCGAGGCTTGGTTCTGAGAACGCTCCGGTCCAGATCGTCGAATTCGCGGACTACGAGTGCCCTTACTGCCAAAAAGTGAACTCGGATCTCAATAAGATTCGGGAGCAATTTGGCGAGCGGGTTTCAATGGTTTACAAGGACTTTCCTCTTCCCATGCACCCGCTCGCTGCCAGAGCCGCCGAGGCCGCGCGCTGCGCCGGCGTACAAGGTAAATTCTGGGAGTTCCATGATGCCTTGTTTCAAAGCAAGCGACTTCAAATTCCAGACCTGAAACAGGAGGCTCGGGAGTTGAAGCTCGATACCGACCGCTTCGACCACTGCCTCGATTCCGGAGAACAAATTGAAACCGTGAAGAAAGATGCACAGGAAGGCCAGCGGCTCGGAATACTGGGCACACCGAGTTTCTTCGTCAATGGTCATTTCATGAGCGGCGCCATCGGATACGCGAAATTGCGGGAAACCGTGTTGCAAGAGCTGTCTGGCATGATCGCCGCCAAAAAGCAAAGCGCTGCGCTGGTACCGTTGAAGGACGCAGACTTGAGGGACGCAGAGAAGAACGGCGCAGAGAAGAGGTGAGAGGTCACCCGCGGGCCGCACTGGCACGCTCCTCCCCCAGCGTTGCCTTGTGAGTCCGCGCCTAAGCGGTTGTCCTACTTGTCTTCCGGCTGAATTTTGATCTGTGAACGATCAGTCGCCATGATGTAGGGAACGGCTGCCGCAGTGATCTTGCCGGTCACGCATACGGTCTTGCCTTGGTATGCGGCTTGTGCCTCCCCGGGGTTCGCCCCAGACTCGGAGCCAAATGTCACAAAAGAGAATGCCGGATGCGGTTCAGGCTGGTCGAGATGGAAGGTTACCGGCTTTCCGTGGCCTGCGAGTCCGTACCTGGAAACCCTGTTGTCGACAACCTTTCCGCACACCGTTACTGTCTCGCCGGCGTGGGTCTTTGCCTCGGCGCTGGTTATGCGTGGCGGCGTTGCGCTCTGAGCAGAAGCGAGAGGCAAAAGGCCTGCTATGCACATCGTCATAATAAGAGTTTTGCCAGTGGTCATATCCCCGTCCCTTGGTTCGGCTGAGCCATAATGCCAGCAGGATTCGGGAAGCCGGCCTCATTACAGAGTCCGGCACCCCGACCGACATCTAAGCTCAAATCCGGCCAGAGGTCAATTCCCCTTTTGGTTAGGCAGTTTCCAGGATTGCTTAACCAGAGAGCCTAACTCTTTCGGCTAAGCCACCTGGAGAGTTGTAAGAAGATGCAACAAGAAGTAGTTCCTGTTAGGCGCTGACCTACCTGAGAGGAGGTGATCGTGAGGTTTAGTCGCGGCTTGATATGCACCGTTACGGCGTATCTGTTGTCTGGTGCGTTGGCGTTGGCGCAGGGGGATCAGGCCTCGCCTCCGCCTGCTTCGATGGCGACTGTGCCTCGGCTGATTCGTATCCGGGGAGCCGTGCACGATGAGGCCGGGAAGCCGCTCAGCGGCGGCATTGGAATCACATTCGCCCTGTATAAAGACGAGACTGACCAAACTGCCGTCTGGCAGGAAAACCAGAGCGTACAACTGGACTCAGCCGGGCGCTTTAGTGCGCTGCTCGGAGCGAGTAATGAGGAGGGTCTTCCGCAGGAGGTTTTCTCCGCTGGCGAAGCACGCTGGTTGGGCGTCCGGCCTGACGGTCAGACAGAGCAGCCCCGGATCCTGCTCCTGAGCGTGGCTTATGCGTTGAAGGCAGCAGACACAGATATGTTGGGAGGCAAACCGGCTTCGGCTTTCGTCCTCGCAGAGAACCAATACTCCTCGGCTCAGCCAGCCAACGGGGCTCAGGTGGGCTCCGCGACCTCGCAATCTGCCCCACAGACATTTACTCGGAGTTCAGGCGTTGCCCCGTTGGTTTTGGCGCCGGCGACTGCCTGTGCGTCAATTACCAGTGACGGAACCGCCTCGCCCAACCAGATCTCCAAGTTCACCACTGCCTGCAACATCGAGAATTCGGCCATCTTCGAAACGGGCGGTAACGTAGGGGTCGGCAACACCAGCCCCGCCGCCAAGCTCGACGTATCAGGGACCTCCATCATCCGAGGTTCCCTGACGGCTCAGGCTGGGGCCGTTTTTCCTCCCACCGCCGCAGCCACAACCACACAAGGATTCAACTCTAACCCCCTGGACTTTGAGGCTTCATCGTTCAACACGACTTTGTTGAGATCCGTGGATTACGTCTTTCAATGGCAGGCTGAGCCCACGGGAAATGATTCTACGAACACCGGAGCAATCCTCAACTTGCTGTACGGTGTGAGCGGAGATATCACTGAGACCGGGCTCTCCATCGCGAAGAACGGGATTCTCACTTTCGCGCCCGGGCAGACCTTCCCCGTTGCCGGGACGGTCACCAGCATCAGTACTGGCGCGGGTTTGACGGGCGGACCGATCACCAAAGCCGGCACCATCAGTATTCCCGCCGCTGGCGTAACGAACAGCATGCTGGCAGATTCTTCCATCAAGGTGGTGGCCGGCTCAGGATTGTCGGGGGGAGGAACCGTGGCGTTGGGCGGTACGGTCACCCTCACAAATGCGGCTCCTAGCTCGGGAGGAACGGTCACCAGCATCACTACTGGATCCGGCCTGACGGGTGGAACGATCACCAAGACGGGCACGATTAGTATTCCCGCCGCCGGTGTAACCAACAGCATGCTGGCAGATTCTTCCATCAAGGTGGTGGCCGGCTCAGGATTGTCGGGCGGAGGAACCGTGGCGTTGGGCGGTACGGTCACGCTTACAAATGCTTCTCCTAGTTCGGGAGGAACGGTCACCAGCATCAGCACTGGCGCGGGCCTGACAGGCGGACCGATCACCAAGACCGGCACCATCAGCATTCCCGCCGGCGGGATAACCAACAGCCTGCTGGCAGATTCTTCCATCAAGGTGTTGGCAGGATCCGGATTGTCGGGGGGAGGGACCGTGGCGTTGGGCGATTCGGTCACTCTTTCCAGCAATATTTCGGGCGCGACGGATGGGATCGCCTACTTCTCGAGCCCCACAAGTCTGACTTCGACGCCTGCTCCTGTCGACGGGCAAATCCTCATCGGGAAGACAGGGGATGCTCCGGTGCTCGGCACACTCACGGCGGGCCAGAACATCCAGATTGCGAATAATCCAGGATCAATCACCATCTCCGCGACGGAAGGCAGCCCCACACTCCAGTTCTTTGTGACGGGCAGAGCAGACAGCGGGGTCGCTCTGAGTGCGACCCAAAACGTTAACACGCTTTGGGGATTCCTTTTGCCTTACATAGTTACTACTACGCAGGTAACCTACCAGGTGACGACCGCCGACAATACCGCGAATGATTATGACATCGGCATTTTTAACAGCTCGGGAGTCCGCGTGGTGGATATTGGGCCGACACCAGGAACCGAATTCGCAGCCTCGATCGCCTTCCACACGTTGCCGTGGACTCAAGGTTCCATCGCTCTAGAGGCCGGTGAATACTATCTTGCGCTTACCACGAATTGCGCGAAGAGTTGCGCCCAAATCGCGGCCGCGTCTGCTAATGTAAGCTTCGCCATCGACGTCTCGGGTGGAGCATCCACGGGCGGAGCCTTGCCGTCCTCGATAACGCCGCCTGCCGAAGTTTGGGGCGCGGGAGATCAGCCAACGGTCGTGATCCACTAATCTCTCACCCGCCGGGAATCTTGATCAGACGATCTCTTCGACTCGAAACGTCTTCACGTGACGGTGAAAAATCGCCGTTCACGGAAGAACGGACATGCCCCGTTCCCCGGAAAGAAGGCGGCGTTTTAGGAGGACGCTTCTTCCAGATACCGAGAAAGCACAGACGCGAGATTTTCGTAGTGGGTTGCGATCATTCCCAGATGATCGCCGGGTACGGTCTCGACCTCCAACTTTTCGGCTAAAGGTGCCCAGACCGCCGCTGCATCATCCGGGAAGGCCGAACTGATCTCGGCCCGCACAAACTTTATCTTGCCGGGGTAAAATCGGGGCCGGTAGCGGGTCAACGCCAGATAAGCGCTGTCTCGCACGCGTTGCATTGCTGGGGTGAGCGAGACCCCAGCCGGCGGTTGATACGGCGCGCTTCCGCTGAGATTCCCGAGAGAGCGCAATCCTCGTCTTGCCTGACGAGCGATGAGGCGCGCACGCTGCCCCAGCGACAAGTAACGGATGTGTGGATATGCGTCCAGCATGACCAGCAGAGCGACCTTTTCCCCATTCGCCGACAGGCGTTGCGCCATTTCCAGTACAACCAGGCCGCCCAGCGAATAGCCTGCGAGGACGTAGGGACCGCGGGGCTGTAACTTCTTGATTGCTTCGAGGTAAAATTCGGCCATATCCTCGATGCGCGCCAACGGTTCGTCCAGCCCATCGATTCCTCTCGCTTGCATCCCGTAGATGGAATGGTCTGTATCGATGTGCTTGATGGGTTGAAAGAAATCCATAACGCTGCCGCCCAGACCATGGGCAACAAAAACCGGCGGATTCTCAGCGCCAGGCTTCAGCAGCACGAGTGTGGGGAACCGCGGCGTAGTGGACTGCTCCAGCAGGGCGGCCAGTGCCGCGACCGTTGACGCCTGATAGATCGTGACTGGGGGCAGTTCTCGATCGCACACTTCCGCGATTTCGTTAAATAGCTGAAGCGCTAACGAAGAATCGCCACCAAGATCAAAAAAGTTATCGTCGACACGGACGGACTGGAGTTGCAGCACGCGCTGCCAAATCGGAGTAAGCACTTCGACCATCGATGATGTGGCTTCAGGCTTCAC
>Ga0209415_10010431_pt1 | contig 15810 bp, 18 predicted proteins | sample PeaSoiSIISIP2007_FD_187696 | JGI IMG/M metagenome (GOLD analysis project Ga0209415, IMG submission 187696) | Peat soil microbial communities from Weissenstadt, Germany - SII-SIP-2007 (SPAdes) (version 2) | ecosystem: Environmental > Terrestrial > Soil > Wetlands > Peat | place: Germany...
CGCCAGGAAGCCTACATGAGCCCCGAAGCCGTGCTCAGGCGCCTGCACCCCGCGCGCACCGACTAGGGCGCCGATCTCGGCACCACGCCGCGCAGCATCCCTCGCACCGCCGCTTCATCCTGGAAGACCAATGACACCGGCAGCACTGCCGTCTGCCCCATCAGGGCGCGGGCGGCCGGGTCGCCGCTCATGCGCACCATGTCTTTCTCGGTCGTCACCAGCGTGAGGCCGCCCTGGCGGGCGCGGCCGACAAGCGAGGCCGTTTCGGCCGCCGTATAGCGGTGGTGATCCGGAAACCGGATGCGTGCCGCCGCCGGGATGCCGCAGGCTTCGAGGGTGGCGAAGAACTTGTCCGGGTCGGCGGTGCCGGCGAAGGCCAGCACCGGCTTGCCGGCAAGCGCCGCAACGGCGGCCGGATCGGGCCGCAATTCGCCGTGGAGCACCCGCAGCCCGCGTTCTTGTGCGGCGAGGATCGCGCGGTCGGCGCCGCGACCCGCCGCGCCGACCAGCAGCACGGCATCGACGTGATCGAGCTGGGCCGCGAGTGGCGCCCGCAGCGGACCGGCCGGGAAGACGCGCCCATTGCCGATGCCGCGGCGCCCGTCCACCACCGCAATGGCGAGGTCCTTGGCGAGCGACGAATTCTGCAGCCCGTCATCCATGACGATGACGTCGGCGCCGCCGTCGGCCGCGAGGATGGCGCCGGCCGGGCGGTCGCGCGCCACGATGGTGGGCGCGATGCGGCCGAGCAGCAGCGGCTCGTCGCCGACCTCATCGGCATGCTGATGCTCGAGGCGGAGCGGGCCCGCGACCCGCCCCCCATAGCCGCGCGACAGGAAGAACGGCGCATGGCCGGCGGCCAGCAGCAAGCGGGCAAGCGCGATCGCGGTCGGGGTCTTGCCGGCGCCGCCCACCGTGAAGTTGCCGACGCAGACCACCGGCACCGGTGCCTTGCGGCCGGTCTGCGCCATGCGCCGCGCCGCGACCGCCCCGTAGCAGGCGGCGACTGGCGCGAGCAGGGTTGCGGCGACGCTGCGCTCGGCCCACCAGAAGGCGGGATCACGCATTAACGGTGCGGTTCTGGATCCGCAGCTGCATGAAATAGGGCTCGAGCGCCGACACCGTGCGGTCAAGCGCGCCGCCGAGCCGGTCGACGCAGCGCTTCGCCGCCACCGCGATGCGCTCGCGCTCGGCGCCGTCCTTGATCCAGGCGCCGATGCGCACCGTCAGCTTGCCGGCATCGGTGACGAGCTCGGCCGCGCTGTCGCGGTCGAGCTCTTCGTAGATTTCGCTGAAATTCGCCACATGAGGCCCATGCAGGACCGCGGCGCCGAGCTTGATCGCCTCGATCGGGTTCTGGCCACCGTGGTGCACCAGCGAGCCGCCCATGAACACGATGGGGGCGAGCTGGTAGATCAGCCCCAATTCGCCGAGCGTGTCGAAGACGTAGATGTCGACCTCGGGCGTCGGCAGCGCGCCGCGCGACCGCAGCGCCGACGCCAGCCGCGCCGTCGCGGCGATGTCGGCGATCGCGGCGCCGCGCTGGGGATGGCGCGGCGCGATGATCGTCAGCAGATCCGGGAACGTGATCTTGAGGCGACGGTGCACATCGACGACCACGCTTTCCTCGCCCGGATGGGTGGAAGCCGCGACCACCACGATGCGCCCCGCGGTGGCGGCGGCGAGGGCCGCGAGCTTGCGGGCATCGGCCGGCAGGGCCGGCACGTCGAACTTGAGATTGCCGGTGACGCTGATGCGCGGCGCGCCCAGGGTGCCGAAGCGCTCCGCATCGTCGGGCGTGCGCACCAGGCAGAGATCGAAGCGGTGCAGCAGCGCCTCGATGGTCTTGGGAAAATGGCGCCACCGGCTGTAGGAGCGCTCCGACAGCCGTCCATTGACGAGAATCAGCGGGATCGCGCGTTCGGACGCCGCCATGATGGTGTTGGGCCACAGGTCGGATTCGACGAACAGCGCGAGATCGGGATGCCAGTAGTCGAGGAAGCGCGTGATGAAGGCCGGCAGGTCGAGCGGGATGAACTGATGGAACGCGCCGGGCGGCAGCCGCTTTTCGGCGAGCGCCGCCGACGTCACGGTGCCGGTGGTCACCAGCACGGTGAAGCCGCGGGCGCGGATGCGCTCGACCAGCGGCAGCACGGCGACGAATTCGCCGACGCTCGCGCCGTGCACCCACACGAGCGGGCCCGGCGGGCGCGGCGCGCTCGGTTCGCCGCGCCGTTCGGCGATGCGGTCGGGGTCCTCCTTGCCGCGCGCCAGCCGGTGCTCGAGCAGACGCGGCGCAAGCGCAGTGCCCGCCGCGGTGACCATCCGGTAGGCGGAGAGCGACAACGGCATGCGTTCAGCCCCGATCGGCATGATGATCCTTGCGGTCGACGATCTCGTAGGCGCGCTCGGTCACCTGGCCGAGCCGCTGCTGCACCATGGCCCGGCACTGCTCCATCGTGGCTTCGTCGGCGTCGGCCGGCACCATGACCGGATCGCCGGCCACGATGGCAAACCGGCCAAACGGCAGGTTGACTGCGGAACGGTCCCAGTTCTCGAGCACGATGCGCCTGCTGGTCGCCACCGCGACCGGATAGATCGGTCGCTGCGACATACGCCCCAGCGTGACTATACCAAGTCCAGCGACGCGCGCGACCTTTGGAACGTCCGCCGTCAGCGCCATGTTATACCCCTCCTCGAGGGCGGTCAGCATGCCCTTGAAGGCACCGACCCCGCCCTTGAGGTCGAAGCGGCGGCCATGGTCGCCCGAACCGCGCACCGTGCCGATGCCGAGGCATTGCGCCGCGTAGGCGTTGATCTCGCCGTCGCGATGGCGCGAGATCAGGACCTTGACCCGATGCCCGCGGCTGAGAAACGGCACCATGAAATGCTGGCCATGCCACATGGCGAGGATGATGGGCTGCCGAGGCCCGACGGTCTCGTAGAAATCGGCGGGCTCGATGGTGAAGCGGCAGGTGCGCCACACCAGCCGAAGATACTCGGCGGCCAGGAGCCCGATGAATCGCTGGACCGCCGGCGAACGCGCAATACGTCGTGACGAAAGCATGCGGCCCGGCCCGCTGCCCTAACGTCCGCTCTGCGGCGTCGCACCCGGATCCAGCAGCCGGTGCAGATGCACGATGAAATACCGCATCTGGGCATTGTCGACGGTCTGCTGCGCCTTGGCCCGCCAAGCCGCGTAGGCCGTTGCGTAATTTGGAAACACCCCGACGACCTCGACCTTGTCGAGATCCTTGAATTCGACATCGCCGATGCGGGCGAGCTCGCCGCCGAGCACGAGATGCAAAAGCTGCTTGGTCTGGGTTTCGCCGCTCATCGATGGTTCCCCTGGTCGCCGGCCGCGCCGGCGCGTCAAGCCAATAGAGCACGCTGCTCCTGCAGCAGGGCGGTGAGCGCCCGATGGCGCGCGAGCCCAGCCGCAACGAGAACATCGTGCACCGTCGTGGCGCCATTGTAGGCGAGCGTGGCCCCCCCAGTCGTGGTCAGCGCGCCCCCGGCTTCGTGCACCAAAAGATCGGCAGCCGCAAGGTCCCAGTCGCGAGCGGTGTCGCTGGCAAAAGCCGCATCGAGCGTGCCGTCGGCGACGCGGGCGAGCCGCAATGCGAGCGAATGCACCCGCGGCGCAATAGTGAAGACAGGGGCCACCGCTGCGAGGCGGTCGAGGAAGCCCCTGGGGCCGCCGATCCGGGCACCTTCGATTGCGTCGCCCGCGGTGGCGGTGATCGGCACTCCGTTGCGGGTGGCGCCGGCGCCCGCAACGGCGAGGAAGAACTCCTCGCTGACGGGGGCGTACAGCGCCGCAACGATCGGCCGGCGGGCCTCGACCAGCGCCACCGACACCGTCCAGTCGGGACGGCCGGCGATGAACGAGCGCGTCCCGTCGATCGGATCGACGATCCACACCCGGGACGCCGCGAGCCGCGCCGGGTCGTCGTCGGTTTCCTCGGACAGCCAGCCGGCATCGGGCGCGATGGCGGTCAATCGTTCCCGAAGCAGGACATTGACCGCGATGTCGACCTCCGACACCGGCGAGTTGTGTTCCTTGACCCAGGTCTTCATCGGCTTGCCGAAGGCCTCGCGCGCCAGCGCACCGGCTTCGCGCACCGCGCCCGCGAGGGCGTCCGCCAGGGCGGAGAGCTCCGTATCGCCCGTCGTGCTGCGATCAGACCCCGGCAACGGTCATTTCCTCCACCAGGACCGTCGGGGCGTTGATGCCTTGGCGGAACGCGAGGTCGTTCGCCGGCACGAGGGTGCGGAATATGTCGGAGAGGTGGCCGGCGATCGTCACCTCGCTGACCGCGTAGGTGAGCTCACCGCGCTCGATCCAGAATCCGGCGGCGCCGCGGCTGTAGTCGCCGGTGACCGTATTGGCGCCCATGCCGATGAGGTCGGTGACGTAGAGCCCGTCCGCAATACCGGCGATGAGGTCGCGCGGCGTCGCCGTGCCGGCCGCGAGGTGGAGATTGGTGACGCCGGGCCCCGGCGCCGACGACACGCCGCGGTGGGCATTGCCGGTGGTCGTGAGCCCCAACTCGCGCGCGCTCGCGCAATCGAGCACCCACGAGGTGAGCACGCCGTCATCGATCAGGGCGCGCCGCGACGTGGCGACGCCCTCGGCGTCGAACGGCTGCGAGCGCAGGCCGCGCGGCCGCAACGGATCGTCGATGACGCAGATGCCGGTAGCGAAAATCCGCTCGCCGAGGCGCTGCTGCAGGAAGCTCGTCTTGCGGGCGATGGCGCTGCCGTTGATGGCGGAAGCGAGATGCCCGATCAGCGAGGAAGCGGCGCGGGAGTCGTAGACCACCGGCACCCGCCGCGTCGTCACCTTGCGGGGGTTGAGGCGCTTGACGGCGCGCTCGCCGGCGGAGCGGCCGATCTTCGCGGCGGCCTCGAGGTCGGCGGCATGGCGCGCCGAAGTGTAGTCGTAGTCGGTCTCCATCGCGGTGCCTTCGCCCGCGATCGCCTGCATGGAGACGCCGTAGCTCGAGCCCAGATAGGCGCCGCGAAAGCCGCCCGAGGTGATGAGCACCATGCCACCGATGCCGGCGGACGCCGACGCGCCGCTCGACTTGGTGACGCCCGCGACCGCAAGCGCCGCACCCTCGGCGGTGCGGGCGAGCTCTTCGAGGGCGTCGACCGCCGGCAGCGCCGCGTCGAGAAGGTCGAGGTCCGGGATGGCGCGGGCCAACAGCTCCGGCTCGGCGAGCCCGGCGAAGCGGTCTTCGGGGGCGGCGCGCGCCATCGCGACCGCGCGCTCGGCGAGCGTCTGCGCGCCCTCCCCGGTTAGATCGTTGGTGGACACCACGGCCTGGCGGCGGCCCACAAACGCGCGCAGGCCGACATTGTCGCCCTCGGAACGCTCGGATTCCTCGACGATGCCGTCGCGCACATTGACGGATTGCGAGATGCCGCGCACCGCGACAGCATCCGCCGCGTCGGCGCCGGCGCGCCGCGCCGCCTCGACGAGGCGCTCGGCGGTCGCCGTCAGGGCTGATTGATCGAACAGGCTTGTCATCGGGGGCTCGCTTCCGCGCGGCGGTCAGGAGGGATTGTGCGTCTGAAATGGGCCGGAAGAGCCCGGCAGGCAAGATTGTCTGGGCGGTGATTTGAGCGATTTCGGCAACACCTTATCAATCATCCGCCGCGGTCCACCACCGGAAACCGCCGATTAACCAGCCTTTTTAAGCCGATCGGGACGCCGTTGCGCTACGGTTGCGGCGATCGACCGGGCCATCAGAGTGCCGGCGACCGAGACTTGCGAGGCGTTGAATGAGTGCCGGCGGGGCCACACCTGCCGGGTCGAGCCGCTCCTTGCGGCTCGACCCCCTTGCGCTGCCGGTGCGGTTTCGCGCCGCCGACGCGGCTGCCGACGAGCGCATGCGCCTCGTCGACCTGTCGCGCGACAGCGTGGTGCTGCGCCGCTCGGTGCGCGGCGTGCCCACCACGGTTTCGCTGCCGGTCACGGCCTTTCTCGGCATCGCCATGCGGCTGCTGCCGCCCGACGGGACGAATGCCGGGGCCATCGCGATCATGCTGGAGCATCGCGATCCGGCGCTGTCGGTGCCGCTGTTCGCCGCCGCCGACGCCAGCGACGTGCTGGCCGAATGGCATACCTGGGCGCGCATCTTCGGCCTGCCGCTCCTCGTCGCCGACAGCGACGGCGAACTGCGCGAGCCTTTCCCACGCCTCGGCGCGGTGCGGCTCGGCGATCCGTGCGAACGCGTACGCCGCCGCGGCGCACTGCGCGCCCGCCGCCCGAGCATCCTGATGCGCCGCAAGCCGGGCCGCCCCGGCGCAGCCCCGCACGTGCATCGCGAACGCGAGATCATCGCGCGGAATTAGCACCCGGTAGGTGGGCAAAGGCGCCCCATCGAAATCGGCTGTTGCCGATTTCGACACTCATTGAATGCCAAGGTCGGGCAAGCCCGACCTTGGTGCGCCGTGCCCACGTGGACCGAGAGCGCAATTCGACAGCGTGGGCACGCTTCGCTTTGCCCACCGGCGAACTCATTTCACCCGCCCGCATAGCTGCATTGCGGATCGCGTCGCCAAATTGGCGCGCCCCTTCCATGATCCGGCGCGCGCACTATTGTTAGGGGCCGACCGCGGCACCGAGCCCCGCGGCCGCGCGCGAAGGAGCCCCCCATGGCGCAAGTCCTCGACCAAGCCCGCGACCAGGTCCTCGAACCGCAAGCCGCCCCCGACACCGTCGAGGCGACGCTCAACTACATCGTGGACGACGGCACCAAGATCTTCACCGAGACCGCGGCCCCGGGCGCGACGGATGTTCGCACCGGCGGCAAGCCCGATCCGCGCCGCGTCACCGTCCGCAACGGCCGGAAGTACGCGGCCGACTTCACACTGGAGCGCAACGGCTTTCATTTCGTCCGCCACGACACCAAGGTCGGCGATTTCTTCGACGAGGCGGAAGTGCGCGGCACCTACTACGCCGAGATGGAAGCGCTGGTGAAGGCGCAGAGCGGCGCGTCGCGCGTCGTGGTGTTCGACCACACGCTGCGCACCGCCGACGACGCGCAACGCGAGGCGCGCCAGATCCGCGAGGTGGTGTCGCGCGTGCATAACGATTACACGGAATGGTCGGGCCCGCAGCGCGTGCGCGACCTGCTGCCGCAAGAGGCCGACGATCTGCTGCGCCGTCGCTTCGCCATCATCCAGGTGTGGCGGCCGATCCGGCATCCGGTCGAGACCTACCCGCTGGCGATCTGCGATGCCCGCAGCCTGTCGCCGGACAATCTCGTCGTGTCGGAGCGGCGCTATCCGAACCGCATCGGCCAGACCTACGCCATCACCTACAATCCGGACCATGCGTGGTACTGGTTCCCGCGCATGCGGCGCGACGAGGCCCTGGTCTTCAAGGTCTACGACAAGCTCACGGACGGCCGCGCCCGCTGGACCGCCCACACGGCGTTCCAGGACCCGACCTCGCCGCCGAATGCGCGACCGCGCGAGAGCATCGAGATCCGCACGCTGGCGTTCTTCTAGGAACTCGGGGCCCGCGGGATTCACGCCAGCGCGCCGTAAGCTCACGCGGACGTGATTTGGTCGCGCGTGACGAAGTTTCGCCTGACGTTCCTTCAGCGGATTTGCGCGTCGCAACACGATGCGGCGACATAATCGCACACGCTCTGACGATTTCACATCTCGATCGTTATGAGATTCATGGGGCGATTTTCTCCACGTAAGGAATATCGATCATGGGACGGAAAATCGCGATTGCGGTCGCCGTGGCCGCCATTCTGGGCGCTGCGGCGATGCCAGGTGAGGTCATGGCCTTCGGACACGGCGGTGGCGGCGGCGGCGGCGGTGGCCGCGGCGGAGGTTTCGGCGGCGGACACGTCGGCGGATTCGGTGGCGGGCACGTCGGAAGTTTCGGCGGCGGTGGATTTGCCCGTGGCATCGGCGGCGGCGGTGTTGCCCAGAGCTTTGCGAGCCGCGGCGCCGTGAGCCCCGGCTTCGCGGGTCGTGCCGCCGTGAACCCCGGCTTTAACGGCGCAGCGATGGCTCGCAGCTTCGGCGGCCGCGGCGTCTACGCCTATGGCGGCGGGCGCCATCGTGGCTTCGACGGCAGGGGCCGTCACCGCTTCGGCTGGGGCCCGGCATACGGCCTGGGCCTTGGACTGGGTGTGTACGGCTATGACTACGACTACCTTTGTCCCGACGGCTACTATTACGACGGCTCGAGCTGCACCTATTACGGCAACTGAGCCCGCATAGGTGCCAGTCGTCCATGCGCTATCGTGATGCCATGCCGGCCCCTCGTCGCAGCGGGGGCCGGCGGGCCTCTTTTGCACTGCACCAAGCAGTTAATCTGCCGGAAAGGCTTGAGTAAGGTACGACTTCCTACCTTGCCTCGCGAGAGCAACGGCATTCTTTCCGAGCATCGCATCATCATCGGATCGTCGTTGGTTTGCTCACGCCAGCCGGCGCGATTCGTCGTCCGGCGGACGTGCGCCAGCCTCGTCGCCGACCAAATGGAGGGAGGACATGAGCATTCAGAACATTCTGGATCGCAACGGCGCCCGTGAGGTCGTCACCATCCACGCCTCCGAGACCGTCAAGAGCGCCAGCGATCGGATGCGGGAGCGCAGGATCGCCGCACTGGTGGTGAAGAGCGGCGATGCCGTCACCGGCCTCATATCGGAACGCGATATCGTCCTCGCCGTTTCGCGGCATGGCGAGCGGGCGCTCGCCATGGCGGTGCGCGACGTCGTGAACCATGCCGTCACCACGGTCGCCCCGACCGACAACCTCAAGCGCGCCATGAGCCTGATGACGCATCACCGCGTGCGGCATCTGCCCGTGATCGCCAACGGCAAGCTCGTCGGCATCGTCAGCATCGGCGATGTCGTCAAGCACCGGCTGGAGGACCTGGAAGCCGAATCGAACGTGCTGCGAGATGCCTACATCGCGGCGCACTGAGTGATGTAGCCGGACGCCTTATCGCGGGGCTTTCTCGTCACCCGCTTTGCGCGGCCCGCCGATGAGGTCGACGGCGGCGGCCGCGACGGCTTCCAGTTCGGCGCGCGACGCCCCGGCTCTCGCCCGGATGGCGAGCGAATAGAGCGCGGCCGCTGCGAGCTTGCCCAACATAACGGGGTTGGCTTCGCCCGGCAATTCGCCGCAGCGCTGGGCAGATCTGATCCGCCGCGCGAACGCCTCGTCGATTTCGCAAAGCGTATCGGCGAGCGCGGCGCGCGCTTGGACGTCGGTCACGGCTTGCGTGACCGCGGTGCCGATGATGAAGCAGCCGCGCGCGCCGGCCTCGCCCGACAGGTAGATCGATATGGCGGTGTCGTAGACCCGGCGCAGCGCGGCTCGGAGCGGCTCGTCGTGGGCGAACGCTTCCTTGAACGCTTCGCGGGCACGCTCCCGATAACGGTCCAGCGCCTTTTGATAGAGCTCGCGCTTGTCGCCGAACGCCGCGTAGAGGCTCGGTCGATTCATCCCCGTCGCCCGGCTGAGGTCGTCGAGCGACGTCGCCGCAAAGCCCGCATCCCAGAAGGCATCGACCGCGCGCGCCAGCGCGGCATCGGCATCGTAGGCGCGCGGCCGGCCGCGCCGCGCCGGCGAACCTTGCTGTGATTTTTGTACCATTTCGCAAAAAATCCTTGACCACGAATCATTTCGTACCGTACGATACAAAAATCAACAGAGGAGATCGACCATGGAACTTTATTTCTCCCCGATGGCCTGCTCGCTCGCGACCCGCATCGCGCTCTATGAGGCCGGTGCCGAGGCGAAGTTCACCGCTGTCGACCTCAAGGCCAAGCGGACCGCGGACGGCGTGGACTTCCTTGCCGTCAACCCGATGGGGCAGGTTCCGGTGCTGCGCACCGAAACCGACGATCTGCTCACCGAGAACCCGGTGGTGCTGCAATATGTGGCCGACCACTGCCCCGGTTCGGGGCTTGCACCGAGCCACGGCGCGGCGCGCTACCGCCTGCAGCTATGGCTGAACTTCATCACATCGGAGCTGCACAAGCTGGTGTTCATCCCGCTGCTCAGCCCGAAGAGCAACGACGGCGCCAGGGCCTTCGCGCGCGACCAGATCGGGCCGCGGTTCGCCTACCTCAACGCGCACCTGGACGGGCGCGACTACCTGCTGGATCGCTTCACGGTGGCCGATGCTTACCTCGTGACGATCCTGAACTGGACCAAGCCGACCGCCATCGACCTCGCCCAGTGGCCCGCCGTGCAAGCCTACTTCCTGCGCATGCACAAACGGCCGAGCGTCGCCAGGGCGTTCGCCGAGGAGATGGCGCTCTACACCGAGGAACAGACGCGGCGAGCTGCCGCCGCTTGAGATTTAGGCGCTGCGCCGCAGCCCGTTCATCGGCAATTTTGTTGCGGCGCAACCACGCTGCGGTGGCCTCGACCGGCTTGCGCCCAAAGCCCGTCTGCGGCATGTCTTAGGCTGGTTCCAGCGCGTTGGTCGCGTCCGGGGACCGGGGCACTCGAACAACGGCAGCGTAATCATGATCAGCAATCGTCTTCCCACTGTCTTCGCCGCTCTCGCCGCTTTCGCCACCTTCGCCGCGCCGGCGATGTCCGCTGAAGCCGTCGAGGAAAAGGTGCAGGTGTGCAGCGCCTGCCACGGCGCCAACGGCGTACCCATCAACGCCACCACTCCGATCATCTGGGGCCAGACGGAGTATTTCATCGTCAAGCAATTGCACGACTACAAGAGCGGCGATCGCGAGAACGCCATCATGCCGACCTTCGCCAAGACCCTCACCCAGGCGGACCTGCGTCCCGTTGCGCAGTATCTCTCGAAGAAGACCTGGCCGGCGCGCACCACGCCCGTCGCCGCCGTACCGGCGCCCGACGGGATTACGGTCTGCCAGATCTGCCATCAGCCGGGCTTCGTCGGCGCCCTGCCGGCGCCGCGCCTCGCCGGCCAGAGCTATGAGTATCTGGTCGAGGCGATGCGCAGCTTCGCCGACGGCGATCGCACCAACAATGCCGACATGGTGAAGCTGATGCAGGAGCTTCCGGCCGCGAAGCGCGAGGCGATCGCGCGTTACATCTCCAGTCTCTGATCGACTGAGCGTCCAACCAGGCCGGCCGCCGTCCGGGCGGCCGCCACCATCCGACAACGGCGCGGCGCGCTAGCGCAGCGGATCGTCGTCGAACACGAAGCCGCCCTTCATGGCGTCCCTGGTTGCCGGATCGGGACCTCGTCCCGCCGCAAAGGCGCGTTCTTCGGCGCGCCGTCCATGCATGATCCCCGGAAAGCCATAGTTTCCTTCGATGCAGCGCGGCTCGGTGTAAAGCCTGTTCTGCTCCTCGCTCTGCCGGGTGAACTCCTGCTTGACGGTCCAGGCCTTGGTCCACACCGTCGGGTCCTCGATGGTGACGACGTATTCGAGCGAGGTCGCCCCGGTGCGCGTCCAGCGCTCGACCAAATGCAGGTTCTCGCGCGCGCCCTGATAATCGCTCTTGGGGCTGAAGTTCGTCACGTCGATGACGAGGGTACTGCCCTCCCAGTGGCCGCGCGAATCGCCGTACCACTGGCGTATGCCGGCCGGCAGATGCGGACTGCCGTCCATGACGATGTTGCGCTGCCACCCCTGCCCCTGCCCCACATCGTAGAACATCGCAATGCCGCCGGGCGTCTGCACGATGCGGCGGAAGCTGCCGGTGTTGGTGCCGAATTCCGGAAGCCCGCCGGTCAGGCAGCGCTCCGCCAGCGCGCTGTCCTCCGGACCGTCATTGCGGTTCATGCGCGCGGTGTTGTAGCGCGGCGGCGGTTCGGCGCGCCGCCGCGAAGGGGTGGGATCGTATTTCCCGCCGTTGCAGGCGGCCTCCTTGTTGCGGCACGTCTCGGTCGACTGCAGCAGGGCGAGACGAAATTCCCGCTCGGCCGCAGCCGTCTTCGCGGCCTGCGGCGTCAGCGACGGAATCCGGCCGTTGGGCGGATCGACGATCAGCGAGGTGCGCGTGCCGACGTGCTTGAAGGACACGAACACGTTGTTGTAGGAGCCGGAGACGTCGCGCTCGGTGCCGCGCTCGGCGCGCCGGTCGCGACCGAGCAGCTCCGATCGCGCGCGATCCAATTCGGCGCGCTGCGCCTCGGTCAGGAATTCCTGATCCGCATATTTGGGGGGACGCTGAAACGGCGTGTCGTTTTCATCGGTCCAGACACCCTGGAGATCGGGTTCACCCCAAGGGGTTTTGAGCGCCGCGGCCGGCGCTGCCGCGGTGGCGAAACCCGCCGGAGCCTGCGCCGACGTCGGTGCGACGGATACCGAAATAACGGCGCTGACCGCGGCCGCCGCAATGGCCGGCATGGTCATCGAGCCCGAGAGCCCCATGGTGGTCTCCTTATACCTTGCGGTGTAGTTCCCCACATGATCCCGGCACGGACCCGGATGGTAGCGTCTTTCCGCATTGGCCGATAGGCTGGTGCTTCGGCCGGACACGTTCGCGGCGCGTGGCCCACAGGAGATGCGACGATGAAAACTCTGCTGACCCGACGCCAGGCTTTAGTGGGGGCGACCTCTGCGCTCGCGCTCGCTCCGTTTTCTGCCAAGGGCGCGCAGGAGACCGTCGGGATGCAGCTCATCCTCGCTGCCGATGTTTCCGGCAGCGTGAACGCGACGCGCTACAAGACCCAGCAGGACGGCTACCTCGAAGCGCTGGGGGACGTCCGGGTGATGAACGTCATCCGCGATCTCGACCCGCCGGTCCTCGCCATCACCTTCATCGCCTGGTCGCGCGGACAGGAGGTCATGGTTCCGTGGACGCGGGTGCACGATCCCGCGTCGATGGACGTATTCCGCAATCGATTGAGAAATACCGAGCGAGCGCGCATCGGGGTCAATACCCTCATCAGCCGCGCGCTCGTCTTCTGCGACCAGCAGTTCGACCAGGAGTTCACCGGCGGCCGCAAGGTCATCGATGTTTCCGGTGATGGCGACGACAATCAGGGTCCGTTTGGCGTTCGTGAGATTCGCGACAGGTTGGTTGCGAAAGGCGTGGTCATCAACGGCCTGCCCATCATCGTGAAGCCGCCCGAATACATCTTTCCGCCGCAACCGCCCGAAGGGCTCGACGTCTACTATCGCAACAACGTGGTCGGCGGCCCCGGCCACGTGGTCATCGAATCGATCGGCTTCGACAACTTCAAGCAGGCCATCCTGCAGAAGCTCCTGCTCGAGATCGGGTGATTGCCGGCGCGCCGTCGCGGTTGCCACACCACAGGAGAAACCGTCCAATGCGTTACACCGTTGTGTTGGAACAGGAAGAAGATGGCGGCTACGTTGTCAGCGTGCCGGCGTTGCCGGGGTGCGTCAGCGAGGGCGACAACCGCGCCGAGGCTTTGAAAAACATCCGTGAAGCCATTGAGCTTTACGTCGAGGACTGCCGCGACGCCGGTGATCCGGTTCCCACCGAGGCGGGCAAGGAATTCGTCGAAATCGAGGCCGCGTAAGCGGCGTCCCTTGCGTGCCGCGAGGAGTAGCCGCGTGGCCAAACTCCCCACCGATCTATCCGGCCTCGAAGTCCGCGCCGCCCTTGAACGCGCCGGGTTCGTTTTCCGCCGCCAGAGCGGCAGCCACATGATCCTTCGCCGCGATCAACCCTACGCCAGAGCCGTTGTTCCCGACCATAAGCAGCTCCGATCCGGCACGCTCCGCCGCATCATCGCCGACGCCGGACTAACCGTTGAACAGTTCATTCAACTGCTCGGACGGTGACCCGGCGGCGCCGCCGCCCTACATCGCCCGGTGCGGCGCCGTCAGCAGCAGCTCGCGCAGTTGGCTCGCGTAATACTTCGCGCTGCCCGTGGTGCCGTGGCCGCGCGTGTCCTCGCTCGCCGCAATGAGGTAGAGCCGGCCGTTCTTGACGCGCTTGATCGCGCGCTCCGCCACGCCGGTTTCCGGCGGGTTGCGCTCGTCATCGGCGGAATTGATCGCCAGCAGGGTGGCCTCGATGCGCTCCAAGGCGGGCGAGGGATCGTAGTCGCGGGCGGAGTCGTACTGGTAGATCAAGTCGTTGGCATCGGCGTCGGGCCGCCCCGCCAGCCTGGCGTCGACCAGCTTGTCAGCTCTTTCTCGTGTCGGCGCGAGCTTCTGATAGGCGAGCGTCCCTCCGCTGGTCGCGATGCCGAAGAACGCGTTCGCCGTGCGCAGCGACTGCGGCTGCTTTAAGTAGTTGCCGCCGTTCCATTCCGGGTCGCTGCGGATGGTCTCGATCATCATGCGCCGCAGCATCCAATTGCGGCTCGCCATCGGGGTCGGCTGCGAGGCCATCGGCACCAGCGCGTCCATGTAGCCCGGGTATTTCTCGCCCCACAGCCAAGTCTGCATGCCGCCGCCGGAATTGCCCATCACCAGCCGCAGGTGCCCGACACCGAGCCCCTCGTTCACCAGCCGGTACTGCGCGTCGACGATATCCTCGGAACTGTAGCGCGGAAACTTGGTGCGCAGGCCGTCCGAGGGCTTGGACGACTGCCCGGCGCCGAGCGCGTCCGGCAGGATGATGAAGTAGTTGCGCGCATCCAGTGGCTGGCCGGGGCCGAACAGCTCGCCCGCGAACGCGTTGGTCAAATTGCCGGCGCCCGACCCGGACGTGCCGTGCAGGATCAGGACGGCCTGGCCGGATCGCTCGCCCACGGTGCGGTAATGCAGGCGCACTTCCGGCATGACCTCGCCGGTGTGGAACTTGAAGTCCCGCGCAACCCAGTCGCCTTCCCGTGCCGCCGGATAGTCGGCCGCGATGCCGGCATTCGAGAACAGCGCGGTTGCCGCCACGGCCAAGATTGTTTTGCGCATGATGTCTCCCAAGCGGATTGCGGTTGAACGCGGATTGCGGTCGCAGGATAGATTTTTCACGCCCGCAAAATCAACGCCCTTCGTCTTGCCGGCCCCCCGAAACAGCGTCGGCACCGCCACGCGGCGCTCGGGGCGCCGAAACACTCTTCCGCGGGGCGCGCCACGTGGCATAAGGGCGCCGCAACGTGTTCCAGGGCCCAAGCGCATATGATTCGTCTCGACAACATCGGCAAGCAGAATGGCCACCAGATCCTCTTCATCGAGGCCTCGGCGGCGCTCCAGAAGGGCGAGAAGGTCGGCCTCGTCGGTCCCAACGGGTCCGGCAAGACCACGCTGTTCCGGATGATCACCGGCGAGGAGCAGCCCGACGAGGGCCAGGTGGCGGTCGATCGCGGCGTCACCATCGGGTATTTCAGCCAGGACGTCGGCGACATGTCGGGCCGCAGCGCGGTCGCCGAGGTGATGGACGGCGCCGGCCCGGTGAGCACCGTTGCGGCCGAGCTCAACGAGCTCGAGGCCGCCATGGGGGATCCGGACCGCGCCGACGACATGGAGACCATCGTTGCGCGCTACGGCGAGGTGCAGGCGCGTTTCGAGGAGCTCGACGGCTATGCCCTGGAGGGCCGGGCGCGCGCGGTGCTGGCCGGCCTCGGCTTTGGCCAGGAGATGATGGACGGCGACGTCGGCGCGCTGTCGGGCGGCTGGAAGATGCGCGTCGCGCTCGCCCGCATCCTGCTCATGCGCCCCGACGCCATGCTGCTGGACGAGCCGAGCAACCACCTCGACCTCGAGAGCCTGATCTGGCTGGAGGCGTTCCTCAAGGGCTATGAGGGCGGCTTGCTGATGACCTCGCACGATCGCGAGTTCATGAACCGCATCGTCACCAAGGTGGTGGAGATCGACGGCGGCGCGCTGACGGCCTATTCGGGCAACTACGAATTCTACGAGCAGCAGCGCGCCCTCAACGAAAAACAGCAGCAGGCCCAGTTCGAGC
>Ga0209415_10010432_pt1 | contig 15807 bp, 9 predicted proteins | sample PeaSoiSIISIP2007_FD_187696 | JGI IMG/M metagenome (GOLD analysis project Ga0209415, IMG submission 187696) | Peat soil microbial communities from Weissenstadt, Germany - SII-SIP-2007 (SPAdes) (version 2) | ecosystem: Environmental > Terrestrial > Soil > Wetlands > Peat | place: Germany...
ACGCCAGCTTCCCAAGCTGGATGTCGCCGGTTCGATCCCGGTCTCCCGCTCCATTAACCTGACAACACGCCGAAATAGGAGCGCTTGCATTCGCTAATATCGCCGCCCCGCGCTACCTGAATCAAGACGCGACGCCTCTTTGATCCACCACAAATCCTGACTGAACAGAAATTTACAGATGGTTGACGATTCTTTACTCAGACGGGAGGTTGGCTGTGTTCGAATGTATGCGGCGGCGTCTCGGTGAGACGTCATCTCGTTTTGTTGGCCAAATGCTTCACTGGCCAAATAAAATGGTTGTTCTCCCGAAGATGGATGGAGGCCAGAGGCCGTGAGGCGCAGAAAATGACATCGATACGATCCGTCGCGTTGGTGCTGGCTGCGACAATGACGCTCGGCTTGCCTTCATGGAGTCTCGTCTCAGGGAGCCCCGCTGATTCGGACCAAACGCAGGACGCTCAACAGCCACCGTCGGCCAGCCCGGCTGCGAAGCCCGTGGGAACGGTGAAGGCGCTTTCGGGAAATTCTATCACTCTCACGACAGATGCGGGATCCGAGATCAACATTCTCGTTCAGGACTCCACTCGCATGGTTCGCATTGCTCCCGGCCAGAAAGATCTGAAAGACGCGACACCAATCCAGTTGCAGGAAGTGCAGGTGGGCGACCGAATCCTGGCTCGGGGTAAGCCCTCTGATGACGGCAAGGCGGTGGTGGCTTCGTCCGTCATTCTTATGAAGGAGTCCGATGTCACCGCCAAGCAGGAGCGTGATCGCGAGGATTGGCAGAAGCGCGGAGTGGGCGGATTGGTGAGCAAGGTTGATGCGGCGGGCGGAATCGTTACACTCTCAGCTCCACCTGCCAGCGAGATCAAGCCGGTTACGATTCACATTTCGAAGAGCACGATTATTCGTCGATACTCTCCCGACTCCGTGAAGTTCGACGATGCAAAGCCGAGCACGATCGATCAAATCACCGCTGGCGACCAACTGCGCGCCCGTGGAGTGCGCAGCGCGGACGGCGCGGGACTGGAAGCGGAGGAAGTCGTCTCTGGAACGTTCCGGAACATCGCAGGCACAGTTACTTCTACGAACGCCGGTAGCAACAGCGTCACAGTCATGGATCTGGTAACGAAGAAGCCTGTTGTGCTGAGGATCACTGCGGACTCGCAACTGCGAAAACTGCCTCCCATGGTTGCTCAACGGATTGCCTTGCGGCTACGAGGCCAATCGCCGGATGGCGCGCCCGGTTCATCGACTCCTGGCGCAAGTTCGCCGGCCAAGATAGCCGAGACCACGCCCGGCGGCAATGCCGGCGGCTCGCGTCCCGGTGGTCCGCCGGATTTCCAGCAAATGTTGAAGCGAATGCCAGCCGTGACGCTCGCAGATTTGCAGAAGGGCGATGCCGTTATGATTGTAACCACGCAGGGTACGGCCACGACCCAGCCGACCGCGATCACATTGTTAAGCGGCGTGGAACCGATCTTGTCGGCCTCACCCAATAGCAATCAGGCGGCGATGCTTCTTTCTCCCTGGAACCTCGGGGGCGGTGGCGGCGATGCTGCAGCAGGTGCAACGCAGTAGATCAACAGGCAGCATGAGTTCGCCTCAGGAGATTTGATGAAGTCCGGCTGGCCCCGAAGTATTGTAATCATAGTTGGCGCGCTCTTCGTGGTGTGGTCGCTGACCGGTTCTTTGCCTGCCCAAACTCCCTCGGGCACGCTTCACGGCAAAGTCACGGATCCCACTGGCGCAGTGATTCCGCAAGCGACAGTTACTGCCACTGCGCCAACCGGCCAGAAGGCAAGTGCCATCACCAACAACCAGGGAAGTTACGAACTCAAAGGATTATCTCCGGGGAATTACACGATCAGCACCACGGCAAAAGGTTTCGCAGTATCCACCGAACAGAACTTCGCGATCTCCGCCGACCAGGTGCAGCAGTTCGACATCGCGCTCGAGATCCAGGTGCAACCGGAAAAGGTTGAGGTTCAGGAAGAAAGCGCAACCGTGGGTGTGAGCCCGTCAGAGAACGCCAGTTCGATCGTAATCAAGGGGAAAGACCTCGAAGCTCTTTCCGATGATCCCGACGAGTTGCAGCAGGAACTCGAGGCATTGGCTGGGCCGTCCGCAGGGCCGAGTGGCGGCCAGATTTATATTGATGGATTCACTGCTGGCCAACTTCCGCCCAAGTCCTCGATACGCGAGATTCGCATCAATCAGAATCCGTTTTCCGCGGAGTACGACAAATTGGGATACGGCCGGATCGAGATTCTTACCAAGCCGGGCACCGATCAGTTTCACGGCCAGTTTCTTCTGGACGGCAATTCTTCTGCCTTCGATGCGCTTAGCCCATTTGCGCCAAACCAGCCATCTTTCCATTCCGAACTTTTTAATGGGAGCGTCAGCGGGCCGCTGAGCAAGAAAGCTTCATTCTTCTTTACCGCGCAGGTGCGGCAGATCGACGACTCGAATATTGTGAACGCGCTTGTCCCCACTGCTGCCGATCCCAACCCCCAAATCGCTAACTTCGAACAAGCGATCCCCAATCCCGAGACTCGAATCAACGTGGGTCCGCGATTTGATTTTCAACTCACGCCGAGCAACACGCTCACCGTCCGTTACCAGTTCTACCGGGACAGCGAGACCAATGATGGCGTGGGCGTGTTTTCTCTTCCTACTCAGGCTTACGATACGACCTCTACAGAACACACCGTGCAGATCAGTGACACCCAAGTATTGAGCTCGAATGTTGTGAATGAGACCCGGTTCCAATATCTGCGTGACAGCAGCAGTCAGACGGTGCTGCCTACGTTCTCACTGCCGACGTCCGCGGTGGCGGATCCATGCGCGCAGTTTCATTTCCAGCCAAGCGTATCGGTGCTGGGAGCGTTCACCTGCGGAGGCAATCAGATCGGAAATGGCTCTGACGTTCAGAACCACTATGAGCTCCAGAATTACACCTCCATCGTTCACGGCAACCACTTAATAAAATTCGGTGGGCGGCTGCGCGCGATGACGGATTCCAACGTGTCGAACGCAAATTTCAACGGGGCATTCACTTTTTCTTCCTTGTCCACTTATGCACCCAACATTCCGGCGGGTTCCTGTTTGGCGCAGTTGATCGCAGGACTGCCGACCGTGCCGACCTCCACTCAGTTGACGAATTGCGGCGCCAGCCAATTCTCAATCACGACGGGACAGCCGCTTTCCGGGGTTACGCTGGTCGATGCAGGTCTCTACGGACAAGATGATTGGCGCATCCGTCCCAACCTCACACTTAGCTATGGCTTGCGCTTTGAAACCCAGAACAACATCCACGATCGTGGCGATTTTGCACCTCGATTAAGCCTTGCCTGGGGCATCGGTGGCGGCGGGAAAAAGGCAGCCCCCAAGACCGTGTTACGAGGCGGCTACGGGATCTTCTACGACCGCTTCCCGTACAACCTTGTGCTCCAGGCGGAGCGTCTAAACGGGTTTACCCAACAACAGACTATTGTTCCGGGACTCACTTTCGGAAATACTCCCGTGGAGCCGCCTTCGCCAACCCGCTATCAAATTGCTTCGAACCTGCGGGCACCCTCTACCATGCAATCCGCGGTTGGCGTCGAGCGGCAACTTGCCAAGAGCACTACTTTGGCCGTTACCTACATAAACTCTTACGGAGAGCATCAACTCTTCCTGCGCAACGCCAACGCACCGCTGCCAGGAACGGGAACCCGGCCCTTCGGAAATACCGACAACATCTATCAATACGACACTGAAGGGATATTTCGGCAGAACCAATTAATTACCAACATTCGGACAAACATCGGCACGAAGCTTTCGCTGTTTGGTTTTTATACGCTTAACTACGCGAACAGCGATTTAGGAGCGGCTTCAGGCGGAAGCGGTTCTGGATTCTCTTCGGGTGGATCATCGATCGGCGCCAGCTTTCTTTCAAATTCGTACAACCCGATGGCCGATTACGGGCGATCGCAATTTGACGTGCGTCACCGCGGAGTCCTTGGTGGCACGGTTTCGATGCCTTACGCGTTTCGCTTGAATCCATTTATTATTGTCAGCTCGGGAGTGCCCTATAACGTCACGCTTGGGCAGGACTTGAATGGCGATTCTATTTTCAACGACCGGCCGGGGCTGGTCTCGACCGCAACCTGCAGGACGTTGCAGATCAACTCGAACATAGCCTGCACGTCACTGGGTACTTTCAATCTGCTTCCCACCCCGGGGCAGCCGATCCTTCCAATCAATTTCGGAACTGGCACTACGCTGTTCACGGTGAATTTGCGTCTCAGCAAGACCTTTGGATTTGGCCGGGAAGTGGCTGGAGGCGGGGGACCTCGCGCTGGCCAAGGCGGCGGTGGCGGCGGACGAGGAGGGGGGCTGGGAGGCGGGTTAGGCGGCCGCGGATTGGGCGGCGGTGGCGGCTCTGGCGGTCCTTTCAGCATGGGAGCCACAACCAATCGGCGCTATAATCTAACCTTCAGCGTTTCCGCAAGGAATGTTCTTAATCGGGTGAACCTGGCGCCACCGATTGGCAACCTCAGTTCGCCGTTATTCGGCGAATCGAACAATCTCGCCGGCGGGCCGTACTCGTATGGTTCTGCCACGCGCAGGATTGATCTGCAGGTTCTATTCTCGTTCTAGCGGCTTGCTGTTTCGCGGAGATATTGTTACAACTTTCAGTGGAGAAACCGTGACGAAATTGAGAGTCCTTTCGTTGTTGGCGTTGGGTATCCTCGTCTGCGCGCTGGGTTTTGCGGGTTGCTCGGGCAGCAACACCATAGCGATTACGCTGTCGGCGCCACAGACGTCCTTGAACCCTGGCCAAACGGTGACCGTTATTGCCTCGCTTACAAATGACGTCAACAATGCGGGCGTGACTTGGACTCTTACCGGAGCCGGTTCGTTGAGCGGCAACACGACCACCTCTGTCGTCTACACCGCCCCGACCGACATCGCGGTTAGCACAACGGCGACCGTAACTGCCACTTCAATCGCCAACACAGCCATCACCGCGACTGAATCAGTCACGCTGAACGCGGTGTTGACCATTACCACGACTTCGCTTCCGTCGGCGATTCTCGGCGTTCCTTATGACACATTTATCAACGCTGCGGGCGCGCCGGCGCCCTTCACCTGGATTGTGAAGTCCGGCATCATCCCGCCGGGCTTGACGTTTCTGGCGACCAGCACCAGTACCTCCGCCGAGATCCAGGGAACGCCTACGACCTTGGGGACTTACAACTTTACCGTCCAGGTTACGGATTCCTCGGACGCCACCGTGACGCAAGCGTTGAGCATCACGGTCACTGTGCCGCCGCCACTGTCAGTTGTGACCGGATCATTGCCCAACGGAATCGTAAATGCGCCCTATAGCCAGACATTGCAGGCAAGCAGCGGAGTCCAGCCCTACATCTGGAGCGTTTCGCTCGGTATCCTGCCAATTGGGCTTTCTCTGAGCCCGGATGGTGTGATCTCTGGGACGCCCATCGTGACCGGATTCTTCCCCTTCACGGTTGAGGTCACTGATTCATCGACCCCGAAGCCCCAGATAGCCACGGCGAACTTAGGCATTACTATTAATCCTGGGCCGACTAACAACTCGAGACTGAACGGCCACTACGCGTTCTTGGTCAGCGGCTTCAACTCCAACCTGCCGCCGCTTTCGCCCTTCGTGGCCGCAGGAAGTTTTACTGCAGATGGCATGGGAAATATTTCCAGCGGCGTCATGGACACAAACGACACTGCGAGTCCGACGCTCAATCAGAGCTTCAGTGGCACATATTCCATCGGCCAGAACGGCCTTGGATTTATGACCCTTAACACAACTCCGACCCACGTTTTTGTGCTGTCCATGATGGCCAACAACAATGCAAACATCATAGAGTTCGACGACAGTACGGGAAGCGGAACGCGTAACTCCGGCGTGCTTTTGGGACAGAATACGTTGGAGTTTTCCACGCCCTTGAGTGGCAACTACGCATTCGGGTTCATAGGAATCGACCCTACCCAGAATCGATTTGGCATGGCTGGAGGTTTTAGCGTGGCAGGAAACGCTATCAGCGGTTTGTTGGATTCTGATGACGCCATTTCGGGTCCATCGTCAAGCGTTTCCCTCTCTGGCGGATATACGGCCGCGTCCACGTCCACCGGCCGAGGGACAGCAAACTTCAAGACTGCTGCGGGAACTACCGGTTACAGTTACTATGTTGTGAATACAAATGAATTGCTGGTGATGGAAACAGATACGTTCGCTACCGGAGGTTTTCCTTTGGTGAGCGGTACGATCCTGCAACAGACACCCGGCAGCGTTTTCGCTCTCCCTAGCGTTTTCGAAGTAACTGGGCTGGACGCCTCCACAGCCGAGAGCCAGGTTGGAGTGTTCAGTGGCAACTCCGGTGGAGGTTTCAGCCTGACATCTGACCAAAATGCCGGCGGTGCCCTCACGTCTCCGGCAGGGACCGGGACCTACAGCGTTGGCACGAACGGACGGGTGATGCTGACCGGATCAGGGTTTCAGAATTCGCTGCCGGTCTTATACATGGTTAACGCCAACGAGGCATTCATCATCGGCACGGACCAACCTGCCGTTAGTTTCGGATTCGTAGCGCCGCAGACATCAGCTTCGCTATCGGGCACATTTGCGGGCGGATCCCTCGTACCCGTCGCCCCGGCGGTCAGCGACGTTGTGAGCATCGCAATCGCTGGAGCGAGCAGCCTAAACGTCACGGAATACGTAAGCACTGAGAGCCTGCTGACCCAGAACCAAGTTCAGGGTGCCACTTCCGTATCGGTGGGCAATCCCAGCAGGGTCGAGGTGAGCGTGGGCGGGAGCGTAGTGGACATCCTGTACCTGGTTTCGCCGACGGAGTTCTTCTCGCTCTCGGCGGACCCAACGGCGAGGGTGGACATCTTCCAGCAATAGCCGCTGGCGGAATTGCTGACGACGAATATCGTTTACTGCGCTGCGATGAGCTGTTGCAGTTTGGCGCGGTAGCCGCGGCTGCACGAGAGTTGCTTACCATCTCTCAGCACAACCATGTACTCGCCCCGGTTGCAGGGTTGGAGTTCCTTGATCTTTCGCACATTCACAATGATGGATCGATGGATGCGCACGAACTGGCTGGGATCGAGCCGTTCGGCAAGGCGGCCAATTCCCTCGCGCAGCAGGTAGGCCCCACTTCTCGTCTTGAGTTCAACGTAATTCCCCGCGGCTTGCACCCAGTCGATTTCATCCAGATCAACGAGCACAACACGCCCGGAAGTCTTGATCACCAGTCGTCTGTCAGCCGGTGATGTGGTCCGCGCTTCTGCAAGTAAGTCAAGAATGCGGTGCGTCAAGTGATGGTCGTGCGCCTTGAGGAGTTCTCCGCGCGTTCTTTCCATGGCGGCGTGAAACCGGCGCAGATCGAAAGGCTTTAGCAAGTAGTCGAGAGCGCGCGCTTCAAAAGCGTGAACCGCGTGCTGATTGTCGGTACTGGTGAAAATCACGATCGGCATGTCTTCGCGAGAAATGTAATTCAGCGTCGCAAAGCCATCCGTATCCTGCATTTTGATATCGAGCAACAGCAAGTCTGGTTTGTGAGCCTTCACGGCGGCAATGGTTTGCTGCGCATTACTGCACTCGGCAACGACCTCGACTCCAGTTTCCTCAGCCAGCAGGAGCCGCAGTTGATCACGCACCAGTGGCTCGTCATCGGCGATGACGGCGCGGATTTCAGGAATCATCATGCGAATTTCACGCAGTCGGCTTTCGATTTGCGGAGACCATCCCATACATGCTATTGACGCTTCTCAATACGAAATGGTTGGTCACAAAGTTCTGTGCATTAGTATCTTTTCCTGCGCAGTTCGCACCAGCTCTGACAACTCCACCACCACGCGCAAAAAAACATAACGACCGCCGCATGTAGCTACAAGACGAATAGACCAATGTCTATTGTTGCCAACAGCGGCCGCGCATTCGCGCACACCGCTTTCACTACCAATTTTGGTATTGCGTCTCTGCGATTTCTTGTAGATTCACGCAAGCTCCGCTGGTCAAATCTAACGCCGCTCTGACTTCAGTTGCATGTACTTCGCCGTTCGTACCATGCAAGCTGCGCTCGTCCCTAAAAACAAACAACTCGCCCAATCCAGCCCCCACGCTCAACTTGCGGTTGACCGCGTGCATTGACCGATGCGCAAGTGTTACGCCAGAAACACCCAGTTTGAGCGAGGAGAATGTAGATGATTTCGAGGATTAGAACTTCGCTTTCGTTCGCCGTCTTCGTTTTTCTGATGATGGCCATGACCCAAGTATGGGCGCAGACAACAACAACTGGAGACATCAGCGGTGTTGTAACCGATCAAACAGGCGCTGTTGTTCCCAACACATCGATCACGTTAAAGAATGTCGACACCGGCGGTTCGCAAACGGTAACCAGCAACGCACAGGGTTCCTACCGATTTGCGCTTCTGTCGCCGGGAAATTACTCGATCACCGCCAGCGCCGCCGGATTCCAGACGGTTACGCAGAGAATCACGGTGACGCTCGGAGGCAGCGCGGCGGGGAACATTCAACTCGCGGTTTCATCAAGCTCGACCACAGTTGAAGTGAGCGGGCAGACCACCGCGGTCGAAACCGACAACGCCAACCTGAATACCAACTTCACCGCGCAGCAGGTCGCTCTTCTGCCTAATCCGGGCAACGATCTTTCCGCGGTTGCTCTCACCTCGCCCGGCGCGGTGATGAATACCGCCGGCGGCGCGACGTTCGGCGGAGGGAACTTTGAAGTTTACGGTTTGCCGGCCACTTCCAATCTGTTTACCGTGGACGGCTCGAACTACAACGATCCCTACTTCAACGTCAACAACAGCGGCGCCACCAACTTGTCGTTGGGATTGAACGATGTCCAGGAAAGCGCCGTGGTTGCGAACGGCTACAGCGGGTCCTACGGTGGGCTGGCTGGAGCCAACATCAACTACGTAACCAAGAGCGGCAGCAACGCCTTCCACGGAAATGCCGAGTACTGGTGGAACGGGCGGGCTCTGGACGCCAACAATTACTTCCGCAACCAGGCAAATGCCCTTGCTGGCAGCGAAGTCGACCCGCGTCCTTTCGTGAACGCAAATCAGTGGGCAGGTTCCATCGGCGGACCGATTAAGAAGGACAAAGCTTTCTTCTTCTTCGACTACGAAGGCCTGCGCCTGTTGATTCCATCTCCCACGCAAGTCAGTCTGCCGACCACGGCATTTGAGAACGCAGTACTCTCGAACCTGAGCACGACCGGATTTAACGCGTCGCTGCCGTACTACCAACACCTGTTCAGTCTTTGGAATGGCATTTCTCCAGCCGGAGCAGCGCCGTTGCCTGGAGGAACAAACAGCAGCGGCGCTACGATCAGCGCGGGTGGATGCTCCAATGTCACTCCCGCGTTGGGTGCGGCATTCGCGGCATTCGGTCCCGGCGGCACGCCTTGCGCAGTATCAATTCAAGGCGGTTTGTCAGCAGCGACTCACGATGTTCTGTATGCCGGCCGCTTTGATGAGAACCTCGGGAACAACGACAAGCTCTTCCTGCGCGTGGAACACGAGCACGGATTGCAAGCCAGCTACACCGATCCCATCAATCCGGCGTTCAACGCCATCAGCGATCAGCCACAGTGGCAGAGCAACCTCGGCGAAACACATACTTTTGGCAGCGATAAAGTGAACAGCTTTAACGCTTCGCTGCTCTGGTATAGCGCCGTATTCAGTTTTGAGAACCCCGCTGCCCAAGCCAGCACTCTTGGGTCAAGCATCATCATGGCCGACAATTCTCTCACCGCGCTGGGCGGAATCGACTTTAACTTTCCGCAAGGGCGCAACATCACTCAATACCAGTTCGTGGATGATTTCAGCTGGATTCACGGACGGCACAGCTTCAAGGTTGGGGTAAACTTCCGTCGTGACGATATCAGCGACAAGACCCCGGGCGTTTTGAATGTTCCTCAGATAGTGGAGTTCAGCCTGGCTGACCTTGCGCTAGGAGGAAGTGGCGCGGTTGGTTCGAGAATTCTTCAGACCTTTCCAACCCGGCCGGAATATCCAATTGCGCTTTATCAGTTGGGTGTGTACGCCGCGGATGATGTGAGGGTAACTCCTAATTTGAAGCTGACCCTCAGCTTGCGTCTTGATCACCTCTCGAATCCAGTCTGCCAAGTCGATTGCTTCCAGCGCCTGTCGGCACCTTGGGATCAGCTGAACTTCAATGCTCCCATCAACCAGCAGGTCGCGAGCAATCAGAACCAGGCGTTCCCGGGAGTTACGGCGATTGCAGCTCAACCCAAAATCGGCTTCGCTTGGTCGCCGTTTGGCGCCAAGAACACCGTTCTTCGAGGCGGTTTCGGCGTGTTTGCCGACGCATTGCCGACCGGAGCGATCGACAGCATTCTGGACCAGGCTCCGTCGGTTCCGTTGTTCGCGGAATTCAACGGCACTCTGGCTCCACAGCAACCGGGCAATTTGAACAGTCTTGCGGCCGCTGCAAATGTCGGCTTCAAGGCGGATTTCGCCAGCGGCAGCCCGAACACGCCTCAGTTCAGCTTCTTCAACCCCACCCAGACCGCGGTTCCACGTTATTACGAATGGAGTCTGGAGTTGCAGCAGCAGATCGGTTGGCACACCACCATGAGTGCAATGTACGTCGGAAACCATGGTTCTCATGAGGAGTGGGTCAATCAGGCTGAGAATGCTTTCTGCTGTTTCCCCGGTCAGTTCGGAACCGGCAGCACGCAAACCAGCTTCGCTGACCTGCCCACCACGCAACCAAATAAAGCGTTGGGGCAAGTCTCGCAGCAGCAGAACGTGGCCAACTCCAACTACTCGGGATTGGTGGTTACTGCGAAGCACAGTTTCAGTGGAGGGTTTCAATTCCAGGCAAGCTATACCTATAGTCACGCCACGGATGAGATCTCCAATAACACCTTCTCACCTTTCGGTGTGAATGTTGCCGCTCAACAGGCGGACGTTATTTACCCCGAAGACCCGCTCAACTTCCGCAAGTACAACTATGGCAATTCCGATTATGACATCCGGCAGAACTTCACCATGAACTATGTGTGGAACGATGCCTTCCGTCATTTGACCAGCCGTGGCCCGAACTTGCTGGTGAAAGGCTGGACGTTCTCCGGAACCATCTTCCGGCATAGCGGCCTGCCCTTCACGGTGTTCAGCAACAATGACACCAATGCGTTGAGCTCCACCAACTACGGGTCTGGAGTCACGTACATAAACTCCAACATTGTTGGTCCGACCAGCTTCAGTTGCGGCGGACAGGCAGCCGAAGTCAACAATCCATGCTTGCTGAAGGCCAACTTTGCAGATCCGTTCGACACTTTCGGCAACCAGGGCCGCAACGAGTTCCGTGGCCCTGGCTACTTCGATACCGACTTCGCGGTGGAGAAGGGCTTCCCCATCCCGAAGTGGGAGGGAGCACAATTCTCGGTTGGTGCGAGATTCTTTAATATCTTTAACCATCCCGACTTCAACTACCCGATTGGGAATGCGAATGCCTCCCAGTTTGGACAAATCCTCACCACGGTCAGCACTCCGACCAGCATTTATGGCTCTGGTTTAGGTGCGGACGCTTCGCCGAGGCTGGTTCAGATACAAGGAAAAATCACCTTCTAACTAAGCCACCAATTAAGCACGGCGGCCTCGGTTGAGGCCGCCTTTTTCATTCCAGGAATAAAGACTCGCTTCAGTAGTGCACGCACCAACGTTACGTTCCGTATGCTCTTAGGTCACCAAGAGGGCCGGAGCCCTTGCTGCATAATGGCGTTGGAGGTGTTTTTCGGTGGAGTTACGGCTCGATTATCTGTCTTGCGTGCTCACGATTTTTTCAACCATTCTGGTCGGACGGAGACATTGGGAAGGATGGGTTCTGGCCGGCGTCAACAGTGTAATCATGTGCCTTATTGGACTGAGAACGTCGCAGTGGGGCTTCATTCCGGCGAATGTGTTTTGTATCGTGCTTTATGCCGCCAATCTCAGGGCGTGGCGCAAGGCCGAGACTTCTTAACGGCAAAGGTTATCGAAGAGACTCTTGGACTTCGGAGAGCCAATCGGGCCGCTTCAGCACTTCGCGCGGCTTGGGACCATCCGCCGCGCCTACAATGCCGTCTCGCTCCATTAAGTCGATAAGATGCGCGGCTCGCCCGTAGCCGATCCGCAGACGGCGCTGTAGCAGGGACGTGGAAGCTTTGCCGAATTCAACCACAAGCTTCACGGCATCTTCGTAGAGTGGATCGTTAGCTGCCTCTTCATCTGCTTCACCTTCAGCTGGCAAGCTCCCGTCTTCGCGTTCTTCTCTCGGCGCCTGCAGGAATTTCTCCTCGTATTCGGCTAGGCCTTGAGCGCGCCAGAACTCGACCACGGCCGCGATCTCTTTTTCTGTAACGAAAGGAGCATGCAGCCGGTGCACCCGAGCTGATCCGGATGGCAGATAGAGCATGTCTCCGCGGCCCAGCAGAGCTTCGGCGCCGTTGGCGTCCAGAATGGTGCGCGAGTCAACCTTTGTGGCCACGCGGAACGACATTCGCGCTGGGAAGTTCGCTTTGATCAGACCTGTGATTACGTCGACCGAAGGCCGCTGCGTCGCCAGCACCAGGTGAATGCCTACTGCGCGGGCCATCTGCGCCAGCCGCGTGATCGACTCTTCCACGTTGCTCGAATCGAGCATCATCAAGTCCGCTAACTCGTCGATGATGATCACGATGTAAGGGAGCGGACGTTCCTCGGCATTGTCGCCAAACAGGCTGGGTGTTCCGTTTTCGTCGAAAAGCTTGTTGTACTGATCGATGTTGCGTACGCCCTTTTCGGCGAGCAGCTTCAACCGGCGCTCCATCTCGCGCACGGCGTTGCGCAGCGCATTCGCGGCCAGTTTCGGTTCAGTGATGATTGGTGTGTAGAGATGCGGAACGCCCTCGTAGTTGCCCAGTTCCAGCCGCTTTGGATCCACCAAAATCAGGCGCACTTGATCGGGCGTCGCCTTGTACAAAATGGACATAATCATGGCGTTGATTGCCACGCTCTTGCCGGCACCGGTCGAGCCGGCGATCAACAGGTGGGGCATCCCGTTCAAGTCGGCGGTGACAATGCGGCCATTAATGTCCTTGCCCAGCGCTAGCGTGAGCTTCGACTTCGATCCGATGAACTCTGTGGATTCGATGTTCTCGCGCAGCCAGATGATCTCCCGGTCGCGGTTCGGCACCTGAATGCCTACCGTCGACTTGCCGGCCATGCGCTCGATCAGAATGCTTTCCGCCTTCAACGCAAGGCACAGATCGTCCGTGAGGTTAGTGATGCGGCTGTACTTGATCCCCGCCTCGGGCTTGAATTCAAAAGTCGTCACCACGGGGCCAGGGTTGATCTGGGTTATTTGGCCGTGAACATCAAATTCCGCGTATTTTCCTGTGAGCACTTGTGCCAGTAGCTTCAACTCATCGGCATCGATGGCTTGCTGCTCATCCGGCCGATGCAGCAGGGAACTGGGAGGAAGTTTGAACCCACCCGCTGCAATGCGGGGCAAGGTTGTCTTCGGTTTCTGCGTGCTGTCAGCTCGCTCGGTGACTTCAGGAGAAATGGGTTGCGGTTCGGGATTTGATTCAATTCCTGACTCGGCTCCGCCGGCCTCTGCAAATGTGCGATCAATACCGGTTCGAACAGGCTCCGGAGCTCGCGTCTGGGATTGAGCAGGCGTTGCCGGCCGAGCCGGAACCATTTGCGTGGTGATTACCGGCTTGGGCGCGGCGCGACGTTTCTCCAGTTCTTTCTGCATGCGCTTCTTGGCCTGCGCGTCCCGCCAATCCTTCCAACGATCCCACAGAGCAATTGCGAAGGCGAAGCGCGTCGGTGCCCAAACCTGTAAAGACGCAAAAGAGAATGCGGTCGAGAGATAAAGCGCTACCGCCAGGATGGTTGCGCAAACGATGTAGGCTCCCGCCAGATTGAAATAATGGATGAGAAAATCGCCGACCATTCTGCCAAACAGACCCTCGATCGGGATAGCATTCATCCAGCGTAAGTGGCCGGGCAAAAGCGCCAGCAGTGCGGGAACGAAGATCACCAGCCACAGGCCGCCCATGACCTTGGCAATCGGCGAGGCGATCTTACGCGAGCGAAACCAGCGGACGCCAAGCACCGCTGAGAAGACGGGAAGCAGGAATGCTCCAATCCCGAAACCTTGCAGGACCAGGTCGGAAACAAGCGCGCCTACCACGCCGATCCAGTTGCGAGCTGCTCGCGATCCTGTCAGCACCGAGGCGCTGTTCAACGATGGATCCAGCGGCGAATACGAAGCCAGCGCGAGAAAGAGGAGGAGCGCGGAAATGCACAAAAGAAAACCAACCAACTCATTGAGTCGGCGGTTGTTGGTCGGGGCAAAGATCTGCGAGAGATACCTCATAGGCGTAATTAGTACCACGCGGAAGCGACACTCCCGCCGGTGCCAGATCTGTGCCAGAGCCTGTCAATTATGACAAGAATGAGAGAAGCCTACAACCCGGGATTTTCCAGCAGTATCCAGAGTGACAAACACAACCTGTGCCACTCGCCGGGAGAGGAGCGCCAGCGCCAGTGGCCACAGGAATCTCGTCAAATCAATTTGGCTTTGCCTATTGCAGGTGCCACATCAGGGCCAGGCCGATCACGATGACGCCGACTACGATTCGATAAACAATGAAGACTTTCAAGCTGTTGGACTGAAGATACCGAATCAGCCAGGCAATCGCAGCGTATCCGACGAGCGCGGAAACCACTACGCCCACGAGAAACGGCATGTGCATTCCCGCGGGTAAACCCTCTTTCTTGAGTTCGTGAGCCTTAAGCAGTGCGGCGCCGGCGATGAGTGGTGTAGACAGTAAGAAACTAAAGCGCACTGCGGCCTCTCGAGTCATATTGCGGAACAAGCCCGCTGTAATGGTAGCACCCGACCGGGAAACACCTGGAACCAGCGCGGCAGCCTGTGCGCAACCCACAATCACTGCGTCAGCAAAGCTAATGCCTGTGAGCGGTTTCTTAAGTTCACCGGCTTTCTCTCCCCACCACATCAACAGCGCTACCACGATCAATGCACCGGCAATCAGAAAGATGTGCTCGCGGAAGTAATCTTCGGCAGAATGTTCCAGCAACTTCCCCGCAATTGCACCCGGAATTGTCGCGATTGCCAGAAACCACAGCAGGAAACGTTCTTCGCGCTGCTCGGCCGCTGACAGGTTCTGGTCTTCGCCGCCCGCCTCAGAAAAGCGCACGACCTTGCCGCCGAGGGCTGCGCGAATAATCTGGAACCAGGTTCGCCGAAAGTAGAAAAGGACCGAGAGCAGCGTGCCAAAATGCAGCGCCACATCAAAAGTGAGTTCGTGCGCAGGAGAAAGTTCATTCCACCCGAGCAGTCGACGGACGATAATCAGATGTCCGGAACTGGAAACCGGAATGAATTCCGCCAGCCCTTGAATGATGGCCAGAACCACAGCCTGGTAAATTGGCAAGTTAGTCTACCCCGTTCCCATAGGTTGGAATATTCTGCTCGATCATGAACAACAGCAGTTGAGCACGTGTTCCCCAATCGCTCTGCGGAGATTGTGCCACAGCCTTCTGTGCCAGGGCGACGGCCTTGCCTCGGGATTCATCGGATTTCTTCGCCTGATCTTCGGTTTTGTAGATCTCAATCAGGGCTGAGCGCCGCCAGGCCGCATCGTACAAAGCTTCCGTCACTGCTGGCGACTGAGGATGTTCGCTGGCGTACTTCTCATAGATCTCCGCTTCTTTTTCCGGACACTTGGAAGA
>Ga0209415_10010433_pt1 | contig 15807 bp, 13 predicted proteins | sample PeaSoiSIISIP2007_FD_187696 | JGI IMG/M metagenome (GOLD analysis project Ga0209415, IMG submission 187696) | Peat soil microbial communities from Weissenstadt, Germany - SII-SIP-2007 (SPAdes) (version 2) | ecosystem: Environmental > Terrestrial > Soil > Wetlands > Peat | place: Germany...
TGGTACATCACCGGCGACATCGCCCTCATCGACGACGAAGGTTTCATCCGCATCACCGACCGCCTCTCGCGCTTCAGCAAGATCGGCGGTGAAATGGTCCCCCACATCAGGATCGAAGAAGCCATCGCCGCCGTCCTGGGCGACGCGCCCTGCGTGGTCACCGCGGTGGCCGACGACCAGCGCGGTGAGCGCCTGGTAGCGATGTACGTTCGCCCCGATCTCAGCCCCGCCGACTTGTGGCAGCGCCTCTCCGAGACCGATCTGCCGCGCCTCTGGCTGCCCAAGCGCGAAAACTTCTATCCAGTAGACGCTCTACCCCAGCTCGGCACCGGCAAGCTGGACCTGCGCGGCGTCAAAACGCTGGCGCAGAAACTCACAACAGCCGCAGCGGTCTTGCCGCCGGCCTAGTCCTCAACCAAGGAGTCCCCAATGGAAACCCTACTCGTACTCTGTCTGCTCGCAGTGTTACTAATCCGCTGGATCTACCTCCGCGACCGTCTTAAGCCGCTGCACCCAATCCGAACCCCGGCCATAGCTCGGCCTACACAGCCCCACGCAGGCGAAACCGCCTGCGCCACCAAGATAGCTCGTGTGCCGCGATGGTGGGGCAGGCGGTTTCGCCTGCCAACCGATTTCTTCACAGCACCTCGGGGAGCGGTGCCCTAGTCAACTGGGAAACAGTGATCGGCGGCAACTGGCTCAACAAACTCGGCGTCTTCGTCTTAGTCGTCGGCATCGCTCTCGCTCTCGGCCATTCCTTCACCCACCTCGGCCCCGCCGGCGTCGTCAGCATCAGCCTCGCCCTCGGCCTCGCCATGCTCGTCTCGGGAGCCGCACTCGAGCCGCGCGAGCGCTACGCACCTTCGCGCGCGGCCTGCTCGGCGGCGGCTGGTCCGCGCTCTACAACCAGTGGGCCGGCGCCATCCTGCTGCTGGCCGTGGCCGCCGGCATGATCGTCCACTCCCTGCGCTACCGCTCCCAAACCGTCACCGGCCTCGCCTACTTTATCGCCTTCGTGACGCTCGCCATCACCCAAGTCACTCCGCTATCGGTCCTCGCTCTCGTGCCACTGGCGGCGTCACTGCTGTACGTAGCGCACCGCTTCTCGTGACGCGCCTTCGCCGTATTCGGCCTCGCCGCAACCTATGTCACCTGCACCTCGCGCGGCGATACCGGCGCCCCTTTGTGGCAGGTGCAAACCATCTTCGCCGTGTACTGGCTGCTCTTCGAGGCCTTCGACATTCTCCGCCCCCATCGCGCCTTGCTGCCCCTGAACGCCATCGGTTTCCTCGGCCTTCCGAGGAGCGCGCCCGCCGCTTGACCGAGCTGGCCGGCCACCGGTAACACCGGCGGTCTTGCCGCCGGTCACACGCTGTTTCCGGGAAGCGCCGCATCCCGGCTTCCGACTCCCGTCTCCTGACTCCTCAACATCGACAATCTTCTGTCGATGTTGGCGCTGTAAGCGTGAAATCGGCCGGCGTATTACCGATGATATTTGGCGCCTCCGGTCTCTTTGAGAATGGAAGTTTTGCGAGAATGAAACATCTGCCATGTACCTGTTTCACATCTTCCGCTCGTTCTTGCCGCTCCATAATCCGATCGGCTTCGGCGCGGTCGATTTCATGGAGCTCGGCCTCGCCCTGCTGCTCGTCCTGTTGGTGATAGCGCGAGCCTGGATCGAGCCTGCCGCTCGCAAGCTGGCACAGAAAACAGGCTGGTGCATGCTGTTCCTGGGCGCGCTGGTCCTGGTGCTTCGGCTGGCGCTCCTTCCGCTCCATCCGGTCCCCACTCCCTCCGGCGCCGATGATTTCAGCTACCTTCTCCTCGGTGATACACTGGCCCACTTCCGCCTGGCCAACCCGCCTCACCCGATGCGCCAGTTCTTCGAAACGACCTTTGTCCTGCAGGAGCCCAGATACAGTTCCATCTATCCGATCGGCCCCGGTATTGTCCTGGCGCTCGGGCAGATCGTTTTCGGCCTTCCCTGGGCGGGAGTGCTTCTCTCCATGGCCATGCTTTCCGGCCTTTGCTTCTGGATGCTGCGCGGCTGGACCTCGCCGGGTTGGGCGCTCGTGGGAGGACTTCTGGTGGTCTGCGAGTTCGGCCCTCTCAACCGTTGGATGAATTGCTATTGGGGCGGCGCGGTTTCGGCCATAGCCGGCTGCCTGGTGTTCGGAGCATTGCCGCGACTGCGGGAACGGGCCCGGACCCGCGATGCCGTCCTGTTGGGCCTGGGGATTGGCGTGCAGATGCTCACTCGCCCGTATGAATCGTTGTTTCTGGACCTGAGTGTCGTCCTGTTCTTTCTACCGGAACTGCGCCGCAGCCAGAAATGGCCAACCCTCGCGAGGACCGCGCTGCCCGCCGTGCTGGCCGTGTTGCCGGCCGTGGCCCTGCTGCTTTTCCATAACCGGGCCGTGACGGACAGTTGGACGACCCTTCCCTATTCCCTCAACCGGTATCTCTACGGCGTGCCCACGACGCTTACGTTCCAGCCGAACCCGATTCCCCACGGCACGCTCACCGACGCCCAGCAACTCTACTATTTAGGACAAGCCGCGGTTCACGGGGGCACCGACACGCTGGCACGGTATATCGCGCGCCTGGGCAGCCGCGCCGGCTTCTACCGTTTCTTCTTCCTGGCTCCGCTGATCCTCACCCTGCCATTCTTTCTGCCGTTTCTGCGCGAATTCCGGTTCGCATGGATCGCGCTGACTCTTCTGGTTTTTGCCCTCGGATCTAATTTTTATCCATACTTTTTTCCTCACTACCACGCGGCTGCCACGTGCCTGTTCGTTCTCGTCGCCTTGCTGGGGCTCAGGCGGCTGAGTGAGTGGAAGATCCGGGGTTGGCAAGCGGGACAACTGGCGGCCCGGTGGATTCTCCTGCTCTGTGGGGCGCACTTTCTGTTCTGGTACGGCATCCATGCGCTGGGAGACGAACAAATCCTGCGGGCAATGACACCGTACGAGACCACGCCCGGCATTAACTTCGGCGATCCGGAAGGCCGGGTTGCGGTCAACCGGCGCCTGTCCGAGGCGCCTGGCCGGCAACTGGTGTTCGTTCGCTACTTTTCGACCCACGACTATCACGACTGGATCCACAACGCAGCCGGCATCGACAATGCGCGGGTGGTATGGGCGCTCGAGCTCAGTCCCGACGAGAACGCGAAACTGAAGCGCTATTATCCGGACCGCACCGTCTGGCTGATGGAACCGGACGCCCTGCCGCCCAGGTTGGTTCCCTATCCCGCCAGCACCGGCCCGTTCCTGACGGTGGAGTGACTCACGGCTTCTCGAGGACCGCCAGCAGCGACTGGCCGAACGGCGCCCGCGCCAGCCGCTCGACCGTCGATATCACCGGAACCAGGTAGCGGTCGAAGATTTCGATTTGCCTCTCCGACTGGGCTTCGAGTTTCAGAATGTGGGAGTTCGTCCACCACCCTAAGAAGCCGACGAGGTTCAAGTATTGTGTCTTCCGGATGCGTAACCCGGTTCGGTCCGCCAGGCGGCGGATCGCGCCGCGGCTGTAGCGCCGGTAATGGCCGAGGTTTTTGTCGATGGGCCCATACAGCGATTGAAATGCGGGAAGAAGCAGGACCATTACGCCTCCGGGGACCAGAACGGAAGCCATGGCTTTCAGGGCTGCGCCGTCATCCTCGATGTGCTCCAGCACGTTGAGGCAGACGCAGCAGTCCGGGCGGAACCTGGCCACCTCGTAGAATTCCGGATCGAGGACGTCACATACGAAGGCGTGAAGGTTGTCCCGATCCGCGTACCGGCATTTCAGCCGCTGGATGCATTCCGGTTCGGCGTCCACCGCGATGACGGCGTCCCGGTCCAGTATCGTCCCAGTGAAATTCCCAAGCCCGCATCCCACCTCCAGGACCCTGTGGCCCAGTTCTTTCCGGACGAGACGGTTCTGCCACGCGAAGTAATTCTTCGCCTTCGTCATTCGGTCCTGGTCTTCCAGTGTGTAAGTCGCCCTGTCCACTGCCCTTGAGCCCATTTTAGTGCACATCGGCTAAACGCCGCCGTCGGATGCTTGCCGCGCGCCGTCTCTGGGAGAATATGGGTTTGGCATGCCCTGGTCCGATCTGCTTCGCTCGCTTTCGCACCCCATGGGTTTCGGTCCAGCCGATTTCCTGGATCTGGCGCTCGCCGTGTTGCTGGTCCTGGTCGCGCTGCTCTGGCGCCCCTGGATTGAGCCGAATGCCAGCCGGATCGCCCAGCGGACCGGTTGGTGTATGTTGCTGCTGGCAGCCTCACCAGTGGCGCTCCGGCTGCTCCTTCTGGGACATCATCCGGTCCCTACGCCCGATGTTTATGACGAGTTCTCACACTTGCTGGTCGCCGACACGCTACGGCACTTTCGCCTGGCCAATCCCCCACACGCGCTGCCCCAGTTTTTCGAAACGTTCTTTGTCCTTCAGGAGCCCACGTATAGTTCGATCTATCCCATCGGACCAGGCCTCGCGCTGGCCATCGGGTGGAGCATCTTTGGCCTGCCCTGGGCCGGAGTCCTTCTGGCGGTAGCGGCCTTTTGCTCGCTCTGCTACTGGATGCTGCGCGGTTGGACGACACCGCGCTGGGCGCTCTTGGGAGGGGTACTGGCGGTCATCGAATTCGGCCCGCTGAACCCGTGGACTAACAACTACTGGGGCGGCGACCTGGCAGCCGCGGCAGGGTGCCTGGTATTCGGTGCGCTGCCCAGGCTTCGTGCCCACGGCCGTACCCGTGACGCCTTGTGGTTAGGCGCTGGCCTGGGCCTGCACCTGCTCATTCGCCAGTTCGAGTCTGTGTTTCTGTTCCTCGCCGTGATTCTGTTCTTCCTGCCGGAACTTCGCAATGCCGGCCGCATCCGTCCCCTGGCCGGACTGGCGGGAGCGGTGGCCCTGGCATTACTTCCCGCGGTTTTGCTGACGCTTGCGCAGAACCGGATGGTGACGGGCAGTTGGACGACCGTGCCTGAAATGCTCAGCCAGTACCAATATGGCGTGCCGGCGTCGGTCACTTTTCAAGCCAATCCGGTCCCGCACCGGCAACTTACCCCGCAACAAGCGATGGATTACAAAATGCAGCTTTCGTTCCACGAGGGCCCGGAAACGTTGTCGAGCTATTTCTTGCGCCTCGAGTACCGCGTGCGTTTCTACCGCTTCTTCTTCCTCCCTCCGCTCTACCTGGCCGCCGTGGCCTTCTTTGCCAGCCTGCGGGAGTACCGGTTCGTCTGGGTCGTTTTCGCTTTGGCGATCTTCGCCCTCGGCACCAACTTCTTCCCGGCCTTCCAATTTCACTACAGCGCCGCGGTCACTTGTCTCTTCATTCTGGTAGCCGTAACCGGCCTCCAACAAATCGCACGCCTGGCCATCCGCGGACGCCCGGTGGGGCAGGAGGCCGCCGGGCTGATTGTTTTGCTCTGTGGCGCGCAGTTTCTTTTCTGGTACGTACAGCACGTTGCCGACGACCGGGAATTCTCCCTGGCCGCCCGGCAGTACGAGACCTGGAACGGGATCAACCACCAGAATCCGGCGCGGCGCATTATGGTCGCTCGCGAACTGGCCCGGATTCCAGGTCAGCTCCTGGTGTTCGTCCACTACCAGCCGCAACACATTTTTCAGGATGAGTGGGTTTACAATGCGGCCGCCATCGATGTCGCAACAGTGGTCTGGGCGCGCGACCTCGGTCCGGCGGAGAACGAAAAGCTGTTGCGCTACTATCCCCAGCGCACCGCGCTCCTGCTGGAGCCGGACTTCCGGCCGCCCCGGTTGGGCCCATACGAGCCCGGCGGCGAGAGCTCGCCTAAAGACGATCGGATTCCCCGCGCCGTTCAATAAGGGCAAACTCGAATGTCCTGGTGAAATGGAGTCGAGGAAGCGCCGAAGGGACAGCGGTTGAACGTGGGGTAATGCGTGCCGGCCCAGAGGGCTCCGACCGCATTTCGATGAAGCTTCCCGGTGTTGCCGCTTCAACCTTGGCTGCTATCGCCGCTCCGTGATCACGCACCACGGCCAGATATTGAACCCGAGCACGACCAAGGCGAGTTTCCGGCCCGTCAGATTTTGCTGGCGCCTGATGTTTTGATCGGACGTAACCATCACGTCGAACCCCGCCGCTTCCGCCGCCTTGAGAAGCTCGCCGACCGGGACGCTTTTATCAAGCACGATGCGCAATGCGGTGACTCTTGGCGTAGGTCAAAAATCGACTCGATACGATCCCGCGGTACCTCAAACTGTTCCGCGATTTCGGCGACGCTCACGCTATAGTCGAAGTTATCGACAATCGCGTTGACCGGCATCCGCGTGCCGAGCAGCACAGGAGCGCCGCTTTGCACTCCCGGCTTGACTTCGACGAGCGGGCATTCCGACCAGTCGATGTTTTCTTTCGCAGCCATTGGCGACCTCCCGTCCACTATGATTCCATGGTTCCGCTCAGAAGGCCAACAATGGCTATTGGGCACCCTCGTGAGACTCAACTTGCTACCATAAGACTGACGAGACCCAGCCATGCCGGACCTATCCACGCACAAGTCCGGGGACCTGCCTTCGGACGCTAAAGCGATTCTGGAAGCACTCCTCGGCCGCCATCTCGCGGATGATGAAGAGGTCAGCATTTGGGCATCGCGCCCGCACGCGGCGCCCACAGGGCCAGCGCGCCGGGAAGCATGGCATCAACTGAACGACCATCTGGATCGAATGGCGGCAAAAGCCGGCGGGCCGGTGGAAGAGATCGAAAAGCTGGTTGACGAGGTATGCGATGAGGTCCGGCACGGGCCTCGGTGAGAGTTCTTCTTGACACCAACCTCCTTGTCCGGGCGGCAATCACGCCGGAAGGCTCGGCGCGGGCAATCCTGCGATTGATCGAAGAAAGCGAGGAGCACGCACTCGTTATATCCGCTTATCTCCTCAGTGAAGTTGCCGACGTCCTGTCCCGTGACCGGATTCGCGCCCGTTGGCCACTCACCGACGAGGAGGTCCGCTCGTACTGTGAGTTCCCCGCTCGAATCGGAGAGGAGGTTTCTGCTCAGCCGTTACCACCGATCATCGAAGATCCTAAAGACCAACCCATCATCGAAGCAGCCGTCGCCGGAACTGCGGCTGTGATCTGTACGTTTGACGCCCATTTTTACAGGCAGCCGGTTCTGGCGTTTTGTGCTACACGCGATATCCGGGTCATGAACGACGCCGATCTCCTGCAATCTCTGCGCCGCCACATCTGACCGAGACCATGCGCTTCAGGTCACCCCTACCCGCCATACTGTTTTCCTGCGGCGTCCTGTTCAGGGGTTTCGGCGCCATCACCCATACAATTTCAAGTTGAGCCGGTCGCCCCGGGCCGGTTTGTTGCGGCTGGTCGCCGCGGCGCGTATAGACGGGGGTCGACGGCGGTACGGGAGGCCTCGAAGGTTTGGTCGCTCATAGAGTTCTGCGCGGCGACTGCATTCGCGCTAAATTAAGGCAATAAGGGTTTAATATGATCTATCGCGCCCTGACAGTGGCGAGGGAATGCGAAAGCGGCGGCGACCGCATTGCGGCTCTGGTGGCCAAGCGCCTGGGCTGGAAACTCCTCGACAGCGCCCTGATCGAGGAAATCGCCAATCTCGCCCACGTGGATCCGCAACTCGCCCGCAAATTCGATGAACGGGTGGACTCGTGGCTGCACCGGATCAGCCGCCGCGGTCTCTGGTATGGCGCCTTCGATGCCGTGGCCGTGCTGCCCGAGACCGCGGTCTTCGACGCCGAAACCATGGCCCTGCTGGCAAGCGCGGCCATCGAACACGCCTGGGAAGCCGGCCATTGCGTCATCGTGGGGCGCGGCAGCCAGTGCGTCCTGCAGAGCCGGCCGGACGTCTTTCACGTTTTCCTATTTGCGCCCTTCGCCGGCCGCGTGGCGAACGCCCGCCTGCACGCGGGTCCCGCCGCGGATGCCCCCGAAAGGATCCGGGCGGTCGATGCGGAGCGCGCGCGCTACGTGCAAATGAATTTTGGCCAGGAATGGCGGGACCCCCATCTCTACGATCTGATGATCGGCTCGAAGCTCGGCGCGGAACGGGTGGTCTCGACAATTCTGGCCGGAATGGGCAACCCCATTTAATGGCTTCTACCCGTGGATAAGCAATGTCACCCACAAACAAATGCCTCGGGATTTCCCTCGAAGCCGCCGCTTCTTGCGGCTTGCTGGCGGCGATCCTCCTGACCGGATGCGCGGCATCGGGCCAGAAGACCGGAGCGGCTCAAGCGCCGTCTGCAGCCGTTGTCGTGATGGAGGTGGCGGCCGCCGATGTCCCCATCTTTGCGGAATTCGCGGCGCAAACCTATGCCCGCGACATGGTCGAGGTCCGCGGTCACGTAGAAGGCTACATCGAAAAGTGGAATTTTCGCCCGGGCGCCGAGGTCACTGCCGGCCAGACGCTGTACGTGCTCGATCTTCGCCCGTACGATGCCGCCGCGCAGCAGGCCAAAGCCAACCTCCACCAGAGCGAAGCCGACCTGGAGTTTGCCAGCAAACAGGTCACCCTCCTGCAGGCGCAGGCTAACCTGGCCTCCGCGGAGGCAAGCCTGGTGAAGGCCCGGCAGGACGTCGACCGTCTCACCCCGCTGGTCCAGGCCGACGCCGCGTCCCAACAGGACCTGGACGCCGCCGCCGCCGCGCTGAAAGTCAACCAGGCGAACGTCGCCGCCTTGAAAGCTACCGTCGAGCAGGCCGGCCTTTCCACGCGCACCCAGATCGCCTCTATGCAGGCCAAGGCCGAGGCGCAGCAGGCCGCCCTGAAAGCCGCGGAGCTGAACCTGCAATACGGCACCATCCTTGCGCCCATCAGCGGCCGCATCGGCGATACCCTGATTCCGGTCGGCGGCCTGGTGACACCCAATTCGGCCCAGCCGCTTACCACCATCGTGCCTCTCGACCCCATCTGGGTCCGTTTCAAGGTTACGGAATCGGAGTACCTGTCGTGGACCCGCGAGGGCGGACTGCCCGGCGCGGCGTTGCCGCTCACTTTGATTCTCGCCGATGCGTCCGAATTCCCTTCCATCGGCCACATCGAGAATTCGCTCAACCAGGTGGACCCTAAGACCGCCACCTTCGAGCTGCAGGCGCGCTTCCCCAACCCCCGGCACACCATGCTTCCCGGACAGTTCGGCCGTGTCCGGGTGCAGGTGGCCGAGCGTAAGAACGCCATCCTGATTCCGCAGAAAGCCGTCCAGCAGTTGCAGAGCGTGCAGACGGTCTACACCGTCGGCCCGGACAACAAAGTCGAAATGAAGCCAGTGACCACCGGGGACCGAGTGGGCAATTCCTGGGTCATCGAACAGGGCCTCCAGCCTGGTAATCGCGTGATCGTGGAGGGCCAGCAGAAAGTGAGGCCCGGAAGCAAGGTCCAGCCGCAGCCGTATCGCGCGCCTGAATCCGCGCCGGCGATTCCGCGGAAGGCGAGGACCTGAACCATGGCACGGTTCTTCATCGATCACCCCGTTTTCGCGATGGTGATCGCCATCGTGATCGTCATCCTGGGGAGCGTCGCCATACCCAATCTTCCCCTGGCCAGTTACCCCGACGTGGTCCCGCCCGTGGTGCAGATCAGCACCAGCTATCTGGGGGGCAATTCGCAGGACATCGAAAAGACCGTAGCCCAGCCCATCGAAGAACAGTTGTTCTCCCTCGACGGCATGATCTACTTCATGTCCAACAGCGCCAACGATGGCAGTCTCTCCATCAATGTGACCTTCAGGCTCGGCACCAATCCGGACATCGCCACGGTGCAAACGCAGAACCGCGTGAACATCGCCATGCCGCGGCTCCCCCCGGACGTGCAGCGCCAGGGCGTGGTGGTCAAGAAGGTCTCAACCGCCTTTCTCACCAGCGTGAGCCTGATTTCTCCGGACAACCGATACGACTCTCTGTTCCTCACCAACTACGCGCAAATCAACCTGTTGAACCAGTTGGCCAGCGTCGAAGGTGTGGGCGAGGCGCGGCTTGGCGCCGCCCAAGTCTACTCCATGCGCATCTGGGTGGATCCCGACCGTATGGCGCAATTGGGAGTCACGGCCAGCGACATCAACGACGCCATTGTGGCGCAAAACCGGCAGAATCCCGCGGGATCGATCGGCCAGCCGCCTTCGCCCGCCGGCACCGCGTTCCAGTATTCGGTAAGCGCCCAGGGGCGCCTCGCGACTCCTTCCGAATTCGGGGACATCGTGTTGCGGTCCCGCCCGGACACCGGCCTGCTGCGCATTCGCGACATCGGCCGGGTGGAGCTCGGGGCTGCCACCTACAGCGGCTTCAGCCGCGTCAACGGCGCCCCCTCGGGCAACCTCATCATTTACCTTTCCCCCGGCGCCAACGCCGTCGCCACCGCCGACCGCGTCCGCCGGTTCTGCGAAGACGCCAGGAAGACCTTTCCCCCGGGAATGGACTACCTCATCCCGTACGACTCCACCGTGTTTGTCCGCTCGGCCATTCACGAAGTGATGATGACGTTGTTCGAAGCCACGGGGCTGGTGATTATCGTGGTCTTCCTGTTCCTGCAGAACTGGCGCGCCACGCTGATCCCGCTGCTCACGGTGCCGGTGGCGATCGTGGGCACCTTCGCTTTGTTCCCGCTGCTGGGATTCTCCATTAACATGACCAGCCTGTTCGGCCTGGTGTTGGCCATCGGCATTGTGGTGGACGACGCCATCGTTGTGGTGGAGGCCGCCCAGCGTCACATCGACGAGGGCGCGGGGCCGCGCCTGGCCACCATCCGAGCCATGCAAGAGGTGTCCGCGCCCGTGGTGGCGATTGCCTGCATTCTGGCCGCGGCGTTCATCCCGGTGGCTTTCCTGGGCGGAATCAGCGGACAGATCTACAAGCAGTTCGCCCTGACCATCGCGGTATCGGTGCTGATCTCCGCTTTCAACGCCCTGTCCTTGAGCCCCGCCCTGAGCGCCATACTCCTGCGGCCCAAAATGCAGACGCGCGGCCCGTTGGGGCGCTTCTTCAACGGGTTCGACCGCGCGTTTGAGTGGACCCGCGGCCGTTATCTGGAGGGCGTGGGCGCGCTCATCCGCAAATCGGCGCTGGCGATGCTGGGGCTGTTCTGCTTCTGGTTCGCGGCCGGCTCACTGTTCCGCCACCTTCCCACCAGTTTTCTTCCCGATGAAGATCAGGGCACCATTTACGTTACCGTCCGCCTGCCCGACGCCGCTTCCGCGGAGCGCGCCAGCACGGCCACCCACACAGTGGAAGGGATCGTCGGCAGGATTCCTGGCGTATCGGGCACCTTTACTCTCGGCGGCCTGGACATCTCCACCCGGACCTCCAGTTCGAATGTCGCTACTGTGATCACCCGTCTGAAACCGTGGGACGAACGCACCACCCCGGAACTGCAGTTCCGCGGCATTATCGCCAGCATCCAGCGGGAACTGGCCGTTGTGCCGGAAGCCAGCACCAACGCCTTCGGCCAACCTCCCATCCAGGGACTGAGCACCACCGGAGGGTTCCAATTCATGCTCGAGGACCGTACCGGTATGGGTGTCGAGGACCTGGCCCAGGTTGCCGACCTCACGGCCCAGGCCGCCCGCGAACGCCCGGAGATTGGAAACGTGGTCAACACTTTCCGCTCCAATGTCCCCTCCTATAAAGTGAATCTCGACCTGGATAAGGTCCAGACCCTGGGCATTCCCCCCACAGACGCCTACGCTGCCTTGCAGACTTTCCTCGGCGGGCTCTATGTGAACGACTTCAACGTGTTTGGCCGCACCTGGCAGGTGATGGTTCAGGCCAAGCCGGAATTCCGCACCGAGCCCCGCGACATCGACCGCTTTTACGTGCGCACCGGCGGAGGGGACATGGTCCCGCTGGGCACGCTCTCCACCGTCACGGCCACGGCCGGGCCCGACGTGATCTACCGCTACAACCGGAATCGGGCCGTCCAGTTGATCGGCACTCCCGCCCCCGGCTACAGCAGCGGCCAGGCGGTCCAAGCCATGGAGGAAGTGGCCGCGTCCACCCTACCCGCCGGCTACAGCTACGAATGGACGGGAACCACCTACCAGGAGAAAGAGGCCCAGGGCCACGAAAGCTTCATCTTCGGCTTTGCCGCGGTGCTCGTCTTCCTGTTCCTGGCCGCCCTGTACGAGAGCTGGTCGATCCCCTTCGCCGTCCTTCTGGCGCTGCCGTTGGGTCTCTTCGGAGCGCTGTTCGCCGTCTGGCTGCGCGCCTATCCCTACGATATCTACACCCAGATCGGTATCGTCACACTGATCGGCCTGGCGGCCAAGAACGCCATTCTGATCGTGGAATTCGCGCGCACCCGCTACGAGGCGGGGCACTCCATCCGCGAGGCCGCCCTGGAAGCCGCGCGCCTCCGCCTGCGCCCCATTCTGATGACCTCGTTCGCTTTCATCCTGGGAGTCACGCCCCTGCTGATGGCCCATGGGGCCGGCGCCGCTTCCCGGCGCTCGCTGGGCACCGCGGTCTTCGGCGGCATGAACGCGGCGACGTTGCTGGCCATCTTTATCGTGCCGGTGCTCTTCGCGGTGATTCAGAGTGTCGCGGCGCGCAAGCCGAAGCCGGGCATTGAACCCGTGACGGAGGCCCAATGAGAGTGTGCTCTCGGTCTGTTCCTCGCCGGCTGCACGGTGGGACCCAGCTACCAACGCCCTGCCCTGCCGGCGCCCAGCCAGCATCGTGGCGACGCAGCGCCTTCCGCGATGAGGACTTTGGATGGGGTCGATGCCGCTGCCGATAGCTGCCAGCAACCCGACCGCCAGCGCCTTCCGATGTGCGCAGTTCGATGAGCACTATTTAAGCCACTGGCGAAGCTCCGCGCGTGAAGAAGGGTACGAATTAGAGCCAGCCTTCGCGGGGACGGCAAATCGCATGCGCGGCCACTCGAAAGCGACGGACCCGCCAGACTCAGACCCACCCGAATCTCGGGCGCCCCGCAGTCGATTATGATGAACAATCAGGAGTCCGAAGAACGTGTGGATCGTACGAGTCGCGCTCGACCGGCCGTACACCTTTGTCGTTTTGGCACTGCTGATCCTGGTGATCAGCCCACTGGTCATTCTGCGCACCCGTGTCGGAATGCAAGCGCTCTCGCAGATTGGCGGACCAGGGGCCGGGGGGCGGCACGCGGTCCGGGTGACGCTGATGTACCCGGTGTGTCGATTTATTATTCATGAGGTTGTAACCTCCTTGGTTTCTGCGGGTTGCGGAGACGGGTCGAAATCGGGTGACGATGATTGAAGGTTTTGTGGAAAATCATCGTCACCCGAGAGGGGCCGGATATGGGCCGTGTGACGCACCTTGCGGGTCTTCCAAGTCGGGCCGATGCCCGGCGACGGTCGTCTTGATCGGTTCCACAAATGTTCCTCCAAGAAAGAAAAACCGCTCAAGGTGAGCGGCCGGTTTTATTTGCAATCAGCAAGTTACAGGGGAAAACCGCTAAAAAATGAGCGGTTTTCACGGCACGTCCGGGACGAGTCGCGCCGGGTTTCTCCATCTCTTACTTGCGGTTTGGGTTCTTCCCCGAAAATGCAGCCGGACGGGCCGACGATGTTACTGCCCGGTTGCTTGAAACCGTCCGCGACACTTGGGGCGCAAGTCTCTTCCTGATTTAAATCTAGCAGACAGATGAGCGGAGACCGGCGTCTTCGCGCCGGGTGGGCCGGAGTAAGTAGTCTTAGAATCAGCGAAAGAGTGGATGAAAATAAAGTTCGTTCCTTGGTGACTGTGATTTTTGAGGGAGGCGGATTCAGAGTGCTGGGGTAGTGGGCGACGATTGGCCAGGGGGCGGTTGTGGACGAGGCAGGAGCTATCTCAACCAGAGGGCGTTTCGAGACTTCCAGATGGGCGACCATACGGGGGTGGACGCACCAGCTAAGCTCACAGGGATTCAACTCGTGAGGATTTAGATGCTCTCTTGTCGTGTTTCGCTCTGTAGATAAGTACCGCCATCCGGGCCACCAGCAGCATCCCCATCGCGGCCGGCCAGAATGGCCCCAGCGCGAACCACGCCGCTCGCGGTCCCGGTACTGCGCCCGCGGCGAAAGAATACTCGAGCTCAATCGACCTCTGCGCCTCGTCCCGCGTCTGCCGCCTCACCACAAGCCCGTCGGAGGGAGCCGCAAGGCAATTCACCAGGTATGCGCTGACTTGCGGCAGATGCCGATTTTCGAAACGCAACTTGTGCCCGCTGCGCGCAGTGCGCAGTTTTATCCCGATCGTGCCCAATCCCTCCCTCATGGCTTCGAGGGTCGGAAAGTTGCTTTCGATCAACGACAACGGCGCCAGTACGCCATCCACTCGCAGTTCCACCTCCCGTGCCACTCGGCCCACATAGGCCCGCTCTTCTCCCGAGGAAATCCGTCCGTCGCGATCCTGGTCGATCACAGCCATCAATACCGGCAGCATGGCAACGCCCGGCGTCAAGTGGATCTCCACGTCAATGCCGTCCCGCGTCACTCCGATCAGGGTGGCCTGCAAATACTCGTCCAGCCGGTGTGCGGCCGCGCCTCCAACCAGAGACAGCGCGAGCAGCGCGCTCACTCCCATTCGCCTCATCGTGATGGTACGCGTGTGGAATCGCGCAAGCACTCAATGCCCCACTGACTTCTTCCCGTAATCGTTCGTCGGATCGCGGTAAATCGTATGGATGTGCATCGTCGGGTCGCCCCCAAGCGGCTGGGGCGCGTACTCGATCACCACTGTCGGTCCCTGAATCCGATAGTACGCCGGCATCCCGTTGGTGGTTGGTCCGCTCCACGCGAACCACGTTGCAGACAGATTCGCCTTGATCTCCGCCATGCGCGCCGCCGCTGCCTGTTCGTTGACAATCCCCGCCCATTCACCCACCAGTTCCAGCAGCATCGCCTGCTGGCTCGCGTTCATCGCGGAACTCTTGATGCCCTCTGGCTGGATCGTCTTTCCGTCCTGCCCCGGCCCCAGGACCAAGTCGGCCACCTTGTAATTGAGAATCGCCTGCTTTCGCTGCCCTTCGTCGAGCGCATTAATCAGCGCAAAGGCCTTGTCGTTCTCGGCTCCGAGCGGGCGCACGGTCTTGCCGTCCACCGTATACTTCGCGGGCTGTGCCGCCGTGAGGCTGGGTGTGAGAATCCCATCGAGACCCACTATGGTAATATTCAGCGCCAGATGATGGCCGCCGAACTGCAGCATCCAGGGGTCCTTCACGGAGGGCTTACCTAGAATTGAAATGTAGAACAAGTCGCGCCCGAACATCGACCCGCGCCCGCCGCTGGCGACTTTTAGCGCCTCGTCGCCTTCGACGATCGCGAGCACTTTCTCATAACCGCGCTTGCTCAGGGTGGCGGCCAGCAGCTCCATCACCGCTTTCCTCTGCGGCTCGCTCAGATCGCCCATCTTCAGGCCTGCCCGCGGCACCATCGTCGTGGGCAGGTTCGACCACCTCATCCGTTGGGCCGCGTCGTTGAACTCGAACAGCACCTTCGACCGCTGTCCCTCATCAAGCGAACTCAGGAAGCCGTTTGCGCTGGCCACTATCTTGGAAGCGACGCTCAAAGAACTCTGGGCCGACGCCAGCCCGCAGCACAGAACGGCGGCGAGGAAGCTGCTCTTGCTCGGCCCAAGAAGGGTTGTTTTTACCATAGGCGATCTCCTTAACAAGGGTAAAGCAATGCTGTCCCGGCCGGATGACGGCGAATCCGGAAGCTGGGCCGGCCACCTCGTCCGCCGCGTCCAATTTCCGGATGGCCGACCACACGTCCACAGAAGCGAATCTAAACACTACGGCGTTTATCACGAGCAATCCGCATGGTGACAGGAATCCGTCTCATATCTGCGACTTGGG
>Ga0209415_10010434_pt1 | contig 15805 bp, 11 predicted proteins | sample PeaSoiSIISIP2007_FD_187696 | JGI IMG/M metagenome (GOLD analysis project Ga0209415, IMG submission 187696) | Peat soil microbial communities from Weissenstadt, Germany - SII-SIP-2007 (SPAdes) (version 2) | ecosystem: Environmental > Terrestrial > Soil > Wetlands > Peat | place: Germany...
ATAATTATGTCCGCGGACGCTGTTTTGCGGTAACCTTTGGTGTTACATTATCGTCTAAGTAAGCAGAACGACGAAGATTTTGCCCGGTTCACCTCAGTCGGTTGCGAGGTGCTTTATGCGGCTCTCAAGTCTTGTCGTCGTAGCTATCCTGTTCGTTTCAGCAACTCTTCCGGCACAGCACACATCCGGGGCAGGTGGATCGAGTTCCGGCGGCTCAAGTTCGGGCGCCTCGCACGGCAGCTACTCGGGCGGTTCCAGTTCATCGGCGAGCTCGGCGAGCAGCCACAGTTCCAGCAGCTCCGCTTCGCATATTGCCAGCAGGGGTGCGGCGGGATCGCGCCAGTCGCCCTCCTCCAAATTGCCATCTGCCAAGGAAAACGCCGCGCCGGAAAAGAAAAGTTTCCGCTCGTTCCTCCGGCATCCTTTCAAGAAGCCAAGCCCGGTTCAGACTGCGTAGCTGAAGCGTCCGCGATGCCGGAAAGAACCCTGCGCGGTCTGCCCGCCGGGAGAATCGCGCCACGGCAAGGGCGGATGCGCGTCTTCGGTGGTCGCGAGCGACTGCCAGCCCGGGCAATTTTGGAACGGCTTCGCTTGCGGCACGAGATATCGTGTGAACGATTGCAGCGCCCTGGCGGCTCAACTGGCGCAGCAGGAGCGGCAGATGCGCTCGGCGATGACTGCCCAGCAACAAAGCTGCTCCTATGATTCCGCCAGCCAGGAGTGCGCCGGTCTGCGGGGGCAATCTGGCGGCGAAAGCCTACGCTATCGGCAACTGCAAGAGCAATACGATCAGTGCAGGGAACACCGCCGTGCTTCTTTCCCGGCGGCCGAGGCAGGACGGCCTCGGGCTTGGCCATTTTCCTGGCCCGCGTCGGTGCACCCCGTGCTGGTTGAGGTGGTCGCGGTACTTCTTGTCCACGGTCTGGATGCGGTCGCGCAGCCAGTGTTGCAAGAAGGTCATCACTTCGGGAGTCACGGTGCACTTGCCGCGGGGTGAAGGCTCTTCTGGACACCAAGGGCCGTGCAGACTTGTAGGGATTCTTCGCTTCGCTCAGAATGACAGACTGAGAAAGTTGCACGCCTGTGTCGAGGTGTTTTATGCCGGGAGGTTTTCGTTTGTTTTGGACTCTAGCTTCCTTGATGCTGCTGGTGGCCGCGATGTGCGCGGCCGATCAATCCCGCTCCGCCGTAGACAAGTCTTCTTCTGGCAACGCCTCCTCAGAGAAATCTTCTTCGGGCCAGGTTTCCGCGAGTCAGGTCTCTGCGAATCAGCCCTCCGCGACCGCATCGGCCGGCCCGCCGCTGGCCGAACCCCGGCCGCTGCAAGAAACTTTTCACGGTACCAAGGTCGTGGACAACTATCGCTGGCTGGAAAAAGGAGGCAGCCCCGACACGCAGAAATGGGTTGCGGAGGAAACGTCTTACACGCGTTCTGTGCTCGATCCGCTGCCCGGCCGGACGCAGATCCATCAGCGGCTGACGGAATTGTTAAGTATCGGCAACATTGGCGTGCCGCAGATCGCAGGCAGACATTACTTCTATACGCGCCGCGACGGCATGCAGAACCAGCCCGTGCTCTACGTGCGCGAAGGTCTCGATGGAAAAGACCGCGTGCTGGTCGACGCCAACCAGTTGGCCGCCGACGGCACGGTCGCGCTCGACTGGTTCCAGCCTTCGGAAACCGGCAAGTATGTGGCTTATGGCACGTCGGCCAGTGGCTCGGAAATGAGCACGCTGCACGTCATCGAAACCAATACCGGCACTGTGCTGCCCGATGCCATCGAGCGCACTCGCGCCGCCAGCATTGCCTGGACGCACGACAACCTCGGCTTCTACTACACGCGCTATCCCAAGAAGGGAGACGTGCCCGATGGCGAGGAAGTCTACCATCGCGCCGTTTTATATCACGCTCTCGGCACCGATCCCTCGACCGACCAGCCCATTTTCGGCGAAGGCCGAGACCTGGAAGACCGTCCGAGCGTGAGTCTGGACAACGATGGCGAATTGCTCCTGATCACGGTGGCTCAGGGCTGGACCAAGACCGAACTCTTCCTAATGGATCTGAAAAAGGGCACGCCACCCACGCGCATCACTACCAACAAGGATTTTATCTATCGCGGGACGGTCTACAACGGACGGCTCTACATCGTCACCAACGAAGATGCTCCGCGTTATCGCGTGTTTATGGCGGAAGCGGGCGACTATGATCGCGAGGATTGGAAGGAAATCATTCCGCAGACGGGTTCAGTTCTGCAGAACATTGGACTGTGGGGCGACAGGATTGTGGCACAGTACGAGCAGAATGCGTCGTCGCAGCTCAAGGTCTTCGATACCGACGGAACGAATGTTAAGGATCTTGCGCTGCCCGCGATCGGCACCGTCTGGGACTTCAGCGGAAAGTGGGATCGCGACGACATTTTCTACGGCTTCCAGTCTTTTACGTTTGCTCCTTCGATTTATCGTTACGACCTGAAAACCGGGAAGACTTCGCTATGGGCCAAAGTAGATGCGCCCTCCATCGATCCCGCGGCCTACGAAGTCGGGCAGGAGTGGTTCAAATCGAAAGACGGCACCCGCGTGCCCATGTTCCTTGTGTACAAGAAAGGACTGAAGAAGGATGGGGACAATCCCACGCTCCTGACTGGCTATGGCGGCTTCAACCTCAGCAGCACGCCCACCTTCCGACCCGCAACCTATTTATGGCTTGAGCATGGCGGCATTTACGCCGTGGCCAACCTGCGCGGCGGCGCCGAGTTCGGCGAAGACTGGCACCGCGCCGGCATGTTGGGCAACAAACAGAACGTGTTCGACGACATGATCGCGGCTGCGGGGTATCTGGTCTCGGAAAAGTACACGCGTCCCAATCGTCTGGCCATTCAGGGAGGCTCCAACGGCGGGCTCCTGATGGGAGCAATGATCACGCAGCGTCCCGATCTGTTTCGCGCCGTGGTGTGCCAGGTGCCGCTGCTCGACATGCTGCACTACCAGGATTTCCAGATCGCGAAACTCTGGATTCCCGAGTATGGCAGCGTCGAGAGTGCGGAACAGTTCAAGTGGCTCTATGCCTACTCGCCCTATCACCACGTGAAGGCGGGAGTGGAGTATCCCGCGGTCTTATTCATGACGGCGGATACGGACACCCGCGTCGATCCCATGCACGCGAAAAAGATGGCGGCTCTGATGCAAGCGGAGGCGAAGAATGGCCGAAGCCGGAAGATACCGATTCTGTTGCGGGTTGAGCCGAAAGCGGGACATGGCGCGGGGAAGCCGGTGGCCAAGCAGATCGAGGAGTTTACGGATGTGTATTCGTTCTTGTTTTGGCAGCTGGGAGTAAAAGAGTAGCTCAGCGAAAGCGAGCGGGGCAGACGAAGGGCAAACCCGCCCACCTTCAATCGGTGGTGGAGCGGTCCAGGTGTTGATCGGCGTGGCGGGTGGTTTCAGCGTTGTTCTCGCTGATCTCGGAGCGGACCGTGACCGGTTGCTTGGGGCGCTGGTCCACATGAAGGTGAAAGATGTCAGGACGGGCATAATGGCCGACGACGTCAAGGTCGAATTTGCCGCGGATAATCTGCGCGCGATCGATCTCGGCGACAAGTATGGCTTCGCCTTCCAGGTTCGGGCCGGCCAGAAAATTTCCGAATGGGTCGACGATGCAACTGCCTCCGCGCGTGACAACAGCGTTGGGATCGTCGCCGAAGTCGGCACCATAGTCAGCGGGAAAATCGCTGCGGCGATTGTATTGATTGCAGGAAAGCACGAAGCAGCGGCCCTCGACGGCGATGTGGCGCATGGAGGCGAACCAGGAATCGCGCCCGTCAGCGGTGGGCGCGCAGTAGATCTCGATCCCTTTGGAGTACATGGTGGCGCGGAGCAGCGGCATATAGTTTTCCCAGCAGATGACGGCCCCCAGCTTGCCCAAGGGCGTATCGAAGACGGGCAGGGTCGAGCCGTCGCCGAAGCCCCATACCAGCCGCTCGGAAGCGGTCGGCATAATCTTGCGGTGTTTTCCGAGGTAGCTTCCATCCGGCGCAAAAAATAAGACCGTGCAATAAAGGGTGCCGAGATCGCGCTCCACAACCCCGACGACGAGAAAAATGTTATTTTCGGCGGCGGCCTGGCTCAGGCTATCGACGGCCGAGCCTGGGATGTCGACACTGCTTTCCCAGTAGCGACGATAGTCTTCGCGTCCCTTGTCGGTGCGGGAACCTACCACGGCTCCAAAATCCAGGCCTCTCGGATAGGCAGAGACAAACGCTTCTGGAAAGAGGACGAGCTTAGCTCCCTGGGAGGCAGCTTCCCGCGCCAGGCGGTGAACTTTTTCGAGCGTCTTTTCCCGGTTGAAAACAACCGGAGCGGCCTGTACGACCGCGACTTTGAAACAACGGGTGGCGGATTCAGTCGGCATGAAGGTCCCGGCCTCTGGTCTCCTTCACGTAGCACATTCCGATCAGAAAGCTGAGGGCAGCGATCACTACCGGAAAACGGAGACCGTAGTACACGTTTCCCGTTGCCACCACCAGGCTGAACGCTACCGCTGGCAGAAGTCCGCCAAGCCAACCGACTCCCGCGTGGTAGGGGACGGATAAAGCCGTGTAGCGAATTCGCGTGGGAAACATCTCGACCAGAGCAGCAGCCTGCGGGGCATAGCCGATGCTCCCCAGCGTAACCAATGCCGTCAACAAGGCGATCACCATGCTGATGTTCATTTGAGACGGCTCGGCGCGAACGGGATAGGAGGCAGCTTTCAGCGCGCTCTGGATCGCGGGCGCATCGAATCCGGTGATGCGCGCCGAACCTACGCTGATTTGGATACTGGAACCGGCCGGCAATTTTGCATTGCCGTAAGGCACACCCATCCTGGCAAGCAACGCTTTAGTCTTGTCGCAGTCGGTAAAGTTCTTTCGCCGGCCCACGGGATCGAACTGGAATCCGCAGGTGGCAGGGTCCGCCGCTACCATGACAGGGTTGGCGTGTGCGGCCGTCTCGAGTTGGGGATTGGCATAATGCGTCAAGCCCTTGAATAGCGGGATCAGAAGCAGCGCCCCGGTCAGCGCCCCCGCCATGATGACGGTTTTTCTCCCGTACCGGTCGGACAACCATCCGCTGAGAATGTAGAAGGGACTGCCCAACAGCAAAGCCGCGCCCAACATGAGATTCGCGGTCATCGGATCAACGCGCAGAGACTGCGTGAGGAAAAAAAGGGCGTAGACCTGGGCCGTATACCAGATCACAGTCATTCCGGCAACCAGGCCGCCAAACGCGATCAGCATCTTTCGGCGATTCTCCTGCTTCCCGAAAACCTCTCGAAGAGGCGCGCGCGAGAGTTTGCCCTGCGCCTTGGCCTGCAGGAACGCCCGGGACTCGGGCATGGACAAGCGAATCCAAAGCGATACGGCCAGCAGGATCGAGGAAAACCAGAACGGAATCCGCCAGCCCCAGACCTCAAAGGCGGATTTGGTCGCGAGGCGGCAGCACAGAACTACGGTGAGAGACAGCAACAGGCCAAGCGTGGCTGTGGCTTGAATCGAACTCGTGTAAAAGCCTCTGCGGTCATCGGGAGCATGTTCGGCCACGTAGACGGCGGCTCCGCCGTACTCTCCGCCCAGGGCGAGTCCCTGTAACAGGCGCAGGCTGATTAGCAGGATCGGCGCGGTGATGCCGATGCGGGAATATCCCGGCAACAGTCCGACCGTGAGAGTGGCCAGTCCCATCAGGAACATGGTGGCGAGAAAAGTGTATTTTCGCCCGACCAGATCTCCCAGACGCCCAAAAAAGGCAGCACCAAACGGACGGACGATAAATCCCGAAGCAAACGCCAGAAGAGCGAACATGAACCCGGTCGCCTCGTCGACCCCAGAGAAGAATTGCTTGGAGATCGTCGCGGCTAGCGAGCCGTACAAGAAAAAGTCATACCACTCGAAGATGGTTCCGAGCGATGCGGCGAAGATCAGCTTGCGTTCGGTGAAGATGGCTGGGAGCGAACCGGTGGTGGCTAACGGGAAAGGTGTTTCCACACTCCACTCCATTGTTTAGGCGAGCGCAAGAAATGCGGGCTGCCGCTCTAGATTGGAATCCCCGGAATCGGCTTACAGGCGCCCAACAATACGCTTGCTCGCCCCATGAAGCAACCTAATTTCTCATTCGAGTAGGGGAGCTACAGCCAGGAACAATGCAAGAGTCTTGAGTAAGCGGGTCACGGTCGGCCTCCTGTTGGGTTGGGCGTGAATGCCCTGTCATTTGGTTAAAACGAAAATGGGGGGAGAAGTGGACCAGGAGAAAATAAAACTTCCCTCGCGTCAGTTAGAAACCACGGGCGCCTTTTGGCGCCCGTGGTTCCGTTCGTGAAGTGCAGAGGACTCAACCGCTTACTGCATTACGTACTGGACTGTGACCCATACGTTCGAAGCGGTGCTGCCCGACGGCGCGCTCGGGCAGTTCTGCCATCCTTCGCTGGGTGCCTCTGTTCCAAAGATGTACAGGGGCGCGTTAGCTGCAGCGGGTACCGAAATCGGTCCCGTGTCCCCCGCCCCATATTGCTTGAGCTGCATGTCGACGATGGAGACCCACCCCGAACTGGTGTTCTGGAACACTCCAAGGCAACCTACGTCAGATTGGTTCCCAAGGGGTTCGCCAGCGATCAACCTCGTGATGACAATCGGCTGGTCCGGGACGAATTCTCCTCCCACGCTATCCCCAGCCGGCGCACATACATTCAGAATCGGGTTACAGCTGTAGAAGGGGCCGGAGAGGAACCCAGACCAGACCATCCTTGGGTTATGGCTCATGGGGGTGTCGCCGCCGATTGCCAGCTTACCTGTAACGGCCACGTTGCCCTGCAAGTACGCCGCATAGCCGCCCGCGTTGTTTTCCGCTACGATGCCTGAGCCGGCCGGACTTGCCGTCGTAAACAACCCTCCATTGGAGAGGCCCGAGGTGGCCGAGTTCGTCCCTTGCACCGCGTTCACTCCGGCAACTGCCGTCGACGCCGAGAAAGCTCCACTCGTCGCATTGCCCGTGATAGCGACGTTGCCTTGGAAATATCCCGCAGACCCTCCCACCGTGTTAATCCCGACGACGCCCGTACCCTGAGCGCTGCCGGTGATGAAATATCCGCCGTTCGATGCCCCACTCGCGGCTGAGTTGATACCTTCCACCGAGTTGGCGCCCGCCGCCGTGCTGTTCGCTGCCATGGTTCCATTGACGAGCTGGCTAGCGTTGAAGGTATTCGCGCTGTTTAGAAGGGGAACCTTCGTCGCGTCCAAATTCACGGCGACACTGCCCGTAGTCCCACCGCCGGTGAGACCGGTGCCTACGGTCACTCCTGTGATCGTGCCCGTGCCGGGGAACGTTTGCCCAGAGGCAAACGTCACTGGACTGCCGAACGTTACACCCTGCGTGAAGTGCCCGGTTCCATATACATCCAAGCTATAAGCTGGAGCCGTTGTTCCGATGCCGACGCTGGTGTTGCCGCAGGGGGAAACGCAGCCATTGGTGTTCAATATGCTGCCCAGCACTAGAGCGTTGCTCTTGCTAACCTCGGCGTAGGCGCCGATGGCAGTGGCGTTGTTGAGGGTTCCGGTTGAGAATGCGGCACTAGCACCCAGCGCTGCATTATTCGATCCGGTCAGGTTCGAACTATCGACCGTCGTTCCGGCCGAGTTGCCCGTAGCGGTGTTGCTGGAGCCAGTAGTGTTCGTGAACAGCGCGTTCACTCCGTCCGCGGTGTTGGAGCTGCCCGTGAGGTTAAAGAAAAGCGCCTCAGATCCGCTGGCGGTGTTGTAGGTACCGGTGGTATTTCCCAAGAGGGCCTGACCTCCCGTGGCCGTGTTGTGGCTGCCCGTGGTGCGATTAAGAGCGCCGGCCCCGCTGGCAGTGTTCCAGCTTCCGGCGGTATTAGAGACTAGCGCCTGGTTGCCGGTTCCAGTGTTGCTTGTGCCCGTCATAGTGGAGTTCCCAGCGAAGCCCAGAAACGCATTTCCGCTTGTGGATGTGCCGAAAGCGAAGAGGCTGTTCCCAATCTGGAAGCCACTGCCCGTTACCACTCCGGTTGCAGTGAGGTTCCCGCTCACGGTTTGATTGCCGGTGAAGGTGTTCGGTCCCAGGCTGGCGACCGGTGAGCAGGTGAAAGGCAGGGCGCTGAGCACGCTGCCGGCTGGGCAGGCGTTGGCCGCGAGGCTCAAGGTTCCGCTGCCGGTGATGGTGCCACCACTCAGTCCGGTGCCGCTGGCAATGCTGGTCACGGTGCCGGCGCCGGCAGAAGAGCACACCCAGGAACTCCCGTTCCACTGCAGCACTTGATTCGCAGCGCAGGTGTTGGTCAGCGCCAGGTTGAGCGAACCGCTGGCACCGCCACCGATTAACCCGCTGCCACTGGCGGTCGCAACGCCCGTGATGGTGCCGTCGCCGGCGAATACGATGTCCAACTCCGACGGATGGCTCGTCGTCGTGTTCTCCTTGCTGTCGAAGCTGGCGTTGAAGGTGCCGTTGGCCACCAGCGCGATACCGTCGTTGGCCTGGCTTCCGGTCAGCCACGCCGCGACCGCAGGCGTGACGTTAATCAGAATGTACTGGTTCTTATCCGCCGTGGTGAGCGGCACCGAGGAGACGATCGTGGTTCCGAGAGCCGGGGCGAGGCTGGAAGTGAGGGTGCTCTCGGCCCAGGAACCGTCCACGTAGTCCACGTTGAAGTTGCCGGCCGTGGTGACCGCGTTGACATAGAGCTTCAGCGTGGCCTGGCTGATGCTGGCGCCGGCGGGGATCGAGGACAGATCAAATTGAACATAGGTGATCTGGGTGGCACCATCGACATTGAGCAGCGTCTTAGCGCCGAAGTTGGTGGTGGCATCGGCGGTGTTGGTATACGTGTCGGCGCTGGGAGTGATCTGCCCGAAGGCGCCGGTTATCAAACCCAGCGTGGAAAGCAGCAGTGCCGCGAAATATTTCTTCAAGGTTTTCATGGTGCGCTCCAGGGTTCCTTTTTTGTGGGGCGTTCCAGATGGACTGTGTCCAGAACCACTTGGTTCAGGCCCCGTCACTTGTTAAAGCGAAATACTTCGGAGAATTGGTCCAGGATGAGGCAAAGTTTCTTGATATTCCGCTTTCTGGCCCTGACGATGGCAGACTGGTTCTTGCGAAGCACCTGTCTTTTCAATGAGTTGACTTTGGTTCCGGAACAACTTCGTTCTCCAGATTCGTGGCTGATTTATTTTCGCGCTGCTGTAATAAACGATTCCGGACGGCGTCTTTATCTATGAAAGCGGAGTTGAGGAGGCGTAACCTGCTGAGCGTACTTGAGGAAGCGACGATCGCGATTCCGGATGAACTCGAGCGGGATTTTCGGGCGCACCACGGGATGGTGTTCCGGACGGCTTACCGCATTACCGGCAATGCCGGGGACGCGGAAGACGTGCTGCAAACCGTGTTTCTGCGGCTGCTGCGGCGGAGCGGGAACGCCGATCCGCTGGACAATCCTGAGAGTTATCTGCGGCGGGCAGCGATCAACGCGGCGCTGGATGTAATTCGGTCGCGGCAGGCGGAGCAGACGGTTCCGCTGCCCGAAGAGAGTTCCGGCCTGATGCCAAGCGCGCCTGCGCCAGCTGATGTTTCCGGGCTCCGGGCGGCCCTGAGTCGCGCCATCGCCCGGTTGAAGCCGCGTCCGGCTGAGATTTTTGCACTGCGCTTCCTGGAGGGACTCAGTAATCAGGAGATTGCCGAAGCTCTGGGAATTTCGCAGGTGCTGGTCGCGGTGATCGTTCACCGCTCCCGGCAGCAGCTGCGCAAGCAACTTCGTCCTTACTTGGGAAAGCAGTGATTCAGTCCAGAAGAGCTTTCACCACAGAGGGCACGGGGGAGCACAGAGGAACCGCCACTACGAGTTAGTGAAGAAATTTATTGGGAGGCAGATCATGAGCGATCATAAGTTCGACCGGCTAGTTTCTGAAATTCGCAACGAACACGTCGACGACCAGGTGGTTTCCCAGGCTGGCGAGCGGGTGTGGAGTTTGATGGCTGGCTCCTCCACGGCCGAACTGAGCCTGCGCAAGCTGCGGAGCTGTGAGGATTTTCAGACGCTGATCCCGGCGTATCTGGACAAGAGCCTGCCGGAAGCGCGCCGGATGCTGCTGGAAGATCACGTGCACCAGTGTGTGGCGTGCCGGCATTCCGTGGAGCAGGCCCGCAACGGGGAACTGCAACCGACGTGGCAACCGGCATGGGCGGCGAAGAAATCCTCCCGCAGTTTTCCGGCGTGGCGCTGGGGCATGGTGGCAGCCGCGGCCGTGGTGGCCGGATTTGCCGCGCTGGCACTGACTGGAGGATTTTTCCCGGGACAGCACGCTGTACGAGGTGCGGTCCAGAATGTGGACGGCGCACTCTACGCGGTTTCTGACGATCAGGTGAGGGTGATTCCGGTGGGCTACCAGATTCGCAATGGCGATGAGATCCGCACGGCCAAGGGTTCGAATGCGGTGGTTCGCCTGCTCGATGGATCGCAGGTGGAGATGGGCGAGCGCTCCGACCTTTCGGTGTCACGGGGGTGGAAGGGCACCACGATTCGTTTGGATGGCGGCCACATTATGGTGCAGGCCGCGAAGCAGCGTACCGGCCGGCTTTATGTTGCCACCGACGACTGCCTGGTATCGGTGAAGGGGACGATTTTTTCCGTCAACCACGGCATCAAAGGATCTCGCGTCGCGGTAGTCGAAGGCGTGGTCCGAGTCGCTTACGGCGACCAGACTGCCGAGTTGCGCCCCGGCGACGAAGCGACCTCCACGGCCAGCGTCTCCAAGGTTCCCATTCAAAACGAGATCGCCTGGAGCCGCAATTCGGCGAAGTACCTGGCGCTGCTGGGAGATTTTGCCGTCCTGCAAAAACAGATTGAGGCCATTCCAGGACCGGGGCTGCGCTACAGTTCCGATCTTCTGCCTTATGTTCCCGATCACACCGTGGTCTATGCTGCGATTCCCAATCTCGCAGCCACTCTGGGCGAGGCGAGCCAGTTGTTTCAGGATCGCATGCAGCAGAGCCCGGCGCTGCGCAGTTGGTGGAACGAACAGCAACGCGGCAAAGGTCCGAAACTGGCCGACGTGATGGGACAATTGAAAACCTTCAGCAGCTATTTGGGCGATGAGATCGTATTCGCGGTAGCCAAGGAGGGCTCGACCTACAGCGCACCCGTGGTGCTGGCCAAAGTAACGCAGCCGGGTCTGGAGAGTTTTCTGCGCGCCGAGGCGAAGCATATCAACGCCGGCGGCAGCCAGGCCGCGCTGCAGATTGTGCATGATCCTTCGGCGGTGCCCGCCTCCCCGAATCATCCGTTCCTGGTTTATCTGAACAACGATATGCTGGTTGCTAGTCCGGATGTTGCGGAACTGCAGCGCACGGCGGCGCGAATTCAACAGTCCGGCAGCAGTCAGTTCACCAGCACTGCGCTGTACCAGCAGGTGGAGCATGCTTACCAGCAGGGTGCGGGCTGGCTGTTCGTTGCCGACATGGAACAAATTGTGGCGCAGCACGTACAAGATAGTAGCCAGAAGCCGCTGCCGCCCGGGATTGGGGACGTCCGATATCTCATGATGGAACGCCGCGAGGTCGGAGGCAAGACGGAGAATCGGGCTGCGCTGACGTTCGCCAACGAGCGGCGCGGGATAGCGTCGTGGCTGGCTGCGCCGGCCTCCATGGGCACGTTGGAGTTTATTTCTCCCAATGCGAGCATGGTGAATTCGGTGGTCATCAAAAACCCCAAGAACATTACCGAAGAGTTGTTCCAGATGATTGGCGCCAGCGATGCGAACTTTCCTCAGGAACTGGCGAAGTTCGAAGCCAAGACCGGGGTCAGCGTGCTGGATGACATTACGGCGCCGCTGGGCGGTGAAGTCACGTTTGCGGTCGATGGTCCCCTGTTGCCGACGCCGCGGTGGAAGCTGGTATTCGAAGTGTACGATCCAACCACTCTGCAGTCGACGATTGCCAAGCTGGTCGACAGTTTCAATCACGAGGCCGCGCAGCCAGGGAAATCATTCCAGCTCACGCAGCAGCAAGTTGGTTCGCAGACCTACTACACGATTCGCAGCCAGCAGCAGGCAAGTTTTGAACTGGACTACGCTTACGAGGATAGTTATCTGATCGCCGGGCCGGACGTGGCCACGGTTTCGCAGGCGATTCGCGATCGCCAGGCTGGAAACACGCTGACCCATTCACCGACGTTCCAGGCACTTCTGCCTAGTGATAAATACACGAATTTTTCCGCGATCTTCTATCACAACTTTGGCCCGGTGGTGGGGCCGCTGGTCGATCAGATCAAAACCCTCGGCACGCTGACAAAACAGCAGCAGCAGTCCATTGCGGACTTGCAGGCCAACACCGCGCCGGGGTTGATCTACGTGTATGGCGAGCCTGAGAGAATTGTCGTGGCCAGCGACACCGGCTTCATGGGCTTCGATCTGGGTACGCTGCTGGGGATGGGCCAGGGCGGCCCATTTATGCCTCAACTGTTTCCGGGCGGCGCGTTACACCATCCGGGCACGACCCAGTAATGCGCCCGATCATAGTTCCTTGAATTCATGATGAGTACGGCAATCCAAACCGGAGCGGCAAGCGGGGTAAACCAGCAAGCCGCCACTGCTCCGCTGCCGCCGGTCATCGAACTACGCGGGCTCTCGGTGCGGTTTGGCAGCCGCGAAATCCTGCGGAATTTGACTTGCTCTCTGCGCGGACGCGCCATCGGTTTGCTTGGTCCCAACGGCGCTGGCAAGTCCACCCTGATTAATACTCTTCTCGGGTTCTACAAACCCTGCTCCGGCTCCGCTCTGGTGCTGGGGCACGATATTCGAACCGATACCAGAAAAATCCGCGGGCTGGTGGGCTACATGCCCGAGAATGACGCGCTGATTTCGAAGATGAGCGCGGTCTCGTTCGTGCAGATGATGGCGGAGCTTTCCGGCCTGCCGCCGGAGGCCGCGCTGGAGCGCGCGCATGAGGCCCTGTTTTGCGTGGGGTTGGCCGAGGCGCGGTATCGCGAGCTGGGAACCTATTCGCTGGGAATGAAGCAACTGGCGAAGCTGGCGCAGGCCATCGCCCACGGGCCCAAGCTTTTGATTCTGGACGAACCGACCAACGGTCTTGATCCGCCGGCGCGGCAGCGCATGATCCGCATGATTCGCGACGTCCGCGACAGCCGGCAGTTGCAGATCGTGCTGTGCTCGCATCTGTTGCGCGATGTCGAAGACACTTGCGAGGAAGTGTTGATTCTGAACCAGGGCCGGATTGCCCACTACTCCAACCTGGAAGAAGAGCGCAAGGCGAACAAGAGATTTCTGGAACTCGAAACCTACGGCGCCAACGGTGATTTCACCGAAGCCATCGAGAAGCTGGGCTGCGAGTGCGCGGTGACCGCCAACCGGCTGAAAATGGTCCTGGCCGATGGCGTCGAGATTCGCGACATCTACCGCATCGCTGCGGAGCGCGACGTGCGCATCCGCCGGCTGAATTTCCGCCGGGATACGCTGGAAGACATTTTCCTGAAAGCGATGGAAAGTTGATATGCAGATGAGCCCTCTGGAGAACCGCCTTGGCCGTCTATAGACGCACCTACACGTCGTACTCCGGGTCGCTGACCCCGGCGTGGTCGCGGTTCTTAGTGCTGTTTCGGTATTCCAGAAGAAGCCTGTTCCGTTCCAAAGTGCAGACCGCACTTTTTGTGTTGTGCTTTTTCTTTCCCCTGGCGAGCCTGCTTGCCATCTATCTCGCCCACAACCTGAGTTTTCTGGACCGGTTCGGCGGCAACGGGCTTCCGTTCCTCCAGATCGATAACAGGTTCTTTTTTGTTTTTGTCACCGTTCAGGGTACCTTGGCCTTCGTGCTCACCGCGTTTGCCGGGCCGGGGCTGATTTCTCCGGACTTGGCCAATGGCGCGCTGCCCCTGTATTTTTGCCGTCCGTTCTCGCGCGCCGAATACGTGTTGGGCAAAACCTCGGTTTTGGCCATCCTGCTTTCGCAGATTACGTGGATTCCTGGACTGATTCTGTTTGTGGTGCAGGCCAGCCTGGCGGGTCCGGGATGGACCTCAGATAATCTCTGGATCGCCGGCAGCATCGTGCTTTCTTCCATGATTTGGATCGTGGTTCTATCGCTGCTCGCGACCGCGCTGTCGGCGTGGGTGAAATGGAGGATCGTGGCGGGAGCCCTGATGCTGGGGGTCCTGTTCTTTGGAGCCGGCTTCGGGCAGGCGGTGAATGCGGTGTTGCGCACCCAGTCGGGGCGCTTTTTCGATATCGGTTACCTGATGGGAACGGTGTGGTCATCGCTGTTTCGCATCGATAGCGAGCGCGCGATGACGTCGATCGGAGCGTGGGCCGCCTTACTGATCTACTGCGGAATCTGCCTCGCGCTGTTGGTGCGCAAAGTACGCGCCTACGAGGTGGTCCGGTGAGCGACGTGACAACGAACGACCGCATCGTTTTCGAGAATGTCTCAAAGTTCTACGGCGAGATTCTGGGAGTGAATCGCGTGAATCTCTCAATCCCGCCGGGAGTGACCAGCCTGGTGGGTCCCAACGGTTCGGGGAAGACTACGCTGATGAACCTGATGACCGGGCTGGTACGACCCACGCGCGGGCGAATCCAGGTTCTCGGGCTCAACCCAGACGAACCCGAAAAGCTTTTCAAAATTCTCGGCTACAGCACGCAGTTTGACTCTTTCCCCAAAGGCCTCACAGGATTTCAATTCGTATATTCCTATCTTCGGCTTGCGGGCAGCGAGGCGCGCGCCGCGGAACAGTTGGCGTGGCGCGCCATTGAGCGCGTAAATCTTACCGACGCTGCGAACCGCAACGTCGCCGCCTATAGCAAGGGGATGCGCCAGCGGGTGCGGCTGGCGCAAGCGCTGTGCCACAACCCGCGAGTGCTGGTGCTGGACGAGCCGCTGAACGGGCTCGATCCTCTGGCGCGAGCGGAGATGATGGCGCTGTTTCGCGCGACCGCATCCGAGGGTTGTTACGTAATTATTTCCAGCCACATTCTTCACGAAGTTGACGCCATTTCGGATCAGGTCATTCTGCTGAGCAACGGGTATGTTGTCGCCGAAGGACAGATTCACGACGTGCGCAATGAAATTCGCGAGCATCCGGCGCAGATTCTGATCCGCTGCGACCGGCCCCGCGACCTGGCGGCGAAGATGATGGAGTCGGAACATACCATTGAAGTCCGCATCCATAACGACGAGCACGGACTGTTGATCAAGACCAAAGACGCCGACCGGTTTTACCTCTCGCTGAATCACGTCGCGCTCAACGGAATTGAAATCGAATCGGTTGCGCCCGCCGACGACGACGTGAACTCGGTTTACGAATACCTGATCGGCAGCGACGAGGTGACGCGATGAGCAGTCTCGCGACAACGCGGCTCGCGAATACCGCGCTGTGGTGGTCACAGATCAAGGCTGTCATCCGGCTGGAGATGAAGAAAACATTCTTCGCCCGGCGCGGGCTTTGGATCTACATTCTCGCGCTGCTGCCGATTCTTCTGTTCGCTGGACATGCCGTGATTGTTTCTCACGAGCGAGGGCGCAGCCTCGAAATCGCAAGCCAGGGCGAGAGAACGTTGACTTACCAGGATCTGCTCGCGATCAAGCCGGGCATGACGATCACGGAGGTGATCGCTCTGCTGGGGAAGCCGCCGCAGCGCCTTCATTGGAAGCAGCGAAAGCTCATCCGGGTTGCGGGCGGCGGTACTTAGGATGGCCAGGAGGTCCTTGGTCGGCGTCTTGGCGGGATTCGAGCGCGACCACTCGTCGGCCCGGCGGCGCGCGG
>Ga0209415_10010435_pt1 | contig 15805 bp, 15 predicted proteins | sample PeaSoiSIISIP2007_FD_187696 | JGI IMG/M metagenome (GOLD analysis project Ga0209415, IMG submission 187696) | Peat soil microbial communities from Weissenstadt, Germany - SII-SIP-2007 (SPAdes) (version 2) | ecosystem: Environmental > Terrestrial > Soil > Wetlands > Peat | place: Germany...
TAAACTTGCTAGTGCACCTCTTGATTCCGAAGTTCGCACCAGAGGATGTCGCGAACTGATGCGAACTTCGGAATCGGCGCACTAGGTCTTGAGGAAGCCCGAGAATTTCTTCTGGAATCGAGACAGCCGGCCGCCGCGGTCGATCAGATGCTGCTGGCCGCCGGTCCACGCCGGATGCGACTTCGGGTCGATATCGAGGTGCAGGGTGTCGCCCTCCTTGCCCCAGGTTGTCCGGGTCTGGAACTCGGTCCCGTCGGTCATCAGCACCTTGACCACGTGATAATCGGGATGGATGTCGGGTTTCATGGCGATTCTCTTCCCGCGCCGCGGTGGCGGCGCTCGTTCAGCCTGCACAGCGCATAGCTCCGAAGCGGGCGTCCTATACAGGACTGTGGGATCGCCCACAAGGCGCGGCTGAAACCCGCGGCAATCCCGCAATTGTCAATCACCGGGTCCCACGCCATTGTCCGGTCGGCCGGATCTCGGATCGCGTGCTGGCGTGCGGGCCAACCCGGAGGGTGTGTGCCATGAATTTCGTCGCCGACAGCGGCGGGCGGGGCCTCGAACCGGCGGCCCCCGGGCCGGCTGAACCCGCGCGGGAGCCGGGTCGGGTCCAGGTCAAGCCTCTGCTCGGGCTCGTCCCGTACGTCCTGCGCTATCGCGGGCGCGTGGCGGCGGCCTGCGTGACCCTGGTGGTTGCCGCGCTGGCGACCCTCGCGGTGCCGCTCGCGGTGCGCCGCATGATCGACTTCGGCTTTTCGGACGAGCGGATCGGCCTGATCGACCGCTATTTTACCGTCATGATCGCGGTGGTCGCCGTGCTCGCCGGAGCGAGCGCGCTGCGATACTACTTGGTTACCACGCTGGGCGAGCGCGTCGTGGCGGATTTGCGTGCGGCGGTGTTTGCCCATTTGACCAGCCTGTCGACCGCTTTTTTCGATACCGCCCGGACCGGCGAGATGGTGTCGCGGCTGACCGCCGACACCACACAGATCAAGGCCACGGTCGGCGCCTCGGTGTCGATCGCGCTGCGCAATGTCGTGCTGTTCGTCGGCGCCAGCGCCATGATGGTGGTGACGAGCCCGCGGCTGTCGACATTCGTGCTGGCCGCGATCCCGCTGATCGTGCTTCCGCTGGTCGGCTTCGGGCGCGCGGTGCGCCGGCGGTCGCGGACCGCCCAGGACACGCTCGCCGACGCCTCGGCCTATGCGGCGGAGCTGATCGGGGCGGTGCGCACGCTGCAGGCATTCACCAACGAGAGGCTGGCGATCGCGCGGTTCACCGCCGCGGTCGAGCGCGCCTTCGAGGCGGCGAGGTATTCGACCCGCGCCCGCGCGATCCTTACCGCCATCGTCATCTTCCTGGTGTTCGCCAGCGTCGTCGGCATCCTCTGGGTCGGCGCCCAGGACGTGCTGGCCGGGCGGATCACGGCGGGTCGGCTCGGGCAGTTCGTGCTCTACGCGGTGTTCGCCGCCGGGGCATTGAGCGAGCTCAGCCAGGTGTGGGGCGAGATTTCGCTCGCCTCGGGAGCCGCCGAGCGCATCGCCGAACTCCTCGCCATCAGGCCGACCGTCTCGGCGCCGTCGCGTCCGACCGCCCTGCCGGTTCCGCCGCGCGGCGAGGTGGCATTCGATGCCGTCGCCTTCGCCTACCCGACGAGGCCGCGGGCTTCGGTGCTCAACCGCGTCTCGCTGCGGGTGCGGCCGGGCGAAAAGGTCGCGATCGTCGGCCCGTCGGGCGCCGGAAAGAGCACCGTCTTCCATCTGATCCTGCGGTTCTACGATCCGCAAGAAGGCGCCGTGTCGTTCGACGGCGTCCGCCTGACCGACGTCGATCCGACCGAGCTGCGCCGGCGCATCGCGCTGGTGCCGCAGGACGTCGCGGTGTTCGCCGCGTCGGTCCGGGAAAACATCCGCTTCGGCCGCCCCGATGCGGCGGATGCCGAGATCGTTCACGCCGCCGAGCAGGCGCTTGCCGACGAATTCATCTCGCGGCTGCCGCAGGGCTACGACACCCCGATCGGCGAGCGCGGCGTGACGCTCTCCGGCGGCCAGCGCCAGCGCATCGCCATCGCCCGCGCCATCCTGCGCAATGCGCCGCTGCTCCTCCTCGACGAGGCGACCTCCTCGCTCGACGCGGAGAGCGAAACGCTCGTCCAGTCGGCGCTCGAGCGCCTGATGCGCGGACGCACCACGCTGGTCATCGCCCATCGGCTGGCCACGGTGCTGTCGTGCGACCGTATTCTGGTGATGGACGAGGGCCGCATCGTCGAGGAGGGCACCCACGCGGCGCTCGCCGCGGCGGGCGGGCTCTATGCGCGGCTCGCCAGGCTGCAGTTCGAGGCGGCGTGACGGAGATGCCTCCTCACGGCCGCCAGCTCATGCGATGCACCGGGCGGCCGGAGATCGGATTGACGTCGTCGCCGACCTTGCTGAAGCCGTGCTTCTGGTAGAACCGGATGGCGCGGCGATTGTCGACATTGACGTGGAGGTCGAGCCCTCGCGGAGACTGCCGCCTGGCCTCGGCGAGCAGCGCCTCGGCGATGCCCCTGCCCCATGACTCGGGAGCCACCACGATCTGGTCCAGATAGCCGGTCGCGGGATCCACCGTGACGAAGCCGACGATGCCGCCCGCGCCCTCCGCCACCGTGATGGTGGCGGTCGCCACCAGCTCCTGGCGCCAGCGCTCCTGCCACCAGGCCAGCCGCGCGGAGAAATCGATCGACGGATAGTTCTGCTGCCAGCTGCGCCGCCACAATTCGATCGTCGGCGCTTCGTCGGACGGGGCGTATCGGCGCAGCCGGACCGTCGGATCGGGCGTCACCGCTCGGTGAGCTTCAGTTCGATTCGCCGGTTGCGGCGGAACGCATCGTCGGTCTTGTCGTTGTCGAGCGGCTGGAACTCGCCGAAGCCGGCGGCGACCAGCCGCTGCGGCGACACGCCCTTGCTCATCAGGTACTGCACCACCGCTATGGCGCGGGCGGCGGACAATTCCCAGTTCGACGGATAGGTACCGCTCGAGATCGGACGGATGTCGGTATGGCCGTCGATCCGCAGCACCCAGGCGATCTCCGAGGGGATCTGCTTGTCGAGATCGAGCAGCGCGCCGGCGAGCTTGTCGAGCTCGGCGCGGCCTTCCGGCCGGATCGCCGCGGAGCCCGAATCGAAGAACACCTCGGACTGGAACACGAAGCGATCGCCGACCACGCGGATGTCCGGCCGCGCGCCCAGGATGGTCCGCAGCCGTCCGAAGAAGTCCGATCGGTAGCGCGACAGCTCCTGCACCCGCTGGGCCAGCGCCACGTTGAGCCGCTGGCCGAGATCGGCGATGCGGCCCTGCGAATCCTTGTCCTTGGCCTCGGAAGCCTGCAGCGCGCCTTCGACCGCGGCGAGCTGGCGGCGCAGCGCCGCGATCTGCTGATTGAGCAGCTCGACCTGGGCGAGCGCCCGCGCCGACACCCGCTTCTCGGCGTCGATCTGGCCGGACAGCGCCGACACCTGGCCCTGCGCCGACGAGGCGCCCGATCCGAGGTTTTCGTAGAGCCCCTGCAGTCGATTGCGTTCGCCCTCGGCGGCGGCGAGGTTGGCGCGCAGCGACGCCAGCGTGTCCTCCACGGTCGCCTTGCCGGTCTTCTCCATCGACAAGAGCTCGGTCAGCTGCGCCACCTGGGCGTTCAGCCGGGCCAGCGCCGTGTCCTTGCCGGTGACCTCCTGCGACAGGAAGAACTGCACCACGACGAAGACCGACAGCAGGAAGATGATGGCGAGGATCAGGGTCGACAGCGCGTCGACGAAGCCCGGCCAGTAGTCGATGCCGCGTTCGCGACCTCTCCGGGCAAGCGCCATGGCGGACCTACACCTTTTGATCTTCGCGCGCGACCCGCTCGAGCAGGAGCTTGATGTCGTTCTGCTGCGACGCCTGCGCGTCGGCCCAGTCGCGGATCATCTGCTGCTCGGCCCGCATGTGATTGACCAGGCCGTGGATCGCCTCCGCCAGATTGGCCATCGCGGCGGTCGCCGCTTTGCCGGAGCCGGACTCGCCGACCATGTCCTTCAGCCGATCGAGCGCCAGCCGGATTTCCCCGGGGGGGCCGGTCCCCAGGCGCGGGTCGCTCTCGATCGAGATGTCGCGCACGGTGGTCGAAAGCCAGTCCTCGAGGTCGGTATAGAAGCGGTTCTGCGCCTGGCTCATCTGCAGGTCGAGAAAGCCCAGCACCAGCGATCCGGACAAGCCGAACAGGGAGGACGAGAACGAGATCCCCATGCCGCCGAGCGGCGCCGCCAGCCCTTCCTTCAGCGCGTCGAACACCGCGCCGGAATCGCCGCCCACCTTGAGGCCGTCGATGACCTTGCCGACCGAGCCCACGGTCTCGATCAGGCCCCAGAAGGTTCCGAGCAGCCCGAGGAAGATCAGCAGCCCGGTCATGTAGCGCGACAGGTCGCGGGCCTCGTCGAGCCGGGTGGCGATCGAATCGAGCAGCCCCCGCATGGTCTGCGCCGAGATCGCCATGCGGCCGATGCGGTCGCCGAGGATGCTCGCCATGGGCGCCAGCAGCACCGGCGGACGTGCGACCGCGAGCCCCGGGTCGGCGAGCCGGAAGCCGTTGACCCAGGTCACCTCGGGAAACAGGCGAATCACCTGGCGGAACGCCAGCAGGATGCCGACCAGCAGCACGCCGATGATCAGCGCGTTGAGGAACGGATTGGCCTGGAATGCCGCCAGGATCTGCCTGTAGAGCACCACCACCAGGAGGGCGCACAGGATCAGGAACACCAGCATCCGGACCAGGAAGATCCGCGGCGAGGACAACTTGAAGGGGTCGAGATCGCGCGCCATGGGGTCAATTACGTCGCCAATAGCTTGGACCGCAATATGGCACAGTAGGGGCGAAACAAAATGACGCTGTTGCGCCATCGTGCGCCGATTCCGGGCCGCCGGGCGGGAATCAGCCCTTGGCGGCGTCCCGCAGCGCCCGCAACAGGTCGCGGTGCACGGTTTCGTTGCCGGCGATGATGTGGCCCTTCTCCATCATGGCGTCGCCGCCGTCGAGATCGCTGACATATCCGCCCGCCTCGCGCACCATCAGGAGGCCGGCCGCCATGTCCCATGGCGACAGCTGGCGTTCCCAGAACGCGTCGAGCCGGCCGCTCGCCACCCAGGCGAGATCGAGCGCGGCTGCGCCGAAGCGCCGCAGGCCGGCCGCCTGGTCCTGCACGAAGGCGAGCTCCTTGCGGAAGTCGGCGAGGCTGCCGCGGCCCCGATGGGGGAGGCCGCAGCCGATCACGGCGTCGCCGAGGTGGCGGCGCGCCGCGACCCGGATGCGGCGGTCGTTCATGAAGGCGCCGCTGCCGCGCTCCGCGGTGTAGAGCTCGTCGGTCACCGGGTTGTAGATCACGCCGGCGACGATCGTCCCCTCGCGCTCGAGCCCGATCGAGATCGCAAACTGCGGTATGCCGTGGAGGAAATTCGTGGTTCCGTCGAGCGGGTCGACGATCCACGTGTTGCTCTTGTCCGCTCCCTCGTGCCGTCCGCCCTCCTCGCCGAGGAACCCGTAGCCGGGTCGCGCCTTCGCCAGCTCCTCGCGCAATATATCCTCGGCACGGTGGTCGGCGGCGCTGACGAAGTCGCCCGGCCCCTTGACCGACACCTGCAGCTTCTCGACCTCGCCGAAATCGCGCTTGAGGCTGCGGGCCGCCCGTTGTGCGGCCTTGACCATGACGTTGAGGAGCGCGGAGCGGAGCATGGCGCGGCCAATTCACGATGGGTGTGGCGGGAATGATCCGGTGATCTGCGCCCCCCGGCACCGGCCGTCAAGACCGCGGCGGCTGACCGGCGAGCCAGCTCCTGGCGTCACGCGCGCCGGACTCGCGCTCCGCCGGCTTGAGCTTCTCGACGAAATCGTCGAGCCAGGCATCGCTTTCCCCGCCGGCCTTGGCGACGATATGCCACTTGGCAGCCGCGACCGGGTCGGTCGGGAGCCCGCGGCCGGTCGCCAGAATCCGCGCCAGCCGGTTCTGCGCGATCGGGCTGCCGCGCAGCGCCGCCTTGTGAAACAGCGCGGCGGCTCCGGACTCGTCCTTGGCGATGCCGGTGCCGTTGAACAGCGCAATCGCGTATTCGACCTCGGCGTCGAGATTGCCCGAACGCGCCGCCAGGCCGAGCAGGCGCGCGGTCTCGGGCAGATCCTTGGGAACGCCGCGGCCTTCCTTGGTGAGCGTCGCCAGCGCGTACTGGGCTTCCGGATTGCCCGCATTGGCGCCGAAGCGGAGCAGCTCGGCGGCGCGGCTGAAATCCTGGGGGAACTGCTGGCCCTCGATGTACAGCAGAGCCAGATTGTAGGCCGCCGCGACCTGCCCGAGCTTGGCGGCCCGGGTCAGCATCGCGGTCGCGGCATCACGGTCGCGCGGGCCGCCCCGCCCGCCGAACCGGAACATCGCCAGCGCGAACATCGCCTCGCGATCGCCGCGGTCGGCCGCCAGCGAGTACCACGATGCGGCCTTGGCGTCGTCTTGCGGGACCCCGAAGCCGTGGGCGTAGAGCTCGCCGAGCAGGGTCATCGCGGCGGCGTCACCCTTCTCGTTGACCCGGCGCGTCGCCTCCTGGAATGCCGTCAGATAGCGGCCCCGTTGAAAGGCCGCGTAGGCGACGTCGGGCTCGGCCTCGCCGCGGCTCCGCGATGCGGCCGGCGCCAGCGGCGGTGCCGGCCAGAACGAGTTGGCATGATCGGTCGCCGGCGGCGGCGCCGGCTTCGCTGCCGTCGGTTTCGTCTCGGGCTTCAGCGCCGGCTTCAGGCCCAGGGGTTTGACCGGCTTCGGGCGCGCCGGCTTGTCCGGCCGCGGCGGCTGGACGGCCGGGGGGGTGATAGGGATGGGCGCGCCGGGGATGGGGGCCGGAGGCACGATCGGGGCCGGCGCCTGCGCCATGGCGCCGGTCGCCGCCACGATGATCGCGGCGGACAGCATCACGCCGCGCCGTCTCATCGCCATGGCGACGGCTCCAGGAGCAGGTGCTCGGCCACGGCTCGCATCGCCTTGTCGGCAGCCTTGCCGTCGTTCCAGATCAGGTCGCCGACCGCAACGAAATCGGCCCCGGCGCCGGAGAGCCGGGCGACCTGGTCGAGGCTATCGGCAAATCCCACGCAAGGCACCTCGAACAGCTCCGCCCACCACTCGACCCGCTCGATGATCGCGTCGTGGCCCGGCTGCCGGCCGGTCGCATCCGGCTCGCCGAACATCACGTAGGCGGCGCCGGCCTCGGCCGCCACCATGGCGTCGTGCCGGGTCGTCAGCCCGCCGGCGCCGGCGATGCGGTCCGGCCGCAGGGCCGTGAGCGCTGCCCCGAGTGCGTCGACCCCGGTGACGTGCGCGCCGTCGGCCGCGGTGCGCGCCGCGATGTCGGGCCTGCCGTCGACCAGCAGCGCCGCGCCGTGCCGCTGCACCACGGGACACAACAATTGCGCGCGCTCGATCAAGGCGCTGTCGCCGGCCTCGGCGAACCTTGCCAGCACCGCCGCGACGTCGGCGGCGGCGAGGGCCGCGGCCAGCCCGTCGATCAGCGCGGCCGGATCCCCGATTCGCGGCGTGATCAGATAGATCCGCGGCGAGATGCCCTCTGGTTGCGCGGTTGGTCGGCCGGGGCCCATGGCGTTCGGGTGTGATGGCAATCGGGTGGAACAGCGGCGGGGCGATCGATCTCCACGTCTGCGATGCGGCGAGGCGGACGTTTCGCTCCGCCGGTCCGGCTCACGCCGCCCGCTTTTTCTCCAGATCGGGCTTCCACCGGCCGAGCGCGGCCAGCCCGTTCATCGCGGCGCGGTGCGCGAAGGCGCGCTGCGCCGCCGCTACGTTCTCGCGTTTCCCCGACCACGCCTTCTGCGGCGCCGCCTGGAGGGCGCGGCCGTAGGAGAAGGTCAGCGTCCACGGCAACCCGCCGATCTTGTTCATGGCGTCGAGATGCGCGGTCGCCTCCTCATCGGACTGGCCGCCGGAGAGGAATGCGATGCCCGCCACCGCGACCGGCACGCAGGCCTTGAGCACCTTGACGGTCTTGGCCGCGACCTCGTCGACCGGGGCGCGCCGCGGGCATTTTTTGCCCGACACCACCATGTTGGGCTTGAGCACGGTGCCTTCGAGCGCCACACGGGCCTCGTAGAGCTCCTGGTACACGGTCTTCAACACCCACTCGGTGACCGCATAGCAGCGATCGATGTCGTGATCGCCGTCCATCAGCACCTCGGGCTCGACGATCGGGACGATGTCCGCGTCCTGACACAGCGCCGCGTAGCGCGCCAGCGCGTGCGCGTTGGTCTTGATGGCGGCGTGGCTCGGAATGCCGGGACCGATGTCGATCACGGCCCGCCACTTGGCGAATTTCGCGCCCAGCCCGCGATAGTCCGCCAGGCGCTCGCGCAATCCGTCGAGACCCTCGGTGATCACCTCGCCGGGGCAGAACGGCAGCGACTTCGTCCCCTGGTCGACCTTGATGCCCGGCAACGAGCCGGCCGCCTCGATCAGCTTGACCAGGGGCATGCCGTCCGCGGCCTTCTGCCGGATGGTCTCGTCGTAGAGGATGACGCCGGATATGTTCGACGTCATCGCGTCCTTGGCGCGAAACAGCAGCTCACGGTAATCCCGCCGGGTCTCCGCCGTGGAATCGACCCCGATGGAGTCGAACCGCTTCTTGATGGTGCTGGTCGATTCGTCGGCCGCGAGAATCCCCTTGCCGGGAGCCACCATGGCTGCGGCGACCTGCGTCAGCTCTGCGAGATTCATCGAACCCTCCTGTCGCTCCGCCGCGGCGGACGGCACGTCATGATAGTCTCATGTCATTATCTTCAGCACCTCGACGCCGGGCAACGCCTTGCCCTCCAGCCATTCGAGGAAGGCGCCGCCGGCGGTCGACACGTAGGTCAACCGCTCGGCCACGCCGGCGGTGTTGAGCGCCGCCACCGTATCGCCGCCGCCGGCGATGGAGCGGAGCTTGCCGGTGTCGGTCAGCTCTGCCGCCGCCTCGGCGACCTCGATGGTGCCGTTGTCGAAAGGCTCGAGCTCGAAGGCGCCGAGCGGTCCGTTCCACACCAGGGTCCTGGAACGCGCCAGCACCGAGACCACGTGCTCGACGGTGAGCGGCCCGATGTCGAGGATCATCTCGTCGTCGCCGACCTGGTCCACCGGGACGACCCGCGAGGGCGCGTGCGCCTTGAAGTCGCGCGCCACCACCGCGTCGACCGGCAGCACGATGTCACAGCCCTTGCGGGCGGCATTCGCCATGATGTCGCGCGCGGTCGCCGCCAGGCCGTGCTCGGCCAGCGACTTGCCCACCTTCACGCCCTTGGCGGCGAGGAACGTGTTGGCCATGCCGCCGCCGATGACCAGCGCATCGACCTTCGCGATCAGGTTGTTCATGAGCTCGAGCTTGGTCGAGATCTTGGCGCCGCCGACGATCGCGGCGATCGGATGGTCCGGCGTATCGAGCGCCGCGCCGAGCGCGGTGAGCTCCGCCTGCATGGCGCGTCCGACGTAGCCCGGCAGGACGTGGCCGAGCCCCTCGGTCGACGCATGCGCACGGTGGGCGGCCGAGAACGCGTCGTTGACCCAGATGTCGCCGAGCGCCGCGAGCGCCGCCACGAATGACGGATCGTTCTTCTCCTCGCCCGGGTGGAAGCGGGTGTTCTCCAGGCACAGGATGTCGCCGGGCCGCATCGCCGCAACCGCCGCCGCGGCCTCATTGCCGATGCAGTCCTCCGCAAAGGCGACCGGCCGTCCGATCACCTGTGCGACGGCCGCCGCGACCGGCCGCAGCGACAGCTTGGGATCGCGTCCCTTCGGGCGCCCGAGATGCGACAGCAGGATGGCCTTGCCGCCGTGGTCGGCGACCTCGCGGATGGTCGGCACCACGCGCTCGATGCGGGTCAGATCCCCGACCTTGCCGCCCTCCATCGGGACGTTGAGGTCGACGCGCAGCAGCACGCGCTTGCCGCAGAGGTCGGCCTGATCGAGCTTGCGGAAGGTCATCGGGGCGGTCTGGCGGGGAGCATCGGCAATGCTGCTCTCAGTTCAGCTTGCCCATCGCGACCGCGGTGTCGGCCATGCGATTGGAGAAGCCCCATTCGTTGTCGTACCACGACATCACCCGCACCAGGGTGTGGTCCAGCACCTTGGTCTGGTCCATGTGGAAGACCGACGAGTGCGGGTCGTGGTTGAAGTCGACCGAGACGTTCGGCTGCTCCGTATAGCCGAGGATGCCCTTGAGCTGCTGCTCGGCGGCGCGCTTGATGGCGGCGTTGACCTCGTCCTTCGAGGTGGCGCGCCGGGCGACGAACTTGAAGTCGACCACCGACACGTTCGGCGTCGGCACCCGGATCGCGACGCCGTCGAGACGTCCGGCGAGCTCGGGGAGCACCAGGCCGACCGCCTTGGCGGCGCCGGTCGACGTCGGGATCATCGACAGCGCGGCGGCGCGCCCGCGGTAGAGATCCTTGTGCACCTGGTCGAGGGTCGGCTGATCATTGGTGTAGGCGTGCACCGTGGTCATGAAGCCCTTTTCGATGCCGATCGCGTCGTTGAGCACCTTGGCGACCGGCGCCAGGCAGTTGGTGGTGCAGGACGCATTGGAGACGACGAGGTGCTGCTTGGTCAGCTTGTCGTGATTGACGCCGTAGACGACGGTGAGATCGGCGCCGTCGGACGGAGCCGAGACCAGCACGCGGCGGGCGCCGGCGGCAAGATGCGCCGAGGCCTTGTCCTTGCTGGTGAAGATGCCGGTGCATTCGAGCGCGATGTCGACGCCCAGCTCCTTCCACGGCAGCTGCGCCGGGTCCTTGATGGCGGTGAATTTGATGCGGCCGGCGCCGCAGTCGATGGTGTCGCCCTCGACGGTGACGTGTCCGGGAAACCGGCCGTGCACCGAGTCGAACCGCAACAGGTGGGCGCTGGTCTCGATCGGGGCGGGCTCGTTCACCCCCACCACCTCGATATCCCGGCGCCCCGATTCCGCGATGGCGCGCAGCACGTTGCGCCCGATGCGGCCAAATCCGTTGATCCCGATGCGTACCGACATGAGTCCTGCTCCTTCGTCCCGTCGTTCCCCGGCGTTGCCGCATCATACCTTATTCGCCGAAGATCGTGAGGCGTCGGCGGGTTCCATCATGACGCACCGAGCCTGCGCAGCGCGGCGTCGGCGATCGCCTGCGCCGTGATGCCGAAGTGCCGGTACAGCTCGCAGTAGGGCGCGCTGGCGCCGAACCCCGACATGCCGATGAAGATGCCGTCGGAGCCGATGATCTCGTCCCAGCCCTGGCGCACCGCCGCCTCGACGCCGATCCTGATCGGGGCGTCGCCGATGACGGCGCGCCTGGCCTCCGCCGGGGCGGCGCGCAGCAGCTCGAAGCACGGCACCGAGACCAGCCGGGCCGTCACCCCGCGGTCGCCCAGGATTTGGCGCGCTTGCGCCGCGATCGAGACCTCGGAGCCACTGGCGAACAGCGAGACCGCGGGCTTGCCGTGCTGGGCCGGAACGATCTCGTAGCCGCCCGCCGCGCAGCGGTTCACGTCGGACCGCTCGCGCCGCATCTGCGGCAGGTTCTGGCGCGTCAGCGCGATCACGCTCGGGGCATGCGCGGCCTCGAGCGCGAGCTGCCAGCATTCGGCGGTTTCCACCGTGTCGCACGGCCGGAACACCCTGAGGTTGGGAATGGCGCGCAGGGCCGCAAGGTGCTCGACCGGCTCGTGGGTCGGCCCGTCTTCGCCGACGCCGATCGAATCGTGCGTCATCACGTGAATGACCCGCAGGCCCATCAGCGCGGCCAGGCGCAGGGCCGGACGGCAGTAGTCGGAGAACACCAGGAAGGTTCCCGAGTACGGGACGACCCCGCCGTGCAGCGCCATGCCGTTCATGGCGGCCGCCATGGCGTGCTCGCGCACGCCGTAATGGATGAAGCGGCCCGAATAGTTTTCGGCCGAGAGCACCGTCATGCCCTTTGGCCGGGTGTTGTTGGAGCCGGTCAGGTCTGCCGACCCGCCGATCATCTCCGGGATCGCCGGGACCAGCGTCTCCAGCGCGATCTCGGAGGCCCGGCGGGTGGCGACCTCCTGCGGCGCGGCGGCGAAGCTCTGCTTGAGCGTGTCGACCGCGGCGGCGAGTCCCGGTCCGAGCTCGCCGTCCATCCGGCGCTGGAATTCGGCACGTTCGGCGGCGGCCAGCCGGGCGACCCGCTCGGTCCATGCCGCATGATCGGCCTGGCAGCGTTGTCCGGCCGTCCGCCATTGCGCCAGGATCTCGGGGGGAACCTCGAAGGGCGGCGCGCTCCAGCCGAGTTTTTGTCGCGCGCCGGCGACCTCGTCGGCGCCGAGCGGCGAGCCGTGGCTCTTTTCGCTGCCCGCCTTGGTCGGGGCACCGAACCCGATCGTGGTCCGGCAGGCGATCAGCGTCGGGCGGTCGGACAACTGCCCGGCTTCGATCGCCGCCGCGATCGCTTCCGGGTCGTGGCCGTCGACGCGGCTTGCCGCCCAGCCGGCGGCCTCGAAGCGGCGGACCTGGTCGACCGAGTCGGAAAGCCGCAGCGGGCCATCGATCGAGATGCCGTTGTCGTCGTGAAAGACCATCAGCCTGTTGAGCCGCAGGTGGCCCGCCAGCGCGATCGCCTCGTGGCTCAGGCCCTCCATCAGGTCGCCGTCGGAGGCGAGCACGTAGACCCGGTGGTCGACGATCTGCGGCCCGTAAAGCGCCGCCAGATGCCGCTCGGCGATCGCCATGCCGACCGCGTTGGCGAGGCCCTGGGCGAGCGGGCCGGTCGTCGTCTCGATCCCCGGCGTGTGTCCGCGCTCGGGGTGGCCGGGGGTGAGCGAGCCGAGCTGGCGGAACCGCCTGATCTCCTCCATCGTCATCGCCTGGTAGCCGAGCAGATGGAGCACCGCATAGAGCAGCATCGAGCCGTGGCCGGCCGACAGCACGAAGCGGTCGCGGTCGGGCCACGTCGGGTCGGCGGGGTCGAATTTCAGGAACCGGGTGAACAGCACGGTGGCGATGTCGGCCGTGCCCATCGGCAGGCCCGGATGACCGGACTTGGCGCGCTCGACCGCGTCCATGGCGAGAGCGCGGATGGCGTTCGCCATGCGGTCGTGAGCTTCACGCGACGTCATGGGGCGTCTCAGAACGTCTCGGGTTTCGGCGGCGCGGCGGGCCTGGGCGGCCATTGCGCCACGAGGAAGGTTCGCCGGCCGAGGAAGCGATGTTCCGGGCTGGTCACGCCGGAAATCGGACGAAGTTGGGCGTTAGGTGACGGCGGACTGATACCACGTGACGTTTGCGAGTCAATGCATCGGGAAAACTCCGGATGCCGGCTGATTTTCAACGGATAATGCACACTCGGGCGTTGACGGCGGGCTGTCACGCACCGTAAATTTTCTGGTCTAAAGCCTTGCCGAGGCAAGAGTTTTTATGGGGATTCGGGCGCCAGCAGGCGAAGGGGCGGACGATGACCGACGCAAACGCGATCGATGCCGCAACGCGGCGCCTGTCGGCGGCGCTCGATGCGCTGGAGGCGGCGACCGAGCGCCGGCGCGAGGCAGATCGCGGCGAGGAAAGTCTCGCCGACCAGATCCACGCGCTGGGCAACGATCGTTCGCGGCTGGCGGCCGATCTCGACACCCAGACCGCCCGTTCGCGCCGGCTGGAGGAGACGAACCGCGAGGTCGCTCGCCGCCTGGATGTTGCGGTGGACACGATTCGGTCCGTTCTGGAGGCGCACGATCATTGACGGCATGCGAGATCCCGGCGGATGCGTGGATCCACGGCCGTGCTTGGAAGGCGCGTAGGCGTGGAGTTGCGTCATGTCCCATGTGAGCGTGACCATCAATGGCCGCCAGTACCGCATGGCATGCGAGGACGGTCAGGAAGGTCACCTGATGCGTCTCGCCCGGGACCTCGATCAGCGAATCGACCAGTTGCGCACCCGGTTCGGCGAAATCGGAGACATGCGGCTCACCGTGATGGCGGCGCTCACCGTCGCCGACGAGCTGGTGGAGGCGGGAAAACGGCTTCGTCGGATGGAGGAGGAGCTCGCCGGGCTGCAGGATGCGCGTGTGCTCAGCGCTGACCGCACCCAGGCGACCCACGCGGCGGTCGCCGCAGCGCTCAATTCGGCCGCCGAGCGGATCGAGCGGGTCACCAAGAACCTGAACCGGAGCCTGAGCGACGAAATCGCGCTGGGGTGAATCTCAGCGCATGTTCCGGCGAAGTGGCTATCGGTTCGCCGACAAGAACATGCGCCAGCTAAGAATCACCGCCGCGCTGGCGGTCCGCGGCGGAGCGCACTAGATTGGGTGTGCGGGGCTGCGGGGTGCGACGGAGTTTCAATCCCCGGGGCCTTATCGATCCTATGGGAGCTGTCCCCGTCCGGGCTCGTGGGCTCGGACACACGGCGCCCACCTACGTTGTAGGTTACCCGGGATCGAGCGCTCCGGCGGCCATCGCGGCTCCGCACTCGCAATCTCCCTCGCCCGCCGGCGAGGGTTTTCGTCCGCGGGGCGCGCGTCTCGCCCGTCCTGCAGGCCTCGATCCGTCGCCTCTTCGCCCATGTCCCCGTCATCGACCGACATCACCAAGGCGGAGGTCCGGCGCGCGGCGCTCGCCCGGCGCGACGGACTGCCTGCCCGGGAGCGCGCCGACGCCGCGCACGCCGTCGCGTCGCGGCCGTTTCCACTCGCGGTCGCGCCCGGCGCCATCGTCGCCGGCTACTCGCCGATGCGCAGCGAGATCAATCCGTGGCCGTTGCTGCGGCGGCTCGCCGACCGGGGCGCGCGCTTGGCGCTGCCCGTCGTGATGGGACGCGGGCAGTCGCTGGTCTTTCGCGCCTGGAGCTTCGGCGAGCCGCTCGGGTCGGGCGTCTGGGGCATCCGCGAGCCGCTTGCCGAGTCTCCCGAGGTCGGGCCGGATATCCTGATCGTCCCGCTGGCGGCGTTCGACCGCAGTGGTCACCGGATCGGTTACGGGGCAGGCTATTACGATCTCACGCTCGCCGGGCTGCGTGGCGCGCGGACGATCGTTGCGGCCGGTCTCGCCTTCTCGGCGCAAGAGATCGCCGCCGTGCAGTCCACCGCTCGCGACGAGCGGCTCGATCTCGTGCTAACGGAGCATGAGGTGATCGACTGTCGCGGAGCCTGACGGAATGCGGTTGCTCTTCATCGGCGATGTGGTCGGCCGCAGCGGCCGCGCCGTGGTCGCCGAACGGCTTCCCGGGCTGGTGGCCGCCTGGAAGCTCGATCTGGTGGTGATCAACGGCGAGAACGCGGCCGGCGGCTTCGGCATCACCGAGCCGATCTATCACGAGCTGATCGACGCCGGCGCCGACGCCATCACGCTCGGCAATCATTCCTGGGACCAGCGCGAGGCGCTGGTCTTCATCGCCCGCGCGCCCAAGCTGATCCGGCCGATCAACTATCCGGCGGGCACGCCGGGGCGCGGCGCCACCGTGCTCGAGGCGCGCAACGGGGCGCGCGTGCTCGTCGTCAATGCGCTCGGCCGCATCTTCATGGATGCGCTCGACGACCCGTTCGCGGCGGTCGACCGCGAGCTCGCCGCCTGTCCGCTGCGCGACGCCGCCGACGCCATCGTCATCGACATCCACGCCGAGGCGACCAGCGAGAAGCAGGCCATGGGGCATTTCGCCGACGGCCGGGCGAGCCTCGTCGTCGGCACCCACACCCATGCGCCGACCGCCGATCACCAGATCCTGCCGCGCGGCACCGCCTTCATGTCGGACGTTGGCATGACCGGCGACTACAATTCGGTGATCGGCATGGTCAAG
>Ga0209415_10010436_pt1 | contig 15804 bp, 15 predicted proteins | sample PeaSoiSIISIP2007_FD_187696 | JGI IMG/M metagenome (GOLD analysis project Ga0209415, IMG submission 187696) | Peat soil microbial communities from Weissenstadt, Germany - SII-SIP-2007 (SPAdes) (version 2) | ecosystem: Environmental > Terrestrial > Soil > Wetlands > Peat | place: Germany...
GTCGGTGGGGCTTTTCTGGCGTGGCGCTCTCTTCATTCCCAGACTTCAGACGCGGCACCGATCCATTCGATAGCCGTACTGCCGTTTGCGAATGCGAGCAAAGATCCCGAGATGGACTACCTCGGCGAAGGCATCTCTGAGGAGATCACCAACTCTCTTTCTCGGCTTCCGAATCTTCAAGTGATGGCTCGGAGTACCGTGTCGCACTACAAATCGCGGCAAGATGATCCGCAAGGAGTCGGGCGTGATCTCCATGTCGATGCTGTGTTGACGGGGCGCGTAGTGGAGCATGGAAATGAACTCAATGTCGAAACCGAGTTGGTCAACGTCGCGACTGGAGCACAACTCTGGGGTGAACGATACACACGCAGCGCCAAGGACGCCTCGTTGTTGCAAGCTGCCATAACCGGTGACCTCGCCAGCCAACTGCGGCCGCAAATAGGAGGTGGGCAGCGGGAGAAACTAGCAAAAGCTGGTACGCAAAACAGCGAAGCGTATCAGCTTTATTTAAAAGGCCGCTATCACTTCGACAGATTCACGCAGGAAGATTTCAAGCAGGCCGCTGGATTTTTTGAGAAGGCGGTTGCGCTCGATGCGAACTATGCGGCCGCGTGGGCCGGGCTTGCAGATACGTACGCCTTGGAAGGCTACTTTGGCTATGCTCCGGGTCGTGAAGTGTTTAGCAAATCCCGAGACGCGGCCCGACGAGCACTCTCGCTGGACAGCCAAATCCCCGAGTCGCATATTTCTCTGGCGATCACCGATATCGTGCTTTTTAACCCGCCGGGAGCACAGGCGTCGCTTCAGAAAGCCCTAGCGCTCGACCCCAATTCGGCATTCGCCCATGATGTCTCGTGTTGGCTGGCGAATGAAATGGGGAAGAGTTCAGAAGCGATCGCCGAATGCCGCAAAGCCATAGAACTCGATCCCCTTTCCTTACTGTATAACTTTGACCTTGCCAATGCCTACTACCTGGCACGTCAGTATGACCAATCCATCCAGCAGGCAAACCGAACCCTCGAAATCGATCCCAGATATTCCGAAGCCATCCAAACGATCGGATGGGTCTACGAGACTACAGGAAACTATAAGGGCGCGATTGAGCAATGGGTTAAGAATGAGCAGGCGCTTGGCCACGACAAGCGTGCCGAAGAATTGAGGCGCGTTTTCGAGGAATCAGGTTATCGTGGGTATCTGAGAAAAGACGCCAAAGACAAAGAGGCCGCGGGCGACTTCTATGACGCGGGTGTCGACTACGCATTGCTTGGCGAGAAGGAGACTGCTATCACTGCGCTCCAACGAGCCGTTGCCGCAGGCCAACAAGCCGACAGTCTTACGCTCGACCCCGAACTCGACAGCATCCGCTCCGACCCGCGCTTCGCCGATCTGCTGCGCGGCATCGGCGTGCCGCAATAAACGACCCTTCCCGCCCCACCTGAAGGAAGTCATGGCTGGATCACGCGAAGTTGCAATGGCCGGCCCCCCTTCGTTATTGCCGGCAAAAGAGGACAGTTTCAGAGCGCGCTGTAGCCTATCCCGTCAACGCGGATCAGTCAACGCGGATCAGCGATGGTCCCACATGGTGCTAAGGACCGCGGGCTCGGCTGGCAAGCCATGGCGTGCACCCGGCGGAGTATCCCCGGTTGAGGAAGCGCATCCTCGCCCGGCACGAGCAAGTGCCAGGCTTCGCGCCAGCACTCGAAGTGGCCTCCGCCCCGCTTGCATCCTGAAGGATAGAGGGCTATGGCGCGAGAGCCTGGTAAATACTTCAGTGGAATTATGTACCAAATATCTCGTGGAGCGATATAAGCGATAACAAAATCAACTTCGTCGATTTTGTAGATATCGTGATTGCTTCGCTGCCCGGTAGTTTTATAGCCGTCGCGGAAGAGGCTAAAAATCGAGTTCGTTTTCGCCGTGGGGCTTGGACACGCCAAATCCCAGGCTAGCCGCTTTGTGAACGAAGGCGAGCTCTCCCAACTCGCCCTTAGCTTTGCAGGTTAGCTTTCCGCGGACCAGGGGCGCGCTCTGCCATCTGGGCTCGCGTGATTTCCTAGAGTCTTTTCTCATCTTCACTCCAATAAAAAAGGCGCGAGCCGGATTTCCGGTCGCGCCTCTTTAATTTGCTTCTATTTCCAGACTAGCAAATTGGAGGGGGTAAACCCGCCAAATTTTGAGATTTATATTTCCATCCGAATCAGCAGCTTGGAGGAAAATGGGCGGTTTAGGGGGCTTGACAACTTTTCGGCAGCAAGGCAGTTTTTGCGGTTTTGACCTGTTATCCCCTCAATAAGTCTAATTAATCGCGATTTATCGCCAACAACCCTGATGTGACGAGTTGTGATTTATTGGTCTAACCGGAATAACGCCCGGCTCGTTGACTCTGCAGCGAAAAAGGCCCCTCGAATCATCGAGAGGCCCGTTCCTTGAATCGCAATGCCAGAAATGGCTGTGTTATGGGTTTGACATCTTTGCCAGTTGGTCGGTCGCGGAAGCCTTCTCGCTGGCGGCTTGAATGCTCTTCGAAGCAGGTTGGCCGAAGACCTCGGGATGCAAGTAGTAGCCCTGCTCGGCAGCAGGCTTTTCCTCCTCCGTCGGAATGCGGTAGGCGTTGGCGTAGGCGTCGTGACGGATGCCAGTCACCTGCCACGACACTTTGACTAAGGGTCTGTTGGTCTTGATCGTGAAGCGATTGTTCTCAATCTCTCGTTTCACGATCGCCTGCGCGAACTGGCCGATTACAGTCAACTGGTAGCGGAAATCTTGGTTGAGAGCCTCGAAGTAATCCGGCAGGGTTACCGTCGCCAGACCGTGCCGATCCGTAGTGATGTTTCCGTTGTAGACGTTCATCATGTCGGGCGATTCCACGAACGAGTGGGAGAGATACTTATTCGCCGGATCGAGCGGGTGATCGATCTTGAACGAGCCGCCGCCCTTGGTCAGCGTGCCCTTCACGTTCAGATTGCCGGCGTAGAAGCCGTTACCGTTCGCGTCAACCGTGAACTCAAGGTTGTAGTTGGTGCCGGAGTAGCCGCCAAGGATGAACCCGCCGCCGCCGTGAGCGACAAAGATCCCAGCCGTTCCCGTTGAGTCCGTGTTCTCGGTCTGTCCGATCACCCCTGCGCCGCCAGTGGTCGCGTTGTCGACTCCGAATACGCCGTTCCCAATCGGGGAGGAGCTCTGCCCGTATACGCCCGTCGTGCCGGCTTTCGGATCGGTCGCAACGCCGTCAATGGCGGCCTCGGAGCCCGGCACCGTCACCTGCATGCCCAGAGCTGCTTTACCGGCAACATCAACAATTGCTTTTGGCTTCTTCGTGCCGATGCCGACATTGCCACCGGTCTCGTAAATCACTGAATTTCCCAGTGTCGTCGCTCCAGTCCACAGGGGGACGAAGTTTTTCGTGCCCGTGCCTGTCACGCTCGCTGGAGGGAGCGTGGTGGCTGTCGGGGAATCGGCAGAAGTTGCGATTGGGTTGCTGGCCGCGGTTTGGGCGAGAGTTGTGCAAACCAGCGCTGACAAAAGGCTGACAATGACAAAGCCGACGCGGAGCTTCATGGAATTCTCCTTTTTGACCTGATAATCCCCGGGAACGGGCGACTGACGGGGCAGTCCGGAGATGGTCACCGGGCCGTGGCAGAACCTTATATCACCGAGCTGATGGCAAAACAAGGGGACGTTTTGCCCCTAAGTTCTCCACCCGCCCTCCTCCTCCCGGCCTCGCCTGACCCCTGCGCGAAAGGGTCTGTTTGTGGGCAACGAAAACTGCACTAACCTGATTACGCAGTTTCAACCGTTTGCCGCGGCAAGCGGCGATGGGTTTTTGGGCAAATAAAGAGGTGCAGGGCGACAAAGTCAGTGAGTGTAACAGAGATATTGAGACGATCGCCCCCCAGTCGCAGGCTCAGATATCTTCCGTTTTGCCGACAACACACCCAGAATCGTCGCATTCGCGTGCAATGTACAGCGCAGGCTATAATTACGCGCGCACATGGCTCTCGCTCCCGGCACCAAACTCGGTCCCTATGAAGTTCAGTCACTCCTTGGCGCGGGCGGGATGGGCGAGGTCTACCTTGCCCGCGACATCCGCCTGCAGCGAGATGTTGCCATCAAAGTCCTGCCGTCTTCGCTGGCACGGGACGAAGACCGTCTACGCCGCTTCGAGCAGGAGGCCAAGTCCGTAGCTGCGCTCAACCATCCCAACCTGCTCACCGTCTTTGACGTGGGAACCCTGCCTGACCCGTCGAACGCAAGCGCCGCCGCCTTGCCTTACATCGTCTCAGAATTGCTGGAGGGCTCGACGCTGCGCGCCCGCCTTGCCGAGGGCACCATGGGGCAGCGCAAGGTTCTCGACTATGGCGTGCAGATTGCCAGTGGTTTGGCCGCCGCGCACGAGCGTGGCATCGTGCATCGCGACATCAAGCCGGAAAATATTTTCATCACCAAAGATGACCGGGTAAAGATTCTCGACTTCGGCCTGGCCAAACTGACGCAATCCGAATTCGATTCGCAAACCTCGTTGCCGACGGCGACTAACAAGACGGAACTCGGGCTGGTTCTGGGAACGATGGGCTACATGTCGCCGGAGCAGTTGCGCGGCAAGAAAGTCGACGCGCGCAGCGACATTTTCAGCTTTGGCGCCGTTCTATATGAAATGCTGTCGCGCCGCCGCGCCTTTCATGGTGACAACACGGCCGACGTGGTCAGCGCCATCCTGAACCAGCAGCCCGCCGAACTCACCGTAACCAATCAGGAGATCTCACCGTCGCTCGATCACATCGTTCGCCATTGCTTGGAGAAAGATCCGCTGCTGCGCTTCCAGTCGGCGCGGGATCTTGCCTTTCAGCTGAACGTCATGCGGGAGACGCGCAGTTCCACCGCAATCGCCGCGGTCAGTCATGGCACAGAGGAGAAACGATCGCGCCCGTGGATGACAACTGCAATGGGCGCGGTGGCGCTTGTGCTTCTGCTCGCCGGAACGTGGTTCGTGGCGCGGTCTACGGCTCATCTGGAACCGCCAAAGTTCACTCAACTTACCTTCCAGCAGGGATTCGTCGAAGCGGCGCGCTTTCTGTCCGACGGCAAGAATTTTATCTCTGCCTCTCGCTGGGGTTCCGATGCAGATGTAGGACTGTTCACCGGGGCCGTGGAGACACCCGGGCTTCGCCCGCTCGGCATTTCGGTTTCCTCACTTCTCTCGGTTTCTTCTACCGGGGATCTGCTCGTGCTCCAGGATGCCCACGGGATCGGACCCGGCTATGTTCGCGTTGGCCGGCTGGCGCGCCTGGCGGTCTCTGGCGGTGCACCGCGACCGTTGCAGGAAAATGTGCAATACGCCGATTGGGCGCCCAACGGCACGGATTTCGCCGTGGTCCGCTTCGCTCCCGATCGCCACCTCTACCGGCTGGAGTATCCGTCGGGCAAAGTCCTGTACGAAACCCCCGGGTGGATCAGTCATCCGCGTTTTTCCCGCGACGGCAAGCACATCGCCTTTCTTGATCATCCGGTTTTCGGTGACGACCTGGGAATGGTGGCAGTCGTCGACCTTGAGGGCAATCACAAGGAATTGAGCGGACGCTTTGGTTCGACACAAGGGTTGGCGTGGTCCCCTGATCAGTCGGAGATCTGGTTCAGCGCAGTGAAAAGCGGAATTTACCGCTCGCTCTATGCGACCACGTTGGGCGGCCGGGAGCGGGCTCTGCTCGCCGCTCCGGGAAACGTCGATATTCAGGACGTGCTTCCCAACGGTAACGTTTTGCTCAATGTAACCAACGAGCGTCTCGAACTTATGGTGTTTACCCCCGACCATCCGGAAGGCCGCGATTTCACCTGGATGGACTGGGCGTATGGAGCGCGATTTTCCGCCGACAGCAAGTCGATCCTTTTCGGTGACCAGCACAGCGGAGATTCGTACGGAACATTTCTCCGCAACCTGGATGGCTCTCCCGCGGTGCGCTTGGGAGACGGCGATCCCATGGATCTCTCGGCGGACAACAAATGGGCGATCAGCCGGTTGCCTTCCAAACCCAACCAGATTCTCCTGCTGCCTACAGGAACGGGAGAGTCGCGCCAACTCACCCACTCGAACATCAGCCACCTGTATGGGCGCTGGTTGCCGGATGGGCGAATCGTATGCGTGGGAAACGAGGCCGGGCACCCCGAGCGCACCTACTTGATTGACATGGACGGCAACGAGAAACCGCTCACGCCCGAGGGCATCCTCGCCCGTGCGGTCACTACCGATGGCAAGAACCTGATCGTATCCAACCTCGATTCGACTCAATTTCAGTTGTTCCCCGTGGATGGCGGGCAGCCGCGGCCGCTGTCTCAGCTGCAAAAAGGCGACACCCCACAGGATTTCACTTCGGACGATAAGGCAATTTTGCTGCGGCGATCAGGGAAGGACGCAGCGATCGAAATCTGGCGGCTGGAGTTGGGCAGCGGCAAGCGGACGCTGCTCCACAGCCTCAGTGCTCCCGGAGCGCGGGCTGTCGCCAGGGGACTGAACGTGGTCTCCTCCCGCGACGAAAAAAGCTACGCCTACACTTACCATCCGGCGCTTTCGACGGAATACTTGGTGCAAGGAATTCGCTGAAGGAGAAGATCGCTACACAACCCGTTTGCGTGATGCTGGATCAATCGCAAATGTGGGTGGGCCAGCCAGCCCCGATCATCGTCAACTGTTGAAATCATCGTCAACTGTTGAAACCAGACCATTACACTCCTTGAGAATTGAGCGACCGGCGTCCGCGGTCAATGAGCTTGCCTGCTCCCCACGGCATCGTCCTTCCGGACAGTACCTTTAGTACCTGGGTCCTACCCCCCGAGGCGCCGTATAATCGAGGCGAAACCAGCATAATTCTGGTAAGGCTGGGCAAAGCACACGGTGGACCCTGCATTCGCATTGGCGATTTTCGCGCTGGGGCTGGCATTCGGCAGCTTCCTGAATGTGTGTATCTATCGCTTGCCGAGGGATTTGTCGGTGATTCATCCCGGCTCGGCGTGCCCCAAGTGCGCCCAGCCAATCCGCTTTTATGACAACGTCCCCATCCTGAGCTGGCTGATTCTGCGAGGACGCTGCCGCTATTGCAAGGCTGCAATCTCGCCGCGCTATCTCGTGGTGGAACTGCTCACGGGCGCGCTGTTTCTGGCCTGCTACGCGTATTTCGGACTCACCCTGGTCGCGCTGAAATACTGTGTTTTCGGATTCCTTCTTCTGGGCTTGATCTTCACCGATGCCGAGACTCAACTCTTGCCCGACAAATTGACCCTGCCTGGCCTTGTCGTCGGATTGCTGTTCAGCCTGGTGGTTCCGGTCAACGATTTACTCTCGAAGATGCTGTTTGGTCTCATCTACCAACCCGCTGCCGGGGCTTCCAGCCCTTGGCTTTCGTTGCTGCAGGCGTTGATGGGAGCCGCGGCGGGAGCGTCATTCATCTATGGCGCGGGAGCGATTTATCTGCGCGCACGCGGCGTCGAAGGCATGGGCTTCGGCGACGTGAAGCTGATGGCGATGGTGGGCGCGTTCCTCGGAATCCGGCTGACCATCTTCACCCTGTTCGGCGCTTCAATCGTCGGATCGCTGGCTGGATTGTCGACCGTGCTGGTGGTGTGGATCAAGCGCACCCGCCGGCGCATCGTCCGGCATCATGAGCCGGCAAGCCTGGCCCGGCGTCATGGATGGGAGTCGGCCAGCATTGCGTTGCGGCGCTTTCCCATGCCATTTGGCGTGTTTCTCGGCAGCATGGCGATGGTTGCGTCGTTCTTCGGTGACCAGTTTTTTCGCTGGTACTGGAGGTTGCTGTGAGAATGCTCAGCAACCCCATCGTGGTTCGGATGGCGGTGGTGCTGTTTGCAATGGCCCTCTCGTTTTGGATCGCAACTCTGCTGCTGCGGCGCATGCGTCGCATACTCACGGAGGAATCTTTCGCCATTGACTCCGCCCCCGAGCTCGAGCAGTTCCCCATGCACACCTACAACGCCGTGATTCAGCAACTGAAGCAGCAGAAACACGAATTGCTGAGCGTGCAGCAGGTGGAACGGCGCCGAGCGAAGACTTCAGAAAATATCAGTGCCGCGGTGCTCTCGAACCTCTCGAGCGGAGTGTTGTTTCTGACCACGAACGGCCTGGTCCGCACCGCCAATGCCGCAGCCAAAAGCATTCTTGGATTTGCTTCACCGGTAGGAATGAGTGTGAGTGAAATATTTCGGGATGCGAGATTGAGTTCGTCTTTGTCGCCAAGCTCTCACGAAACGCTGGCAGCCGCGGTGCAAGCCAGTTTGCGCGAGCCCAGTTTGCGGACACCAGGCCTTTCGCGAAGCGTGGAGGCAGATTACATCACGCCAGCGGGCGACCAACGCATTCTTGAGATCACGATTTCTCCGGTGCCCACCCCCTCCGGTGAGACTTTGGGCGCGGCTTGCCTGATCACGGACAAAACGGAATTTGCAACCATCCAGCGGCTGCAGGAATTGCGCGGAGAAATGTCCGCCGAGATGGCCCTGGCGCTGCGCAATTCGCTGGCTACGATCTCCAGCTACGCGCAACAAGTGGCGGTCAGTTCGGATCCCACACTGGTGCGGCAGTTGGCCGTTGACATCGTTTCAGAAGCAGCTGATCTGGATCACACCATCGGCGGTTTTCTAGCCGGGGCAAAAGCCGCGAAGGCCGCTGGAGCATAAGTTCAATCGGAGGATGAAACAAAGATGAAACGCATAACACACGTTTGGATTGCCACAATAATTCTAGCCGGAGCGCTGGCGTCGAGTGCCAGTGCCCAGGATTCGCCCTCTCAGCCGCAGCCGTTGGGAGACTATGCACGAGCGGTGCGCAAGGACAAAAAGCCAGCAACAGCGAAGCAATTTGATAACGATAATCTGCCGTTGGACGATAAGCTTAGCGTTGTGGGGGGCGCGGGGTCGAGCGATAGCCAGGCGCAAACCGCGGCGAACGGCGGAGCGGACGCAGCCTCGTCGGAGAAGAAAGGCGACGACAAGCCGCCCGCAATCCAGCCGGGACAATCGCAAGAAGACCGCCAGAAAACCTACGACGCATGGAAGGACAAGTTGGCGGACCAGAAAGCGAAGATGGACCTGCTCAATCGCGAACTGGATGTTGAGCAACGGGAATATCAACTGCGCGCAGCCGCGATGTATGCCGACGCCGGGAACCGTCTGCGGAATTCAGGGAATTGGGACAAAGAAGACGCAGATTACAAGCAGAAGATTGCTGAAAAGAAAAAAGCCGCGGACGCCGCCAAGCAGGAACTCGATGACATGCAGGAAAACGCCCGCAAGGCGGGTGTTCCCTCTTCAGTTCGAGAAAGTAGCGCGGCTCAACAATAGTGCGGCTTGCCAGCGCGCGGTTTCAGGCCCTCGATATGGTCGAGGGCTTTTTCTTTTAGTCTCGCCATTAAGCACGCGGGAGGGTCAAGAGCCAATACGCGCTGACACATAGCAGAATGACGGCTACGGCGGCCACCGCGATCCGTGGACCAAGAATTCGGAAGCGCTGACTGAGTGCCGTCAACAGCAGCACGGTGGCCAGGAACACGGTTACCTTGATGTAGTCGTCCCCAGTGTCGCGCGTGCTTACGCCCTTTTCAAAATAGCCTTTCGCCTCTTCCGCAAATTGCGCCGACTCGGCCGCATTGGCGTTCTTGTACTCGGGCATGAAGATTGGTCCCTGCGGCGCCGAAGGGTTATTGATGGGGTCGAGCTTCGACCAGGCCTGAAACGCAACGGCGTACTCGGGGCGGAAGCGGCGTTCGTAGAAAGCAGCGAGTTTGTCCCGGCCGGCGACCTTCGACGCGACCCAACCGTTGAAGGTCACGATGTCATAGAGGCGGTCCTGACCCGCCAAGGTAGCTTTTTCCTGCGAGAGCACGGTGGTGCGTGAAGCCCGCGAGTAATTCTCGGCCGAGAGGGCTCCCCAGCGCGATGCCTCGTAGCCGCTCCAGGCGGTGGCGATGGCAACGATCGCGAGCACTACGGCCTCAAGAATCTCGACCCATTCCGCGTGCGCGCCTGAGGGTGATCCGTGATGATGGGCCTGCTCGTGGATCTTGTGAGCAAACTCGACGTTCGATGTTGCCTCTGGCATCGTGAATCTCCTCTTTGTAATTCGGGCCGCGATTTATCTCAGCTTTTTGTTACGGACGAGCCGATTGATTAAATGTGCGTGCAAGGGACAGGAGTTTTCGCTCGTGCCGCCGAATCGTTTCCCGGAGACTCAGACCGGGATCAACGAATGCAACGGCGATATTCGAAGAGCAATCGGTCGCCAGAATAAATTAGTTCCGCCGGGCTAGCGCATACTACTCGAAAAACTACTAGTTGTTCCGAGCGTCCACGATTTCGATTTCGTGCAGCGGACATACGAACAAGGTGTACAATCCCCTAATTGCTTTAAACAGCGGTTACCGGGTTCCATTCTCCGATGGAGAATTTCTCCCCTTCAAAGACATCCCCGGTCAGCTGTTGAAGGCGACGAAAGAGCCCTGGTTTGATGGCGTAGCCCTTCCCGGTCGTTGTGAAGCTGTGTGTTAGTCCGCGGGGGTACCATGAGGAAAATACGTGTCTGCACGCCCGTCACCGCGTTGGTGCTGTTCTTCGTTTTTATTCTCCATGTGTTGCCGCTAGTTGGGCAGAACTTAAACAGTCCAGATGGACGTGGGAACTCCGGTCCCGTTGCCCACCCGCGCCGAAGTTTTACACCTCCGACCAAGTCTTTTACGGTAGGCAAAAACCCTAGAGGCATAGCTTTTGACGGGGCCAACCTGTGGGTGGCCAACAACGCCGACAATAATGTGACTGAGTTGCGCGCCTCGGATGGAGCTGTGCTTCGAACCGTTGCCGTGAGGAGTGCTCCTGATGGTGTGCTTTTTGACGGGACCAACATTTGGGTGGTGAATCAGGGCCGCGACACGAAGGTGGCGGGGAGTGTTACTAAACTGAACCCCGCGAATGGTACAACGCTTGGCAACTTTCCTGTGGGAAAACATCCCAGCACTGCCGCGTTCGATGGCGCCAATATTTGGGTCGCTAACCCTTATGACAATACTGTGACCAAGCTCAGGGCGAAGGACGGCACTCGAGTAGGGACCTACCCTGTGGGATCCTACCCCTATGGCGTCATTTTTGACGGAGCCAACATCTGGGTGGCGAATTTCAGTGACAACGATGTAACCAAGCTACGCGCGAGCGATGGTGCACTGCTCGGAACCTACAGTGTCGGCAATCGTCCTCTTGTGCCAGCTTTCGACGGGGAGAACATTTGGGTGGCGAACCATGGCAGCAGTAGCGTAACCAAACTGCGTCCCAGTGATGGCGTTGTGTTGGGCACCTTTAACATCCCGGTGAAGGCCTACGGCGCAATATGTGTCGGCACCACTGTTTGGATTGCGAATGACGGCGGTAACAGCGTGACCGAGTTGCGAACAACCGATGGCAGTGTGTTGCGAACTATCCCAGTAGGATTGGATCCCGAAGCATTTGCCTTCGACGGGAGCAGCGTCTGGGTCACGAATAGCCATAGCCAGAGTGTTACAAAAATTCTGGCATCCGGAGACGACGGTGTTGCAAAGCCGTAGGCGATGGCATTGCAAAGGTCCTTCGAAGCAATTTTCCTAGAGTGAGAAAAGGATTGTGCCATGTTTACGAGCAATGAGTTGGATCGCGGGATTCCACGGATACACTTACAATCGCTAATCACGAGGCTGGCGCTGGCGGTCACACTGGTGTCGGCGGTTCTGCTGGCGCTGCCGTTACACGGTCAAAATTACAAAATACTATACGCGTTTAAGCGACAGGCGGATGGAGGCGGTCCGCAAGCCGGGCTCCTCTTGAGCGCAAAAGGTGATCTTTACGGAACTACTTTCCTGGGTGGAGATCCCGCCTGCAGTTGCGGTACGGTCTTCAAGGTGTTTCCAGATGGCGGGTTTACGGTGCTGTATCAGTTCAAGGGGAACGACGGCGCGAATCCTGCCGCGAAGCTAATCGCAGATGGAAATGGCAATCTTTATGGCACTACTTCTCAGGGAGGGGTTGGTCCATCCAGCAAAGGGACGGTGTTTAAACTGACTCCGCCGACTGTACAGCGTGGTCACTGGACAGAAACCGTGCTACATACTTTCACCGGGGAAGCGGACGGAGCAAGTCCATATGGAAGCCTGGTCCTGGACAGGGCGGGAAATCTCTACGGCACTACGAACCGGGGAGGTGCTTCCAACGACGGAACCGTGTACATGGTGGACGTAACCGGCAAGGAGAGCGTGCTCTATAGCTTCACGGGGTCGCCGGACGGGGCATATCCCTATGGCTGGTTGGTCCGCGATGATTTGGGGAACTTTTACGGCACCACATTCGAAGGCGGCGACTCCAACTATGGAACCGTTTTCAAACTGGATACAACCGGCAAGGAGAGCGTGCTCTATAGCTTCACGGGGTCGCCGGACGGGGCATATCCCTATGCGGGTTTGACCTTGGACGCAAGTGGCAATCTCTACGGCACAACCAATGCCGGTGGCGGTAAAACGGATGAAGGGGTCGTCTTCAAGGTAGACAGCAACACTGGTGCCTTCAGGTTGCTTCACACTTTCGCTGGATGGACAAATGGGTCAAGTCCCAACGCGGGCTTGATCGTGGACGATTCTGGCACGCTTTACGGGACCACAACCGAGGGCGGCGACCGCGACTTCAACGGGACGATCTTCAAGCTCGATACTGGAGGAGGCGCGTTCACCGTGCTTTTCACATTTGGGGTATATGCGGGCTGCTACCCCTATGCAGGCCTGGTTCGAGACTCGGCTGGTAATCTTTACGGTACCACCGTGGGCGCGGGCGCTTACTACAACGGGGTCGTATTCAAGCTAAATCTTAAATGACCGCCATCACGCCTGGAATTCTCACGAGAGTAATCGCACTCGCGCGGCTCGGAGTGTAATGGCGCTAAAGCGGAGTTAGTGCGAAATCCTTGGGTTTTTTCTTTGATCGTTGACCTTGAAGCCGGCCGGCACTGCGAAGAGTTGCGGGTCTGGGTCGGCCGCAGTGAGCTCGGTGATGGTGAACGTTTGCTTTCCGAAAAATGGACTGGTGCGAATGGACAGTAGATTAATTCCGAGCTGTTCCGAGTGCCAGTATTCGCTCATGTAGGTGAGCGGCTGGTCATTGCCCATCGTCCCAGGCTCAGTGGTAGTCGTTTCTCGCACTCCGACCGTATCGATGCCGGCGATGTTCCTTTTTCCCAGATCCTCCCACACCACATTTCCACCACCCTGCGGCAGCGGACCAGAGGTGCCCTTATGAGGCGACAAGGCCGAAAGAGAGTTCGTGGGATCGTAGACCACCAGATCACAAATTCGCACTTCCGTGCTGCAGTTATAGAGCGTCAAATGATTCGGATCAGCAATCTGAATCCAGTTCATAGTGGTTTTGATCTGCCCGCCCTTGGGCACCAAGTACCAGCGTTCCTGGTAGACGCGGCCTTGCGCATCTCGGGCGATACGCCGCTCGTTGACGCCTGTCATCGATGCACCATCGGCGGCATATTTAACCGCTTCGGTCGCAAGCATTGCCGTAAATGGCGCATGGGGAACGGGCGGAATCAAGATGCCTTCGACGACTTCGCGTACTCCGCCGTCGCGGGCCGGTTCGTGAGAATAAGTTTGCTGGGGCTGCTGGACCTGGGCCACGCTAATCAAACTGCCTAAGCAGAGAATTCCGGCGATCCCGTTCCGCATGGCTGACCTCCGCAGTTGGACCAAAGCTATTCCGAATCTCTCTCCGCGTCAATACTGGCTTGATCCGCTCGCCAGTGGCGCTTCCCAAAGTTCTGCTTAGCCCTCTCTCGCTAATTGTGAACGCGGAGCGTTGGGACGGCATTCGCCGGCATCCTGCTTTATTAGCTTGGTTGGCGGAGCTTGTGAATCTGTTTGAGGTGGTGTTGGCCGTGGACCCAGTGAAATTTTCGCCACTGACGCCCGGTCAGGGGTCCGAGGATGGGATGGTCCAACACTCGGGTGCCTTTGCCAAACCGGGCTTCGCATTGCGCAATCTGGTCGTCCATGGCTGAGATCCGTGGCCCGATGTCGCGTACGACTTCTTCCGCCGCCATCCCACGGGGTAGGGCATGCTTTGGCGATTTTCGTCCCTCGGGTAAGTACCCGAGTCCGGTGACCACAAACGTCCTCACGCGATCCTTCAGCATCGGCGTCCGCGCTTGCGGTTCGCCCGCTTGCAGGCAACGCTCAAAAGCTTTCGTAGTTCCGGTGTAGGTGAGATAGAGGTGCTCGAGAACTTCGGCCGTGCTCCACTTGCCCTCGGGATGACGCCGCAGATCGTCGGCGCTCAGGTCTCGAGTGGCAGAGGCGATCGCTCCCTGTAACCTTTGTAGGTACGCATCCATGGACGAACTCCTCCCGCTGCTTCTAGTAGAATCAATTCCGGCAGTCACGGTTGCAAAATTTCACGCCCTACGGATGATGCTATGAAAAACTTGCTGATGGCGATGCTGGCACTCGCATTACTGACGATGGCAAGCTGTTCATCGGAGTCCTCGAAGCCGGCAGAGGCGGAGAAACCGCAGCCGAAAGCCCCGGAGTTCCAGACCGGCCGCTACGCCTTCCAAAAGCTTTACGTCGCGGCGCGTGGATGGGCACGCGATGCGCAACCGTACCGGCTGGAATCGCAGGTTACATCGGACTGGAAGGGCAAAGACGGCAAGGCGGACGTATGGCGCGCGTCCTTCGCGTCTCCTGCAGGGCACGGGGCGAAGACCTATGTATGGTCAGGCACGGATGCCCAGGACGCTCCTGCGCGCGGGGTCGTTCCGGGCGCGGAGGACAGTTACAGTCCCACGAATTCGTCCACGCAGGTCTTTGATATTGGCTTTTTGCATGTGGACTCGGACAAAGCATTTGGAGTTGCCCAGCAACATGGGGGCGATAAAGTGCTGGAGAAGGCTCCGGATACTCCTGTCTTATATGTGCTCGACTGGAATCACGCCACCAACGAACTCATTTGGCACGTGATCTACGGCAACAGCCGAGATGTTTCCAAACTCACTGTCGATGTGAATGGAACTACGGGAGAGTTCATTCGGGTCGAGAAGTAGCAAGGTTACGGTTTGGATTCGGTCTTCTGCGAGGTTTCGTTCTTGGCCTCAGACCCCTTTAGTTTCTGCAGTGCCTTGCGCGCCTCTTTGGCGTAGGGCCCATCGGGCAGAATCTTCAAATACTCCTCGTAATGCGGGATTGCCTGGTCGGGTTGATCCAGCTTCTCGTAACATTGCGCCATGCGGAAATTGGCGACTGCATCTTTCTCCTTCCAAATCAGCGCGTCCTGGTAGCGGGCCAGCGCGGCCTTGTAGCTTTTCCGTTTGAAGTAGTAGTCGCCGACCTCGTCATCCTTCATTGCCCGGTAGGGATTCCAGGGATGCATCTCCTGCACGTCGCCTTCGGGCTCGTCTTCGGGGTTGGTTTCAACCACGCCGCTGTTGGGATGGTTCTTGGCGTCGTCTTTCGGTGGGCTGATATCAACCCGGGTGTCGCGGCTGGAACTCTCCCCTGCTTCGGTTGCCGGGGCCGAGCGCGGAGGAGCCTGGTTTTGTCCGGGCTGCTCTTGTTGATCCTGATCAGGCTGCGGCTGCTGTTGAGCGGCTGCCCATCCTCCCAGAAAGAGGGAAAGGAGGATACTGAAAACAAACCTACGCATGGATAGATTCTAACGCGTTGCGAGGGTAAAAAGCGCGGAACAGAACCCGTTAACCACAAAGGACACGTAGGTTCGCAAAGGAAACCAGACGTT
>Ga0209415_10010437_pt1 | contig 15804 bp, 12 predicted proteins | sample PeaSoiSIISIP2007_FD_187696 | JGI IMG/M metagenome (GOLD analysis project Ga0209415, IMG submission 187696) | Peat soil microbial communities from Weissenstadt, Germany - SII-SIP-2007 (SPAdes) (version 2) | ecosystem: Environmental > Terrestrial > Soil > Wetlands > Peat | place: Germany...
ATTTGCTTGGCGACTTCGAGGGATGCGGGTGGTTCCATAAATGGTCCGGCGTTCCTGAATTCTAGGTTTTGTTTTTCTCAAAGTGGGGTGCCGTCGCGACATCGGTTCTGGCTGGTGCACCCGCTTCGCGGACGCGCACTACGCCCAACTTCGCGAGCCTTGGGTATTCTATCGAAAACGAAGCGGTTGGAAGACCGTCGCTCAAGCTGGTCGTTCCGGCGTTTGGGCGCGTGTTACAACGTTGATTGCTTAAGGTTTGCGTAAGCCCGCCGCGCGGCACATTCGCCCGCGCCAGCGACTCCGTGCCAACTGTCTGTGCAAGCTTGATTTTCACCCGACGTGGGTATAGGATAGCCAGCCTGTCGCAAGGCTATTAGCGCCGCATAAAATACTGATAAAAAGCGATTTTCTGCCCGCCTTGTAACGAGTTCGTCCGTAGTCTATCCATTAAAACCAATTAGGAGGTGACCATGAGCATCAAACAACAGAAGAAATGTGCGCAGGCAAAACCTGACGTATCACGCCGCAAGTTCCTGTCCGGCGCTGCTGCTGCGACAACAGGCGCCGCCGCCCTTGCTTTTCCGATGATCGCACGAGGACAAGCCAGCCCGATCACGTGGCGCTGGCAAAGCACGTGGCCGACCAAGGACATTTTCCACGAGTACGCGCTCGACTACGCGAAGAAGGTGAACGACATGACCGGCGGCGAGCTCAGGATAGAGGTGCTGCCCGCCGGTGCGGTCGTGAAGGCGTTCGAGCTGGTCGACGCGGTGTCCAAGGGCACGCTCGACGGCGGCCACGGGGTGCTCGTGTACTGGTACGGCAAGAATCCGGCCTTGGCCCTGTGGGGTTCCGGCCCAGCCTACGGCATGGATGCGAACATGCTGCTGTCCTGGCACAAGTACGGCGGCGGCAAGGAAATTCTCGCCGACATCTACAAGAGCCTGAATCTCGATGTGGTGTCGTTCCCGTATGGTCCGATGCCGACCGAGCCGCTCGGGTGGTACAAAAAACCGATCCGCAGCGTTACCGACTTCAAAGGCCTCAAGTTCCGCACCGTGGGTCTCGGCATCGAAATGTTTTCCGCCATGGGCGCGGCCGTGACCGCGCTCGCCGGGCCCGACATCGTGCCGGCGATGGATCGCGGCCTGATCGACTCGGCGGAATTCAACAATCCCTGCTCCGACAGCGCGCTCGGGTTCCCCGACGTGTCCAAGGTGTACATGATGCAGAGTTTCCATCAGTCGGCCGAGACGCTCGAAATCCTGTTCAACAAGAAGAAGTATGACGCGCTACCCGACAAGATGAAGCAGATTATTTCCAACGCCGTCGAAGCCGCCTCCGCCGACATGTCCTGGAAGGCGATCGACCGTTATTCGCAGTGCTACATCGACATCCAGGCGAAGGACAAGGTCAAGGTCTACAAGACGCCCAATGCGGTGTTGCAGGATCAGCTCAAGGTATGGGACCAGGTGATCGCGAAGAAATCCGTCGACAACCCATGGTTCAAGAAGGTGCTCGATTCGCAAAAGGCCTACGCGGAACGGGTGGGCAACTGGCAGTATGACCAGGCTATCGACTGCTCGATCGCATTCAAGCATTATTTCCGCACGAAGAAAGCATAATTATCGTATCGACACGCACCATCCCGCCGACATTGGCGGGATGGTGTTTTTTTGTAACGTTATTGTTTCTCGCGTAGCGCACCTACGCGCATGGAGCGATTCATGAAGGTTCAAAAATTCCTGATTTTGGCCGACAGCATCAGCACGTGGTGCGGCAAGGCGTCCGCTTGGCTGATCCTCCTGCTGATGTCGGCAGTCTGCGTCGAGGTATTCAAGCGCTACATTCTGAATGCCCCGACTTCCTGGAGCTTCGATGCCGACTACATGATGTATGGCACGCTGTTCATGATGTGCGGCGCCTACACACTGGCGCAGGATGCCCACGTGCGAGGCGATTTTCTATACGGCTCGATGAAGCCGCGCACGCAGGCATCGCTCGACCTTGCCCTCTACATCATCTTTTTTCTTCCCGGCATCTCGGCGTTGATTTATGCCGGCTGGGATTATGCGCATGCCTCGTGGGTGATCGGCGAGCACGTCAACGATACCGCGGACGGGCCGCCCGTATATCACTTCAAGACCGTGATCCCCATCGCGGGCATACTGGTGATGCTGCAGGGCATCGCCGAGATCACCCGCTGCGTCGTGTGCCTGAAGACCGGGGAGTGGCCCGCGCGCCTTAAAGATGCGGAAGAGATCGATGTCGTGGAAGAGCAGCTCGCCGGCAGCACCCACGTGGACGAGGAATCGCGCAAGCTCGCGATCCAGAACGTGAAAGAGATCGACGAGGCGGCGCGCCAGCGCGGCATGGGCGGGGAGATGAACCTATGAGCGATCCGGCACTCGGGCTCACCATGCTCGCGCTCATCGTGGTGGTCATCATGATGGGCTTTCCGACCGCGTTCACGCTGATGGGGCTGGGCATGTTCTTCGGCTTCATCGCGCTCTACGATCCGTCGCAGCCGTGGTTGCACAACCACGTCTTCGACCTGATGGTGCAGCGCACCTACGGGGCGATGACCAACGACACGCTGATCTCGATCCCGCTGTTCGTATTGATGGGCTACGTGATGGAGCGCGGCGCGCTGGTGGACAAGATGTTCTACAGCGTGCAGCTCGCGTTCCGGCGGGTGCCCGCTTCGCTTGCGGTCGCCACCCTGATCATATGCACCTTCTGGGGCATCGCGAGCGGGCTGGTCGGCGCGGTCGTCGTGCTGATGGGGGTGATCGCGTTCAACCCGATGCTGCGCGCCGGCTACGACGTGCGGCTTGCTTCCGGCGTGATCACCGCGGGCGGCACGCTCGGCATCCTGATACCGCCGTCGGTCATGATCATCGTCTACGCCGCCGTCGCGGGACAGTCGGTTGTCAAGCTCTACGCCTCGGCGATGTTCCCGGGCTTTTTCCTGTCGTTCCTTTACCTTGTGTACATCATCGGCTGGGCGCTGTGGAATCCGAAGATCGCGCCGCGCTTGCCCGAGAGCGAAACCAAAGTGCCCGTGCCCGAATGGGTGCCGAAGCTGCAGCAGGCGTACTCGCGCAACATGCTGCTCACACTGCTGCGGGCGCTGTTTGCGCCGGGCAGGGCTTTGGGCATCGAGGCGGGCGGCGTGCGTATCAGCTACGGGATGCTGTTGAAGAACCTGACCGCGGCGCTGGTTCCGCTGGCCATGACCGCCATTACGTTATGGGGCGTGTGGTGGTACGTCGTGATCCATCAGCAGGCAAGTTCCGATCAAACCGCGCAAGCGTCCACCGTCGTGCAGCGGCCTGCAACCAAGTCTCCTCAAGCGGCGGCGCCGCAGAAGGAAGAAATGCCGCAGGAACTGGGCGCGGGCGAGCAGGGAGCGGCGGAACCCTCGTCATCCGCCTCCGGGCAGCTCGAGGAAATCGGCAGCCCGGAACTGCTGAAGGAAGGACCTGCTGCGCCGGCCGAGTCGGGTCCGGCGCCCGAGTTCTATACCTGGTTCTGGGTGAGCGTCGCGGCTTCCGCGCTGTTGCTGGCGTATTACTACTGGACGCTGGAAGGCGAGCAATTCGAAATTCTCAAGCTTCTTTCCAGTTCGACGCTGCCGCTCGGCGTCCTGACCATCATTGTGCTGGCCGTGATCCTGTTCGGCATCACCACAGCCACGGAATCGGCGGCGGTCGGCGCCGCCGGCGCGTACCTGATGGCGATCCAGGCCGGGACCCTCAACTGGCAGCGCGTCAAGGAATCGGTGTTCCTGACCGCCAAGACGACGGCGATGGTGTGCTGGCTGTTCGTCGGCTCCGCCTTGTTCTCGGCGGTGTTCGCGCTCCTCGGCGGCCAGCAACTGGTCGAACATTGGGTGCTGTCGTTCAATATGTCGCCGGTGCAGTTCATGATCCTTTCGCAGGCGATCATCTTTTTGCTCGGCTGGCCGCTCGAGTGGACCGAGATCATCGTCATCTTCGTGCCGATTTTCCTGCCGCTCCTGAAGCACTTCGATATCGATCCGATCCTGTGGGGCACGCTCGTGTTCGTCAATCTGCAGGCGGCATTCCTGAGCCCGCCGGTCGCGATGTCCGCGTTCTACCTGAAGGGTGTATCGCCAAAACATGTGACGTTGAACGAGATTTTCGCCGGCATGATGCCGTATATGCTGATCGTGATACTTTGCATGGTCATCATGTATCTCTGGCCGGGCATGACCTTGTGGCTGCCGAATTACCTGTACGGTGGAGGGTAGATCGGCGTCAGCTGGGGGCAGCAGTCGTGATGGACATGGAGCAGCTTCGCGCTGCTCCATTTTTTTGTGCGATAGTCTGGCTGTTGCGATCTGCCACGGTGAAAACTCGTGCCTTCTGAGTCCGTCCGCGAAAGTGCAAGACAGAACCGCCTGCGCTGGACGGCTTTTGCGCTGGGTTGCGCCGCGTTCTTCCTGTCGTTTTTCCACCGCGTCTCGACCGGCGCCATTGCGTCCGACCTGCAGCGCGACTTTGCGATCGGCGCGACCGCGCTCGGGACGCTCGGCGCGACTTATTTCTATGTATATGCGCTGATGCAGGTGCCGGCGGGCGTGCTTGCCGATACGCTGGGCCCGCGGATTACTGTCTCCGCCGGCATGCTGATCGCTGGCGCGGGTTCGCTCGCATACGGCCTCGCGCCGGATTTCGGCACTGCCGCGTTTGCGCGCACGCTGATTGGGCTCGGCGTGTCGGTGGTCTTCGTTTGCACGCTCAAGCTGCACGCGAGCTGGTTTCACGAGCGCCGTTTCGCGACCGCGACGGGGGCGTCCAATGTCGCGGGTATCGTCGGCGCGCTCGCCGCGACCGCTCCGCTCGCGTGGCTGGTCACGCTGGTGTCGTGGCGTCAGGTATTCGTGACCGTCGGCATCGTCTCGTTTGCGCTGGCGGCGACGATCTGGTGTTTCGTGCGCGATGCGCCGGCCGTGGATATTCGGCGCGTAACGCGCGGCGATTGGCGGCGCGCGCTCGCGGAAGTGGCCGCCAACCCGGCAACGTGGCCGCCGTTCTGGGTGAACTTCGGCATTTCCGGCGCGTACCTGACGTTCATCGGCCTGTGGGCAGCGCCGTTTCTGATCCACACGCACGGCATGGCGCCGGTCGCGGCCAGCCGCTATACGGCGCTGACCCTGCTGGGTTTCGCCTGCTGCGTTCCGGTGGTGGGCTGGCTGTCGGACCGTATCGGCGTGCGCCGTCCGCTCGTGCTCGGCGGTGCGATTGCGTTCACGATCACGGGCCTGATCTGGCTCGCGCTGCCTGCGCGGAGCCCCGGCGGGGCCGCCGTTGCGGCATTGCTGACCGGGCTCGTGGCGCCGTGCTTCACGCTGTCGTGGGCGATCGCGAAGGAAGTCAATCCGCCGGAGCGCGCCGGCATGGCGATCGCCGTCTCCAATATCGGCGGCTTTCTCGCTTCCGGCATTCTGCAGCCGCTGGTCGGCTCGGTGATCGACCATGGCGCGGGCGCCGTCGCGGGCGGCAGCGCCGACGCGTACCGGCTCGGTATCGGCGTGCTCGTCGCCTGGTCGGTGATCGGGATCCTCGCCGCCACGCGGCTTACCGAGACGCATTGCCGGAACATCCGGGTTGAACGCAATGCTGCGCAGCCATATTAAGGTAAGGGCGCGACCCGCTGTGCGATAATTTCCATAATTGCGCCGTTATCGTGGCGGTGCACCTTGACTTCCAGGGATGGCGATGAAACCGAAAATTCTGGTAACGCGTGAAGTATTCGACGAAACACTCTCCTACCTCGGCGGACACTGCGAAGTGGAGTCCAACCAGGCCGATATGCCGTTCGACCCCGAAACGCTGGCGCAGCGCCTCGGGGACAAGGACGGCGTTGTCTGCTGCCTGACCGACCGCATCGACGATAAGCTGCTTGCGCGCTGCCCGCAGCTGAAGGTTGCCGCCAATATCGCGGTCGGCTACAACAATATCGATCTCGCTGCATGCACCGCGCGCGGGGTCATGGCGACCAATACGCCGGGCGTGCTCGACGACAGCACGGCGGATCTCGCATGGACGCTGATGCTCGCGGCCGCGCGCCGCCTGACCGAGGCCGAAGCCTATGTCCGCGGCGGGCAGTGGAAAGGCTGGCATTTGAAGCAAATGCTCGGCGTCGACGTGCACCACGCGACGCTCGGCATCATCGGCATGGGGCGCATCGGCCAGGCGATCGCGCGGCGCGCCGCGGGCTTCAAGATGCCGGTGCTCTACCATAATCGCAACCGGCTGCCGGGGGACGTCGAAAAGTGGCTCAGTGCAACCTACGCCGCCAAGGACGAACTGCTCGCGCAATCCGATTTCGTCGTGCTGCAGATGCCGTATTCGCCGCAGACGCATCATTTCATCGGCGAGGCAGAGCTTAAGAAGATGAAGCCGACCGCGATCCTGATCAACTCGACACGCGGTGGCGTGGTCGATGATGCGGCGCTCATCCGCGCGCTCAAGAGCGGAACGATCCGCGCCGCCGGGCTCGACGTGTTCGAAGGCGAACCCAAACTCAACCCGGGGTTTCTCGAACTGAAGAACGTGGTGCTCGCGCCGCACATCGGCAGTTCGACCGAAGCGACGCGGCGCGCGATGGCGATGACGGCGGCAAAAAATGCGGTCGCGGCTCTGATCGGCGGCACGCCGCCCAACCTGCTAAACCCGGAGGCTAAGGGCAAAACATGAAGAGGAAGCAACAGAAATCAGGAGTTTATTTCTTGCAAATTTCCGCCAATTGACCGAGCCATGCGTCGCGTTTCGCGCGACGGAACTGGAACCAGATCTTGTATCGGGAAAAATTTGGATCCGGTACGTTCACCGCGACCCAGTGGTGGGTGACGCCGAGCATCGATTCGTGCACGGGTTCCAACGACAGGACTTCCTTTGGAGAAAGCACTTTCGCGTGCGGGCAATCAACCAGCACGAGCCTGTTCTTCCCCTTCTCGTAACCCACATAGGTGTCGCCCTTCATATGGTAAAGGTCGGGCTTAAAGTCTGGCGGCAATAGCGCAGCCACCTTTTCCTCGGCCGTGTTACCTCTCATGAATAGCCGGTACGAGAACCATATACCGATGGTGAACCCCACAAAAATAAGAATTCCAATTAACGTACCCATTTGCTGGCGCCTCCTTCTTGTCTATGGTAACAGGGAACGGCAATTACGTAGCCTTGTTGTGGCACGGAAGTCAGGACAGACGGCCCGGAACGGCTATCGGCACCGCACATAAGCGTTAACGCAACCCCTCGTTAAGTCCGGGGGGGGGCCTTGCCCCATCTGACTGATCCGACGCGCGGCGCTGCTGATCGGCTGGAGTACAATCCTGTTCTGGCTTAGAGCCTGTAACGTAATGAAACACGCGATGCGCTGGCACGATTTTGGCTCAGGGCGCGAAGCAAGGCCCGCCGCTTAGTCATTCTAAGCCAGTGGCTTGCGACAATGGGCGCCTGGACTCGTTAGCCGCAGGCCCGCTTGCAACATGCGCGGATTTGGAGAGGAACCGATTGTGAAACCCGCAGTATTTGCAGTATTAGCATTGGTGGCACTGCATGCCGAAGCGCAGAATCCGCCGCCGGCGGCGATGTGGTACGCCGCCGGCCATGTGGAACTCATGGTGACCAACTCCACAGGGGAGGTCGCTGGGTCGTGGCAATTCGACCGTGCCGATAATGGCGACATCCGCATCGTGAAGCAGGAACAGCGCGGCGCAACCAAAGTCAGCGGCATGTTGCTGTCGGTGTGCGGCGATAGCGCACTGGCGCTGAAAGGCATTGCGCCGGTCAGGCGCCACGAGCTGCAAGAGCTGGACGAACCGGTGCTGCATTTGCAACTGGTATTGCGATTGCTCGCGCGCGCGTTGCCGCAGGGCCCGCTTGCGGCCGGCATGGAAACGGGCGTCGATCTCGACGAGCAGAAAATTCCGATCCGGGTAAGCAAGGGCTATAGTGTTCGCCGCGATTTCGACGCGCCTTGGCACGTGCGCGGCAAGGTGAGCCGTGACGCGGCAGGCAACGTCAGCTACGAGCTGGTTTTTTCATATGCGAATGGCGGTGCCAACAACCGCCGTTCCGAGTTGAGGCTCGCCGGCGTGTGGCAGCAAGACAGCCGCATGCACGTGCTCGACAATTCTCTCGCGCTTGCCGATTGGCAGGTTTACCGCGTCGACACCGTCGCCACGATGGTCGGCGGCAATGCCCGGCTAGATGCAGTGGCCGTCCCCCGGCCTTTGCGATTCGCCACGCTCGGCGAGCTGCGAGCGCGTATCGAGCGTATGTGGGACCCGGATCCCAAAGCGCGCCAACAACTGCATTGCAAATTGTGACGACTCGACCGCGCCTCGGATTCATCGGACTCGGCGTGATGGGCCGGCCGATGGCGCTCAATCTGATCAAGGCCGGTTATGCGATGTCGGTCTACGCGCGGCGGCCCGAAGCTGCAGTGCCGCTCATCGCGGCGGGCGCGCGCGCTGTGGCAAGCCCCGCCGAAGTCGCGGCAGCCGCCGACGTCGTTTTCACGTTGGTTACCACCTCCGCCGACAGCGAACAGGTGGCGCTGGGCACGCAGGGCATTATAGAAGGCGCGAGTGCGGGAAGCGTGGTCGTGGATATGGCGACGATTTCGCCGCTCGCCACGCGCCGCATCGCGGACGCGCTCGAGGCGCGCGGCATTGACCATCTCGATGCGCCGGTGTCGGGCGGTCCGATGGGGGCTCAAAATGCGACGCTGGCCATCATGGTCGGCGGCAAGCCACGGGTGTTCGAGCGCGTGCAGCCGTTGTTTGCGCATATGGGCAAAACGATTCTGCACATGGGCGATCACGGCGCTGGCCAGGCAACCAAGGCGTGCAATCAGCTCGCGTTGACGGTCACGGCACAAGGCGTCGCCGAGGCGCTGGCGCTTGCGCGCCGCAGCGGGCTCGATCCCGCGCGCGTGCACGAGGTGATGATGGGCGGCGTTGCCGCAAGCCGCGTGCTCGAGCTGTTCGGCAAGCGCATGGTCGAGCGCAACTTCGGCACCGGGATCGACGCGCGTCTCTATCACAAGGACCTTGGCATCGTGCTTGAGCTCGCGCAGGAGGCAGGGCTGCCGCTGCCGGCCGGCTCTGCCGTCAAGCAGCAGCTCGACGCGCTGATGGGCGCAGGCGACGGCGGCGCCGATTTCTCGGTGCTGATCCGCGTACTCGAGCGGGCAGCAGGAGAAAAGCCGTGAACCTGACTTCATTCGAGTCCGCGACGACGCGCCTGCACCGCTCCGAGCTTGCGGTGCCGGCCTCGAATCCGAAAATGATCGAGAAAGCGAGCCGGTGCGCCGCCGATGTGGTCTTCCTGGATCTCGAGGATTCGGTGGCCCCGGACGACAAGCCGCGCGCACGCGAGAACGTAATCGCGGCATGCAACGACCTCGATTGGGGCGGCAAGACCGTCAGCGTGCGCGTCAACGGGCTCGATACTCATTACACTTATCGTGATGTGATCGAGGTGGTCGAAGCCTGCCCGCGCCTCGATCTGCTGTTTTTGCCCAAGGTCGGTGTCGCCGCGGACGTCTACGCGCTCGACGTGCTGGTGACGCAGATCGAGCAGGCGCACCAACGCGCGAAACACATCGGCTTTGAAGTCATGATCGAAACCGCGCTGGGGTTTTGCAATGTCGAGGCGATCGCGCAAGCGAGCCGACGGCTGGAGGCGATGTGCTTCGGCTCCGGCGATTTCGCCGCGTCGACCGGTGCGCGTACTACCACCATCGGCGGGCTCAATCCCGATTACGGCGTGTTGAGCGATCCGGATGCGAGCGGTGAGCGCGCATATTTTCAGCTCGATCCGTGGCATGCTGTACAAGCGCGCATCGTTGCCGCATGCCGCGCGTACGGCCTGCGCCCGCTAGATGGACCGTACAGCGATTTCAACGATCCTGACGGCTTTCGAGCGTCGAGCAAACGCGCGGCGGCGCTCGGTTTCGAGGGGCGGATGGTGATCCACCCGTCGCAGATCGAGGGCGCCAACGCCATCTTTAGTCCCGCGCCGGACGAGGTGGCACGCGCACGCCGCATTGTCGAGGCGATGGCGCAGGCCGCTCGCGACGGCAAGGGCGCGGTTTCGCTCGACGGCCGCATGATCGATATCGCCAACATCCGCATGGCGCAGCGCGTGCTCGCCAAGGCCGATGCGATTTCGGCCGCTGGGCGCTGATACGCGTCGATTTTCGCCTGCCCGCCATTCATGCCACAATAAAGCATACTCTCGCATCCCGGGATGCCCTCACGCATGGATCCCACTTCACATACTGCAGACACCTCGACCGGCACCGGGCTGAACCACGGCGCCGCGGCGATTTATGCCGACCAGGTGCGCCTGCTTTATCGCCTGTCGCGGATTGGCTATGCCGGCACGCTGATCAATGCGATGATTATCGCGCTGGTATTGTGGAACGTCGCGGAGCAAGGGCTGCTGGTAACCTGGCTGGTGCTCGTATTCGTGGTTACGACGGCGCGCTACGCGCTCTACAAAGCGTACTCGGTGCGTGAACCGCCGCCGCCGGCGGCGCCGGCCTGGGCCAACCGGTTTGTCGTCGGCGCCACGGTAATGGGCGGCCTGTGGGGCATGCTCGGCTCGGTGCTGCTGCCGCAGAACGAACTCATGCACCAGTTCCTGATCGTGTTCCTGGTCGGTGGCATGGTGGCGAGCGCGCTGGTGGTGCTGACGCCGGTGCGCGCGGCGTTTCTCGGCTACATGCTGACGGCGTTGTTGCCGCTTACCTTCGCGGTGTTCATGCAGGGCGGCACCATCCACGCCTTCATGGGCATACTGCTGCTGGTGTTTGCAGCGGTGATGCTCGGCACCTTCCCTATCATGTACAGGACTTACATGCTTTCGCTGCGCATGCGCTTCGAGAACAGCGAGCTCGTCGCGCTGCTGTCGGCGGCCAATCATCAGGCGGCCACGACGAATCGACAGATGTCGGACCAGCTCGAGAAGCAGAGAAAAATAGAGGAAGCGCTGCAGCAATCGACCGAACGGCTGTCGGCGACGATCGACGCTTCGCCGCTCGCTATCGTCGTCTACGACGAGAATGCGATCGTGCGGCGCTGGAACCCGGCCGCCGAACGCATATTCGGCTGGATCGAAAGCGAAGCGCTGAATGCGTCAACCCCGCTGGTTCCTCCTGATCTCGAAGAGGAGGCGCGCGAGCACCGCGAGCGCATTTTGCGCGGGGAGCGATTCGAGAACGTCGAAACCGTGCGGCTCAGGAAAGACGGGACCCAGATCAACGTCAGCGTATCGGGGGCGGCAATCAACAACAGCGCAGGCGAGGCGATTGGCATGGTCGCGATGTTTGCCGACATCAGCCACCGCAAGCGGGTCGAGCGGCGGCAGAACATCCAGAGCACGGTCACCGGGCTGCTTGCCGAGGCGGACAGTATTGAAGAGGCGATCCCGGGCGTCATTCAGACCCTGTGCGTGGGCCTGGGGTGGGTCGCCGGTGCACGTCGGGTGGTGGGGAAACAGGATAAGTTGTTGCGGCACATCGAAAGCTGGTGCATCGACGATCCCAAGATCAAATCATTCGCGGATTATTCCGCCGCCCGGGTCGACAGGGCGGCGGAGGCGAATGCCGGGCTGCTGCGCCGGGTATGGGCGACCGGCAAGCCGGTATGGTTCGGCGACATCGCCAAGGAACCCACTTTCGGGCGCGGCGCGCGTGCACTCGAAGCCGGCTTGCATTCCGCGTTTGCGTTTCCGATCATGGTCGACGGAGAGTTCTACGGAGTGATCGAGCTGTTCGGACGCGAGGTCTGCCCGTACGACGCGGAGATTGTGGCGATCGCGCAGACCGTCGGCAGCCAGATCGGGCAGTTCATCGCGCGTAAGGAAGCGGAATCCCACTTGACTTTTTTCGCCAACCATGACTCGCTGACCGGGCTGCCCAATCGCGCGATGTTCAACCAGCGGCTGACCCAGGCGCTGGCGCGGGCGCAGCGCTATAAAAAAATACTTGCGGTTCTGTTCATCGATCTCGACCGCTTCAAAGTCATCAACGATACGCTCGGCCATGACGCCGGCGACCGCTTGTTGAAGCAGCTTGGGGTGCGGCTGCGCGATTGCCTGCGCGAAGGCGATACCATCGGCCGGCAGGGGGGCGACGAATTCGTGGTGCTGATCGAGGATGTCACCGATCCCAATCAGGTATCGGACGTTGCGCACAAGATACTTGAGACCGTGGCGCGGCCGTACCTGCTGACCAGCCAGGAATTTCACGTCACTGCCAGCATCGGCATCAGTGTTTATCCCGACGACGGGGCCGATTTGCAGACGCTGCTCAAGAACGCCGATATCGCGATGTATCGCGCCAAGGAGCAGGGCAAGAACAATTTCCAGTTTTATTCGGCGCAGATGAATCTGCATACATTCGAGCGGCTCGCGCTGGAGACCAGCCTGCGGCGCGCGATCGAGCGCCAGGAATTCCTGCTGCATTACCAGCCGAAGGTCGACATCCGCAGCGGCCGCATCACCGGCGTCGAGGCGCTGGTGCGCTGGCAGCATCCGGAACTCGGCAGGGTATCACCGGCACAATTTATCCCGTTGGCCGAAGAGACCGGCTTGATCGCGCCGATCGGCGAATGGGTGCTGCGCACCGCCTGTAGCGAAGCGCAGGCATGGGTCAAGCAAGGCCTGCCGGTGACCAGCGTCGCCGTGAACCTCTCGGCGCGCCAATTCGCGCGTGAGGATCTTGCCGCGGCGGTGATGGGGATACTGCGTGATACCGGCCTCGATCCTGCCTTGCTCGAGCTCGAGATCACCGAAAGCACCGTCATGCACAGCGCCGATCGTGCCGCCAACGTCTTGCAGCAACTCAAGGAGATGGGAATACGGGTTGCGATCGACGATTTCGGCACCGGCTACTCGTCGCTCGGCTATCTCAAGCGTTTTCCGATCGACAGCGTCAAGATCGACCGCTCATTCATAATCGATATTCCGAGCGACAAGGACGATGTCGCGATTACCCTGGCAGTGATCGCGATGGCGCAAAGCCTGCGCCTGAAGGTGGTCGCGGAAGGCGTGGAAACCGACGAGCAATACCGCTTTCTGCGCGATCACGGCTGCGACGAAATGCAGGGCAATTATTTCAGCGAGCCGGTCGATGCGGCGGCACTGACGCGATTGCTGAGCAAGCCCCGCCGCAAAACCAGGCGGGCCTGAAGCGCGCCCACAATCCCGTTTGAGCATCCTTGAATGTCGGGCATCCGATTCGGCTGAAATACCGGCGCGTGTCAGCACCACGACAGGCCGGGTGTTGCGCGGGGCGGTGGCGGGTGCATCCGTAATATCCATAGCATCGCTCATGTTGCCCAGGCGATGCGCCCGGGACCGGCGCCTTCAGTATTGATTTCAAGCCGCCGCTGGTGGAACTGTCTGAGACTGCTGCGATGGCCGATGCTGACAATGGCGGCGTGCGGCAGCCGCTGCCTGAGCAGACGGTACAGCGCCGACTCGGTCGCTTCATCGAGCGCTGAAGTCGCTTCGTCCATGAACAGCCAGTCGGGCTGGTGCAGCAATGCGCGTGCAAACGCAACCCGCTGCTGCTCGCCGCCGGATAATTGTTGCGCCCAGTGCTGCTCGTCGTCGAGTCGTCCCGCCAAATGGCGCAGGCCGGACATATCGAGCGCTGCGCGCAACTCGGCATCGTCGAAGGCGTCCGGCACCGCGGGATAGCACAATTGTTCGCGCAGGCTGCCGATCGTCAAATACGGCTTTTGCGGCAGAAACAGCACGCGCGCTCGCTGCGGCCTCGATACGGTGCCGCGGCCGAACGGCCAAATGCCGGCTAAAGCGCGGAACAGCGTGCTCTTGCCCGAGCCGGACGGGCCGGTGACGAGTACGCTTTCACCGGGCTTGAGTTCGATGTCGAATGGCGCAAGCAGCGGCTGCCCGTCCGGCAAATCGATCTTGACGTCGTGCGCGGCATAGCCGGTGCTGTCATCCGCGGTCACCATCACGCCGGTTTCGGTTTGCGTTGCCTCCTGCGCGCGCCGGGTCGCGCTGCGGAACGTGGTCAAGCGGTCGACGGTCGCTTTCCATTCGGCGAGCTGCGTGTAGGCGTTTACGAACCACGACAGCGCGTCCTGCACCTGGCCGAACGCGGACGCGGTCTGCATGAGTCCGCCGAGCTGGATGCTGCCCGCGAAATAGCGCGGTGCGGCGACGACGAACGGAAAGATGACCGCGATCTGGTTATAGCCGGCGCGAAACCAGGTCAGGGTTTTCTGGCGCTTCATGATCGCCCACCAGTTGGCGACGACGTCGCCGAAACGGCGCCTGAGGCCGCGGATTTCGTCGGCCTCGCCGGCATAGAGCGCGATCGCTTCGGTATTTTCCCGGAACCTGACCAGCGAAAAACGGAAATTGGCCTCGAATTTCTGCTGGTTGAAATTGAGCCCGATCAGCGGCCGTCCGATCACGTATATCATGCCGGTGCCGGCAATCGCGTAGACCAGCGCGACCCATACCATGTAGCCGGGGATGTCGATCCGGCTGCTGTTGAGCGGAAAGCTCAATGTGCCCGACAGCGTCCATAGAATGGAGACGAATGAAATGAGCGTCACCACCGATGACATCAGGCCCAGAGTCAGATTAAGCGTCCTATCGCAGAATGCGGCCAAGTCGTCGGCAATCCGCTGATCGGGGTTGTCGGTGCCGCGGTCGGTGAGCTGCAGCCGATAGTAGGTGCGCTCGCCGATCCAGTCGGCGAGATAGCGGTCGGTCAGCCAGCGCCGCCAACGGATCTGCAGCATCTGGTTCAGGTACAACTGATAGACGGCGATCACGATATAGGCGGCCGCGATGACGGCAAATTTCGCCAATTGATGGAAAAAGCCGTCCTTGTCCATGTTCTGCAGGGTGTTGTAGAAGTCGTTGTTCCACTTGTTGAGCAGCACGTTGACGTAGACGAGCGCGAGATTGAGCGCGACGATCACCGCCAGCAGTCCGCGTGCGGCCCAGCGCTCGTCGGAAAACCAGTACGGTTTGGACAACGCCCATAGATCGGCGAGGAAGGTCTGGGTCATTCTAAGCATGAGAGAACTCCGGATTCGTGGGGGCATGCAAACGCATGGTGCGCGACGGGCGAACGTTGACAGGCATCGTTTTGTTTTTCCTGAGGAATGATAGCTTGAAACCGCCGCCGGCGTTTGCGCGCGGGTATTATTGGATTACACTGGAAACAAAAAAGTCAGTCGTCGCGGCGGATCAACCGGCAAAGGAGAGGGCGATGAAAACAGTGAGGCAGATTATTCAAGGCAAGTCCCGCGGGCTGTGCACAACAAGCCCCGGCACGCGCGTATACGATGCGCTGAAGTTGATGGCGGAACAAGACATCGGCGCGCTGCTGGTGGTCGAGAACGACAAGCTGGTCGGCATCCTGTCGGAGCGCGATTACGCGCGCAAGGTGATCCTGCACGGCAAGTCATCGCACGACACGCCGGTGAAGGAGATCATGACCGAGCGCGTGATCTGCGTGCAGCCCGGCCGCACGGTCGACGAGTGCATGGCGCTGATGACCGACAAGCGTATCCGCCACCTGCCGGTGATCGAGAACGACAAGCTGATCGGGGTGCTGTCGATCGGCGACCTGGTCAAGGAGACTATCTCCGAGCAGCAGTTCATGATCAAGCAGCTCGAATCCTATATTCATAGCTAGACAATCTTGAACCGCAATGGACGCCAAGGACGCCAAGTAAAACGAAAAAAACGGTAAACAGCAAACCATATG
>Ga0209415_10010439_pt1 | contig 15802 bp, 13 predicted proteins | sample PeaSoiSIISIP2007_FD_187696 | JGI IMG/M metagenome (GOLD analysis project Ga0209415, IMG submission 187696) | Peat soil microbial communities from Weissenstadt, Germany - SII-SIP-2007 (SPAdes) (version 2) | ecosystem: Environmental > Terrestrial > Soil > Wetlands > Peat | place: Germany...
TGTTTCGATAGCCGATAACGGTGCCTGAACCAAAGGTATTGTCGTTCACGCTGATTTTCAGCGTCTGTCGAAGCAGAGTTGCCGGGCGACAACCGAACAGGCCGCCAGCCATAAGCAGTGTCAAGATTGCGTAAAGGAAGCGGCCCATTAGAGCGGCCACATGTCAGAACCGGTTGCTGGAGAGTTAACCGGATCGATCCCTATGTTACTCGGATTGTCGTTGATCGCGATCCGGAAGATATCCGGCACGCGGTCACTATCGCTGAGGGTCCCCAGCATGTCGCTGATCGAAACCCCGCCCAGGAACGGCACGGCGCACATGATCGCTTCCTTGCGCTCGTACTCCGCGGAGATCTGCCGGAAGCTGGTGATGCGCTGGCCCAGGTTCTGACTGACCCCATCGGCGGAGATCGCCGTCAGGCGCGCGTACTTGGCCGCGAGCGCGAGGGCGCACATGGAGGTGGCTCCCCACGTGTTCCCGCGCACTGTGTAAGCCCAGACGATCTCCTCATCCTGCAGCTCCCAGCTGGAGCTGTCAGTGTCGCCGAGATTGAACCGGATCTGGTCCTTGGTGCTGGTCGCCAGGTCCGCGGGGGTGTACGAGGTGGTCATATTTGCCTCGGGGCTGATATTTGCTGTACAGCACATATAGTAACCCCCTCGGCCTTTCGGCAGAGGGGGTTCGACTAGGACGACGTGCGCTTCGCTAGCGGGCCGCCCATGTCTTCAGCGGAGAGGGAAGGGCCCTTGCGATGAGGCCGGACCCGCCGCCGATTACGAGCTGACCGTACCGCGGCCCGAGCTAACGATAGTGTTCGTCGCGACGCAGGTGAACAGTGCCGCATACAGGGTCGTGAGGACCACCTTGGCTCCGGCAGCGCCCCCGTCGATGGCGACGCCGGACGCGTGTGGGTAGACCCAGGCGTTATGTCCGCCGCTGTTGATCACGAGACAGGATTGTCCGACGGCGAGGGCCGGCAGGGTGACGCTGTCGCCTGTGTTGGCGGTGACGCTGATCTGGTTCACCTGGCCGGTAAGCGGGGTGCCCCCGGTCAGGGTCTGGGTCGTCGAGGCCGTGACGCCAACATCGTTGGCCGGCGTCTCGATCGTGGACAGGGTGAGGCCGTTCAGACTTGCGAGGCCCGAAGACGAGATCGTGGTGAAAGCCCCGGTATTCGGCGTGGTCGCGCCGACGGTGCCATTGAAGACACCCGCGGAGACCCCGAAAGCTGCCTCGTTCCACACCGGGTAGACGCCGGTAGCATCGAGCGAGCCCACCAAGAGCATGAACGCGCCGCTGGCGAGTGAAATGCCGGTATCGCCGGCGGTCAGGCCGCCCGTCGCACTAGCGAACTGCACCTTCTGCGCGTACGGCACTGGGATGGTGGCGCCCTCCGCTGAGTACAGCGTCATGGCGTTGGCGCCCTGGTTCCAGACCATGGCGAGGCGGCCGAGCTGCCAGGGCGCCATCTTGCCGGTCCCCGACGCGCCGACGGTCGTAAAGATGCCGGCCATGTCATTGAAACCTACCGCGTTCGCGATGCCAACGGCACCGGCGGTGATCGCTGCCTTGAGGCCGACGAGCAAACGACGGACCTTGATCCCGCCGTTGAAATACTGCATCACTGAGGACATCATGGTCCGTACTCCGATTTCGAGGCTTACGCCTCAGCTGTTGATCCTTGTCGTTGAAGCGCCTTCAACGCTTTGGCCGCTCGCGCCGCGGCAAACGCATCTGGTTTCGGCCGGTTCAGATCCAGGTCCCGACGCTCCTCCGCGGCATCGTGCGCGGCGTGGTGGGGCGCGGTCTGGGCCTGCTCCATGTATTCGGCGGCCAGGCTGTCTACCTCCGCCTCAGATTGGAAGTAGCGGATGACGCCGGTGCTCGCCATGGCCATCCGGTTAGGGAGAGGCCACGCAGAGGTAACGTCGCCGGGGATGAGAGTGCCTGGCTGAAGGTTTTCGCCCTCACGCCAGCCGCCCGCGCGCAGCAGCATCGGCTTCAGGAGTACTCCTCCCCAGAGCCCCAGCACGCCGTCCGGTCGTTTGGCCAGCGCGTAGGGCGAGGTCGCGAACAGCGAGGGCCGGCTATTAGCTGGCGGTCGCGTTGCTGAAGAAGTATCCGAGGTCGGACCCGGTGACTTTGTGAGCGTAGGCATATTGGCCCTCGATGCGTTCTGTGGTACCGCTTGAGGTTACGCCGAGGTGGGGCATCGGGTACCGGAAGGTGGCCACACCCAGGTTATTGAGCCCGGTCAGGCGGGACCACACGAAAGTGAACCCGGCCGAATGGGCCATCAAGCTCGGGGCCGGCGCGGCATAGCTCAGCAGCGCGTGGTTGCCCAGGATAAACGCGGTCGTGATGGCTTCGCCTTCCTGCGAGGTCGCCTGGACCGACTTGGCGATCAGGAGACGATCCACTTCGAAGAGCCGCGCCAGCATGCCGCTGGTGATGCTGTCCGAGCTGGTGTACTTGAAGCGGTCGACCACGAGCGGGTGGCGCTTCAAGCTCTCGTAGACCGAGAAGCCGATCGTGAACGTGTTCGGCAGGTACCCCGTGTTGCCCAGCAGGGTCTTGCGGGCGTTGGAGACGTCGGTGATCGGATCGGAGTTGGCAGGATCGTCCCACTGGGTGAAGTTGGTGCCGCCAACGAAGTCGGTGCCCCAAACGCCCGTGGTGAAGAACTGCGTCCCCCACTGGACCTCACGCTCGACCAGGAGGCCGTTCATGACGAAATTCGTCGCGGCCTGGTCGATGTTGATCCCCGGATCGCTGTTCGCCTTGATGTCCGGCAATAGGTCGAACGCCCAGCGCCACGTTTCCGTGTTGTAGCTGTCGTTCGAGATATTGAAGCCACCGCGAGGCGCTTCCTGGCCGAACGGGCTGATACGCCCACCGCGCCGCAGGAACGCGTCCTTGGCGAACTTGTAGTACTTGTCGCTCTTGTGCTCCACGGGCACGACCGGGAAGACCTGGTCGGACACGAAATTGGAGGCGTCCTGCATGTACGCCAGGCTGAAGTTCGTCAGCGCTGCGTCAATATGGACGTCACGTACATCAGGTTGATACGGCATGTGACCGGTCCTCGTCTTGCGCCAGCACTATGCCAGCTGCGTGGTTACGAGACGGGGGTCGGGTCCTCGTCAGAAAAGGTGCGGGGGAAGCCCCCCGCGGGGTGTTACGTCGAGACCGCGATATGGCCGGCCGAAGCCCACAACCCGGCAGCGAGGCCGAAGTAGAAAGCCCGGAAAGCGTTGGTCACGATATTGGCGGTCGCTGTGGCAACAGCGTCGATGGTATCGGTACCCTGACCGTAGACGTCCAAGGTACCCGAGCCATCGTTGATCACGACACAGATGGCGCCCGGGAGAGCTGGGGGCAGCAGCACACTGTCGCCATTGGCGGCGGTAGTGATGTGGCTGATCCCGTAACCCAACTGGAAGGCGGCTGCCTTAGAGCCGCCGGAGGTAGCCGTGATACCGTTCACCACCGAGAGGGTCACTTCGCCCGTCGCGGTGTTCGGATAAATGAACATCGTGAAGACGTCATTCGCCGAATTGGCGGGAACCCGGACTTCGCCAACCGGGACGTATCCCTGTTCGTCGATCCAGGGAATGAAGCGCCCGCTGGCGTCGGTCATCACCAGCTGACCGACGACTAGCGCCGCGCCCGCGATGGCCTTGACCTCGCCGATGTCGTACAGAACGCAGGGGTCACCGAGCTGCGGCTTATTGCCGAGCACCTTGACGCCCGCGGTTCCAATCGCCGATACGAGGGTGGCGCCGGCCAGCGACGCGCTCGAAGAGCCCGTACCGGTAAACGCAGCGATCGTGACCGCCTGGAATTGCGCGGAGGCGAAGCCACCGACGCCCAGAGGCCCGTGATTGGCGGCGACGCTCGTGGTGCCGGAGAAGTCCGCGGTAGCGAGGATGCCGCTGCCCGACTTAACCGTTTCGCCGAAATAGGGAGTGATGTTGGTGGTCATCGATCTTCTCCGATGGAAGGTCTAAGGACGCTGCGCCGAGATTAACCCTGGCGCGAGCGCCGATCGTTCTCGTATTCCTGGTAGAGGTCCGGCTGCTCGCCGCAGACCTGCGTAAAGGCCTTCGCGAAGGACAGCTTGCCCTCACTCTTGGAGACGCGCTCTTTCGCGATCGCGTTCATCTTTTCGAGGGCCGTGCTACCATCGCCGGTGCCCTGGCCGTCCGCGCCCAGTTCGGCGCCCCAAACCTGCGACTTCACCAGCAGCGCGTTCTTGGCGCCGAGGCGCTTCGAGATGCTGGCGGCGAGCGCGGGATCGAGAGCATGCAGCTTCTGGAGGTCGGTCGCAAACGCGGCCGGCTCCCCGATGTCAGCAGCTTGCTTGGTGAAAACGGTGACGTCGCGCTCGCCCTTGAGGAGCGTGACCTGCGACTGAAGATCGGTTAGGGTCTTCAGGATGATCGCGCCACCCGGGACGCCTTTGAGCATCTTTGCCATGTCGTCGCCATCCTCATCGCCGTTCCCACTAGCGGGCGCCGGCTTGTCCTTGCCCTTGCCGCCGCTCTTGCCGAAGACGAGCTTATTGCCCTTCCCCAGCTCGATCGCCGTGGCTTCCACGGTCGTATCGATGGCGGTGTCGAATTCTCCGGCCCCCTTCTGATAGGCGGCCTCGAACAGCTCCTGCATACGCGGCCCAGTCACGCCCTTGCGGATGGCGCCGGTCTCGTCGATGAGGGCCTTGTACAGGTCCATGAAGACGGGCTGCAGCGGATGGGTCTCGTCGACCGGTTCCGTACCCTTGACGACCGGCTCGGGCACTGGGGTGATTTCGATCTCCCCGCCGAGCATCTCGTTAAGGTCGGCCTTCGTGAAAGTCTCGCCCGCTTCGATCGCGGCGCGGACGCCGGCGAGCTGCTTCTTCACTTCGACGAACTGCTCGGCGTCAAAGACGCCTTCCAGGGACTTCTCAATCTTGTCGAGCTTCTTGACGGTGAGGGCCATTTGTCCATCCTCAGGAGTGAGCCGCGTCGCGCAGTGCGCAGACCCGGTCATGTAGATGCCGGTAGGCACCGTGCGCGACAGCCGCCAGAGCGCCATCGCTATAGCTTACGTGGGGATCTAGTCGCGTGTCTGCCATCACCCCCGCAACAGTATTTTTCAACGTATTGCAATGCTCATCCTCTAAGGCCTTCTGAATAAAGCCCTTTTTGAGGATCACGCGCTTCGCCAAGTTCTTGAAGGCGGGGTGTTCCATGACCTTGCCGATGACCGTACCCGTTGCTTCGCGGATCTGGTCAGCAGCGTGGGCACCCAGGATCATCGCCTGTCGCGTTGTGCCCGTGTCCAAGCCAGGCGTAGATCCGAGAGCGAGACCGGCTAGGCCTCCCACGTACTTGGCCGCGCGCTTACCGCCCTCATTCTGCACGGCATCGTCCAGGATGTTGCGGATCTTGGCCATAACCTTGTCTCGGGAGAGCCCGAGAATACCGGCGGTCTGGTGCAGCTGGACGCCCTTACGCTCCAACGCGCGGGTCCAGCGGCCCATGGCGTCGCGGGTCTCCTCGTCCGGACCCGCCTTCTGCACCTTCCCGCTGCTACGGACGAGGGAGAGGAAGCGGCCGATGTGCTGGTTGTAGGCCTGACGGTAGGGCTTGGTGCCCCGGTGGCCATAGCGGATCGCGTGCACGTGAGCGGACGCGTGCAGGGCCCCCGCGGCGACCACCGCAGAGCCCGGCTCGTGCTTGGAGAAGAGAACGTACATTATCCGTGCCTTAGCTTGGATTTGACTACCCCATTGAGGTAGCGTTGCCGCCGCTTCTGCACTGTTTCGTGCGGACCACGGCGCCCGTCCGGCGCTTGCTCAAAGAGCCCGAAAACTGGCGTACCCTTATCGATGTTCCACTTCAGCGTCGGCACATGGGGCACGGTCGGCACACGGATGACGGGGAAGTCTGCGGGGACCACAAACATGCTCTTACGAACCGGCGCGAAAAGGCTCTTTCTCATATCCTCGCGCGCGGCACGTTGCGCAGCCTGGCGCTGTTCCGCTGTACCCAGATCGTACTCAGCCTGCCGACTGCCCGCAGGGGCGCTGGTAGTCCTCGGCTGCTCGAAGGGTAGCGGCGAGTGCGCCGGCGCCGCCTGGGTCTCGCGGCGGCCGATCTCGTGGCCGTACCGAGTTTCCCAGCCGCGCTGATGCTTCGCACGTTGCTCGTTATCGAGCGCCCGCACCGGCGGGATGTAGTCGCCCCGCTGGGTAAAGTATCCCCCTCCGGACGTATTCGCCGAAGCATTGCCTCGATGGCTCTGGATGAAGTTGGCTCGCTCTTCGGGGCTCTTCTGCGCCAGCTCCTGGTGCACCCGCTCGATGTGCTCCTGAATGTCCGGAGACCCCGTCGGAATGAAATTGCCGTATTCCGTGTAGTGCGCCCAGCCGCCCGCAGTACGAGCCGTGTGGTTGTCCTTCAGGGGGATATGAGGACTATCCACGTCGTGCTGATTGACCTTTATCCCCGTACCGGAGGGCGCCCGGCCGCGGACCCTGTTAGACCACGCCGGCACCATCTCGTGTGGCCGCCAGCCGAACCCCCCGGAGGGGGCCTCGTCAGACGTGGGCGCAGGCGGCGCGCCGGGGCCCGAACCCGAAGTTCCCGAACCAAACAGGCGGTGGGCCGCGTTTCCGATATCCGCCGGGTCGACGCTCGCTCGGAGGTAGCTCAGCGCCGTCTTGCCTCCAAAAGGCTGTTCCATAGGACGTTTGAATGTGTGCAGGATACGGTGCAGGGTGTGCAGGGCTTTCTGTGCCTTATTGGGCGTCTCAGTGGGATGCGGACCCAGGTGCTCTGGTCGGATCTGCACCTTGGTGTGAACGCGCGTGCCGCTGCCGGCGGGTTGCCCCTCTGCCTCTTTCAGGTGATGCTCGAAGTTAAACTGCACGCCCCCGCCCTCGACAGGATTAGCTCCCGTAGGGCGGGTCGTTTTGACGGCATGGACGGTGTGGGCGATGGCCCCATGAGCGATAGCTCGCGCCTTGTCAGAGAACGCCTGCGCGACCTGGCGCCGGTAGCTGCCAGACTTGCCGCCGATCGCCGCGATAGCCGCGACGGTCCACCGACCCTTTGGGTCACGGGCTTCCTTGGATGTGTCCCTCACCTTGCCGATCTGGACATCCCCCGTAATAGCGGTCAGCTCACCCTTGGTGAAGAGGATGTCGGCCTCCGGGCACATGGGGGCGGTCACCAAGCTGATCTCGGTGATGTCCATATCCTTGAGGAGGTTAACCTTCGGTTTGGCGGCCATTACCGGCGCTCCTGAATACGCTCTGCATATAGGGCTAAAGCCCGTAGTCGTGTAGGGTCTTCCTTAGCGTGCCCCAACGCTCGGTTACACGCGTCACAGAGCCAACCTCGGAATTCTCCTGTTTCGTGATCGTGATCCCAGCAGATGTTTCCCCCAGAACCACACACTTCACAGTGTTCAGGCTTTGCCCGGCCAGCGCGACGTACTTTTTCCGCCCTCATCCAGTCCGTCGCGCCTTTTCGGCGCCGGTCATCTTGGTCGTAGTAGGACTTACGCTGAGCCTTCTCGCAAGGATGACAACGAGAAACATAGCCCCCATGCCCTTTCCTTTTTCGGAAGTGCTCAACAGGCTTATCCAGCCCACATCCTGAACAGATTTTAGTTTTCATTTACTGGGACCCTTCGCCCCCTGCCACCAATAGAGAACGATTTGAATAGCCCGGCTTTTGCAAGCATTTTAACTCTACCGTCTGTAATCTGGTAACCTATCAACCAACCCACTTTTCCTAGATCAATACCTAGATGATCTTGCAGTTCTTTGGTAAAAACTACGCTCTCTACTATGTGACCGATGTTGTGGCCATATTCGTCGTGGAGGACGCCGCCCTGACGCGACTTGGCGATGAAGTTGTGGGCCGCCTTTACCAACTCGCTGGAAGTGATCCGGTCACCTTCGTGGTCGGTAACGGTGATCCCGTCCTTCTCGATGATGGAGGCCCAGCCGTAAACCAGGCCCTGCTCCATGTGCTCCGCGGTGTTCCACTCTTTCGCGAGCACGGCGCTGATCGTCCAGTCCGGCCGCGCGTGCTTCTTCATGGTCACGGTGTAGCGCTGCGTCTGCTGGTTCGGTGGCAAGCCACTGAGACCCGCTTCGCTCGCGCCGGCATTGGTGCTGAACATGGACGGCTTCAGCCGATCGGTGTTCTTTACGCTCGCGCGCATGACGGTCTGCATGCGGTTGCGATACATTTCCTCGTCCTCGCCGGGCGCACGTGCGAGGTTCTGTATCTTCGGCTGCGCCAGCGAACGGTTGAGCTGGATCTGCCTACTTTGGCTCTCCGCGGTCTGCACACGGTGGAGGAAAGCGACGCTCGCCGGACCCCCCGATTGCGAGATGTCCCGGGAGACCACGTCGTTGGGTGAGCGCATCGGCAGCGCGAAGAGCTTGCGCACGAAGAGCTTGCCAATCGGCGCCGGCGGCCCGGAAGGCTTGCCGGGACCGCCAGCGCCAGGCAGACCACCTTTCGATGGCGCGCCTGGGCTCGGTGCAGGGGCTGCCTGCGTCATCTGGTCGGCGTGGATGGACCCCGCCATGTGAGTATGATCGTGCTTCGGCGCTGAGGCGCCCGCCAGGTCCAGCTGCTGCTGTTGCTGCGCCGCCTGGTTCTGCTGGCCCTGCTGCTGATCGGCCTGCTGCAGCGCTTGCGCCGCCGGCATGATGTCCTGTTCCTTCGCCGGCGTGAGGTCGAGCCCCCGCGCCGCCGCGGCGTCGTCCATTTTCTCAGCGACATCCTTGACCCGTTGGCGGATATAACCCCCGAATTTCGTTCCGGAGACCTGCGCCCAGGCCTTAGGGCCGAACAGATGAGGAAGGGATGCCGTGGCCATAGAGCCGAAGCTGCCCGAACTTGCATAGCTCGCAGGAGGTTTGTCGAAGAAGCTTTTCGCCAAGCGTGACTGGACGTATCGGCTCTTCGTCAAACCGCGCACGACCTTCCCGACCTTTTTCGCCGTGCCGACGCGGCTGGCGATCTTGCCTCCGGTCTGCAGGGCCTTACTGTTGTCAGCTGACTTCGCTCCCGCGAGGCCGCCCGCAACGCCACCAGCGGTTTCTATCGCTCCGGTCGCCGCGTGGGCGCCTAATTCCGTGGTGCCAAAGTCGAATAGCGCTCGTACTGCATTGCCGCCCGGCAGTAGGCGGCTCAGACCGTATGCAGCGGTCCCCGCGGCCAGCTCGCCTACGGCAGCGCCAGTGGCGATCTTGTGCTGGTCCTTCAGTTCTTTGATACCGATGAGAGCAGACCCGATCTTGGTGCCGACGTAATCGCCCGCCACACTGCCGAGCAGTCCGCCGACGATGGCTCCTGTTTTCTGTCCAATCGCCTCGCCGATACCCAGCTCGCCGAGTACAGGAATGGCCGCGCCGAGCGCAGTGCCCAGAGCGCCGCCTGCTACGGAGCCTACCTTTGACCCTGCCCAACCCGCCGCTATGGAGCCTGCCTGCGACGCAGCGACGCCACCGGCAATCTGGCCGGCGGACAGACCCGGGCGCCCCGCGGGCCGACCCGTCGGTTGATGGCTCGTGCCCGGACCCCCGAAGCGCCCATCGGCTTCGTGATCTTGATTGAACTTTTTCAATCTAACCGTGTATAGGGTCTTTGTCACCTGCGTTCCTCCAAGTAGCAAGCCAGGCGAAGCACCCGATCGATGTCATCTTTGAGCAGGCCTAGAGCCAAGTTGCAGGAGGAGCACAGAAGTCCTCTTACCTCGCCAGTCGTGTGATCATGGTCCACGTGCAGTCTCTTCATTGACCCGTTGGCGACGGGAGATCCGCATCCCGCGCAACCCCCCTCTTGGGCCTTTAGGAGACTTTCATACCCCTCTTGAGATAGGCCCATGTGCCAGTTGCGCTGCCAGACGTTTTGTTTCCCTTCTCGATTTTCCCGGTTGCGGCAAGTTTTGCATACGGTTCCTCGGCCCTGAGCACTACGCTTATGCTTCGGGAACTCGTTCAAGGGCTTATGCGCCCCACACCGGATGCAGGTTCGCGTCATTTCAGCTCACTCTATCCGGACCTGCGCCTGATCGGCTCGGGCCCGCGTTCGAGGGGCCACGGCCCTGGACCATGCCTTGCCTTAGGCGCAGACCCGTCTTAGCCTTGGCCTCCGGGTCAAGCAGGTTCTCGATGGACCCTGAGATGCCCGAGAAGAGCTTGCGCACCCTACGCATGGCATGATCTACGCTCTTACTAAGCCCCGCTTGGCTCATCGCTATCGCCACGGCCTGCGCGCGGCTCTTAACTTTAGGTCCGTGCTTCGATCCAGAGTGCAATGTTCCGTGTTTATACTCTCTCATGGTCTGCTCGACCGTACCCTTGACCACGTCGCCCTTTGCACCGAACGCGGCCTTCAGGCGCGCGGCCTTGGCATGGCGGCGATCAATCCACTTACGCGCCCAATCGGCCTCCTTGCTGGGACCGCCGTCCTTGAAGACGCGTGCAGTGGCCTCGTCGATCTTGCGGCCCACATAGCCGCCGACGGCCTTGGCACCCTGATAGGTCCCATAGGCCGCAAGGCCCGCGGCCGCGACCCGGAGTGGCAGTTTGCGCGGTTTGAGCACGCGAGCAACCTTGCCGGCGACCTTGACAGCCCCTGCGGCGCCCGCGAGGGTGCCCGCGAGCCGTCCAGTTTTCTCGCCAGCGCCTCGTTCCTGGTCCCAGGCACCCCAGTCCTTCCCGAAACTGGTCGAGACGCCAAGGGCTTTAGCCCGACTGCGGATATGCGCGCGTACCGCACTCTGGTCGGAGGAATTGTGCATCAGCTCTTCAGCGTGCACGACGTCGCTCTTGGTCTTGATCGGATATCGGCCGCCGGCCATCGCCGCGCCTGTACCGGCGAGATGACGACGTGTCTTGGCGCTAAAGAACCGCTTGATCACGTATTCGGTCGTAGTCATCGGTCGTCCCGTAGGCAAAACTGAGGGGAGGGTACTTCTTGCGCCGTCGGGAACGCTGACTGCCCAGTGCAGATGTGATGTGTACATCGCCTCCATCCAAGTCCTTATGAACCCGGCGGTTCGCGTAAAGGCGCGCGCGACCCATATACGGCTGTCGCTGGCGTGATCCTCGGAGCGTTGTGCGTGTGCCCCGCCGTGCCGCCAGACCCGCGCCTTTGACGACGTGAAGATGGGGATGCGCCGGGAGCGACATCATATTTTTGGTTCCAGCTTTGAAATGCCAGAGATCTAGTACCTGCTGCCGCGGACGGGCTCGTGCTTTGAGGTAGGCGATCGTCTCAGGCTTGAGAGTAATCATCGGTGTATCCTGAACGTGTTGGTGCAGCGGCAATCAGGATGCAGCGGCGCGAAGAAGACTTGACCCGAGTGGGCACCCTCTCTCCAGTGAAACGGCTGTCCGAGCTTGACACCATTGGGCTGGATCTTTACAATGGAACGGCACCGTTCACAGGTACGCTCGTCATTGGCGATCAGCCAGCCCACGGTCGTGGTCGCCGGCAGGACACCAGCCTGGACCGAGGACTGGATCGAATGGACCGCGCCACCGTTGGCCGCCGCCAGCGTTTCGTACCTAGCGATTGTGGTGGCGCGATAGGCTAGGTACCGGCGGCGGTATGCCTCTACTCGTTGGTCGATCTGCTCGGGTGTCAGCGACATCAGATCTTGCGGAGCTACGTCGAACCGCTTGTCCCGGAGGGCCCGTTCGAGAGAAACTGGGCTCCCCGTTTCTAACAGGCGGCGATAATTCTGGACGGCGCGTGCCTGGCTCACGGTGAGCCCGATGCTTTCGCGCATGACGCGACCTGTGTCCGCCGGCGATAAGCCGAGCCCGATGCTGTCTTGCACCATCTGGTTCAACGTCGAGCGGAGATCGTTGCCGATCTCCCGTACGAATTGCCCCGCGTTGAGCGCCGCCTGCTCCTGGGTCGCCGCGGCCGTCTGGTTGAACTGGAAATTGACCTTGAGGTCCTTGCGGATCGGCTCGCCAATCTGACGCTGCATAGCTATCTGCCCGAACAGGCGCGCGGCCAGGAGATCATTCGCGCAAGGTATCACTTTCTGAGACAATCCGCGAGCCAAAGCGGAGATGCCGGTATAGCGCGTCTGGTAGAATTCCCGCATATCGTGAATTTCCGCAGACGCGTTATCCCATCCGGCGAGCAGGTGCATGCGGAGATTAGCTTCCTCATTCTCCGCAGCCGCGCGTACGGGATCGTCCGGTTCCTGCATGTGGCCTATTAGCATAGGTGGGGATTTGACGAAGGGCATCACATTCCACCATCCGGGTCCTCAGACGCCGGCGGCTGGCCTGGAGGGGGCGCGTTGGCTTGTTGGCCTGACTGCCCCTGAGCCGGTGGGGTCTTGGGCGGAGCGGCCGCGCTACTGCCCGGCGGCGGGTTGCCCGATTGCTGCCCCATAGGCGGCGCCGCGGCCCGCGCGCCCGGAGGTGCTGCGCCGCCGGAGCCCGGTCCCATAGCCCCGCCGTTCTGCATGATGGCGTCTTGCTGCTGCAGCGTCTCCTGCGTGACGTCCGGCAGGCCCGCTATGCCGCGCAGGTACTTCTCCAGATCCTTGTCTGGGAATAGGACCATACCCGAGGCGGCCAGCGCGTTGATGTACGCGCCCAGGCGGCCGAGGTCGACCTGCTCCGGTTTGTCAGTGAAGAACGCCGGCCAATTTTCCTCGGGGATGCCGTTGAGGCGGCCGAGCAGGGGGACGATTTCCCGGTTGACGGTGGAGCACATCTGGCCGATGAGGCCTTCGATCGCGCTGTAGAAGACGTCGACCTTGGAGGTGCCCAGCGTCCCCGCACCCGAACCGCCCGCGTTATGCCCGAGGAGGATGAAGTCGGCGAGCACCGTCATGGCGATCTGCTGCGTGTAACGCTGGATCACCGCGTTGGTGTCGAAGTTACGTTTGCCGGCTGAGGCCAGCAGGGTCAGCTCGTAGAGCTTCTTGCCCTGCTCGTCGGTGTCCGATGGCAGGACGGCGCCCTCTTGCGAGTTGCGCTTGATGTTCTTGACCAGGTTCTGGTAGGCCGCCAGGGTCGCGGCGGCATGGGGGTCCGTCCCCAGGCGCGCGGCGGTGATCACTTCCGCCGGGATCGACATGACAGGGAAGCCCGCCAGGTCGCGCTCGATGCCGATACCCTCGATCTCCTCGACACGCTTCGAGAAGTAGTAGGGGCGGTACGCGTTGCGGAGCAGCGACCGGCCCTCAGGGTTGTTACGGTAGGACCGCGTGCGGAAGAGGAGCATCTTCGACCGCGGGATCATACGGATACCGCCGGTCCAGGGCATCTGCACGACGCCCAAGATGTCGTTGTTGTCGGCATCCATGATCCAGCGAAGGATCGTCTCCTGCGAGCGCACAGGGAGCTTGCGGATACCGATCATGCCGTCGTCGTACTTCGATGAGAACCGGTTGTCGGCTTGCTTCCCGTTACGGACCTTCAGCACGATCTCGTGGGGCGAGTAGCCATAGATGAACATGCTGAGGGCTTCCTGGATGAAGTCCTCCCAGGTGTGGTCCATGTCATCGAGCAAGGTCTCAAAGAACTCTGCGGCCATGCCCGAGAGTTGGGTCTCGTCGGCCGGCTTGATGTGCCAATCGATCTTGGAGATCGACTGGAAAATGATGAACATGAGGGCGCCGATAGTCGGGTTGGCGTCCGACATCTCGCGGTACATGCGCGCGCCGCGGATACCTCGCAGGTTGGGGTCGTACTCGTCGACAACGTAGCCGCCGTATATCTTGAGGCCCGAGTTGCCGGCTTCGAGCATATAGTCCGAGGTGGGCAGGTCGCTGTCGAGGTCGACACTGCCCGCGTTCGGCGAGCGTATCGCGCCCTGCCCCGCGGGGGTGTTGGAGCTGGTGTTATCGTCGCCCGGCGCCACTCCCCCCTTGGAGGGGGCTAGCGCGGCTTTCGCGAAGGGGAGGGGCGGTGCGGCCATGCTCAGCTGTCCTTGAAGGTCTGGAGCACTGCGAGAAAGTCCTCTAAAGCGGCACCATTCCGGGCTAAATTAACCCACAGCGCCACGCAGTGCACGTTCCCCGGCACGTATCCCTCGCGATTGTCAATGCGATCAAGGCTCGGCGCCAGCAGATCATATGTTGGCCCGCCCGCCGGCCAATGCAACGCTGCGCCGGTAACGGCGCATCTCATCGGCGCGAGAAGCCCCGCCACTTGGTCTGCGGTAAGCGTGCACTCGCGACCTCTAGCCGCGGAGTGCCCGCGCAGCCGTGCCAAGATGGACTTGGGTGTGTACATATTTCGGCGAGTGGTGGCTTGGCCCGCTGGGGTCTTAGCCCATCGTCTTCGAGCTGCTTTTCCTTTTTCTGATTTTGCCCAACGGGCGCGAGACGCTAGCCCTCGGCGCTGTTCTGCCTTCAGCTGCTCTGGGGTAAGTCGTCTACGATGCGCTCTGACGTACCGTATTTGCGCTTCTGCGCGTTTAACCGGGTCTTTGTACGGCATTGGGCTCTCCTCATGACATGTGTATAAACTCGTCAGAGGTTATCCCAAAGTCAACGTCACTGCCTTGCCAATAATTAGGAGCGACTATGCCAGGAGCAGCCGCAAAGGGCACCTTTACCCCGGTAAGCATCAATTCCGTAGCGCCCCACACCATAGCGTCCATTCTATCTGGCGATTGCTCGCTTTCGTCGCCCGTATATAGGCACATCTGATCTTCGAGCAGGGGGAAGACGCCCCAGTGGCTCACTTTCTTCTGCTCGTACAGGCGCGCGACGGGCTCGGCCCGGATAATCTTGCCTTTGGAGGCATCCACCAGCTTGATCGGCAGGTTTTCAGCGCTGCTCTTCAGGTTGACCCGAACCAGCTCGCCGCCCTGGTTCTTCTCAGCGACGATGCAGTCGGCCTTCCATGTCGTGTAGGCTCTCAGCGTCTCCGTGGCCCAGGCATCTGGCGAGAGCTTGGCGCTGTAGTCCGCCAGCACGTAGAGCCGGTTCTGAAACGTGCGGCCGAGCACGACGATACCCGTCTCGCTCGATCGCTTGTTGGCGGTGACCGCCGGATCGACGGCGACGACAATGCGCTTGAAGACCGGCAGCTGCTCCTTTTTGGGGTCGCAGCGTTGGTCGTCGATCATCAGCCGCGTCCACAGCGCGCCTTCGACGTCTTCGAGCAGCTCGGCGTACAGCTCTTGCCGCCCCAGGCGGGTACCCTCGTAGAGGTCCAGCACCGACTTCAAGAACTCTGGTGCCAGGTGGTCACGGTTCTCTAGCGTCGACCCGGAGGAGAGAACGGTGGTCGCGCGCTTCATGACCTCCTTCAGGATCTGAAGAGGCCGCGGCGTGGTGGTGATGATGATGCGGGGGCCGTGATCGGCGCCCGGATAGGTCAGGCGGGTCGCCAGCTCGATCTGGGCCAGCATGGGCTTCGGGGTCCCAGGGACCCCCTCGGCCGCGGCGTCCTTCTGCGAGACCTTGCCCTTGTACGAGGCCAACTCATCCGCCCAGGCGCCGTGAAACTGGTAGCCGCGAACGCGATCGGGCTCGTCGGCGCTGAACAGGCGGAAGCGAGACCCGTTATGGAGGATCAGCTCCCCGATGGATCGGTTCCAGACCTTGATGCAGCTGCCGGGGATGACGGAGCAGAGGCCACTTTCTCCTTCGAAGCAGATATCGCGGCCATCAGCGAAGGTGGGAGCAAAGACCCCAATTCGACATTTAGGGTATTGGAACGCCCACGCCTTGACCGTTTCGGCGGCGGTACGCGTCTTGCCGAAGCCTCGGCCCGCGAGAAGTAACCAGATCCGCCAC